>ERZ772956.239-NODE-239-length-44949-cov-5.257896_pt1 | contig 44949 bp, 49 predicted proteins | sample MGYA00580683_ERZ772956 | MGnify/ENA primary metagenome ERZ772956 (study PRJEB29015, sample SAMEA2738077) | human oral metagenome | biome: human oral; feature: human-associated habitat; material: saliva | place: China | collected 2212 ... | reverse complement strand
AAATTTTTTCAAGTATTTTTTAAACTTATTATTTTTTCTAGTTTATCTTTAATTTTCCTTTGGCTTTGTTTATTATTATATTTATTATACTATTTTCGTTTAAAAAGGCAATCTATACTTATTTTTTATAAATTATTGCTAAGCCATCTCCAACTTCTGATATTTCTGTATGTAATTCTTCATTTTCTGTGGCATTTTTTATAAATTCTCTTAAATGTGTTACCGCTGTTCTTTGCTTATGTTTGTTATAATCACTCATTACATAGCCTTTATATAAAACATTGTCTGCAAAAATTATACCGTTTGGATTTAACATCCTTAAAGATTCTGATAAAAATATTGGGTATTTACTTTTTGATGCATCAATAAATATTAAGTCATATCTATTATCCATTTGTTTTAGTATCTCTACAGCGTCTCCTTCATATAAGTTTATCTTTTTATTACCTTCTAAAATTTTAACATTTTCTTTCGCTTTGGCTATTCTTTCTTCATCTCTTTCTATTGTGTCTATTTCACCATTGTCTGTTAAAAGCTCTGAAAAGCATAATGCTGAATACCCTGTTGCTGTTCCAATCTCTAGTATTTTATTTATTGTAGTTTTGTTTAATTCTTGCAATGTTTCTTTTATTTTTATCAAAGTTTCATCCATTATTATTGGTACATTTTCTTTTATTGCTGCTTCTTTTACTTTTTCTAATTTTCTTTCAAATTTTGATTTCATTTTTTCTTCCTTATTATGATTGCAAAAAATCGCCATTAAAATGTGGCGATTTTTTTATATATTAGTTACTTGCTCTTCTTGATTCTCTTTCACGAGTTTTTGTGTCAAGTGTTTTCTTTCTAATTCTAATGTTTTCTGGAGTTACTTCAACTAATTCATCTTCTGCTATGAATTCAATTGATTCTTCTAGTGACATTTTCTTAGGTGGTACTAATCTTAATGCATCATCTGCCCCTGAAGATCTTGTGTTTGTTAAGTGTTTTTCTTTACATACATTTATTGTTAAATCTTCATTTCTTGAGTTGATACCTACAACCATTCCCTCATATACTTCAACACCTGGACCTATTAACAATTCTCCTCTTAATTGAGCATTGAATAATCCATAAGTGATTGATGTTCCTGCTTCGAATGCTACTATTGTTCCTCTTGTTCTTGATGTAATATCTCCTTTAAATGGTGCATATTCACTGAATACTGATGCCATTGTTCCTTCACCACGTGTATCTGTCATGAACTCTGTTCTGTATCCAATTAATCCTCTTGCTGGGATATTGAATTCAATTTTTGTATGTCCTGGTTCTGCAGGTTCCATGTTTGTCATTTCACCTTTTCTTAAACCTAATTTTTGAATTACTGTTCCAACACAATCGTCAGGTACATTTACTGTTAAGTTTTCCATTGGTTCACATTTTACACCATCAATGTCTTTGAAAATTACTTTTGGTCTTGCTACTAATAGTTCAAAACCTTCTCTTCTCATATTTTCGATTAATACTGAGATATGTAATTCTCCTCTACCACATACTTCAAAGCTTTCGGCTCTGTCTGTATCTTTTACTCTTAATGAAACATTTCTTTCTAGTTCTTTCATTAATCTTTCTCTAATATGGCGTGATGTTACATATTTTCCTTCTCTTCCTGCTAAAGGTCCATCATTTACTGAGAATGTCATTGATACTGTTGGTTCATCTATATTTACAAATGGAATCTTTTCTGGATGATTTATATCACAAATTGTTTCACCAATGTTAATGTCTGAAATACCTGAAATTGAAACAATATCACCTGCTGGTACTTCTTCAACTTCTACTTTATTTAATCCTTCGTATATGTAAACTTTTCCTACTCTACCATTAATTGTTTTGTCTTCGTCTTTACATACAACTACTGCTTGGTTTGTTTTTAAAGTTCCTCTTTCAACTCTACCTACTGCTAATCTTCCTAAGTAATCATCATATCCAATGTTTGATACTAATAATTGCATGTCTCCATTTACATCTACTTGTGGTGCTGGAATTTCTTTAATAATTGTATCAAATATACAATAAATATTATCTGATTCTTCATCTAATTTCATTTTAGCAATTCCATTTTTTGCTGATGCATAAATTACTGGGAAATCTAATTGTTCTTCTGTTGCATTTAAGTCCATGAATAATTCTAATACTTTATCTACAACTTTTAATGGTTGTGCTCCTGGTCTATCGATTTTGTTTATTACTACGATTGGTTTTAGATTTAATCCTAGAGCTTTTTTCAATACTTCTCTTGTTTGTGGCATTGGTCCGTCAAATGCATCTACTAATAATACAACACCATCTACCATCTTTAGAACTCTTTCTACTTCACCTTCGAAATCTGCGTGTCCTGGTGTATCTACGATGTTTATTTTGATTCCATTGTAGTGTACTGAAGTGTTTTTAGCTAGAATTGTAATTCCTCTTTCTTTTTCTATATCGTTTGAGTCCATTACTCTTTCTGCTACTACTTCATTGTCTCTAAATACTTTACTTTGTTTTAATAAAGCATCTACCATTGTTGTTTTTCCATGATCAACATGGGCTATGATTGCAACGTTTCTTATATCTTTATTTTCCATTATTCCTCCCCATTTTTGTCATCTTCATTTTTTTCTGTTTCAAATGAAGTTCCCTCTAATTCTCTTATTGATAGTTCCATTTTGTGGTTTTCTTTATCTAGTCCGATGATTTTTGCATTTATTTTTTCACCAACTGTTAATTTATCTTCTGGCTTTGCAATTCTTTCTGTAGATATTTGTGAAATATGAATTAAGCCTTCTACACCTTTTGTTACTTCTGCAAATGCTCCAAATGTTGCCATGTTTTTAATTGTTACATTTACAACATCACCAATATTTCCTTCGAATACTTCCCATGGATTTTTTTCTTTATCTTCATATGATAAACTCATTTTTTTATTTTCTGCGTCTAGTTCTTTGATTTTTACATTTACTTTTTGTCCAACTTTTAAGTATTTTTCAGGTTTTGCACCACGTTCCCATGTTACTTCTGAAATATGTAATAATCCTTGTACTGATGATCCTAAATCAATGAAAGCTCCATAGTTCATGATACTTGCTACAGTTCCTTCAAATTTATCTCCAACTTTTGCTGTTTCCCAGAATTTATTTACATTGTCTATTTTAGCTTGTTTTTCTTGGTCACGCTTAATTTTTTTGCATGATAATAAAACATTACCTTCTCCATCGTTTGTTTTTAATACTGTTGCTGTTATTTCATCACCGATTTTAACTTCATCCTCTGGATTACAATTTTCATCATAAGAATATTCACTTTTTGGAATTATTCCATCACTCTTATAATTAATATCTAAATAGATTTCGCCTTTTGAACTGATGTATATTACTTTACCAGTCACTACTTTTCCTAATTTTTCGTCATTTTCCCTCATTGAATTGTTTAATAATTCTTCGAAGCTCTTGTTATTATCTTCCATATTTTTTCCTTCTCATTTTTTTGCTTTCGCAATTATAGTTTATTTTGCTTCCTTTGTCAATGTAACTATTTGTTTCATTAGATCTTCAGTTGCTTTTGTTAACCATTCTGAATCTGTTTTATCATATTGTTCTAAATCCATAGGTTGACCTATATTATATTTGATTTTTTTAAATGGTTTAAAGTCACCTATAATTCCTACTGGTACTATTTTTGCATTTGTTTTATTTGCTAAGAATATTGCTCCATTTTTTGGCTTTTCATTCTTATCCATTCCATGTCTTGTTCCTTCTGGAAATATTCCTAATGTTTCTTTATTTTTTAATGCTTTTAAACAAATCTTTATTGAATTTACATCATTTCCTTCTCTATGTACTGGAATGTTTCTATATACATATCCAAAACTTCTCAATATTCCATTTTTTAACCATAAATCACGTTTTGTGATGAATCTGATTTTTCTTTTTGAGAATAATTCAAGTCCTATTGCATCCATTGCATGTACGTGATTTCCACACAATATTACTGGTCCTTCTAATTCATTGAATTCTTTTACATTGATGAATCTAGGTCTATATACTATCCAATATAGTGTTTTTAATATTGGATTATAAATCTTTTTCAAAAATCTTGTATAAAATTTTAATTCTTTGTCAGTGTATGCTTTTTCAAATATTTTTATTTCTTTTTTCTTTTTGTCAATTATTTTTGATGCTGCTTTTACCATCTTATTTATGTTCATATTTGTTGTATCTAAATAATAGGCATCTTCTGCTTGTACTAATGGTGATACATCTGAAGTTGTGTCATTTAAATCCCTTGATGCAATATTTTCTTTTACTTCATCCCATGTTGATTCAATCCCTTTTTCCTGGTTTTGCTTGAATCTTCTATTTACTCTTGCATCCAATGATGCATTCATAAATATCTTTACATCTGCATTTGGGAATACCTTTGTTCCAATATCTCTTCCATCAAGTATAACATCTCGGCCTTCTGCCATTCTTCTTTGTAATTTGATCATGGCTTCACGTACAATTGGTATATGTGATACTTGTGATACTCTATTGTTTACTTGTGCTTCTCTTATTTCTTTGCTGACATCTCTGCCGTTTAAAAATGATTTACCATCTTCAAACTTAATATCTACTTCATCCAATTCTTTTTTTATTAATTCGATATCATCATCTTTGATGTCTTTCTCAATGAAATCCAATGTTAGGCATCTATAAATAGCTCCTGTATCAATATTCATTAATTTGTATTTTTTAGCTAATAAGTTTGCTAATGTTCCTTTTCCAACACCTGTGTATCCGTCTACTGCAACTATAAATGACATTTGTTTACTCCTTTAATCTACTTCTTTTGTAATATCTTCAATGTTCGGAAGCTCTCCTATTACTGGTAAAGATATTTTCTTTGCTACAATTTTAAATTCTGTAACATTCATTCTTGTCTGTCTTTCAATGTCCTTAATACATTTTTCTTTGAATTTTTTTAATTCTGCGATGATATTAAATCCATATATAATTTCGACTTCAATATATACATTTGGTCCTTCTTCAGATTTATTAACACGTATTCTTATTATTTTACTAATTGATTTTATATTCCTTGCTTGAACTTCAATTATTTGTTTAAATACATTGTCTGAAATAGTGAAATTACCTATATAATTAAAAGTTGGTCTAATTATTGATTTTTCCGATATGTATGGATTTCCATTCAATCCTTGCGATTTAAATATTTGAAGGGGGTCCAGTAAATACCCTGAAAAATCTTTTTTTAATTCAAATGTTGGTACTGGGATTACGTGTTTTCCCTCTGTTGTTCTTATTCTTTTAGCGTTTTCAATTTCTTCCTCAGTTGCTATATCTGTTATATATATAGTTTTCTGGATTGGTGGCAAACCTAAATTTTCTGCTATTGTCTTGACCATTTTGTCAGAAGTTCCTAATATTAGGATTGATTTTGGACTTAGTTTAATTATTGCTTCTTGCATTTCTAATTTTTGTTTTTCATCATTGAATAAAGCTTTTTTTATTGTTTCAATTTTTGTTGGGGCTTTTTTAGCTGATTGCCCTGCAACTATTGCATTTTCCTTTACTAATAATCCATCGTCTATTATAAATTTAATATTGTATGCACCTGCTACCATTTGCGCTCTATAACTTTTTCCTGTGCCGGATGGTCCTACAAATGCGTATACTTCGATATTTTCCATTTCTTTCATTTTCATCTTCTACTTTTTATCATCTTTATTTATTGTATTTATATCCACTTTTCTAACATGCTCTATTTTTTCCCATGTTGTTTCTCTCTTAAATAAACATTTAAAGTTTATTAATAACCAAGAACCTAGGAATAATGGATATAGTACTAGACCTTTTATCATTTTCTTTATTGGTCTCTTATCTATTATCATTACAAATAGTGCTGTGAAAATTGGTAATATAAATGTTGGTATTATAAATTTTAATATATTTAATGTAAAATCTGCTGTTGACATTCCTTTTGTTAAATAGAATACTGCGTTTAATAATAGTAACAGTATTGTTATTACAAACATTGGAATACTTCCTAGCATATATAGCAAGCCGTCAAAGTTTGTTAATGTTTTATTTTCAAATGTTGATCTTGTTAGTGGTTTTGTATATTCTGCTAAACATTGAATATGTCCTATTGTCCATCTTGCTCTTTGAGACCATGATGGCTTGAATTTTACTGGTTGTTCGTCATACACAATTGCTGTTGTTGCCCAACCTAATTTCTTTCCTTTGATTATTGTTTTTAGTGAAAACTCTATATCTTCTGTTAATGTCTTTGTTTTCCATCCTTCATCCCTGATTGCTGACATTTTTACCATGAATCCTGTTCCGTTTATCAATGGTGATAGACCTGCATTATAACGTGCTAAGTGATAAAATCTATTCATTGTCCAGTAGAATATAGCATATCCTGCTGATACCCAACTATCATCTGGATTTTTAATGTCTCTATATCCTTGTACAACTTCTTCTCCTTGACATAGATGTTTATTCATTTCTGTGAAGAAATGTCTATCCACAACATTATCTGCATCAAAAATACAAAATGCTTCATAATCTGCTTCTGGATTATTTAATATTGTATTTAAAAATACTTGTAATGCTGCACCTTTTGTCTTTTTAGCAGGGTCTGTTTCTGTTCTTACAAAAACATTTACTCCTGCTTCTCTTGCTATTTCTTCTGTTTTGTCAGTACAGTTATCTGCTATTACAAATATATCATAATCTTTGCTATCATATGATTGATCTTGCAAGCTGGCAATTAAGCTTCCAACAACGGCTTCTTCATTATGTGCTGGTATTATTGCTAAAAATTTATGCTTTTTATCAACAATATATGGTTTATCTTTAATTTTTACTAATGCGAACAGACTTATTACTAATTGATATATCCAATATATTGTTATTAACCATACTAAAGCCTGTTGTAAAAAGTATAAAAATTGCATACCACTTCTCCTTATTTCAATAGAAATTCTTTTCAATTATACTACATTTTCATTGTAATTTCAATGTTTTGAATTTCCATCCTAACTCTTATTTTATTAAACATATTTTTAATTCATTTAGTGTTTCGTCCCAATAATCTTCATACAATATTGCAATTATACTTTTAGCTAATGGTGATACATTTTGCTCATCCAATGATTTCTTTGGGTCATACTCAAAGAAATAACCTCTTTTTTGATTTTCATTAAACAATTTATATAATTCCATTGGAACTTTTTCATAGTACTCTCTTGGAACTTGTTCTAATATACTTAAAACTTCTGCATACGCTATTCCATAATCTCTGCTTCTCATTTGTACCTCCTATTTCTTTATTAATAGATCTATTTGCGAATCTAATTCTTTTCTAATCTTGTTCAATGTTTCTTTATCGTTTAAACTGCTTTCAACTTCATATCTTAATTGGCAAATATTTTTTGATTCAACCGGGAATGCTTTAAATATTAAATCTTTAAATCTTTCCTGTCTTTCTTCTTTTTGAAGAATTCCTTTTAATGCTTGCTTTCCGTTTTGAGTTAATACTAGTTTTATTTTTTCTAATATTGTTTCTAAATCCGAATCAGTGATTTTCTTTAATTCTTTACTATTCTTTATACTGTTAGCTTCTCTTTCGGCTTGCATTATTATTTCTTCATATTCATAATTTTGCCTTTGAACTTCTATTTTTAAAATTTCTTTTGCTTTACTATAGAATTCTAGATTGTCTTCTATGAAATGTAGCATGTCTACGCTTTTTCCATTGTGATTATATTCTTCTAATCTATTGATTATTTTATAGGATTTTGTTAAGAATTTTGCAATCATTTTATCTTTTTGTAATGATGTAAATATTCTATTAGCAACCCATGATTCTGAATCATCTTGTGCTTTTTCTAATGAATCATCTTTAACTTCATTTAGAATTTCTCTTATTATATATTTTTCTATTTGATTATTAAATTTATTGTGTGTAAATACTCTGTAAATACTTTTTTCTGGATTGAATTCATAATTATATACACCTTTGAATACAATAAAGTCAGTGGTTTTCATTGTCATTCTTATTTTTCTTAATTCTTCATTAAATGTTTTGGTATCTACATCTTCGTTTATATATGAATTAATATAGATTGTATCTCTTATCATGTGAATTACTTGCTCTAATTGTAAATCCTCTGTTGGCACTGTATTTACTTCTGCTATTTGCAACAAATATTGATACATTTGCTTTCTTGCCTTTGTTATATCTTCTGGTAATTCTTGTACTAAAATCTTGTTTTTTAACTTTTCTAGCAAATCTTCTCTTTTTATTCTTTTGTTTGTTAATCTTTCAATTGATCTACAAAATTCATATAAATATATAATATTCTTTAATTTTTCTTCTTCGGAAAAATTTGAATTATTTTGTTTTTCTATAATAATGTAATTAATCATTTCTCTGATGTATTTTAACATCCTTTTTTCATCGCGTATTTCATATTTTTTTAATAAATCTATTAATTCCATATTTTCTCCTTTGCATATATTGATTTTACTATTATCTTCTTATTTTTTCAACATATTCAGGCTTTTAATTCTTTTATTTTATCCCTTATTTTTGCTGCATTTTCAAAATCAAGTTCATTGGCAAATTTAATCATTTCTTGTGTCAATCTATCTATTGTTTGCTGTAATGTTTCTCCTGCTTCCATTTTGTATTCTGCAGAGTCTTCTGCTACTTGATATGTAGCTCTTATTGATTCTCTTATCGCTTTATTTATTGTTTTTGGAGTAATGTTGTGTTCTTTATTATACTTTTCTTGAATTTCCCTTCTTCTGTTTGTTTCTTTTATTGCTTTTTCCATTGAATCGGTTAATTCATCTGCATACATAATTACTTTTCCGTCTGTATTTCTTGCTGCACGTCCTATTGTTTGAATTAGTGAACGCTCTGAGCGCAAGAATCCTTCTTTGTCTGCATCAAGTATTGCTACTAATGATACTTCCGGAATATCTAGTCCTTCTCTTAATAGATTTATTCCAACTAATACATCAAATTTTCCTAATCTTAAATCTCTTATTATTTCACTTCTTTCTAGTGTTTTAATATCTGAATGCATATACCTTACTTTTATATCAATATTTTTTAAATATCCTGTTAAATCTTCTGCCATTTTTTTAGTAAGTGTTGTTACTAATACTCTTTCGCCTTTTTTAGTTCTTTCATTGATTTGTTCAATTAAATCATCTACTTGAATATCTATTGGTTTTACTTCTATTTTAGGATCCAATAATCCAGTTGGTCTTATTATTTGTTCTACTGTTGCTTCTGTGTGTTCTTTTTCATAATCTCCAGGTGTCGCACTGACAAATATGCATTGATTAATTCTGTCTTCAAATTCTTGAAATTTTAATGGTCTATTGTCGAATGCTGATGGTAATCTGAATCCATAGTTTACTAATGATTCTTTTCTGGCCCTGTCTCCATTATACATTGCTCTAACCTGTGGTATTGTTGCGTGTGATTCGTCTATTAATAATAAATAGTCGTCTGGAAAGTAATCGAATAATGTATATGGTGTACTTCCTGGTTCTCTTCCACTTATATGTCTAGAATAATTTTCTATACCTTGGCAGAATCCTGTTTCTTTCATCATTTCAATATCAAAGTTTGTTCTTTCTTCAATTCTTTGTGCTTCTATTAATTTGTTATTTTCTTTAAAATATTCGACCCTTTCTTTCAACTCTTCTTCTATTGTTGATATGGCTTTGTTCATTTTTTCATCGGTTGTTACGTAGTGTGAATTTGGGAAAATCATTATATGCTTTCTTTCACCTTCTACTTTTCCAGTTACTGAGTTGACTTGATCCATCCTTTCAATTTCATCGCCCCAGAAACTTATTCTTATTACGCCTGTTTCTCCTTCTGTTGACGGAAATACTTCTACTACATCGCCTCTGGCTCTGAATGTTCCTCTTTTTAAACTTAAGTCATCCCTTGTATATTGTAATTTTATTAATTTTTTTAATAATTCGTTCCTATCTTTTATCATTCCTGTTCTTAATGATATAATCATGTTTTCATAATCAATCGGATCTCCCAATCCATATATACATGATACTGATGCTACGATTATTGTATTTCTTGTTTCAAATAATGATGCTGTTGCTGAATGTCTTAGTTTATCTATTTCATCATTGATTTGTGCATCTTTTTCTATATATGTATCTGATACTGGTACATACGCTTCTGGTTGATAAAAGTCGTAAAAACTCACAAAATATTCTACATTATTTTCAGGAAAAAATTCTTTAAATTCGCTATATAATTGTCCTGCCAATGTTTTATTATGTGCTAATACCAATGTTGGCTTTTGTGTTTTTTCAATTATATTTGCCATTGTAAAAGTTTTTCCTGACCCGGTTACTCCAAGTAATGTTTGAAATTTCTTTCCTTCTTCAATCCCTTTTACTAATTGATTTATTGCTTGTGGCTGATCACCTGTTGGTTTATATTCAGAATGTAATTTAAACATTTATTTTCCTTTCTAATTTAAGATTAGCCCAAGTTAATATTAACTTGGGCTTTTAATTATCTTGCTTTAAAATTTGTTAATTCTACTTCTTTACTATCTTCAGTTATATTAATTATCGTTAAACTTGCATAATCTGCTTTAAAATTTCTTACCTTGTTTGTCCATACTTTTCCTGTTATATGACTGCATATTACATTTATTACACCATTGTGTGTTACAAATGCTACTGTTTCATGGTCTTTATTTTCTTCAAGTAATTCATTGAATGATTTTATTACACGCTCTTTAAATTCTATTGGACTTTCTCCTCCTGGATATCTTTCGTCCATTTTTAATGCTCTAAAATATACTCCCGGGTATTGTTTTATGGCATCTTTAACTCTCATCCCTGCTAATACGCCATTGTTCATTTCTCTCAATTTTCTTGTAAACTCTATTGGTAAATGTAATTTATTATTTATTATTTTTGCTGTTTGTCTTGTTCTTAGTATATCACTTGATACAATTTTTTCTATTTTGAAATCTTTTTGTCTTTTTGCTAGATAATTTGCTAACTTTGATACTTGTTTCTTTCCTCTATTTATAAGTGGCAAGCGGTTCCATCCGCCTTTATAACGTTCATCGTCTTCACCATGACGTATTAAAAATATTTTCATTGTCACCTCCATAATTGTTTGCATTATATCATAAATTAGTTTATATAAAAAGAGCCATACATATATTTATGTATGACTTGCTATTTTTTCTTCTATATATTTTGCATCATCCAAATGCATTGGTATTATTTTAGTTCCTTTTTTTGATATTTCAATTAATTTTGGTAGGATGTCATCAAATTTTAAATGTACTTCTCCTCCATATCTTGATAAATCTATATATAATTCTTCGGCATTTTCTAATTCTTTTAAAAATGGTTCAATTGTATTTGTATCAGATGTATAAATTATTTTTCTTTTATTAATTTCTGCAGTAAATCCATAAGTATCTAATTCTTTGCAATGATTTGTTTTGATAAATTCAAAATGTTTTATATCTTTTGTTTCTAATTTTTCTGATAAAGTATACATGTCTTTTGTTACACCGGTTATTTTTAAAAAAGTTTCTATATGTTCACATTTTGAAATTATATTTATTATTTTTTTATGAATATAATATGCATATAATACGATTTGTGGCAGACTGCCTGAATGGTCTGTATGTAGATGCGTGATTACTATATTTATATTATTAAATGTACTTAAATCAAATCTATATTTTATTTCATTAAACACAGTAAATCCTGCGTCAATGATTGTTAAATTATTATTTTCTTCTATATACCATGAATTGTTATTATCTCCAAATCCTGAATCTTTTCCTATATTTTTTAATATTGTTTCCATATTTATTTCCTTATTTTATAAATTTTCTTTATATTACTATATTTTTATATTTTAAACAATTATTTTATATACAAATTTTATTGATTTTTTATGTTAATTAGTATATAATTTATAGGAAATTTTTAACTTTTTGTTGGTGACAATCACGTATGGTCACTTGTTCTTTACACCAAGGAGGTGTGTATGAAAATTTTATTGTTATTCGTAATTATATTAACTTTGATATTTCTTTTAGATTTTTTCAAGGTTAATAAGGTTGTCAGATTTGCTCTAGTAGTTGATATTGCAATGGTAATAATGATAGTTTATGTGGACAAGCAAATCCCAGCTCTCTACTATCTATTTTATGTATTATCTCTTTTCATATACATATATTGTATGTCTGGAGTGATACTAAAAACAAATTTGATAAAGGGTAGAAACTATCGGTTTGCTCTTATATTAGTCCTTATAGGCTTATGTATCGGAGCAATGCAAATCTTTGAAGATAGATTTTGCCCTGTCAATTATGGATATGGCATCAACGCTTCAAGATTAGTCCAGGTTGTTGGACCAGCTCTGTTGTTACTTTTCATTGTTGATGAAATTAAATCTTTCATCAATAATGATTAACCTGTTTTCAATTTCATAGGAGGATATATGCTTTTCCTTACAATTTTGTTGTTTGCCATTTTATATATGGCAACAACGGCAGTAACTCAGAACGATAAATATCTTTTATCGTTCTTGGTGTTAATTTTTCTGGCTGCAGATATAAATCTGCATGATCCAGAACTAACGCTACTTATTTTTGTAGCCTTAGGAGCAGTAGGTTTTGTCAGACTATTAATAGATTTTTCATTTATTAGTTTGGCAAAAAACCTTTTGTCTTTTTTCTTTTTTTCGGTAGGGTTGTTTGCAATCAGCAATGCTCTAATGATAGAAGATAAAATGATGTTATGGTCCAAAATCGGGGAAAGATTAACTACACTTGTAGTGGTCTTTTGGATATTGGCTTTACTTGATTTTATACAGATTAAGTATATCAAGCATTTTATTTTCTGTCGTTTTTTCCAAAAAGATGAAAGAAAAAACAATAAAAAGAAAACTGAATAACAAAAACCTGTTGGACGATTGTCCAGCAGGTTTTCTTATTTTTTATTATCGTTTGTTATATCACCACTTTGATTTAGTGATATTTTTTCTCCTAAATATTTTGCTTTTACTTTGAAAATGCATTGGAATATATCTTTGTTTCTTGCTAGAATTTCTCTTAATTCTCTATTTAAATCACCTACGTATCTATGTTTTGTTGCTGATACTCCACATGATTCAATTCCTAGTTGTTTTCCAATGTATAGTGCTCTATAAAGATGGTATTCTTGAGTAACTAAAATTGCTTTTCTTACGTTAAATACTTCTTTTGCCCTATACATTGTTTCATAAGTTGAAAATCCTGCGTGATCCATAAAAATATCTTCTGATGGTATCCCTTTTGAGATTGCATAATTTTTCATTACTGTTACTTCATCATAATATTTTTTTCCGTGATCACCACTCATAATTATTTTATTAATGACTTTAGCATTATATAGTTCAATACATGTGTTGAGTCTATCTTTTAACATATCGCTTGGTGTTGTTCCATAAACTCCTGCTCCAAAAACGATTGCACAATCGTACTTTTCAGTTTCTGATTTCTTTTGAATTTCTGATTGTGTCAATATCTTTTTCTTAGTTGAATTTATTACATATGCATTTAATAATATAATTGCTAACAATATAATTGTAAATATGATAATTATTGTTGTTATTATTATTCCTATTTTTTTCATTTTACGCCTTTATATTTATTAATTATTTTTTCCAGTAAAGTCATAATATATCTTTGGTTCTGTGCTACTAACACCTTTTAATTTCATCATTTCATCAATTGTTACAAATTCAAATCCTCTGCTCTTTAGTTCTGGCATTGCTGCAATTGCTCCATCTGCAGATGTTTTATAAATATCATGCATTAATACAATTGCACCATCTTGTGCATGTTTCAATATCTCATTTTTTACAGATTCTGCATTTCTTGTTTTCCAATCAAGTGTATCAATTGACCATAGAATAATATCTCTGTTTGCTATATCTATTACAGTTTTATTTTTATTTCCATAAGGTGGTCTTATTGTTGATGGTTTTATTCCGATTTCTTTATAAACAGCATCATCTGTTTTATAAATTTCTTCTGCTATTTGATATTTATCCAATCTTGGTAAATTTAAATGATTATATGTATGACTCGCAATTTGGTTTCCTTCTGAGTAAGCATATTTTAAACCTTCACGGTTAGAATGTACTCTGCTTCCCAATACAAAGAATGTTGCTAATCCATTGTATTCTTTTAATGCATTTACAATTCTTTTATCGTTTTCTGTACTTGGACCATCATCGAATGTTAATGCTATTAATTTTTTTCCTCTGAATTGTTCAATATTTCTTGTTTTTGGTTGTATCGTTGTCTCTGTTGTTGTATTAGCTGTTGTAGCTGTTTCTTTTAAAAATTCTGGTTTCAATATACCTTTTAACTCTGATAATGGTATTTTTGTTTCAATTTCACCATTTGCCCAACTAATTAATTCCATTCTAGTATATGTTATGATTAAAAAATTGTTTTCAATTCTAAAATGCTCAAAGTTGTAATTGCTTAATTCTTGTTTTAAATCATCAGTACTGTATGTTATTGATTTTTCTGTTTTTAATTCTTCTAGAGTTTTATTTGTGTAATGATAGATAATTAATGCAAATTTATCTTTATCTTCTAATAAATCATTAAATGCAACTCTTGAATTGTCTGATTCTTTATAATACATTGATTTTAGCTTCATTTCATAATGATTTCCACCATTGAAAATATATGTTGATGCTCTTACTTCTTTTACACCATCAAATTCGTATTCATGGTTTGTTGATCTTAGTTCATATTTAATATTGTTATTGTCTGCTGCTTTATAGTTTTTTACTTCTTCCAAAAATCCAGATTTTATATCTTTTAAATATGTTTCTATTTCATTTTGCATTTCAGCTGTTGGCAATTTTGGAACATCTACACTTATATCATAGTTATCTGTTGCTATGTTCCAACTTTCCTTTTCATCTGTTTTAGCTTTTTTCATTGCAAAAACTATGCATCCTATAATTATTGCCATTATTATCAATAATAAAGCAATCTTTTTTGTATTTAATTTTCTTCTATTTCTTACTTTTTTATTCATAATTCCTCTATTCTAACAAAATATTCATCTATATTATATCATATTTATTTTTTAATATTAGTATTTATATTGTTTTTCATTTTTATTAACACTGTTATGTTTGCCACTATTGTAGCAAAATCAAATACTGCTGATGTGTATGATTTTATTAATATATCATATATTAGCCACATTGTCATTGTTGCTATTAATAATAACTTGAATTTTTTTATATCTTTTAAATCCATTAAAAAAATATACACGGCATTCGCCAATAACGGCAAATAACCGACTAATCCTTCAGTATTTAGTTTAATTGCTATTGCTGATGATATCACTGTTAATAATATCTTAACCGGCATTTTTAACCATTTCTTCTGGTACAGGAGATTTCTTATCAGTCCTGCGGTATTGCTTATTGCTCCTGATATTCCTCCCAAGATTATATTACTTATTATTAAAAGTATTATTTGTATATTCTGTGCTATTAGGATTTGTGTTTTCTTTTTTAAAATCCCCGAATACACCATAAATAGTGATGCTAATAATGCTACAACATTTCCTATTATTAATGTCTTTTCCATATTGTTTCCTTTGTATGTTTTGTCCAAATGTATGTTTTGTCCAAAATAATATAACACTATGATTTAGTTTTTTCAATATGTTAATCAACAAAAGCAGATGTTTTTACACATCTGCTTTCATTATATTACTTTCTCCTGTAAATCACCTTTTGATTAAATGCTCTTTCATGAATCCCATCACATTCAATCTCACAGTATTGAAGAAGTTCCTTCAATACCTCCGTGGTTTCCGAATAGTCTCCACTTGTTACAATGGGTACCAAAATCTGATAGCTTTCGCCATCTTTCTCCCGATATCCATAGATTGTAAGTGGATATTCATTCTTTACTTGGATATCTTCTATCCTCAATGAAATCCCTCTATTCGGAGTGTGAATCTTGACTCGATTCACCGTCTGAAATCCACCATAGGCTTTTTTCAACCTCGCCTTCGTAGCATCCTCTACTTCATATGCAGTCTCTGCTATGATTATCGACGTGTGCATATCAATTCCTCCTGCCATTAGGCTAAAAAAGGTGATGTGATAATATTTCACATCATTAATGAGTGTCTTAATTACTATGTCATCTTATATCAATTTTGTCAATATTTTTTTATAATGTGAAGTATTTTATTATAAAAGTTGTTTTATCACTATTTGATTCTACTGAAACAATTCCATTATTGCTCTCAATTATTGTTTTTGATAGTGATAAGCCTATTCCAATGCTTTCGTTTGCTGAATTTTTACCCCTATAAAATCTTTCAAATATGTGTGGTATATCTTCTTTTGATATTCCTTCACCATAATCTGTTATTGTTATATATGAATACACACTGTTGTTATTATATTTAATGTCTATTTTGGTATTTTCGCTTGAATGCTCTATGCAGTTTTTTAAGATATTTGTTACTGCTTCTGTTTGCCATAATAAATCACAATTTAATTTTATTTTCTTATTTCCTTCAACATTTATTTTAATATTCTTTAAATCTGCCAATGATTCGGTATTTTTTATTGCTTCATCAACTATTTGCTTTAAATAAATATCTTGTTTGATGAATTGAACTGTGTTGCTGTCGAATTTTGAAAGCTTTAATATTGATTGAATTAGCGATTGTATTCTTATGCTTTCTCTTTTTAAATCATGCAAAAATTCCACTCTTGTTTGATAATCCATTTCTGGATTGTCTATTAAATTATCTAGAATTATTAAAATTGATGTTAATGGCGTTTTTAATTGATGTGATATATCTTCTAATGCTGTCTTAAGATTTATTTTGTCTTTTAATGAATTGCTTGCATTTTCCCTTAACATTACTGTTACTTTATATAATTCATTTTTTAAAATTGATAATTCCTCTTCCGAATTTTCATCTATTTTTAGTGAATAATTTTTGTTATTTATAGCTTCCAAATATTTTGTTATTTCATCTATTTCTTTATCTTGATTTCTTTCATATAAAATAAAAATCAATAATAGTATGATTGATCCTATAGATATTATAGATACTTCAATTTTCATAAATTTATTATTTGTTTTGTTATTTTCTAATATTATTGTCTTTTTTTCTAAATCTATTCCGTATTTTTTTAGTAAATTATTTTGTGGTATTTCCTTTGAATTTACTATTTCTACTATTTCATCAGTTGATATCTCTGGATATTTGCTTTGAATTAGCTCTATTATTGATGCCATTTTTTTATTAAAATTTTGAGTATATTCCTTATATTCATATATGTTAGAAATGACCACAAATACCGAAAATATTATTGTAATAATTAGCGAAATAATAATTGATTTCTTAAATTTTATTTTATTGCTCATCTATTCTATATCCTATTCCTTTTACTGTTTTTATTATATTACTTCCTAATTTGTTTCTTATTCTTTGAAAATATACTGTTATTGTATGATCATCTACATCATTCCCAGTCCATTCCCAGACCTTATCTAAAATTGTATTTCTATTTACTACTTTATTTATATTGTTAAATAATAGTGCTAATAATTTTATTTCCAAACTAGTTAAATTTATTTGATTTTCACCTTTTAATACTATCATCTTGTCTATGTCAAAGCTAATATCCCCCGCCTTAATCACTGTGTTCTTCTGAGCTCTAAGTAATATCTTGTTTATTCTAGCTAATAATTCCTTTGTTGAAAATGGTTTTGTTAAATAATCTTCTGCACCAATCATTAATCCTTTTACAATATCATTTTCATCATCCCTTGCTGTTAAAAATATTGTCGGAATTTGTGATTTTTTAATAGTATGTTCATATAAATCATAACCTGTTCCATCCGGTAAATTTATATCAAGTATTGCTAAATCTATTTCTGGTTTTGTGTCTAAATATTCTTTAGTTTCTTTTAATGTTTCGAATGCTATTACTTTGTAATTATTTGTTTCTAATGAATATTTTAGACTTTTTGACATTACTTTGTTGTCTTCTATTAGCAGTATATTCATGCCTTTCTCCTTTATTTTATATGAATTTATATTTTAGTGTATTTTAAAATTTATCTATCGATATTTGGTTCTTGGTATTTTTCTTTAATGATTTTTAAAGATTTTTCTGGTGTAATATTTGGATTACTAGTTAAATTATAAATTTCTAAAAATTCTTTTTCTGGATTTCTTGATTTATCTACTTTATCTGAAATGTATTGTCCTATGATGTATCCTTCACTTTCTTTAAAGTATAATCTTTTATTATTCAATACTTTCATTAAATATTTAATACACTCTTCTCTTGTTGCAAAGTTATTAATATGTTGTTTTTCATCAATCATTTCCAATACTCGTTTTTTTGTGATATATTGGCCCTTTTCTCTCATTTCAATAAGTGAAATTTCCATTAATGTTTTACTTGCTACATCTTGACTATCTCTTAATCTCCATTCTTTGAGTAGATTATAGTCATTTTGTGTTATTATCTTATTTTTTACTAGCCATTTGCTAAATAAGTTTTCAATTATTAATGTTGGTGATTCTCTTAAATATCTATATGCAGAATTTGTATTTATTGCATCAGAATATCCCATTGCATGTATCATTTCATGCAAAAGTGTTATCATATTCTCTATCTTATCATGATAATATATATATGCTTTTCCTTTTTCACAATATGGTTTTATATAATTTGGTAGTATATTTAATGTTTTTTGATTATTATTGTTTTGATAAACTAAATTAATAAATTGGTCTGCGAGTGTTGAATCTATTGTTGTTAAAAATTGATGAGCATATTTTATTGCATCATTTATACTAACATTCTTTGACCATTCTGTTTCTTTAATTTCTGAATGTTTTTGTTTTAGCACTTCTTCACATATTGGCTTTATTGTTTTAAGATTTTCAATATATGATTGGCAATCTGGGTGTTGAATATACTCGTCTATTATTTTATTCATTTCTATTTCATCTGAATCTAATTGTTCGGAATGTATATTTTCTGTATCATTGGTTTTGAAATTTAAAAAATCTTTATTCATTATTTTTCCTTATCTATATAATATTTATTAATAATTATTATATCATAAAAAGAGGGAAATTCCCTCTTTTTAAACTTATATATTTTCATTTCTAATTGTTTCAATTGTATTTTGTTTTTTGATTTTTATTAATGAATATTGCATTATGCTTGCAATTAAAACTATTACTGCTATTGCTGAATATAGTATTGGTTTTAATGGTATTTCAAATGGCATTTTTCCAACTTGATAAATACCATATGAAATTGCTGTTCCTAAAGGAATTCCGAAAAATAGTGATTTGATTCCTATGAATAATGTTTCTAGTCTGATCATTCTATTAAATTCTTTATTTGTCATTCCAACTGATCTTAGTATTGCAAATTCCTGTTTTCTTAATTCCATGCTTGTAGTAATTGTATTTACTATGTTTGTGACTCCTATTAATATTATTATGATTATAAATCCATATAGGAATATTGCTACAAGTGTTATTAAATGTTTTTCATTATTGTATCTTTCTTGAACGTTTGATATGAAATATTTTTTATAATCTTTTAGAGATTCTTCTATTTGAGTTTTTACTTTTGAAGCATCTTTAATTTTATAATATGCGCTATATCTTTTTTCATCTTTAAATATTTTATTATAATATTCATTACTTAACACCAATATCTTATATGGGGTTACCATATCTTCATTTGTTGCAAAAGGTCTTTTCTTTGTTACTTTTGCGATTTCAAATGTTAATTTTTCGCCATTATCGCTTTTTAAATCAAATTTATCATTCTCTTTTATATTTAACATTCTAATTTCTCTTACTGGCTTTTTGCTTGCATCTATTGTTGCTGTAGATACAGTATCTATTAATATTGCTTTATCTTTTACGTCATTATAATTTAAGGCAAGTGATTTGATATATTTGTTATATTCTATATCTCCAACCGCAATAATTGATACATTTTCACTATCTAGATAATTTTCAGAAATTTGTTTAATTTCTTTATTTAAAAACTTTTTATCATATTTTCCGACAGCTGATTGTAATAGAGTATATTCTGTTACACCTTCAGTTGTTTTGGCTATATTGTTCAATTTAGTTATTTCTTCATCATTTTCTTTATATATATGGCATGATATATCATAATCTATGTTTCCTACTGCTAATTGAAGTTGTTTTAACATTATTTGCATAAATGCTGTTAAAGATATGTATACCATAATTGATAAAACTATTGAGATTACTGTAACTCTATATCTCTTTTTGTTTCTTTTCATATTTTTATATGATATTTCACCACCAATTTTAAATATGCTTTTTATTAATTTTGGCACTTTTAATTTTTTGGCTTTTATTTTTATATCTGCACTGTTTCTGATTGAATTTATAGGAGATACTTTGGCTGCTTTTCTAGCAATTCTTAGTGATGATAAATAAATTGTTACCATTCCTAATAGTGCTGATATTGCTGCACTCATCCAATTTAAATCAAATATTAATTCAAAATTAATTTCAGTTTGTGTTACTACTAAATCTTTTAAAAACATGTTGCTTATTTTAACTAATATGAATGATGCAAAATACCCTAAGAATATTCCAAGTGGTATGCCTATTAAGGCAAGTATTGTGGCTTCAAATAATACATTTTTTCTTACTTGCTTTTTAGTTGCTCCAATACTTCTTAACATTCCATATTGTTTATTTTTTTCAGTTATTGAAATATCAAAACTGTTTTTGATACAGAATACAGATGTGAATATTATTATGCCTATTGCTATTGCTGCTACATATCTTAACCCAAAGAATGATGTGTCTTTTTGATCTGTTTCTAATGATATTAGAAATCTTTGTGATGAAAATTGATATTTAGCTTTTTTTCTTTCTTTTGCAAATTTTTCTTTTAGTTCTCCTGATTTTGTTGCATCTCTTCCTGTTGCATAATCGTCTTGAACTTCTTTATATAAATTACCATCTATCCCTAGCATGTCACCAATGGCTATATATGGCTTCTTTAATCCTTCTTTATTTAATATAATAAATATGTCTAGGTTATCTTTTATGTCTTCTTTTCTTAAGCATGTAACTACAGTGTCTGCTACTTCTCCAGGTTGATTAACGCTTTCTGAAACGTCTACTACAATTCCAACTATTGTAAATTCTCTTTTTTCTGTGTTGATGATTTTTTCACCATCTTGTAAATTTTCTGATTTTTTTAGTTTTATATTGTCTTTTGAATATCTGTCACCTATCTCCAACATTAACTTGTCGCCAATTGAATAGTTTGTACTCATCATATTGTTCAAATAATTTGTTATTACCATTTCATTTTCATTATCTGGTAATCTACCTTTTACTAGATACATCCCTAATTTATTCATTTTATCTTTTTCGACTGCAACTACTGATACATAAGGTGATTGTGGATTGTTTGATTTAATTTTTGATGTTCCTAAATATTTTAATTTAGTGATATTCTCTACATTTCTGTTATTTTGTATTGTTTTTATATCATTTAATGGTACATTATAAAATACTGTATGATAATCTCCAGATGTTGCTTTTTGTGCTTTTATTATTGATGACATTCCACTGAAATACATTGTTGCTACTGCATTTATTAATGCGACTGATAACATTATTCCTATTATTGTTACAATTGTTCTTCTTTTATTTAATTTTAAATTTTTAATCGTTAATTTGTTAAGTAAGTTCATCTTATACCTCCTCAACAATTTTGCCGTCTTCAATTTTTATTATTCTGTCTGCTAATTTTGCTATTTCCATATTGTGTGTGATCATTATTATGGTTTGTTTATATTCTTTGTTTGATTTTTTTAATAAGGCTATTATTTCATCACTTGATTTTGAATCTAAGTTTCCTGTTGGCTCATCTGCTAATATTATTGAAGGATTTGTTATTAAAGCTCTTCCTATACTTGTCCTTTGTTGTTGACCTCCTGATAATTCATTTGGTAAATGATTTCTTCTGTTTTCTAATCCTAGTAATTTTAATAATTCGTCCAATTTATCTTTTTCTACTTTTCTATTATCTAATGATAATGGCAAAATTATATTTTCTTCTGCATTTAATATTGGAATTAGATTATAAAATTGATATATCAACCCGACTTGTCTTCTTCTAAAGATTGCTAGTTTATCATCATTAAAATCGAATATGTCATTTCCATCAATGTATACTTTTCCATAGTTTGGTCTATCTACTCCTCCTAATAAATGTAGTAAGGTAGATTTTCCGCTTCCTGATGCTCCTACTATTGCTACAAATTCTCCTTTGTTTACTGAAAATGATACATTATCAAGTGCTACAACTTTTGCCATATCCTTTCCATATATTTTTGTTAAATTTTCTACTTTTAATATTTCCATGTGTTCTCTCCTTTCACATTCTTATTTTACTATTGATATGTTACTAGTAAGTTACTTTGAAAAAATTTTTAAAAATAATAAAAAAAGAGTGGTACAATTACTTGCATCACTCTATTTAAATTACTTTTTTCTTTTTTCTAAACACATTACTATTATCAGTAAAATTAGATTTATTAAACTTAATAATGCTGATATCTTAAAATATCTTGGAATGTATGTTAATTTTATTTCATTATTTCCTTTTTGCAATTTTATCCCTAAGAATGCTCCATTCATTTTTACAATTTCTGTGTTTTGTCCATTGATTGTTGCTCTCCAGCCTGAATCAAATGGTATTTGGAATGTTAAATACGCTTCATTATCTGATTTAATATTTATTTTGACTCTATCTTTTCCTAAAGTTACTTTTTGAGTTTGGACTTGTTTAGCATGTTCAATTGCCTTTTCTATTTTATGATTGTTTAGTACATATATTTTAATATTGTCATTGTTTGAATCATATTTTTCTATTTTTTGTGTTATTTTGAATGTATATTTTTGTCCTTTTTCTAGATTTGCAATTTGTCTGATTCCAGTTTCTCTTTCCCAGATATTTGAGTAATCTTTAAATATCTTCTTATCATTTTTATATAATTCTAAATTGCTATCACTGAACAATGCTATTGATATATTTTGCAAAGCTTCGACATTATATGTTATTTCATATTCTTTATCTGTTTTAACTATATTTTTTTCGGATTTTATTATTTTTGATTGTTCATTTTTAATATTTTCAATATAGTCTTCATCCGAATTTTGAATTGATTTTAATATTTTGTTTTGAATTTCAAAAGGATTTTTTGTTTGCTCATAAAATGGGTCATCTATTTCTTCGGGTTGTTGATTTGAATTTACTATGTATGCATATGGTAATGTGTTTTGTGTTTCATATATATTAAATTCTCCATATTTTCCTTTATATTCATAACCATATATTTTATTGTCATTTTCCAACTTTTCTCTTGTTATGATATATTTTATTCCCGCTAATGAATAATTGAACCAATCTCCACTATCTGATGTTATCCATAGTGCTGTTTCTCTTTGTACATTATATCCTAGTGAATACATGTTTCTTAGTGTTGTTCTATTTCTTGAACTTGTAAAATAATCTATTGAACTGTAGTCATATTTCATACTTAAATTAAAACTGTTGTCGTCTGGATTAAATATAATTCTTTCTTGGTGTCTATTTGTTTCAGATGGTAGTATTCTGTTTATTACATTGTCATAATTATGTACTGATTTTAGAGTAAAATAATTATCTGGGTTAGTTGTGTTATACGAGTTCATTGATATTCCAATATCTATGACGAATATTACTATTGTTATACTTTGTATTATGTGTTTCGATATTTTATTACGAATTTTGTCGGACTTTTGTAAAAATAGTAATATTATGGTTGATATTACTACGATTGATGATATTATTACTGAGTTTATTTGTAGATTTCTGTTTTTCCATGTACCATGATTTATTAGTATGATTTCTCCTAATAGTATTAATAAAAATACAGCTGTCTCTATTAATAGTGACTTTTTACTAATTTTCTCTCTATTTATATATTCTTGGTATGCAATCATATTAATGTAGAATATCAAGCAAAATGCGTATCTGTAGTAGAAACAATTTGGTGTTGTCATTCCATGCCATATCTTATTTAATATTGGCGATATTACTGGTAATGCCATAAATATTATTAATAATGCTGATAATATTTTTGATTTTTTACTTATATTTTTGTTTGTGAAATATAATGGCAATAATATTAATGTTAATGTGCTACTGAATATTAATCCTGATTGTTGTTCTAATTCTTGATTATGATTATTAAATATTATATTGAAATAATTTAAAAATTCTTTTTTATGTATTTCTACTAATCTGTTTTGTAATTTCATTGTTCCTTTAACTTGCATAAATGATGGTAGAAATAATATCATTGATATTCCAAAGCTTATCATGCATCCTATTACAAATACTGTGAATTTTATTATTTTTGACTTTAATGTTATATTTTCTTGTTCTAATAATCTTACTACGAAATATATTCCTGAGAATAATATTGTTATAAATCCTAAATAGTAGTTAAATATCATGTTTAGTGCGGATATTATGATGAATGTCGATATTTTATTGTTTTTTAAGTATTTTTCTATTCCAATGCACATTAATGGCAACATGTATATTGCATCAAGCCACATTATATGGAATAGATACTGTATTGTGTAAGTACTAAATGTATATGCTAGTGCAAATAATATTGCTGATCTGCTTTTATTTTTGAATCTATATTCCAAAAATGCAATCATTGAATTGTAGATTAATATTAGTTTTAGTAGTGTTGTTATTATGACAAATGTATTTATATTTTCTTTGCTAAAAAACACTACCAAGAGATTGAGTGGGCTTACTAAATAGTATGCAAATGTCGTGTAAAAATTATTACCCATTCCCATGTTCCAAGACATGAATAAGCTACCTTTTCCTGTTAATACATCTTTATAATATGCTAGAAATTCTGCATATTGTTTATATAAATCTGATTTTAGTATTGAGTTTTCTCCAAATGGTGCTATTTTAGCTATTGCTAAATATATCAAGTATAATATTATTGTAAGAATTGTTCCTATAAAATATTTACTTTTTATGATTTTTAATGCTTTTTCCTTCATATTTTTCTCCTGTAAATCTATTATGCACTTACATTTTATTGATATTTTGCGATTATACTATTTTATAATTGCGCCTATACCTATTCCTATTAATGATACTACTAAATACCAAACTGAATGTATTAACACACTTTCATTATAGTATATATATACCGATGGAATAAATATTATTGAAACTATTAGTGGATATAGAAATTTTATTTTATGTTTTGAAATAATTGACAATATAATTGATAGTATAAATGTTAATAATATCATTAAAAATACCATCCCCATTGGATTTGTTTGTATATTCCACATTGCGAATAATGGTACTATATAAAATATAATTATTTGAATTAGCAAAATTATAATTTCTTTAAAATACTTTTTCATATAATCTCCTATTTTAATTTTGATAATATTTCTTTTATTGTTTCTTCTTCTAATTTTACACCTACATTACTCATACCAATCTCTGCATGATGCCCGTCTTTTATATGGAAATCTGATCCAATTGTTGCAAATAGATTATTATCTTTGGCTAGCTTTAGCCATTTGTCTATTTCATTTATATACTCATTATTTCTGTTGGTGTAAATGTAATATGCTTCTATTCCATCTGGTTTCATTTTATTTATTAATTGTTGTACTTCTGCTACTGTCATATTGTCTTCATTAGCGTATGCTACTGGATGTGCTAGAACAACTTTTCCTCCTGCCTTACGTATCATCTCTGCTGCCGCTTCTGGTGTTACTGTTACTTTTTGTACATATGCTGGACAGTTTTCATTCATTATTGTTTCTATGAATTCTCCTTTGTTTGGAATATGCCCAAATTGTTTTAGTAGTTCTTCTTTATTTTCTTCATTTTCAACTATATCTTTTGATATATGTGCTTTTGTTACTGATTTTATTTTATCCAATTCTTCGACATTAATTTTATAATTAAGCTTTTCTAATTTTTTTGCTACTGCTTTTAAGTAGTCATGTCTAGCGTTACGAATTCTGTCTAAATTTTGTTTAAATTCTTCATTATTTAGGTCAAAATTATATCCTAATACATGAATTCCACATCTATCTGATTTGGTTGAAATTTCAACTCCTACAATTAATTTAATTCCTTGCTCTTTGGCGTATTTTATAGTTTCATCAGTGTATGCATCTATTGTGTCATGATCTGTTATTGATATTGCTTGTAGATTTGCTTTTGCTGATTCATCTATTATTTGCTTTGGCGTTAATGCTCCATCTGATTTGTTTGTATGCATATGTAAATCTATTTGTTTCATATATTCTCCTTTATTCGTCATAATCACCTTTATCAACTTTTTGCAACACTTTTTCTCTGCTTTGCCAACTTGTGAATCTTTCTTTTAATGCTTCTTGTATTTCTATTGTCTCCATTCTCCTTTGTACGGACGGATTTGAAATTAAATGTATTATGCTTATTAACTCTTCTGGAGTATTTTCCTTTGCTATAGTTATTCTTGATTTTTTTATAGCATCTAAAAGTACTTTGTTCTGCGTAAATATATTGAATGAAAATAAAAAATCAAAAATAAAATTATATCCTGTGTCATCATATTGCCATGTTTTTCTATATGATAGTGGATGTATATTTAGAAATGGTTTTGTTTTTGTTCTTTTAGCATTTCTTATAGTCTCCGGTACTTTTTCTATTAAGTTTTTTAGTTGACTTACTTCTACAATATGTGTGTCAATCGGTAGAAATTTTGATGGCATCCTGCCTTCTCTTATATCTTTTGATGTATCTATGAATTCTAGAATAGTTTGATATGGCTTTATATCTGATGGATATATGTCGTTTACTTGTAAAACTCTAGCTAATTGTGCTGATACTTCACTTGTTTTTCCATCTTCTGCAATTGTCCACATATCTAAATCTGGTAAACGATTTATTACTTTTCTTGGTTTTATACTATTATCAATCTTTTGACATGGTTTGCAAATAACTTTTAAATCTGGCATGAATTCATAATTCTTCTCTAAACATTCTTGGCATGGCCATTCTTTTTCCGATGATTCTTTTCCTGATTCTACTAATTCATTATTGTATCTAATTTGTTCTTCTATTATTGGTAGTGCTCCTTCAAGTGTTCCTCTTAATGCATAATATGGATATCCTGTGCCAAAAGTTCCTACTACATTTGATAATTTCCATGCTAATTGATTGTATAAATAAATATTTTTTAATAAGTATTCTTTCTTTAATTCTGTATTATTCTCTTCAAAGTCTGTTGATATTTTTGCTACTAATCTAGTTAATTCTCCTATTGTCATTTTAATTTATTTCTATTATAACTCCATATCATCAATGGTTTTATGATGCTTATGAATTTCCTCCATTCTTTCTAATATTTCCTCTGTTTCTTTGTCTCTTAATTTACTTCTTTTGAAGTATTGTTCATAATATTTAATGGCATTAATTTTATCCAACTTTCTGCCTTTTATTATTGCTGTTTTTGCGTCTTTATATTGTTTTTGACTTGTACTATAAATCTTGATTGGATTTGTTGGCTCATCACTTCTTATATAGACTTCTACTTCACTTATCTCTCCTTCTTTTTCGAGAGTATCTATTGTTTCTATCATTTCTGCATCATATGATTTATAAAATGTTTTAGCTGATACTATTCTGCCCCAGCCCTTATGTTGTACTTGTCCTGCATATCTTTCTACTATGGACATCAAACAATTTAATTCATTTACTGCTATTGCTTTTATAAAAATTCTATATCCATGCTGAAGCATTTGCTTAATCATTCTTTTAAAGATTTCTATTTTTCTTCCAGTTCCTTCATATAGAATATTATATCCTTCTTCTATTGTTTTATCGACAAGTTCGTCTGTCCAATATTTACTTTCTTCATTGGTTATTTTTATATATTCTTTTGGATGTTTTTTAGCGATCTCTTCTGCTTTGGGATGGAATGGTCTTAATTCATCATTGTTTACTATTACTAAATTTCCATTTAATTCTTTTTGTGCTAATCCATTTAATCCAGTCTTTCCTGATCCTGGAGGTCCTATTGTGAATATTGCTGTTGGTATCTTTGACTTTATTTTTCCTTTAAAAAATATTTCACTTATATTTTGGCTGATACTGCTATGTTCTTCTTTTGTTAGTTTATATTCTTCAATTAATTTTTCAAGATTATTATCGTTTGCCAAGTTATTTCTCCTCTAATTCCCATATTCTTCTATGATTTTATTTATTATCTTGTCATTTCCATTATACATTTCTTCTCGTTCTTTTAGATATTGGTCTATTTTTCCATCATTTTCTCTGGCAGCTTTTGCAATTTTGTTTGCTATTATTTCTACTGCTATTTCTAATTTGGTATTTGAATTCATTCTGTTTCCTTTTATTAAGTATTTTTTGTATATTTTATAATTTCATCTATTAATAAATTCTATTAGCATATTTCATCACTTTCTGTCTTAATTCTGGTGACTTCATTCTATGGTCCCCATTGTCAATTATTTTTAATTCAATTTGATTTTTATGATTTTCTACAAATTTAATTATATCTTCAATCATTGCTATTTCATCTCTATTTCCTTGTACGATATATATTTTAGGAATCTCTATATTATCATATATTTTATTGATGTTATTATTTAATAGTTCTTCATAAAATGAATATGGTATTTTCATTTTTCTTTCAAATCCTAGAATTGTGTATCCATTTTCTTTATATTTTGAAAAACTTTCTTTTAATAATACTTCTTTTAAAATCTTTGCCATTTCTATAGCTGGTGAACGTAATACTATTTCTTGAAATTCATTATTATTTCTTGCAATGTTTATTAAATTAATGTATGCACCAAAACTTGTTGCAAATAAACTTATTGGAGCATTAAATTTCTTAGAATATCTATATACAGTATTTATATTGTCTATGCAATTTTCTATTGTTAATTCTTTTCCGTCAAGCTTACTTTCTCCATGTGCTGGGAAATCAAATGTTATAACGGCTATATTTTTCAAAATCATTTCTTGCGCTAAATCTGTGATAGTCGAACTTTCTTTATCTCCACCAAAGCCATGGCATGCGATTATAACTTTTTCAATTTTGCTATTTGGCAAAAATACTTTGGTAGGTATTTCATATTTGCTTTCTTTTAAATTAATATATTCTATTTTCATGATACTCCTATGTTTTTTTTAATTTATCCAATATCTTATTCATCATTCCTCTAAATTTTTATAGTATTCTTTAATCCAATCTCTTCTTCTTCCATCTTTTCTTTTATAATTTAATGAACCATATATGTATCCGTTTTTAGGTAATATTTCTATCTTTTCAATTTGTTCTTTTCTTATTTCCCAAACGCATCCTTGTAAAACATTACTTTCAGTTGTTATACATCTTTGAAATGTTGTTTCTATTTTCTTGCACATTTCTAAAAATTTATCGTCAGTTCTGTGTGTTTTATATTTATCTCTTCTGATATATGCGTTTAATTCTTCTTGTGTAATATTTTTACTCTTTAATTCTTTATCAAATTCATCTTTTTCTGTTTTAGTTTCTGGAATATATGTATTACTTAGTAAAAATGAATAACGTCTAAAGTCTGTAATGAAAACTTCTTCATCTTTTACATTAAATGTTATTTTTACATCAAATCCTTCTACGGATTTTCCTTTATGCTTTGGTGGGCAAATTGATCTATTGCATTTAACCCAACACCATATTGGATAAGTTGCATTGCTTTTATTTTTTACTCTTTCATTCATGTTTTGAATTACCCAATTATAGGTTTTGGACATTTTATCTTTATCAATATATTTATCTTCGCATTTTAAATATCCGTTTTTTTCTAAATATTCAAGTGCTTCTTTTGATTGAAATGTTGTAACTTTCATATCTTTTCCTCTTATTAATTAAAGTATTATTTTTCTGCTACTTTTTTCCAATAGTCTTGAATGAATTTTACTAATTCACGGCCTTGTTTTTGATAATCTTTTTCTAATGTTTCAAATTTACTAAATGTCCAGCCACAATCTCTTGCAGTTATTTCATTTTTTGGATAGCCCCCTGAAATTCCAATCATTTCTTCTTGATTCCAAAATTCTGAAGCTCTGAATTTGTATGAATAACAAATTTCATTATCTATTTCAAAACTTTCTAATAAGCTAATTTCTTCCGGAATCTTTCCTAATTCTGTTGGATATTTTAACCATCCTACCATGTTTGAATATGCTATTTGTTCTTGCGATATTTCTTCTTGTAATGGCAATTCTTTAAATTTATCTATACTTTCACATGCATTCACAAGTTCTTTAACATATTCTTTATCTGTTAAAATGTCTTTTACCATTTTTTCGCTCACTGGGAGATTTTTTTGCAATTGGTATTTGATTACAAATACTGCTACAATGTTTGATAATGGTTGCTTTGCAATTTCTTGTATTAGCTCTTTTATTTCTTCATCTTCAATTTCACAGCATACATCTGCTAATATTTCAATATTATCATATATTATTGGATTTATTGTGTCTGGATTTGCATTAAAATATTCTATTATTCCTCTTAATTTTTGTTTTGTACTTGATATGAAAAATTCCTTTTCTTCATCGGTAAATAATTCTAAAGTTGGATCATTTTTTAATAATATTTGTGCCATGCAAAAGAATATTCCATTATCACATCCATCATATATTGTTAATAGTGTATGTTTGAATGTTAAATATTTTTCTTTGAACATCGGATAATTTTCAAGGTTTGTTAGAAATTCTATTTGTTCGAATGTTGCTTCTAATATCATGCATCCTAATACAAATATTCTTTGTTCATTCGATTGATACATTTGGTCTATGATATGGGGTAATTTTTCCATATCCAGTTCATCAACTTGGTTATTTTTGCCTAATAGTACTTCTATCCATTGTTTGAAGTTTTTTTCATCTACATCAATTTCTTTTATAATGTCTTTTTCTGATTTTGGATCATATTCATTTACAATTTTTTTAAATTTTTCAAATGCTTTAAATTTCATAATTTCTCCTTTGAACTTTTATTGAACTCATTATATTACATTCGTTTACAAGATTCAATTAATATGGCTTTTCTGGAATGATAAAAAGAGTAGTTTTTAGCTACTCTTTTGTCTAAATTTATAATTTCATATATGTATTATAATATTATGTTTTCTTAATTCTCTAAACTCCATTTAATTCCTTTAGCTATTCGTTTTGCTGTTTCGTTGAAATGATTCCCTTCATTTTCTTCATATATTGTTTTTACTTTATTTGATAAATATTCTTGTATTAGTTTTGTTTTTTCTTCTACTACTTTTAATATTGGATTTTTACTTATTTTTTCTTTATTACCTAATGAAAAATATATTGATTCTACTTTTGAGCTTATTTTATTCTCTTTTATGTAGTTTTCTAAGTTTGGATACCACATTGATCCTGATGCTGTAATAATTTTTTTAAATTTATCTGTTTTGTATCCAGTATACAATGCAAATAACCCGGATAATGAATAGCCTGCTATTGTATAGTATTCTGCTTTTTTATTGTTTTTCTCTATTTCTTTTTCTATCTCTGGCATTATTTCAGTTTCTAATACTTTTAAATATTCATCTGCATTTCCTAAATATTGTTCTTCATTTTTAAATAAGTTAGGGCTTTTCCAAGGTGACATCTCTTTATTCCAATTTATATTTGTAATTTCTACTAATATAAATCCTTTTGAGTTTAGGTGTATACATTCTGAAATTATTTCACTTAAATTTTCTTCAAAATTATTTAATATGATTACCGGAAGTGTTTTTGAATTGTCATTATCATTGTAATATATGTTAATTTGCTTATTAGCGATTATCATAGCAATTTTCCTTTTTTTATTATCTATCAATATCTTCTTGCTGATAGTCTTTTTTTATTATTCTTAAGATTCTATCAGATAATAAATTTACATTACCCTCTAAATTGTGGAATCTTAGAAATGCTTTTTCTGGATTTTCTGATTTTTCTACTTTGTCTGCGATATATTGGCCAATTACGTATCTTTGATATTCAAAAAAATTTAAATTTTTAGACCTTAAAATGTTATTTAATCCACCATAACATTCCTCTAATTCTTCTATTCCAAAATCTTTTGGATTATTTATATAACACTTATTTTTAATAATTTCATCTACTCTTGCTTTTGTTATATATAAACCTTTTTTAAATTTCATATCGATAAGTTCTTTCTCAATTAATAATTTGCAAGATACTTTTTTACTATGTTCTAATCTACATTTTTTGAATTTATTATAATCATTTTGTGTTATCAGTTTGTTTTTTACTAACCATTTCCCTAATAAATTTTCTATAATATGCGTTGGTACCTCTGATATATATAATTGTCCATAAGCTTTACCTATTGTTGTTGAAGAATAATTCATTGCATGTATCATTTCATGCAATAGTATAAATATATCTTCTGGAGTGTTATTATAATATACAAATACTTTTCCTTCACAACAACCTTGTATATCTTTTTCTTTATCCATAAAAGGTTTTATATTTACTGTTGGTCCATTACCATCCTGTTGATTTAATAAATTCATAAATTGTTCTGCAAGCATTGGACTTATTGTTTTTAAAAATTTGTAATTGTATTCTATAGATTCATTTATATCAATTTCTCTAGACCATTCTTCTGTTTCAATTTTAGGGTATGGCTGTTTTAAATTCTCTTCGCACATTTCTTTTATCTGCTCTAATCTCACTATACCAAATACTTCATTTTCATTTACTATATGGTCTCTTATGACTGTGTTAATAATTCTTTCTTGATTATTTAATTTCTTTGGGTCTGTCATAAAATCATCTATTGTTTCGATTATATCTTCTATTTTTAAGTCTTTATCTGCGTTTACTACGTGTAGCCACTGAAAATTCAAATTGGGATTTTCACGATTTTTTAAATTATCCGATAAATGCTGTCCCATTATATATTGTTGACCTTCTATAAAACCCATTGTTTGATTTAGTAATATTCCATTAATTATAGTTGGTTCTTTTATTTCTTGCTTAAATATTTTGGCAATGGCTTCTGGTGAATTATTAGCTCTATCTGTTAATCTCTTTAAAACATTTTCAGGAGTTAATTCTTCTCCTGCTTGTTTCATCTTAATTAATTCATATTCTATCAATATTTCGTTTACACAAAACTTACTATCTTTCAATCTTTCATTTTCAACCATTTTTAAATCATTATGAGTTATTTTTTTATTCTTTACTAACCACTTTCCTAATAATTTTTCTGCCATCATTGATGGTGATTCAGCAAAATATTGTGCTAATTTAGTTTGATATTTTTCATTATCGATTATCTCATATGTTTCATTCATTTTATGTATCATTTCATGAATAATTGAAAACATATCAGATGGTGTTTCATTAAAAAATATATAGACTTTTCCTTTTTCATCTACTTCATTAAAATAATAATTTTTATCCTTATATTCTGATCTTGGTAAAATTTTTACTTTAACATTTCCATATTTCTCTTGCCTTATTATATTCATAAATTGATTTGCAAAATAAGGATTTATTTCCTGTTTTAAAAATTGATATACATTTTCTATTGATTCATTTATCGGAACTTTTCTAGACCATTCATGCTTCTCTACTCTTTGTGAATTTTGCGATGCTATCTTTTCACATAGTGGTATTATTTTATTTTCTAAAAATTCAATAAATGGTTGTACTTCTTTTTCTTCAACAAATTCTGTTACTATTTGATCTAATGTTAATATTTCTTCCATTTTATTCTCCATATATTAGATTTTCTTAATTTGAATTTGTCTTTTGTGTATTTATTGTATTTTCTCATTTAGCATGTATTTATTATAGCATATTTATACAATTATGTATACTGCTTTTCAACTGTTTATTTGATTTTATATGAGTTTGAATAATTTATTGACCAGCTCTCTTGTATAAAAAAGAGCAAAGCTGCTTATAGCTTTACTCTTTTTCATAATTAATTACTGTTTATTATCTCCATATAATCCTATTTTACATTTTTATTTCTAATATATTCACCACTAAATTCAGTTTCTAATATGTCCATGTGGAGTCTGTCATAATATTTTCCATTTAAAAACATAGCTTCTCGATCTGCTCCTGTGTCTTTAAACCCACATTTCAAATAGCATTTATGTGCTCTTTCGTTTGCTGATAATAATTCTAATTTTATACTATGTAAATTTAGATATTTGAAGCCATATTCTAATATCAATTTAATTGCTTCTGCTCCAAATCCATTGCTTCTATAAGACTCTTCACCTATAAATATTCCTAAATCTGCACTTCTTTCTATTGATTTAATTTTCACCAAACTAATGGTTCCAATTAATTTATCATTATTTAAATCTACTATATCAAAATTATAATCTTCTGTATTTTTGACTATATTATTCATCCATTCATGTTCACTATCCAATGTTATCAATTTTGCAGTAGCTCCAGTATAATCAGTTACCTGAAAATCATTCATCCATTCTGTATATTTTATGATATCCTCTTCATCTGTTGTTTTTGGAGATAGATAGATTCTATCTCCTATTAATTTCTTAAAATGTGGCATGTTTACTCCTTTATGTTTTTTATTTTAGCTTAAAGCTTCTATTAATTCTTTCATTTCTTTGTAATTTAGTTCTACTAGAATATTATTTTTCGATGTTGCTTCTGCTAATTCCATTAACTTTGTTATTGCTTTATTGTATTCTAGCTCTGCTATGACTCTATTTTCTGTTATGCTTACTAGTGTTAGTCTATAATCCTCAATTTGTCTGCCATCTTCCGTTTCATAATCAAGTGACTTTGGCAAAGATGTTAATACATTTTCGGTTAATGTGCAAACACATATTATTTCGTTATCCTTTGTGTAAAAACGTGGTATTGAAGTGTAATATTCCTTGGTATTTTCATTATCTTTTGATTTCATTTATTTCTCCATTTTATTTGTCTAGTTTGTCTTTGCTTTCTATTTCTTCTATTGTTGGTTTGCCTTCTACGAATTTTTCTTTTAATTCTCTCCATTCATCACTTAGTAAAAATTTCTTTGAAAGTGTCGCTTGATATGGATTTTTAAACATTTTTTCAAAATTTTTATTACCTTTTTCTATTTGAAATCCTAGATCTTTAAAATTTTTTTGTAATAACTTTAGTTTTAATAAATCTGATACTGCGAAGATAGTCGTAACATAAGTAAAGTCGCCTTCTTGCATCTTTGATTTTATCTTTTCTAAAGCATCTGCTAAATATACTCCTCCTTCTCTTGCTTGCTTAGAGTTTATTTGTTTTGGAACAACATGCAATGCAATTGTTTCATTAATAATATGATATGATACCATATTATTTAATTTTATAAATTCATTTTTAGGATGTTCTTCCATTTTTGATTTTAACCAAGAGGATAGCATTTCTATTGTAGCATTTTCTCCAATTCTTTGTTTTGCGATATGTTCAAATTCTTCATCAGAAATTGAATTTATTTTATTTAATATTTCTTGATATTTTTCAACATTGGCATTATTTTGTTTTTTTATCTGATTTTCAATTACTTTAATTGCTTCTTGTCTGGTAAACATATTGCCTCTTTGCTTTTATTAAGATAATTATATATTAATGGGTTATAGAATACAATATTGTTAATTCGCATAATGCTAATTCCACTTTAAAATGTATCTCCTTATTTTATAGTTTAATTAAGTTAAGTCTATTTCTTTAATTCCATCTAAAAAAACATAATTATCCATATTATATGATAGATTTTTTTCTATTTGCTTTTGAGCAATTTTGCATATTTTTGAAATTCTTTCATTATTTACAAGTGGATCTATGTATCTTACTTTTGCACTAAGATGTACAGAATAAATGTCTTTTGGCTTGCTTCGTGAAACTTTTACTTTCTTAGCTTTTTCCCATATTTCATAAATATTTTGATATTTTGAATTTCTTATAATTTCAATTATATCTTTGTCTTTTAATTTGTATAAATCTTCTAATGTAACTAAATTTTCTTCATTCAGCTTTTTCATTATATCGGCTAGGAGTTGCATTGAATATCTTGTTCTATCTTCTCTATATATTACTGATAGTCGGCTTGTGATTTTTACAAATTCTCTTGCAATTTTCTTAGTTTTAAATGCCATTTCATCAATATTATGCTCATTTTTGATAATCTTTATATCATTATATATTTCTTTTATTGTTTCTATATCTGACAACTTATATGTGAATAATGCATTTGATAGAGAATATTCTAATCTGTCTGATGATAACTGTGGTGTATCATTATCTGCTATTGGGTATAAGTGATAATTATCGACTTCGTTTAATTTGATTTTATCTCTTTGTAGTAAGGCCATTATTTCTTCAGAATTTTCTATTATTTGTGTTGTTAAATCTTCAGTTGATTCTTGTGTTATATAATCTTTATTCATAAAGTCTACGCAATGCTTAAATACTGGTGTTGCTATATCGTGGAACAATCCTGATAGAGTTTGCTTTTTATCTTTTGTGAAATGCCAGATTATTAATGCAACTGCTATTGCATGATCCAAGCTTGAAAAAAAGAATTCACTTTCAAACAAATCTGAATATATTGTACCACATGTTATGCTTATGTATTGTTGCTTTAACATTTCTTTAGTATTTATATAGTCATTTAGCCATGTTGGAAACTCTGGCTCTAGCATATTGAAATATTCTTTTAAATCTTTATTTATGCTTTCCATATAGTTATTTTTCATTGATTTCCTCCATATACTCTTATTTTATATCGTTTTTTTTATATCTTCACCAGTAAATTCACTTTTGAAGGTTGATTAATATATCAGTTTTATAATGTTTTATTTGTATGTATAATATAATATTTTGATAAAAAATAAAAGATGCATTACTTTATTTGTAATACATCTTGTTGATTATTTCTCTATTTTGCCTTTCCAGTTAATTATGCCACCAAAATCCACTAAATTCGTGTATCCTAATTTCTGCATTTTGTATGCAGCTTGTCTGCTTCTACTTCCGCTTCTGCAGTATATCAAAATTAATTGATTTTTATCTTTTAATTTGTTGTAAACTGTTTCATTGATTGTTTCGTTTGGAATGTTGATGGCATTTGGTATGTGTCCTTCTTTGTATTCGTCAGGTGTTCTTACATCAACAATTACATAGTCTTTGTTTTCATTCATAATTTTTACAATATCATCCATTGATACATGTCTTATTTCATTAGTTTTAGCTGCATTTGTTGTTGCAGTGCTGTTTGAAGTTGTAGTTTTATTTGTTTTACTAGATTTGTAAATAAAACATCCTATGCAGATTAGTACTGCTATTATTACGATTGCTATTATTATATTTTTCTTCATTGATGACTCCTTTTATTTTAATAAAAGGACGGACTAATTTTTATCCATCCTTAACTTATATATTTTACATTTTTGTAAATTCTGATTTTGGAACTCCACATAATGGGCATGTCCAATCTTCTGGTAAATCTTCAAACTTTACCTCTTCTTTTTCATCGTCATATATATATCCGCATACATTACAAATATATTTCATATTAAACCTCCTTTGTAAAAATTTATTTATATTTAATGTATTTCTAATTTTAATTTAGAAATATCATATTGTTTTTACAATTAGGATTATATCAAATAAGTTTTATTTTTTCTGTGACTTAGTCACATTATTTTGATTTTTTTAATTTATTTATGTCTTTTATTATTATTTTCTTTCTTGAAATCATTATTATATTTTCTTTTTCTAGCCTTTTTAGCATTCTTGACACACCTTCTCTTGATGCTCCTATGTTTTTTGCTATTTCTTCTTGTGTAATAAATATTCCATCTTCACAATTATTTTTTTCATATATTTCTGCTAAAAAGTCAGAAAGTCGTGTATTTAAATCATTAAATAACATGTTTTGCATTAATGTAAGTATTTGTGCCATTTGATTATTTAATAATTCATATATATGACTTTTAGCTTCAATATTTTTATCAATTATTGATTTTAATTTTTGATTTCTTATTAACAGTATTGTTGTATCCTCTTCTGCACTAATATCTGTTTTAAAATTAGTTTTGTTTATAATGCATGCTGCTGATATAACACAACATTCGCTTTCTCTTATTTCAAATAAATTGATTTCACGCCCCTCATTTGACATGATATATACGCGAATTCTGCCTGAAATTACTTTTATCATTCCTAAACATTCATTTAAATTATTGTATATTAAACTACCTTTTTTATATTCTTTAATGTCTGAGTGTTTGATTAGTTCATCTTGTTCACTTTTGTTTAAAAATCCCCAAAATGGTAATTCTGATAATATTTGTTCTTTATTCATATTTCCTCTCATTCTTTTAATATTATAGCATATTTGCTCTTGATTTATATAAATTTTGTGTAAAGATCGCAAAAACAGATACAACTGTTAATTGTATCTGTTTTGATTTATTAGATTATATTTAGTTCTTTTGCTTTTTTTATTATTTCGTTGTCTGTCATTTGTTCTAGTAAAATAAATTCTTCCATTGCTGCTGAATATTTTTGAATTGCTGCGCCGTAATAATCCTTTATTTGATTTCTTAATTCTTCTATATCATACATTTATATTATTCCTTAATATTTAATTGTGTTGATTTTACAACTTATTATATTTTGTGCTAATTCCTTTAGATTTTTCTATTGGATACTTTTTTGATGATATTTCCAATTTTTCTAGTATAATTTCTTTTGGATCAACCTCTATTTGGTGACACAATAATATACAATAATTCATTACGTCTGCAATTTCATATTTTAATTCATCTTTATTATAATCGCTGTTCCATTGAAAACATTCTAATAATTCTCCTGCCTCTATTGAAATTGACTTTGCTAAATTCTCAGGTGTATTAAATTGTAACCAATCTCTTTCTTTTGCAAAGTTAACAATTTTTTCTTCTAATTCTTTCATATGATTACTCCTATTTTCTATAAAATATCGTTTTTATTCTTCTTATCTATAGTTATTTGTTCTATTAAATATGTTCCTAATACTTGTGTTCCATTTTTTAATTTAAAATTATAAGTACTATGATCATGTCCATGTATATTATATGGAACTTTATTTTTATATAAATACTCTGTTATTCCTTGCAATCCACTGTGTACAACATCGTTTGAACTTTCTGCTGTTAACGGACCTGTATGTGATAAAAGAATATCTACTAGCTCCATTTGATTTAAAAATTGAACACTTTCTTCATGTGTAAATGATGGAAAACTTTCTTGTTTATACTTATAGCATCCTTGTATTCCACCTATTCTAATCCCATTTATTGTCACTATTTTTCCGTTCAAATCATTTATTCCATAATGTCTTAAAATTTCAAATTCATCGTGATTTCCTAAGATTCCTACTAGTTTTTCTTTTGGAATATATTGCAAAATAACTTCATAATCACTATATGTTACATCTCCTAAAACGCAGCATAAATCATAATTTCTAGCATTTCTGATTTTATCTATTAAACTAGTGCTATGTACTAAAAGTCCGTGAGTGTCTGTGATTATTAATAGATTTATATTGTTCTGAAGCTTTCTACAATCTCCAAATTTTTTATATAGTTTTTCTTCATTTATTTTAACGGATTTATGTTTTTTTATTATATTAAATAAATTTATCACTATAATTATCCTTTCTTTGGTTTTTTGGGGCTATTAAAACATCGTCATATTAAATCTAATAAGTTCATCTATAGAAATAATTCTTATACTTCTTTCATTTATGTTACATTTGAAATTTAGCAATGGATAAAATGAAACTCCTTCTGTAATTTTTAACTTTTTGCAATCCTCTTCCCATTTATTCCATCTGAATAATTCATAAAATTTGTTAATGCTTTGATTATTGTTTAGTATCCAATCTAAAAATTGAGTATAATATATATTTAAATTTTCCCATTCATTTGTGTCAGGAGCAAAATAGTATATTAAATCATCTTTTAGTGCAAATAACCCACCTAAAACATCTTCTCCTACTATTATGTCCATATTATTATCTTTATTATACAATTTATTTTTTTCTACTACATTTATATCTCCACAACCATAAATTCTAATCCAATGGTCAATTACGATTCCTCCTGAATTAGTAAATTGCTCATAAAAAAATTTGTTTTGGAATTTGGAATATTTTTCTTCAAATTGGTTTACAGTATCTTTGTCTATTTCCTTATATAGACTTATATTATTTCTTTTTGTTAATTCTAAAAATAATGCATCTGTTTTCATAAAATTCTCTCTTTTCTTTTTTATATTATATAAAAAAATAGAGATAAATCAATATTAAATTTGATTTATCTCTGCATTTGTATTAATTATGCTATTTTATTAATTTCTGTCATAGTAATTTCTTATTTATCTGAAATAATTAATTATATTTTCTTTTTTTATTATATCTTTTTCTCCAGTTTTTAGGTCTTCTATTTCATAATTAATATTGTCATATTTATTTCCCAATACAATTAATTTTGGTGTACCAAGTAATGCTGCATCATTTATCCTATTTCCCAATATTAAATTTTCTCTATCGTCAATTATACATTGAATATTATTATCTAATAATCTTTCATATAATTCAATTGCATTATCTTTATTCTGTTCACTATATACAATATGTACTTTATATGGTGCAACATTATATGGAATTACAAAACCTTTTATTTTTTCATCTTTAATTAATACATTATTTTCAATTATAGTAGCAATAATTCTACCTAATCCAATTCCATAACATCCCATATAAAATGGTTTGTTATTACCATTTTCATCTTGATAATACATTTCCATTAAATCAGAATATTTTGTACCTAGCTCAAAATTATTTCCCAATTCAACTGAATTAACTTCTTCCATTTTATTTAATGATATTCCATTTAATTTGTTTATAAAAGTTTCTTTATCTTTAAAACTTAAAACTTCTTTATTAATTCCTATATTATTATTTTTATCATATAAAATAATATCTTCTCCTAATTTTGTAATTGCTTGAAATTCTTCTGATATTCTTCCTCCCATTGTTCCACCATCACTAATTACAGGAACTATGTTTATTCCAATTCTTTTAAAAATGTTCATATATACATCATGCATTTTTTTAAATGTTTTATGCATTTCTTCTTCGTTCTTATCAAATGAATATGCATCCATCATAACAAAAGTTCTTGGTCTAAATAGATAGCCCCTTGCTCTTATTTCTTTTCTGAACTTTTCTCCAATTTGATAATATGTTGTTGGTAATTGCTTGTATGATAATAATCTATTTGATCCAAATATTGTTGCACATTCTTCTGCAGTTGGAGCCAAACCGTATTCTCCAAAATTATTTTTAATATGAAACATAATATCATTTTCTTCAGTATATTGATTCCATCTATTTGATTTGTCCCAAATGCTTCTTGGTTGCAATTTAGGAAATTCAACTTGAATACAATCTGCTTTATCTAATTCTTCTATAATGATTTTTTCTATATTTCTTTCTAGTTTAGTCCATATATTTCCATATCCATATATTCCACTTTCAAATTGATATAATTCTCCTAATTTCATTAAAATATCTTGTGATGAATAATTGATATCTATATCATTGAAATTTATTTTTTTTATATTTAATTTGCTTAATTTCATTTTTAATTTTCCTTTCTTAATGTGATAAAATAATAACTACATTAATACTCGGTCGTTTTAAATAAGTCATGTTGTTTCCTCCAACAAAAATGTCATAAATTTATATTTTCAATTTATGATGTTATCCATTTTGCATAATTTTATATTGTCAACAATTTATATATTAAAATCTATTTATCTAACAAATTTTCTTCTTTTTCTATTATGCTTCCAAAAGTAATATTTAAATTTTCATTTGGAAAACAAAATGCTCCATTTGCATCAATATATCCTACTGATTCATCAATTATTCTTTCGCCATTGTTAGGATTTAATCCTAAGCCACAAATTTCATTAGATTTAGAATTTTCAACGGCATTTTTAACAATTATGCCATTACTATTTTGTTTATATGTTCTTCCATCATATCTTTTTTGAAAAGAACCAATTTTATATATTTCATTATTAATGGAATAATATATGTTAGGGAATCTAAAAAAATTAGCACTACCAATGTTATTTATTTTTTCAGGTTTTATTGGTTGAATTATTGATATTCCATTTGAATTTTCTGCATTTGGTATTGGAAATCCTAATATTCCAAAAGCGTTAATACTTCTATTATCAAATGCCATATTTGCATAAGCGGATAAATCTTGGTCGGAAAAATTTTCATAATGCAGTTTCCTTGGATGAGTATGAAAATGAAATACACATGCTTTTATTGAATTTTGTTGATATTCTTTTAATTTATTATTTAACTCTTTGTATACTTGTTTTGTTGGATTAACACTTCCTCCCAAAACTAATGCATCCTCACACTGAAAATCCGAAGTAAAATAATCAATTATAATTGCAAAAGGATTTTTTTCACTTTGTCTGCCAACAAAAAAACAACCCGTTTCACTTTCTAGATTATTTGTTTTCTTTATCAATGTTGATAATTTCAGATATGCATTTTCATTAAATATTATTTTTGTTTTTATTCCCATTTCATCTACTGTAGGAATATTTTTATATTGATCATAACTAACACTGTCTATTACATTACTTACATTACTCATTATTATAAGTCTCCTTTTTTTATAATTATATTAATAATATTATATTATCCATTTATTGCAAATATGTAAATATATTTCATTATCATTGTATATGTCAACAAAATATAGGCAATTTTTTTATCTCTCGGATAATCTTTCAATATTATTGCCAAAATTACTTTATATTTTTCAAAGTTTACTTAATAAAACAAATTAAATAATTGATTTTAATTCGCTTATTTCTTGGTATTTTAATATTTCTTTTATTAATTTATTTTTTGTTTGTATTATATGTACTCCTATTGAATCTTTCTTGCTTTCTTTTGATAAAAAGCTGTTTTTTTAATACTTTATTCTTTCTTACATTCTCTTCTATTTCTTTTATCCATTCTTCTGCACTTATATCTATTGGTATTGGATTTTCTATATCATCTATAGTGAATCCTTCACTTAACACACACCTTTGATAATGCATTTGCTCCATATATTCCAAAAGCTTTTCTTACACTACAAAATCTTTTCTTTAATTTACTAAATATCTGGGACATTCTAATTCAAATAAAACTTTAAACACTTATTCTCATTTATTTAATACTACATCTTCTTAAGTAATTAATACAATCAATAAAGCTAGAAATACTGTTGAAAACTAGCTATTTTTTGTTAATATGGCTCTACAAGTGGTTCAGAATATAAAATTATTGTTTTTAATAAAATGAAAAGACTTAGTTTTTCCTTATTTTACTAAGCCTTTTTTATATATTTTTGTCCACACCCAACTTGGCATATATTAGTATTTTGTAATACAATTACATTTTCTTAATTTTAATACCTAATACACCATATTTAGATTGTTCTTCTGGAGAATAATATTCTTCCATATCTTTTGGATCAGCTATATTTTCTTCATCATATCCCATTTCAACCTTATCAAAGTTTTTATATAATTCTTCAAATTACGGATAATGATATAAATTTTCTATTTCAACTAGCATTTTTTCATCATTAGTTCTATTTGTAAATTCAATTAAATCCTTAATTTTTAATAATTGTCTTTTTTCATCGTTTAATCCCAATTCTATAGTTTTTGTTCCATTTTTATTCGTTCAAATGGTCCATTGTTTAATTTCATTTCATGTTTCATATTGTTCGCTTCCTTTCATTATATTTTCTTTATCATCGTTTCCATTCTTGTATGATAGTTTTTCTTATTATAAAAATCCTTACCAATATCATTGTAAGCAAATACATCGACTATTACATATTCACATCCAACTGATTTAAAATATTCTTCCATTTTATTTATAAGTTCTTGTCCTATGCCTTTACTTCTAATTTTATTTGTAACAATTAATTCTATAATTTCTCCTCTTTTTGGACATTTATAGTCTAGATAATCATATTCATCATAAGGAAATATGCAACCCATAATTAAACCAATTGCTTTATCATTTTCTACTGCCAAATAACATTTTCCATTATTTTTATTAACTTCATTTAAATCTATTATCGCCATTTTTTCTCGATATTCAGGATGAAGTTGATCCAAATGATCTTTATCTATTGATATGATATATTCTTCAAGTTCTACTAACAAATCTTTAACATCTTCTAAATATTTATCTTCATATTCTACTATTTGCATTTTTTAATCACCTCCAATACTTCAATTGCATATTTTCTTGAATCTTCTGTGCCAGATATATAAAAGTTTTCAGTAGTTTCTATATTTTTATTACCAAGTATATCAGCAACATCTCTTATCTCTACACCATTATTTAATATTACAGTTGCATAACTACCTCTTAAATCATAAAATCTAGATTGTCTTTATATTCATTAGATTTCTTAATAACATATTTTTTTATATTTTCAAGAGAAGCCTTTTCATACGATTTTAATTTAAGCCATTCAAAAAGAACAAGAACTCACAGCGGGG
>ERZ772956.238-NODE-238-length-45094-cov-8.599147_pt1 | contig 45094 bp, 46 predicted proteins | sample MGYA00580683_ERZ772956 | MGnify/ENA primary metagenome ERZ772956 (study PRJEB29015, sample SAMEA2738077) | human oral metagenome | biome: human oral; feature: human-associated habitat; material: saliva | place: China | collected 2212 ... | reverse complement strand
AAACATTAGCAGAATTAAAAGAAAAATTCCGTAAAGAATTAGAAGAAGCTAAAGCTGAAGCAGCTGATGAAGCTGTAGCTGACTTAGCATTACGTCAAGCAGTTGAAAATGCTGAAATCGTTGAATTACCAGCTGAAATGGTTCACGAAGAAGTACACCGTCAAATGCAACACTATTTAAACGACATGCGTCGTAACGGTATTACACCAGAAATGTACTACCAAATTACAGGTACAACTGAAGCAGACTTACACAAAATGATGGAAAAAGATGCTGATGTACGTACTAAAACTAACTTAGTATTAGAACAAATTGTTAAAGATGAAAACATTGAAGTTACTGATGCTGATGTTGATGCAGAAGTAAAAGAATTAGCTGCTCAATATGGTATGGAAGAAGGAGCTGTTCGTGCAGCTGTTTCAGTTGAAATGTTGAAAAACGATATTTCAATGAAAAAAGCATTAGCTTTAATTACTGACTCTGCAGTAGAAGCTTAATTCGAAAACTATTTAAGAACAATCTTGGAAACAAGATTGTTCTTTTTTATGGGAAAATATCTATTACACAATGGACTTTCCTTGTTCAAATAAGTCAGATATGCTAATCTACTATATATAGTGTCAAAAATGAAATGGAGGGTTCTTAGTTGTATAAAGATGAACCAAAACATGTCTGTTGTTCATTTTGTGGGAAGTCACAAGATCAAGTAAAAAAAATCATCGCTGGACCAGATGTTTTTATTTGTAATGAATGTGTAGATTTATGTAAGGAAATTATTGATGAAGAATTATTAACACAGTTTTTTGAAGGAGAAATTACAGTTCCAAAACCACAAGAAATTCGTGAAATTTTAAATGATTATGTGATAGGACAAGAAAATGCTAAAAAAGCACTAGCGGTTGCTGTTTATAATCACTATAAACGAATTAACCATTTAGTAGAAGACGATGGAGTAGAGTTACAAAAGAGTAACATTTGTTTAATTGGACCAACCGGTTCAGGGAAAACTTACTTAGCTCAATCATTAGCACGCCTATTAAATGTTCCATTTGCAATTGCAGATGCAACAACATTAACAGAAGCTGGATATGTTGGGGAAGATGTAGAAAATATTTTATTAAAACTTCTTCAAGCAACTGATTATGATGTAGAGCGTGCACAAAAAGGAATCATTTATATTGATGAAATTGATAAAATCGCACGTAAAAGTGAAAATGTATCGATTACTCGTGATGTAAGTGGTGAAGGTGTTCAACAAGCTTTATTAAAAATTTTAGAAGGAACAATTGCATCTGTTCCTCCTCAAGGTGGACGTAAACATCCACAACAAGAATTAATTCAAATCGATACTACCGATATTTTATTTATTGTAGGTGGAGCATTTGATGGCATTGAAACAATTGTTAAGGAGAGACTAGGAGCTAAAGTCATTGGATTTGGTTCTTCAAATAAAAACTTTAGCGAGCATGAAAGTTTAATGCAAATGATTATTCCAGAAGATTTACAAAAATTTGGATTAATTCCAGAATTTATTGGACGATTACCAATTATTACAGCATTAGAAAAATTAGAACAAAAAGATTTAGTGTCTATTTTAACAGAACCTAAAAATGCATTAGTAAAACAATATCAAAAACTTTTCTTAATGGATGAAGTTGAATTAGAGTTTGATCAAGAAGCATTAGATGCTATCGCATCTAAAGCGATTGAACGAAAAACTGGTGCACGTGGATTACGTTCGATTATTGAATCTGTTATGATGGATTTAATGTTTGAAATTCCAAGTAGAGAAGAAGTTTCTAAAGTAATTGTGACAAAAGAGGTTGTAGAAAATGAAGGACAACCAGAATTGTACAATAAAAAAGGGAAATTATTGAAAGCTTAATTTTAGGGGGAATTTTATGTCTGCAATTCGTAAGTTTTTTGCAAGTCGTTATACAAAAGAAGAATTTTCGTGGATTTTACAAGATTGGGCTAATTCAGTGTATTCATTAATGATTACTACAGCTATTTTTCCAATTTTCTTTAAAACAGTTACTACTAATGCGGGAGTGACTGCTGCTAATTCAACAGCTTATTTAAGTTATGCAAATTCAATTGCAACATTTGTCGTTGCAGTAATGGCACCAGTATTAGGAGCGCTAGCAGATTATCGAGGATATCGAAATCCTATGTTTACTATTTCAACGATGGTAGGGGTATTTTCTGTATTAGGGATGATGTTTGCTGGTAGTGATCAGTGGATGTTTTTATTAATTTTATATACGATTTCTGCCATTGGATTTTCTGCATCGAATATTTTTTATGATAGTTCGATTATGGATGTAACAACGTATGATCGTATGGACCGTATTTCAGCAGCAGGTTATGGATACGGTTATATTGGAAGTGTTATTCCTTTTGTGTTATTTATGGTGATTATGCAATTTTCTCAATTATCTGGAGATGTCATTGTAAAAATTGGTTTCTTTATTACTGCGGTTTGGTGGTTTGTCTTTACCATTCCATTTTGGAGACATGTAAAACAAAAACACTTTATGGAACATGATAAACATCCTGTATATGATAGTTTTGCTCGCTTATTTGAAACGGTTAAACATATTCGTGAACATAAGCATGTGTTTCTATTTTTAATTGCTTATTTCTTCTATATTGATGGAATTGGGACAATTATTAAAATGGCTACTGCTGTAGGTACCGATGTTGGATTAGATGGAAATAGTTTAATTGTTATTTTGTTAATCGTTCAAATTGTAGCATTTCCATTTAGCATTATTTATGGATATCTTGCAAAGAAAATTGGTTCAAAAAATACTGTGTTTTTAGGAATTGCTACTTATATTATTATTTGTATTTTAGCAACAGGATTAAAAACTTATACAGATTTCTTATTATTAGCGATTTGTATTGGTACAGCTCAAGGTGGGGTACAATCGATTAGTCGTTCTATTTTTGGGCAAATTATTCCTGCAAATCGTGCGAATGAATTTTTTGGATTTTATAATATTTTTGGAAAATTCTCATCCATTTTAGGAACAACATTATTAGGAATTACTGCGCAAATGACGGGTAATTCATTACATGGAGTTTTTTCTCTTATTCTTCTATTCTTAATTGGAGGAGGATTACTATTCTTTGTTAAAATCAATCCTCAAACAACAGAGGAAGGAGCATAATGATGAAAGTAACAAATGCTGAATTTACGATTAGTGCAGTTGGTCCAAATCAATATCCAACGGATCAAAAAGTTGAAATTGCTTTATCTGGTCGCTCGAATGTAGGGAAATCATCTTTTATTAATCGTTTAATTCAACGAAAAAGTTTAGCTAGAACATCTAGTAAACCGGGTAAAACTCAGACTTTAAACTTTTATCATATTAATGATTTGTTTTATTTTGTCGATGTTCCTGGTTATGGATACGCAAAAGTTTCAAAAAAAGAACGTGAAAAATGGGGAAAAATGATTGAAGAGTATATTACAACTCGTGAAAATCTTGAACTAGTTTTAATCCTCGTTGATTTCCGTCATGAACCAAGTACTGAAGATGTTCAAATGCGTGAGTTTTTAGAGTATTATGAAATTCCTTATCGAATTATTATGACGAAGTGTGACAAAATTCCTCGTGGTAAATGGAATAAACATGTGAGTCAAATTCGAAAAGCTTTTGGGAAACCGCCGGAAGAATTATTTTTAACATTTTCTTCTGAAACAGGAGAAGGAGTTGAAAAAGCTTGGGAATGGATTGAATCAATCGTATTAGATAAGGAGTGAATAGGATGATTGGGTATAAGAAAAAAGATGCAGTTTCTTTTGAAGAAATATTTCCATTATATGAAGCAGTAGGATGGACAAATTATACAAGTAATCCAACAATGCTAAAAAATGCATTAGAACATAGTTTGTTTATTCTTACAGCAAGAGATGAAGAAGGGAATTTAATTGGATTTCTAAGAGCAGTAGGAGATGGTTATTCTATTCTCTATATTCAAGATATTATTGTGCTTCCCGAGTATCAAAGACAGGGAATTGGTACAGAATTACTTCGTCAAACACTGGAGTATTTTAATGAGGTTTATCAAATTATTTTAACAACGGATAGTGAATTAAAAACAATTGCATTTTATGAAGCAAATGGATTTACAGCTTTGTCTAAATATGGTTGTACTTCTTTTATGGCTAATCCAATCCTATAAGCAAAGTAAAAGCATGATTTTTAAAACTATGGTAAACTTGAATTAAGAAATGATGAGTTAAAGGATGGGACATATGAAATTAACAATTGATGAAAAATCACAAGCATGGTTTGAAGAAGAAATGGGAGTTTCTAAAGAACGAGGTGTTCGTTTTTTAGGAAAAGTTTATGGATGTAGTCCAATTCATGAAGGCTTTTCTTTAGCCGTAGAAGTTGATACACCCAATAATCCATTTGTTAGCGTAGAAAAAAATGGAATTACCTATTTTGTTGAAACAGGTGATGAATGGTTTTTCCAAGGTCACGATTTAGATGTCGTATTTGATGAAAAACTAAAAGAACCATCCTATAGTTATCGTGCCATTCAAACTGCATAAAAAATAATTGTAAAAGCTTTTCTCTAATAACAAGAGTGTGGTTAACCAATATTGTGGTTATACTCTTAATTAGAGAAAAGTTTTTTCTTTTGAAAATTTATTTAACAAAAATGCTATAAATAATTCATAAAGTATATATTTTATATTCAAAAAGATACATTAATATAAGTTCATCTCATAAAGAAAGAGAGGGATTTATATGACTTTAAAAAAATATCAATTCGTTTTAATAGGATTATCAACAACATTATTGATGACAGCTTGTTCTCAAGCTGGTGCAAAAACTGCTAATAGAACTAAAACGACTGATTCTAGTATCAGTACAACAACTAATACAACTTATTTTTCCGATAAAGATTTCAATACTCAATACGATGAAACGACAGCTACAAAGATTAATTTATTAGGAGATACGGTATCGGTTTCAGGAGATGGAGTTTCAACAACAGATTCTATTGTAACTATTTCAAAAGCTGGAACTTATATTATTTCTGGAGAATCAAATGGACTTCAATTGAAAGTAGATGCAGATAAAGAAGCAGATATTCATATTATTTTGAAAGGTGTAACGATGAATAATACCAATGCACCTATTAATATTCAAAAAGCAAATTGGGTAACCATTACTTTAGTAGACGGAACGACTAATACTTTAGTAGATTCTAGTGAAAATAGTGATGAAAAAGCGAATGCAGTTTTATTTTCTAAAGTTGATTTAATCATTAATGGAAATGGGACATTAAATATTGATGCTAAAAAGAATAATGGAATTAAAGCAAATGATACACTTCATATTACTGGAGGGACATATCATATAACTGCAATCGGAAATGCGTTTAATGTCAATGATGAATTAAATATTACACATACGAAAATGAGTATCGATGCAAAAAATGATGCCGTGAAAGTCGATAATGATGAAGACCTTTCAGTTGGAAATATGTTTTTATCTGATAATACGATGACTATTAAAGCAGGAGATGATGGTATTCACGCTTCTGGTAATTTAGTAATCGAAAGTGGAACTTATGTTATTGAAAATTCCACAGAAGGAATTGAAGGAAGAGCAATTACGATTCAAGGTGGAGATATTAAAGTTTATGCTAGTGATGATGGTGTCAATGCTGCAAATGCTAATGCAAGTCAAGATGAGATATCTTTTACAATGAATGGTGGAAATTTAGTTGTTGAAGTAGGTGAAGGCGATACGGATTGTATCGATTCAAACGGTAACGTTACAGTAACAGGAGGGACTATTCAATTGGTTGGCCAATCAGGATTTGATTTTGATGGTACTGCCGTTTATACAGGTGGGGAAATTACAATAAATGGCGAAAAACAATCAGAAATCAAAAATTCAATGATGATGGGACCTCCAAATGATACTAGAGGATTTAATCATCAACAAGGAATGCCTCCTCATGATAGAAAGTAACATTCATTTGGAATAAAGAAATATAGTTAAAATACTTTAAAAAGAAAAAGATTTGATAATCATAATTTTTTAGACATAGCGATTCCATATTAAGGAATTGTTATGTCTTTTTAATTTGAATGTAGAGAAAATATTGGACAAATAGAACATAGTAAGATACAGTTATAGAGTTAACTATTAAAAGAAAGGAAAGTAAAAATGACACAACCAGCTGTAACATATCGTTTAATTAAAACAGAAAAACATACAGGCGCTCGTCTTGGAGAAATTATTACACCACATGGTACTTTTCCAACTCCAATGTTTATGCCTGTAGGTACATTAGCAACTGTAAAATCAATGTCTCCTGAAGAATTAGATGAAATGGGAGCTAATATTATTTTAAGTAATACTTATCACTTATGGTTACGTCCAGGTGCGGATATTGTAGATGAAGCAGGAAAATTACACAATTTTATGAATTGGAAAAAAGGAATCTTAACAGATTCAGGCGGTTTCCAAGTATTTTCTTTAAGTGATATGAGAAGAATTGAAGAAGAAGGAGTACATTTTAGAAATCATTTAAATGGTTCAAAATTATTTTTATCTCCAGAAATTTCAATTGATGTTCAAAATAAACTTGGAGCAGATATTATTATGAGTTTTGACGAGTGTCCTGATTTCCATCACACACATGATTATGTGAAAAATTCCATTGCTCGTACAACTAGATGGGCAGAACGTGGATTGAAAGCTCATAAATCTCCAGAAACTCAAGCTTTATTTGGAATTTTACAAGGGGCAGGATACAAAGATTTACGTTTGGATCACGCTAAAGATATGATTTCTCTAGATTTCCCAGGATATTCGATTGGTGGACTATCTGTAGGGGAAACGAAACAAGAAATGAATGAAGTATTAGACTATGTGACACCATTGATTCCGTCTCATAAACCACGTTATTTAATGGGAGTAGGTTCTCCTGACTCATTAATTGATGGAGTGATTCGTGGAGTTGATATGTTTGACTGTGTACTTCCAACACGTATTGCAAGAAATGGTACTTGTATGACGAGTGCAGGACGTCTTGTTGTGAAAAATGCGAAATATGAACGTGATTTCCGTCCAATTGATGAAAAATGTAATTGCTACACATGTCGTAATTATTCTCGTGCGTATATTCGTCATTTATTTAAAGCAGATGAAACATTTGGCTTACGTTTAACAAGTTATCATAATTTATACTTCTTATTAAACTTAATGAAACAAGTTCGTCAAGCCATTATGGATGATAATCTACTAGAATTTAGAGAAGCATTTTTTGAAGAATATGGATTTAATAAAGAAAATGCTCGTAATTTCTAGTATTCTTAGGAAAAATTTGATACAGTAGTAATACATTAAATGAAGGAGTGTTGAAAATGAGTCAATTAGCATTAATGTTACTTTATATTGTTGCACTAGGAGGAGCTTGGTGGTTCTTTGGTCGTAAAAATCGTGAACGTGCTAAAAAATTACAAGAGCAAATGAATGCATTAAAAGCAGGTGATCATATTGTTACGATTGGTGGATTACACGGTGTTGTTCATTATATTGATACAGTTGACCAAACTGTTGAAATTGATTGTGATGGTGTTTATTTAACATTTGAACGTCGTGCGATTCATCATGTTGTTCCAACAGCTGGAGAAGTAGAAGAAGGTTCAGTAGTGGCAGCTACTAATAGCGACCATGAATAAGCAAGAAGAATTAATGGAAAAGTTTCGTCCTTGGTTAAGTTATAAAATTATTGAATTTATTACTCAGGGATATGAATCGATTTCTAGTTATGATATTGCCACATATTTTGTGACTTATCGTTGGAAGAAGCAGAAGCCTGAAAATTTATTTGAGCAAATTTATCAGTTGAATCAATTAACGATTAATGATTATTTTGATTATGAGTCGATTATGGCTCAAACTTCAACGGAAATGACATTAGATACCATTGATTTGAGTGCTTTGTTAGATTAATATTTATATTTTTATTTGACTTATAAATATAATAGCAAACGGACGCCTTCCGGTAATAGAAGCCCATTTGGCTTCTATTACTACTGCTATTATGATAAGTCATTTTTTATTCCCATGGATATGTATAAACGTTTAAAATGTGACTTTTTTAAGTAGTAAAGGATGCTAGAAAAAGTCATTTCTTTTTTTGTTGAAATTTGAATCTTCATGTATAATAGATTCAGTAAGAAAGGTTGTGGAGTATGAAACATCGATTTAAAGCTTTAGAAGAATTTATGGAAGTTTTTAAACTAAAATGGAAACAATTATTGAATCAAAGAACAAATGAAGAAATACATCATCATGAAGAACATTCTCATGATCATTGTGGACATCATAGTCACGATCATGATTCTCATCATCATTCTCATGAACACGGTGAACATCATAGTCACGATTATGATTCTCATCATCATTCTCATGAACACAGTGAACATCATAGTCACGATCATGATTTTCACCATCATTCTCATGAGCAATGTGAACATCATAGTAACGATCATGATTCTCACCATCATTCTCATGAACACAGTGAACATCATAGTCATGATCATGATTTTCACCATCATTCTCATGATCATTGTGGTCATTGTTCCGGTCACCATCATCATGAAATTTCTTGGCAGCGTTGGGTTCTTGCAATTGGTATGTTTGTATTAGCATTGTTTTTAGAAAGTAGTGTAGCTTGGATATCAAATGCCTTATTCCTTTTAACAATTGCTTGTATTGGGAAAGAAGTCATTACTGAAGGAATTATGGATACTATTGAGGAAACAAAGCATTTAAAAAAGTTTCGTCCAAATGTTCATTTACTCATGACACTCGCTGCACTTGGTGCGATTTTTATTGGGAAATTTGAAGAAGCAGCAATGCTAATTGTTATCTTTACAATCGCCCATTCACTTGAAGAATATGTCGAAAAGAAAAGTCGTAAAGATATGACTCAATTATTACAATTACAACCAAAATTAGCGTTGAAAAAAATGAATCATGGACACTTTGAAGAAGTAGATGCTTCTTCTTTAGAAATTGGAGATATTATTCAAGTATTGAATGGAAGTCAAATTTCAGCAGATGGAATAATTATTGAAGGAATGTCCTCTGTTAATCAAGCTTCTGTAACTGGAGAATCAATTCCAGTTGAAAAAGAAGTAGGAAGTGAAGTGTTTGCTGGAACTTTAAATTTAACCCAAACACTGCTCGTTAAGGTTACAAAAAAACAACAAGATAGTGTACTTGGAAAGATTATTACTTTAGTGCAAGAAGCCGGTCAATCATTAACTCGTACAGGTAGTTTCTTAAAAAAATGGGAACCAGTCTATGTCACAATTGTATTAGCTTTATTCCCAGTTGTGTTAGCAATCGGAATTCTATTTTTAAACTGGGATTTCTTAACAGCTTTTTATCGTGGAATGGTTTATTTAATTGCTGTATCTCCATGTGCACTAGCGGCTAGTGCTACACCCGTAACAGTAGCTGCTATTTCTACTTTATCTAGAAAAGGAATCTTTATTAAATCTGGAGCTTCTTTAGAAAAAATGTCTGAAGTTGAAGCGATTGCTTTTGACAAAACTGGTACACTAACAAACGGAACACCGAAAGTTGTGGCCAAAGCGATGGATAAAAATCGTGAATTTGAATTATATTCCATTCTTGTATCGATGGAGAAAAAAGTAAATCATCCATTAGCCTTTGCAATCGTAGAATCTGGATTAGCTTATCGTACTTACTCATTATCTGTTACACCAAAAGTAGGAATTGGATTAGAAGCAACTTATAGAAATCATACGTATCGAGTTGGAAAACCTTCTAGTTTTGCTGCATTAGGAAAATATTCAGAGATTGTTGAGCAGTGGATGAATGAAGGAAAAACAGTTGTAGTTTTAAGTGAGGATCATTTAGTAGTTGGAGCAGTAGCCCTTTTAGATACTCCGAAAGAAGAGTCAAAACAAGTAATTGATTATTTCAAAGGAGAAAATATTCAAACGATGCTTTTAACGGGAGATTCTATTCAAACCGCTGAGGCAATTGCTAACGAATTAGAAGTGGATGAAGTAAGAGCCAATGTATTACCAGAAGAAAAAGCAAATACTTTAAAAGAATGGTCAACAAAATATCCAACAATTGCAATGGTAGGAGACGGTATTAATGATGCACCAGCATTAGTGAATGCAGAAGTTGGGATTGCAATGGGAAAAGGAACGGATGTTGCAATGGAATCTAGTGATATTGTATTAATGAATAGTCAATTAGATTCTTTAAAAACATTACACAAAGTTTCAAAATTAATGATGACTGTTACAAAGCAGAATTTAATTTTTTCTTTATTGATTGTAATCGTATTAGTGTTATTAAACTTCCTTGGTTGGAGTGATTTAACTCTTGGAGTTATTCTTCATGAAGGAAGTACTGTAGTAGTGCTATTACATGCATTAAGGTTAATAGTTGCACCAATTGAATAATCATGAAAATTTCTCTTTCAAATTCATAGAAATGAAAGAGAAATTTTTTTTGCAAAAAAATGTTTGACATTCAAAGTATTATTTAGTATAGTTTGAATATCAAATGATTTGATATTCAAACTAATTAGGAGAAAGAAATGGAAACAACTCTAGAGAAAATTAATGAGTATTTGGTAGACGTCTTTAACCAAATGCTAGACATTGAAGAATCTTCATTGGCACAAAGCCAATTTAAAGATTTATCCATTAAAGAAATGCATGCAATTGAAGCAATTGGCATGTACCATGAACTCACGACAACAGAAGTTGCCAATACATTAAATGTGACAGTTGGGACGCTAACGGTAGCAGTTAATGCTTTAGTGAAGAAAGGTTATGTTGAACGCTTAAAAGATGCAAAAGATCGACGAATTGTTAGATTAGGTTTAACAAGTAAAGGTCGCCTCTTGTATCGATTACATCGTAAGTTTCATGAAAAATTAGTGAAACGTACGATTGAAGGAATGAACGAGGAAGAAATGGCTATTTTGGTAAAAGGTCTTCATAATTTATATAACTTTTTACACGAAGCCAAAGCTGAAGTTCAAAAAGGAGAGATTTGATGTCCACTGTAAAAGTGATTCATACAAGTTCTTACCTACCAATTCATGAAATAAAAAATGCAGATTGGGAGCTTCAATTAGATACTACAGATGAATGGATTCAAAAAAGAACTGGAATTCAATCAAGACGTTATGCTAGAGAGTTAACAACAAGTGATTTAGCGATAAAAGCTGCTCAAAAGCTTTTAGAAGAGTCTGCAATACATCCAGAAGAAATTGAATTTGTCATCGTAGCAACAATGACTCCTGATTCTATGAGCCCTTCTTGTGCAGCAAAAGTTCAAGGAGCAATTGGCGCCACTAATGCATTTGCATTTGACATTAGTGCAGCTTGTGCAGGATTTGTTTTTGCTCTTTCTACTGGCATTAAGATGCTCTCAGCAAGTCGTTCTAAATACGGTTTAATCATTGGTGCTGAAACTATGTTATCTGTTTTAGATTGGAAAGATCGTTCTACAGCTATTTTATTTGGCGATGGAGCAGGTGCTGTTTTATTAGAAAAAACAGATGATACAACCTTATTTGTTGAAACTTTACGTTCTGATGGCCAAAAAGGAGATGCGTTAGTTTGTGGAGAAAGATTGGAACAACATACAATTTCCACAATGAGAATGGATGGTAGAGGAGTTTTTGAACTCGTTTCAAGGGAAGTTCCAAAAAATATTTCAGAAACTCTAGAAAAAGCTCAAATGAGTGCTGATGATGTAGATTTATATGTACTTCATCAAGCAAATGTTCGATTAATTGAACAAGTTGCAAAAAAATTAAAACAACCAATCGAAAAATTCCCAACAAATCTAGCTAGTGTAGGAAATACTTCGGCAGCAAGTATTCCAATTCTTCTAGATGAATTAGTTCGAAATCAATTGGTCACGATTGGTAGTGGTCAAACATTATTACTAAGTGGCTTTGGTGGCGGATTATCTTGGGGAAGTATGATAATAACAATTTAATTATTTGGAGGAAACAAACATGACATTCGAAAAAATTCAAGAAATTATTACAGATCAATTAGGAAAAGAAAAAGAAGAAGTACAATTATCAACTAGCTTAAAAGATGAGTTAGAAGCAGATAGCTTAGATTTATTCCAAATCATTAATGATATTGAAGATGAATTTGATGTAAAAATCGATACAGAAGATGGATTAGAAACTGTAGAAGATTTAGTAAAATATGTTGATAATCAATTAGCAGAAAAATAATAAGGGATGAGTTATATGGAATCAAAAATTAGTCAATTACTTGGTATCCAGTATCCTATTATTCAAGGTGGAATGGCTTGGGTTGCAAATCCATCTTTAGCAAGTGCAGTATCCAATGCAGGTGGGCTAGGAATTATTGCCTGTGGTCATGCTCCTGGTCCAGTTGTACAAGGATTTATTGATGAAATGAAGCAATTAACGGATAAACCTTTTGGAGTTAATATCATGCTATTAAGTCCTTTCGTAGATGAAGTAGTAGATGTGGTTTGCCAAGCGGGCGTAAAAGTTGTTTGTACTGGTGCTGGAAATCCAGGAAAATATATGGATAAATTTAAAGCTGCTGGTATTATTGTCATCCCAGTAGTAGCTTCTGTAGCTTTAGCAAAACGTATGGAAAAAGCTGGTGCTGACGCTGTCGTCATTGAAGGAATGGAAGCAGGGGGACATATTGGTAAAACAACTACCATTGCTTTATTACCTCAAGTAGTCGATGCTGTAAATATCCCTGTTATCGCAGCTGGTGGTATTGGTGATGGCCGTGGGATGGCAGCTGCATTGATGTTAGGTGCTGAAGCTGTTCAATTAGGAACTAGATTTTTAGTTGCAAAAGAATCTACTGCTCATGATAACTTTAAGCAAGCAGTGATTAAAGCAAAAGATATTGATACAGTAATTACTGGTCAAATTACAGGACATCCAGTTCGTGTATTAAGAAACAAATTAACAAAAATTTATTTACAAGCAGAAAAAGAAGAAACAAGTAAAGAAAATCCTGATTTCGAACGATTAGAGGCTATTGGAAAAGGAGCTCTTAGACGAATAGTTGTTGAAGGAGATACTCAAATGGGATCGATGATGGCAGGACAAATTGCTGGTTTAATTCAAAAAGAAGAAACTTGTAAAGAAATTATTGAAGAATTAATGAGAGATTCAATAAAAACGATTCAAGAACAAATGAAACGTTTTGAAGATTAATTTTTTTTACACAAAATTTATTTTGAACTTCAAAGTATAAGGAGTGCTTATGAAAACGGCTTTTATTTTCCCAGGACAAGGAAGTCAAAAACCTCAAATGGGGTTAGAGTTTCTAGATAATCCTAAGGGTCAAAATTTATTAGAACAAACACAAAAAGTATTAGATTTTTCAGTATTAGAATTATTAGAAGATGAACATTCTACGAAGCTTCATGAAACAAAATATACACAGCCTTTATTATTATTTGTTTCTAAACTTATTTTACAGTTTCTTGAGGAAGAAGGATTTCATCCAGATATCGTTGCCGGTCTATCTCTTGGGGAATATAGTGCATTAATGGCAAGTGGTGCATTAAGTTATGAATCAGCATTGACGCTTGTTTCAAAACGAGGAGAATGGATGCAAGAGGCAGCTAATCAAAATGTTGGTACAATGGCTGCTATTTTGGGATTAGAAGATGAAGTCATTGAAAAGGTATGTAAAGAATTACAAGAACATGGATTATTAGTATCGCCTGCCAATTATAATACACCAGGACAACTAGTAATCGGTGGAAAAAAGGATGCTGTTGAAATAGCAGTAGAAAAATTAAAAGAACAAGGAGCAAAACGTGCGATTGTTCTTCCCGTAAGTGGAGCTTTTCATACAGAATTAATGAATCCAGCAGCAGAAAAATTTAATGACTTTATAAAAACAATTTCGTTTCAAATACCAAGTATTCCAGTATTAAGTAATGTGACTGGAGTACAACATTCTATTCCGATTAAAGCAGAAATATTGACACAACAAATCACTCATTCTGTTAAATGGAAACAAAATGTTGAATGGATGTTAGAACAAGGTGTACGAGTGTTTGTAGAAATTGGACCTGGAAAAAGTTTATCTCAAATGATTAAACAAATTGCCAAAAGTCATTCAATCGAAGTAACTGTACTTCAAACGGAATCAATCAAACAATTGGATCAAACAGTACAAGAATTACGTAGAATGAAAGAGGAGAATATATGAAATTTATCGATAAGACAGTCGTTGTAACGGGAAGTAGAAGAGGAATTGGATTAGGCATTGCATTAGCTTTTGCAAAAGAAGGGGCTAATATTGTCCTAAATGCAACTTCAGAAATTAATCAAGAAGTATTAGAGCTATTTACTCCATATCCAGGAGAAGTTCTAAGTGTTGTTGGTGATATTTCAAAATTTGAGGTTGCTGAAAGTTTAGTGGAACAAACGATTGAGAAGTTTTCAAAAATAGATGTATTAATTAATAATGCTGGAATTACTCGTGATGGATTAGTGTTAAAAATGAAAGAAAGAGATTTTGATGATGTCATTAATGTTAATTTAAAAGGTTGTTTCAACTTAATTCGTTTTGCTAGTCCATACATGGTACGTCAAAAATCGGGAAGTATTATTAATATGACAAGTATTGTTGGTGTATCTGGTAATGCTGGTCAAGTCAATTATGCTGCAAGTAAAGCAGGAATTATTGGTTTAACGAAATCAGTAGCAAAAGAAATTGGTTCAAGAGGAATTACCGTTAATGCGATTGCACCTGGATATATTGATACTGAAATGACACAAGCACTTCCAGAAAAAATTCGCAAAGAATGGGAAAAACAAATTCCAATGCGTAAATTTGGAACAGTTGAAGATATTGCTGAAGCTTGTTTATATTTAGCCGAACAAAAATATATGACAGGACAAGTATTACAAATTAACGGTGGTTTATATATGTAAAGGAGGAAAAACATGAATCGAGTAGTCATTACAGGAATGGGTGCTATTACACCATTAGGAAATGATGTTGCAAGTTTTTGGGATGGATTGAAAAATGGTAAAAATGGAATAGATTTCATAACAAAATTTGATACGAAAGATATTGATGTTCATGTAGCTGCAGAAGTAAAAGGATTTGATCCTACTTTATATATGGACCGAAAAGAAGCAAAGCGAATGGATTTATTTTGCCAATATGGAATTGCGGCAGCGTTACAAGCAGTTGAACATAGTGGAATTACTCATGAAAATACGGATTTTGACCGTTTTGGTGTCATTGTAAGTTCTGGTATCGGTGGTTTACCAACGATGGAACAACAGATCATCAAAATGCATGACAAAGGTCCAACAAGAGTTGCTCCATTATTTGTTCCGATGACAATTGGGAATATGATTGCTGGAAATATTTCAATGAAAACAGGAGCTAGAGGAATTTGTACTTCGATTGTAACAGCTTGTGCAAGTGGAACTCATGCGATTGGTGAAGCTTTCAGAAATATTAAGCACGGTTATTCTGATGTCATTTTAGCTGGTGGTTCAGAAGCAACGATTTGTGAAATTGGGATTGCTGGATTTGCTGCTTTAACAGCATTAAGTAATAGTAAAGACCCAAATAAAGCTTCTATCCCATTTGATAAAGACCGTAATGGTTTTGTGATGGGGGAAGGTGCAGGAGTTGTTGTTTTAGAAAGTTTAGAACATGCTCAAAAAAGAGGAGCAACGATTTATGCTGAAATCGTTGGTTATGGAGCAACAGCTGATGCTTATCATATGACTGCTCCTACACCAGATGGTAGTGGTGCAGGAAAAGCAATTTTACATGCTTTGAATGAAGCGCAATTATCTCCAAGTGATGTAGATTATATTAATGCTCATGGAACAAGTACTCCTGCAAATGATTCTTCTGAAGTAACAGCAATTCGTTATGCTTTAAAAGATGCTGCAGATCATGTACATGTTTCAAGTACTAAATCGATGACAGGACATTTATTAGGTGCTGCAGGAGCTATTGAAGCCATTGCATGTATTAAAGCAGTTGGAGAGGACTTTATTCCGCCGACAATTAATGTGAAAGAACAAGATGAAGCATGTTCTGTAAATGTAACAGCACTAATAGGTGTTGCAAAAGAAGTAAATGTTGCCATTAGTAATTCATTAGGATTCGGTGGACATAATGCAGTTTTATGCTTCAAGAAGTGGAAAGGATAATGTATGAATATAGAGGATTTAAAAGCTATTGTTTCGTTATTCGATCATTCAAGTTTAATGGAATTACATTTACAACAAGAAGGAGTAGATCTTCAACTTTCAAAACGAGAAAATTATCCAGTAAGTGGTTCTAAACAAGTTGTTGAAACGATTGAAGAGAAGCCAGTAGTAGTGGTACCTACAAAAGAAATTATTTCTGAAACGGTAGTCACTACAGCTCCTGAAGTTCAAGAAGCAGTTGTAAAAGAAGATTTACAATATATTAAAAGTCCAATTGTGGGGATTGTGTATTTAGCACCATCTCCAGATGACCCTACTTTTGTTCAAGTACAAGATAAAGTTCAAGTTGGACAACCAGTATGTATTATTGAAGCCATGAAAATTATGAATGAAATCAATGCAGAAATTTCTGGTGAAGTTGTAGAAATACTTGTAGAAAATGGACAAATGGTAGATTACGGGCAAGAATTATTTGCTATTAAGAAAAATTAGGAGGGTTATTATGAGTGTAATGACAGTAACAGATGTAATGAAATTAATTCCAAATCGTTTTCCAATTTTATATATTGACCGAGTAGAAGAATTAATTCCAGGTGAGCACGTAGTGGCTACTAAAAATGTAACGTATAATGAGCATGTTTTCCAAGGACATTTTCCTGGAGAACCTGTATTACCAGGAGTTTTAATTGTGGAAGCTTTAGCACAAGCTGGTTCAATTCCATTATTATCATTAGAAAGTTTTAAAGGAAAAACTGCTTATTTAGGTGGTTTAAATCATGTGAAATTTAGAAAAAAAGTAACACCAGGAGATGTTTTAACCCTTCAAGTGGATATTCTTAAATTAAAAGAGTATGCAGGAATTGGTAAAGCAAAAGCCTTTGTAGATGGTAAAGTTGTGTGTGAAGCGGAGTTAACCTTTATTATTGGTAGGTAAGATATGTTTAAAAGAATTTTAATTGCGAATCGAGGAGAAATTGCTTGTCGATTGATTCGTGCATGTAGAGAACTTAATATTGAAACGGTAGCTGTTTATTCTCAGGCTGATTCTGAAGCACTACATGTACAATTAGCAGATTATGCTGTTTGCATTGGTAAAAATATTAGTAAAGAATCGTATTTGAATGTTGAAAATATTTTAAGTGCAGCTGTATTAACTGGATCACAAGCGATTCATCCAGGTTTTGGTTTTTTATCAGAAAATCCTAAATTTGCAAAAATGTGTGAAGAATGTCAGGTAAAATTCATTGGACCTAGCGCACATGTTATTCAAATGATGGGAGATAAAGCACAAGCTCGTAAACAGATGATGAAAGCAGGAGTTCCCGTTATACCAGGTAGTGATGGGGTTGTTCCTACTGTTGAAGAAGGACTAAAGATTGCAGAAAAGATTGGATTTCCTCTTTTAATTAAAGCTGTCGCAGGTGGTGGCGGAAAAGGAATTCGTAAAGTTCAAAGTCTAGAAGAGTTTGAAAAACAATTTTTAGCAGCTCAACAAGAAGCGCTTCAAGCATTTGGGAATGAAGAAGTGTATATAGAGCGAATTATTTATCCTGCCAAACATATTGAGTTTCAAATTTTAGCAGATTCTCATGGCAATGTTGTTCATTTAGGGGAACGTGATTGTTCTTTACAAAGAAAAAATCAAAAAATTATAGAAGAAGCACCAAGTCCTTATTTAGATGAGGAATTACGTGAAAAAATGGGGAAAGCAGCTGTGTTAGCAGCAAAATCAGTAGGCTATGAAAATGCGGGGACGATTGAATTTTTAGTAGATCAGGATAAAAATTTCTACTTTATGGAGATGAATACTCGTATTCAAGTAGAACATCCAATTACGGAAATGATAACAGGCATTGATTTAGTAGAATGGCAATTAAAAGTAGCATATGGCGAAAGAATAAACTTTACTCAAGATGAGATTAAAATTAATGGACACTCTATCGAATGTCGTTTAAATGCAGAATGTCCAAGAGAAAACTTTAGACCTGCACCAGGAACGATTGAAGTCTTACATCAACCAAATGGTGGTCTAGGTGTCAGAATAGAGTCAGCCTTATATGCTGGGTATAAAATTCCACCATTTTATGATTCTATGTTATCTAAATTAATTGTCCATGCACCAAGTAGAACTCAAGCTATTTTAAAAATGGAACGAGTACTACAAGAATTAGTAGTTGAAGGCGTTGAGACGAATAAGGAATTTTTACAAGATTTATTGCAATCAACTTTTTTTGAAAGAGGAGATTATACGACAAATGTTGTAGAAGAAAAATTCTTACCAGAATGGTTTAATAAGTCTCGTCCATAAAGGAGTGATTAAATGGGTTTATTTAAAAAACGTCCTTATATTTCATTAAAACAGAATCCTGTTGATGTAGTAGAATCTGAAAAAGCTCCAATGATCCCTGATGGAAAATGGATTCAATGCCCTCAATGTCAAAAAACGGTTTATTTGGATGATATTGGGGAATTTCAAATTTGTCCAAATTGTGATTATCATTTTAGATTAACACCAAAACAAAGAATTGCTTTTATGACAGACGAGTTTGAAGAATGGTTTGTTGACGAACAAATGAAAGTAGAAGTTGATTTTCCAGGTTATGACTTGAAACAGAAAAAAGCACGACAGACTACAGGAGAAGATGAAGCTGTAACTGTTGGGCTTGCAAAAATTAGCCAGTTACCATTTGTTTTAGCGATTATGAATCCTTATTTTATGATGGGTTCAATGGGACAAGTAGTTGGTGAGAAACTTACTTTAGCCTTTGAAGAAGCAACCAAGAGAAAGCTTCCAATTATAGTTTGCACAGCTTCTGGTGGCGCTAGAATGCAAGAAGGAATTTATTCATTAATGCAAATGGCAAAAATTAGTGCAGCAGTACAAGCGCATCACTTAGCAGGATTATTGTACATCACGGTATTAACAGATCCTACAACAGGTGGTGTAACAGCAAGTTTTGCGATGCAAGGAGATATTATTATTAGTGAACCAAAAGCAATTGTTGGATTTGCTGGTAAACGTGTGATTGAGCAAACGATGAAAGAAAAGTTACCGGATGATTTCCAACAAGCTGAAACTGTACAAGCAAATGGATTTATTGATGCCATTATTCATCGTAATCAGCTAAAAGAAACATTAAAAACTCTTTTAAGTCTACATTCTTTAGAGGAGGAATTCAGATGAAACCAATGAAAATTGTCCAAAAAGCACGTGATATTAATCGTGCAACTACTAAAGAATGGATTGACGAAATTTTCGATGACTTTATAGAATTAAAAGGAGATCGTTTTTTTGCAGATGATGCTGCCATTATTGGAGGAATTGCTCGTTTAAAAGAGATTCCAGTTACAGTCATTGGAATGCAAAAAGGTCATACCTTAAAAGAAAATATTGAGCGTAACTTTGGACAAGTTCATCCAGAAGGTTATCGAAAAAGTTTAAGATTAATGAAACAAGCTGAAAAATTTAATCGTCCAATTATTACAATGATTAATACAGCTGGAGCTTTTTGTGGTAAAAGCGCTGAAGATAGAGGGATTGGGGAAGCCATTGCTAAAAATCTTCAAGAGATGAGTCATTTAACCGTTCCGGTTATTGCCATTTTAATGGGTGAAGGTGGAAGTGGAGGCGCTATTGCATTAGCTGTAGCTAATGAAGTTTGGATGATGGAATATGCCATCTATTCAATTTTATCTCCAGAAGGATTTGCTTCAATTTTGTGGAAAGATAGTTCAAAAGCAGAACAAGCAAGTGAATTAATGAAGTTTACAAGTAAGGAATTACTCGAAGAAGGAATTGTTGATAAAATTATTTTAGAGAAAAACCGTTCGTTTAAAAAAATAGCGACAGAACTTCAAACTTCTTTATTGGCATCTTTAAAAGAATGGCGTACCAAATCAAAAGAAGAACTAGTAAGCCAACGCTTAGAAAAATTTAGAAAATTTTAAAATGACGAACGACAACTATGACATTTTGTTATAGTTGTTTTTTATTTAAGCGAATTAAATTTAGGTTAACCTAAAAGTTTATTTTTTTCTTAAAAATCATGTATATTATTGAGTTTTTTTGTTATACTAGGTTACACAAAAGATTTTGGAAGGTGATTATATGATTAGAGTTGAAAAAGTAAGAAATGCGATGAAGGATTTAGAAATTGATGGATTAATTGTTTATAGTCCATATAATTTACGTTACTTAGCGAATTTTACAGGTACAACAGGTTTTTCATTAATTACATTAAATGAAGCATATTTTGTAACAGATGCTCGATATACTCAACAAGCTCAAAAACAAGCACAAGGATTTACAGTGATTGAACATAAAACAGGTTGGTTAGGTGTATTCCGTGAATTAATTGAAAAACATGGATTAAAACATGTTGGATTTGAAGCAGATCACTTATCTGTTTCAATGTTAGAAGTTTTTGAAGATGAATTTGATACAGATTTAGTTCCAACTCAAGGATTAGTAGAAAAAATTCGTGAAATTAAAGATGAAGCTGAAATTCAAACGATTCGTAAAGCTTGTTCGATTTCTGATGCAGCCTTTTTACATATTTTAAATGTACTAAAAGCTGGTATGAGTGAAATTGAAGTAGCCAATGAATTAGATTTCTTCATGAGAAAACAAGGCGCATCTGGTGTTTCATTTGATACAATTATTGCTAGTGGTGTTCGTTCTTCAATGCCTCATGGTGTTGCTAGTGAAAAATTAATCGAAACTGGTGATTTAGTAACATTAGACTTTGGATGTTACTATCAAGGTTATGTTTCTGATATGACTCGTACAATTGCTGTAGGAGAACCAACAGATCAATTAAAAGAAATTCATGATGTTGTATTACAAGCTCAATTATTAGTAAGTGCAGCAGCAGGACCAGGTAAAACTGGAGTAGAATTAGATAAAATTGCTCGTGACTATATCGCAAGTAAAGGATATGGCGAATACTTCACGCACTCAACTGGACATGGTATTGGTTTAGAAATTCATGAAGCACCAAATGTAAGCCGTTTAGCGACTCAAGCATTCGTTCCGGGGAATGTGATTACAAATGAGCCAGGTATTTATATTCCAGGTGTTGGTGGCGTTCGTATTGAAGATGATATTATTATTACACCAACTGGTGGAGAAGTAATTCAACAAGTTCCACGTGAATTGATTATTTTATAAGATACTACCTTGTGAGTTGTGATAGAACAAAAATCATGGTAAACTGTAGAAGAGAGTGAAGATCATGATTCGTGATGCTCATTGAGACAGATAGCGATTCAGAATCTTTGTAAAAGGAGGTTCATTATGGAAAAATATTCAAATCAAACAGCTGTTTTAGGTGCTATTGAAATTGCCCCTGAAGTGATTGAGAGCATTGCAGGAATTGTTGCTTCTAAAGTGGAAGGATTCCATCCTTTATCAGGAATTATTAAAACAAGTGTGAATACACTTTTTGGACGTGAAGAATTAGCAAAAGGTGCTTATTTAACCCAAGAACAAGGTGAATTTATTCTTGATGTGTACGGTAATGTGGATTATGGAGTATCTATTCCGAAATTAGCATTATTATTACAAAATAAAATTAAAGAACAATTATTATTTAGTTGTGAACTAGAAATTTCTCAAGTAAATATTCATGTTCAAACAATTATTCCAGCCAAAAATGTAGATTCTAAAATTTTTGAATTGGGGGATGAAGAGTGAGTCGTAACCCATTAAAAAGACGTGCACTACGTATTATTGCTATTCAAGCTTTGTATCAAATGGATATTTGTAAAGATTTATCAGAATTTGATGCTGTTCGCTTAGCGTTAGACGTATTGCATGATGAACAATCATTTGATGAAGAATTATATTCTAATGAAGCATTATTAGATGAGTTCCCAGAAATTCATTATTCATTAGATTTAATCCAAGGGGTTCAAAACCAATTAGAAGAGATTGATGCTTTAATTTCCTCACATTTAAAAGGATGGGAATTAAATAGAATCGTTCGCTTAGATTTAATGATTATGCGTGTAGCAGTTTGCGAAATGCGTTCGCCTGAATTGGAAGTTCCTCAAACAGTTGCATTGAATGAAGCAATTGAAATTGCGAAATTATATAGTGATGAAAAATCAGCGAAATTTATTAATGGTGTCTTATCAAACTTTGTTGAAGGGTAAGTCAGTATAGGAGGTTGAGCAAGAAGGCGCTCCGAAGCAATGATTTGCTTCCAGGAACACTTTTTGCTCAATTTTTTATTTAAAGGAGTGAGTAAATGGCGATTGTATTAGATGGTAAAAGTTTAGCCTTAAAAATTCGTCAAGAATTGAAACAAAAAGTAGAAGAACAGGCAGTAAAACCCGGTTTAGTCGTATTATTAGTAGGAGAAGATCCTGCTAGTCAAATTTATGTACGAAATAAAGAACGTGCCGCAAATGAAGTGGGATTTCATTCAATTGTGGAAAGATTACCTGAAACTACTACTCAAGAAGAGTTATTAGAAAAAATTAAAACGTTAAATGAAGATGAAGCTGTTCATGGAATTTTAGTTCAATTACCATTACCAAAACAGATTGATAGCCAGACAGTATTAGAAGCCATTATTCCAGAAAAAGATGTGGACGGCTTCCATCCTGTAAATTTAGGAAAATTACTTCAAAAAGATGAAAGTATTGTCCCATGTACACCAAAAGGAATCATTCGATTATTAGAAGAGTATAAAATTGACCTTACTGGGAAAGAAATGGTTGTCATTGGACAGAGTACGATTGTTGGTCGTCCAATTGCTTTATTAGGATTAAATCGTGGAGCAACGGTAACCGTTTGTCATAGTCGAACAAAAGATTTAGAGAAACAAATTTCTCGTGCAGATATTATTATTAGTGCGGTTGGGAAACCAAATTTAGTTTTGAGAGAACATGTAAAAAAAGATGCCGTTATTATTGATGTGGGCATTAACCGATTAGAATCTGGTAAACTCGTTGGAGATGTGGATTTTGATGGTGTTAAAGATCAAGTAAGCGCCATTACTCCAGTACCAGGAGGAGTTGGTCCAATGACGATTGCTATGTTATTAGAACAGACGTATCTTAATGCATGTAAGAGGGATATGAATCATGAGTGAAGAATATGTAACTGTCTCGGCATTAACGAAATATATTAAGTATAAATTTGATAAAGACCCTCATCTTGGTAGAGTCTATTTAACAGGGGAAATTTCGAATTTTCGTTTACGTCCGACTCACCAATATTTTAGTTTAAAAGATGAACAGGCAATTATTTCTGCAACGATGTTTCAATCTGCCTTTAAAAAGATTCAATTCCGTCCTGAAGAAGGGATGAAAGTATTGGTGATTGGTAAAGTTTCTGTTTTTGAAAAATCAGGACAGTACCAAATTAATATTGAACATATGGAACCGGATGGAGTTGGGGCTCTTTATTTAGCCTATGAACAATTGAAAAAGAAATTAGAAGCTGAAGGATTATTTTCTCTTCCTAAAAAGCCAATCCCTCAATTCCCTAAAAAAATTGCGATTTTAACGAGTGAATCAGGTGCGGTTATTCAAGATATTCAAACAACAGTGGCTCGAAGATTTCCTATTGTTCAATTAGTCTTATATCCAACAGTTGTACAAGGAGTTCATGCAGTCAATAGTATTTTGAAAAATTTAGACTTAGTAGAACAAGAAGATTATGATGTTGTCATTATTGGACGTGGTGGTGGATCGATTGAGGACTTGTGGGCGTTTAATGAGGAGCCTGTTGTAAGAAGAGTCGCTGAGTTGTCGATTCCAGTTATTTCAAGTGTAGGGCATGAAACAGATACGACTTTAATTGACTTTGTATCGGATATGAGAGCTGCCACTCCAACGGCTGCTGCAGAAATTGCAACGCCTGTTTTAATGGAAATTCATCAACAATTGAGAAATTTGCAAACACGTCTGGAACAAGCCTTATCTCGACAATTACAAATTAAACGAGAAAGAATGCAAGCATTAGCCAATGCAAGTATTTTCCAAAATCCAGAACGGATTTACCAAGTATATCAACAGCGAGTAGATCAATTAGAAATGCGATTGACTCAAATGATGAAACAAAGTGTTCAGCAAAAACGTCAACAATTAGTAAAAAATCAACATCGTTTAGAATTAGGTTCACCAAGTAGAAGAGTACAAACGGAAAAACAAGCACTTCAATATTTGGCGAAACGATTGGAACAAGCACAAGGTCAATTGATGAAAGATAAAAAACAACAATTCCAAAGAGCGATTCAGCAATTAGACTTATTAAGTCCATTAAAAATTATGAATCGTGGGTATGGCATTTTACAACAAGAGGAAACAATTATTAAAAGTGTTGACCAGTTAGAAGTAAATCAAGAATTAACAATTCAATTAGTCGATGGAACAGTTCGTTCTAAAGTGACTTCTGTAGAGAAAGGAAATCAATTATGGTAAAGAAAGAGAAAAAATTTGAAGAAGCAATGAGTGAATTAGAACAAATTGTACAGCAATTAGAAAGAGGAGATGTTCCTTTAGACGAAGCCATTGCAAAGTTTCAAGAAGGAATGGCTCTAAGTCAATATTGTAATGAAACATTAACAAAAGCAGAAGAAACAGTCAGCAAAATGATTGTTGTAAAAGAAGATTAATGGAGTAACTCATGAGTGAAATGATTTCATATTGGCAACAAGAAATAGAAAACTATTTATTAACTCGAATAGAAGAGATTCCAAATATTTCAACAAGATTGAAAGAAGCGATGCTGTATGCTTGTAGTAGTGGTGGAAAGAGAATTCGTCCATTATTAGTACTGTTAATCAGTCATTTAGAAGAAGTGGAACTTCAAAAAGTGTTACCAGTAGCAGCTTCTTTAGAAATGATTCATACGTATTCATTAATTCATGATGACTTACCAGGAATGGATAATGACGATTATCGTCGTGGCAAGTTAACGGTTCATAAGCAATTTGATGAAGCAACTGCCATTTTAGCAGGTGATGCTTTATTAACACTAGCATTCGAAGAATTAGCTCAATGTCAATTATCTGATGTAAAAAAAGTTCGAGCTATCCAAGTTTTAGGCTCAGCTTCTGGAGCTAGTGGTATGATTACAGGTCAAATGAGAGATATTGCAAGTGAACATCAAGAAATTACAGTAGAGCAACTCAAACAAATTCATGCAGATAAAACAGGACAATTATTATTAGCTGCGATTCGTTTAGGCTTACTCGTATTAGAGGATGCAACACCTTATGAAGAAGCTCTTTTAAAATTTGGCGTGCATTTTGGCTTAGCTTTTCAAATTCAAAATGACTTACAAGATGTTTGCTGGGATTCTGAAAAAACAGGTAAAATCACTGGACAAGATGCAGCATTAGAAAAAAATACGTATCCTAGCATTTTAGGAATTGATGGAGCAAAACTTGCCTTAGAACAAGAAATCAACCAGGCAAAACAAGCAATTCTATCTATTTCAAATGAAACAAAGGTTCAAAGACAAGTACAAGAAATATTTATAAAAATTCTCTCATATGTAGAGATTTAAAGGAGAAAGAATGGAAAAAGAACGAGTAGACCTTCTAGTCGTACAACAAGGATTGACGGATTCTAGGGAAAAAGCGAAACGACTTGTCATGGCAGGACAAATTGTTGATGCTGTGAAACATATTCGCTATGATAAACCTGGTGAAAAAATTCCGATTACCACTGAACTTTATATTAAAGGAGAAACACTTCGCTACGTTTCAAGAGGTGGATTAAAATTAGAAAAAGCACTCGCAACTTTTGATGTCAGTGTAGAAGGGAAGATTTTATTAGATATTGGTGCTTCAACAGGAGGCTTCACAGATGCAGCTCTACAACATGGTGCTTTATTAAGCTATGCATTAGATGTTGGATATAATCAATTAGATTATAAATTAAGACAAGACGAACGAGTGGAAGTTATGGAAAGAGTGAATTTCCGCTTTAGTAAGCCGGAAGATTTTACAAAAGGAAAACCTCAAGTAGCATCGATTGATGTTTCGTTTATTTCTTTAAAATTAATTCTACCACCATTAAAAGATATTTTAGAGATGGATGGGGACGTTCTTGTACTTATCAAACCACAGTTTGAAGCTGGAAGAGAACGTATTGGAAAAAAAGGAATTGTTAGTGATCCAAAAGTTCATCAAGATGTATTAGAAGAAATTTTAGAATATTGCGAACAAATTGGTTTTTCTGTAAATCAGCTTACTTTCTCTCCAATTACGGGAGGAAGTGGTAATATCGAGTTTTTAGCACATTTACAATTACATGAAACTGTTACTTCCTCTTATGATTGGAAGACTGGTATTCAAGCAGTTGTGAAAGAAGCTCATCAACAATTAAAAAATCTAAAATAGAGGTGGAACGATGATTCAAGAATTGTTTATTAAAAATTTTGCAATTATTGAAGAAGTTCGCTGTCAATTTGAAAAAGGCATGACGGTATTAACTGGGGAAACAGGTGCAGGTAAATCAATTATTATTGATGCAGTAGGATTACTCGCTGGAGAACGTGCTAGTTTAGAAATGATTCGATATGGCAGTGAAAAAGCGACTATTCAAGCAGTTTTTACCATTGATTCAGAAGAGACAAAAAGAAAAATTGAAGCATTAGGTATTGAAATCGAAAATGATGAAATCATGATTCAACGTGAATTATATCAAACAGGTAAATCGACTTGTCGTATTAATGGGCAAATGGTTACCGTTTCGTTATTAAAACAAGTTGGACCGTATTTGATTGATATTCATGGGCAGAATGAACATTTCTTATTATTAAACGAAGAGCATCATTTAAGTCTTTTAGATGCATATGCAGGACAAAAATTACAACCTTTAAAAGACGATTATACTCAGTATTATGAACATTTTTGTAGTATTCAAGAGCAATTAAGAAAGTTACAAACTGCTGAAAAAGAAGATGCTCAAAAAATTGATTTATTAAAATTCCAAGTAGAAGAAATTGAATTATCAAATATTTATATAGGAGAAGAGGAAGAATTAGTTCAAGAAAAAGAATATTTTACTCATTTCCAAAAAATTCAAGAGCACTTAATGTCCGCTTTATCTATGTTACAAACGGAAGAATATTCTGCAGTAGATGCCATTAGTCAAGCTTCTCAAGAAATAGGATTTTTACAAGGTATTGGAGAAAATTACCAACAATTGTATCAGCAATTACAAGAATCTTATTATCAATTACAAGATGCCGTTTCTCATATGAGTCAAGAATTAGATCATGCAGAATATGATGAAGAAAGATTAGCCTATATTGAAGAACGTTTAGATGTTTATTATCAGTTAAAACGTAAATATGGAGATAATGCAGAGGAAATATTAGAATTCCAAGCACAAGCACAAGCTCAATTAAATCAAATTGAAAATAAAGAAAGTATTATTGAAACTTTAATTCAAGAAAAAGCACAAATCGAACAAAAAGCAAAACAAGTGGCACATGAATTAACGCAGCAAAGACAAGAAATTGCCCTTGAATTAGCGAAAAAAATAGAAACACAGTTACATGAATTATATATGGAACAAGCCATTTTTGAAATTCGTGTCCAACCAAGTGAACAATTACTTGAAACGGGGATGGATGAAGTCTACTTCTATATTTCAACGAATAAAGGTGAACCAGTTAAACCATTACAAAAAATTGTATCTGGTGGGGAATTATCTAGAATTACCCTTGCTATGAAAACTATTTTTGTACGTAAACATGGAGTGGGAACGATTGTATTTGATGAGGTAGATACAGGAGTTAGTGGACGAGTAGCACAAGCAATTGCGAATAAAATGCATTATATTTCAGAATTTGCTCAAGTATTATGTATCACTCACTTGCCACAGGTGGCAAGTATTGCGGGAGTTCATATTTTCATAGAAAAAATGGAAAAAGATGAGCGTACTCGTACCACACTTACAACATTAGAAGAAGACAAACGTATCGAAGAAATTGGTCGTATGTTGTCTGGGGAAGAAATGACCGAATTAACAAAACAACATGCAGCAGAACTGATTGCATTGTCTGGGAAAATTCGTCAACAAAATAAAGTTCAAAAGAAACAGGTGATTGCAAATGACTAAAATTTTTGCACATAGAGGAAGTAGAGGAACTCATCCAGAAAATACATTAGCTGCTTTTCAAGAAGCAGTACGTGTTCAAAGTGATGGAATTGAATTAGATGTTCACGTTTCAAAAGATGGAGCATTAGTCGTAATTCATGATGAAACAGTTGATCGTACAACGAATGGTAGTGGTTCTATTCAAGACTTAACAGTAGAAGATATTCAAGCATTAGATGCAGGAAGTTGGTTTCATGAGTCGTTTACCGGAGAAAAAATTCCAACATTGGAAGAAGTTTTCCAGTTATTAAAGGAATTGAATTTCAAAGGTGAATTGAATATTGAATTAAAAACGGATCAAATTGAATATGCAGGGATTGTTGAAAAATGTATTGCTTTACAAGAAAGAATGCAACCAAATTTTGCAATTATTTATTCTAGTTTTAATCCGAGAAGCATTATTCAAATGAAACGATTACGACCAGAACAAGAAATTGCTTTTTTATATGAAAGTGTAGAAATGGCAAATTTTGAATTTAAAGAAGTAAATGTTGAAGCAGTTCATCCAGACTATCGCTTATTAAAAGAAGCTTTTGAGATTCATGCACAATATCCAAAACGTGTATGGACAGTGAATCAAGAAGAAGAGATGAATCATTGTTTTGAACTTCATGTAGAAGCAATTTTTACAGATTATCCACAAAAAGCACTAGAGCTACGTTCAGAAATAAAGGAGTAATATGGTAGAAAAACAAAAAATCATTGTCATTGTTGGCCCAACCGGTGTTGGGAAAACAGCTCTTAGTATCGAATTAGCAAAACAATTAAATGGAGAAATTATTAATGGAGATTCCATGCAAGTTTATAAAACTTTAGATATTGGAACAGCTAAAGTGACTCCTGAAGAAGCTCTTGGGATTCCTCACTACTTATTAGATATCTGTGATGTGAAAGAAGAGTATACTGCTAGTGATTTCAAACAAATGGCAAGAAAAGCGATTCAAGAGATTGCCAGTCGTGGAAAGATTCCAATTGTTGTTGGAGGAACTGGACTTTATATTGAAGGCTTATTATTTGATTTTCATTTTAGTGGTGAAGATTCTAACGATCCAACTTACCGACTAGAAAAGGAAAAAGAGTTAGAAGAAATTGGTCCTCAGGCTATGTGGGAGCAATTAAAAGCAGTTGATCCTGTTAGTGCTGAAAATATTCATCCAAATAACACGAGACGAGTTATTCGTGCATTAGAAGTGACACATGCCAGTGGGAAACCATTTTCAACTAATGACCAACAACAAAAAGAAGCTATTTTTGATGCCTATATTATCGGATTATCAACGGATAGAGCAGTCCTTTATGAAAGAATTGATACAAGAGTAGAAATGATGATGCAAAATGGTTTAGAAGATGAAGCTAGACAATTATATGATGCCGTAAAAGGTTTAGATGTTCAATCGATTCGAGGAATTGGGTATAAAGAATGGGTGGATTATTTTGAAGGTCAATTATCAAAAGAAGCCACCATTCAAAAAATTCAACAAAACTCTAGACGATATGCCAAACGACAATTAACATGGTTTAGAAACCGATTTGAAGCTGTACATTGGTATGATTTAGTAGAAAATCCTAATGCAATTTCTCAAGTTGTTTTAGATTGTCAGCAGTTTTTACTGGGAAGTGAATAAATGGAAAACACAAAAGAAAGAGTAATGATTGTTGCTGTTCAAACAACACAATCAGATGAGCAATTTCAATATGCTTTAGAAGAAATGAAGCAATTAGTCGATACTGCTCAAGGAGAAGTTGTCGTAACCGTTACTCAAAAAAGAGAAACCTATAGTGGTCGTACAATGATTGGAAAAGGGAAAGTAGAAGAAATTAGTCATTTAGTCGATGAATTAGAAATTGATTTAATAGTTTTCTACCAATCTTTAACAGGTTCTCAAACGAAAAATCTAAATGAAACGATTAATGCACGAATTATTGACCGTGTTCAATTAATTTTAGATATTTTTGCGATGCGTGCTCGTTCAAAAGAAGGTAAGCTTCAAGTACAACTGGCCCAATTAAATTATTTATTACCACGTTTGTCGGGACAAGGTACAGCCTTATCGAGACAAGGTGGGGGAATTGGAACAAGAGGACCAGGGGAAACTCAATTAGAAACGGATAAACGTCATATTCGTAAACAAATTTCAGATATTGAAGCGCAATTAGAACAAACGAAGTTACATCGTCAACGTTCAAGAATGAAGAGAAATCGTTCGAATGGTTTTAGAATGGGATTAATTGGCTATACAAATGCTGGAAAATCCACAATTCTAAATCAATTAACAGATGCTGGAACGTATCAGATGGACCAATTGTTCGCAACATTAGATCCATTAACAAGAAAAGTTGATTTAGCTGATCAATATGATGTGACATTAACGGATACAGTTGGATTTATTCAAGATTTACCAACGACTTTAATTCACGCATTTGAGTCAACTTTAGAAGAGAGTGCCGATGTTGATTTACTAGTGCATGTAGTAGATGCTTCGTCTCCGAATTTCTTAATGCATGAAAAAACGGTTCACGAATTAGTTGAGGAATTAGAGATGGAAACTATTCCGATGGTGACGATTTATAATAAATCTGATTTAATTGTTGGAGAATTTCAGCCGAATGCTTATCCTTCGTTAGTGATTTCTGCTGAGAATCCAACAGATATTGAGCGATTGAGAGAATTTCTTGGAGCTCAAATGAAAGCAGAAATGGACCATTATGAAGAATGGGTAGAAGTTTACGAAGCACAAAAACTTTCACAACTCCAACAAAACACATTAGTAGAAATTTTGGAGTTTAATGAAGAGAAAAACCAATACTATGTAAAAGGCTATCGTAAAAAAGGAATGTAGGATTTAACTTCTATAAGGGCATTTAAAGTAAAAAGAACTTTTCTAAAAGTAGCCAGGGCGGCAGCAGCCCTTCGGTCTCATGCCTAAATTTTGAGCCTCGGTCTCAAAATTTCCTGTAATATTAGCCTAATAGGCCAATATTACTTCGGCTACGGGGAAAAGTTCTTTTTATTTTAAATTTGTTCGTAAGAAATGAAAGTTAAACATTTTTAGTTAATTTTTTTTTGAGGAGGATTGAAATGATTAAATTTTTAAGAAAAGAGATGTTTGGATTTTTAATAAATATAGCAGGTTTATTTACTGTATCTGGTTTACAAGTTTATGCTGCCTTACGAATGACAAAGGTAGCCGAACATCTCATTCAACAAAATGTAAAGGTATTCATAGTTGAAGTGTTCATTATTTTGGGATTATGGATTATTAGTTTAATCATTTCATATTATCAAACAATTTATCAAGAAATTGTTATTCAAAACATATGTAATAAGATGCGTAGTGATATGTCAGATGCTTCTTGGAATATTAAAGCTAACTATATTAACGGTCAAGAACAAAAGGAAATAGAGTCATTTCTTCAAAATGATGTAAATATGATAGAAAATAAAGTACTAAGAAGTATTTTTGGTATGATAAAATTTATGTTGCGTGCTATTTTATCTTTAATTGCATTATTTTACGTTCATTATTTATTATTCATTGTCAGTCTAGTATTATCAATTGTATTATATTTTATTCCGGTAATGACCAAAAAAATGGTGTCCAATGCAGGGAATTATGTTGCTGAGGCAAATAAAAGTTACTTGAATAAAATTAATAATATGATAACAGGGATCGATGTTCTAAAAGAATTTGGTGCATTAAATTTTTATCAGGATTCCTTTAGTCAAGAGTTATTTAAAATTAAGAATAGTAGAGTATTACTTGCTAAAGAAACGAGTAAAGTTACATTTATTATTTTTCTATTGAATGTAATCAGTCAATTATCAGTCATATTTGTAACAGGATTGTTGATAATAAATCAGTTAATCTTAGTTGGTGCAATCCTTTCTACAACTGATTTAGCAATGAAATTATTTGATTCAATTTCTGCGATTAATCAATATATGACTATTATCCATTCTTCAGTTCAACTGTTAGATAAAATTGATAAGTTTGAAGCAAGTGATGATAAAACTATTGAAAAACCACTTATATTATCATGGGATAATATTACTATTTCAGATTTAGAATTTGGCTATACACCAGATCAAGTATTATTTAGCAATGTTAATTTACGATTAGATAAAGGAAAATGGTACGTATTGAATGGAGCCTCCGGTAAAGGAAAGTCCACACTATTTAAGTTATTATTACAACAATTAGAACCCATAAAAGGTTCCATTTTGATTGATGGGAATAATATTACACAATACAATACAGATAACTTATTTAGTTATTTAAGACAACAAGGTTATATGTTTGATACAAGTATCAAGGAGAATATTTTATTAGGAAAAGATGAGTCTGATAATTTTAAGGAGATTATTGAACAATTAAATATTGATCTAACTAAAGATATAAATGATTTGTCAGGTGGAGAAAAGCAAAAAATTGCGATTGCAAGATTATTAGTAAATCCAAATCCTATTATCTTATTAGATGAAAGTTTTTCAAGTATTGATATTGCCAGTTCGAAAATGATTTTAAATAGTTTGTCTAAATTAGAAAATACAATGGTTATTATGATAACTCATCGTAAGCAAGAATTAGAAGATATTGAGTATGATTCGATAGATATTCTTGAATGAATTAAATCATAATTATTTCTGGTGATAATATATTTATGTGTTTGTTTAGGGACGAAGTCATTATGACCGGAAGAGAAAAAGTAAAGCAATAGAAAAGACTTGTTATTGTGACAATAGTAATATTAGCCATTTTTGGCTAATATTACAGGGAAACTTTGAGACCAAGGCTCAAAGTTTAGACATGAGACTCGCAAATCGAGGCTGCTGTCGACCTTGCTACAATACTCAAAAGTCTTTTCTATTGCTTTACGTGTCAGAATACGCCCCTATTATAAAATCGTTTGTAATGTTTTGGCAAACCTTTTATAATAAGGAGATAGAGAAAAGATAAGGAGCCGAAGGGCATGTATTCAATCGAACAATTTAAAGAAAAAATAGCAAAAGAATTTCAAATACAATTTAAAAATGAAAACTACTTAAAAGAAGCATTAACTCATTCATCCTATGCAAATGAACATAAAGAGTGCAAAGGAATTTATAATGAGCGTATCGAGTTTTTAGGTGATGCCGTTTTAGAATTATTTATTTCTAATTGGTTATACCGTCAAATGCCAACGAAAAAAGAAGGCGAGTTAACAAAATTAAGAGCGCAAATCGTTTGCGAAGAAAGTTTATCGACACTTGCAAAAGAGTGTGAGTTAGATAAATATCTTTTATTAGGAAAGGGAGAACGTGCTTCAAAAGGACATGAAAATCCAGCAGTTCTCTGTGACGTATTTGAAGCTTTTGTGGGTGCTATTTATTTAGACCAAGGTTTTGAAGGTGCTAGTCAATTTCTAACACAAGTTATTATCTCGAAAATAAAAGATGGAAGATTTACTTTAGTTGGTGATTTTAAAACAGAATTACAAGAATATTTCCAAAGAAATGGGAATGTGAACATTCGTTATGAATTACTAAAAGAAGAGGGGCCTTCTCATGCACGTTTTTATACCGTACAAGTTCATGTGAATGATAAAGGCTATGAAATTGGTGAAGGCAAGACGAAGAAAGCAGCAGAACAATTATCTGCTAGAAGAACATTAGAAAAATTAAACGTTATTTCTTAAAGTAAGGAGTCAAGGATGCAGTTAGAAAAAATTGAAATGTCTGGATTTAAGTCATTTGCTGATAAAACCGTTATCGAATTTGATAAAGGTGTTACAGCTGTTGTAGGTCCAAACGGAAGTGGAAAATCTAATTTGTCAGAAGCAATTAAATGGGTTTTAGGAGAACAATCTGCCAAAAGTTTACGTGGTAAAAAAATGGATGATGTTATTTTTGCAGGTTCTCAAACTCGTAAACCGGTCAATATTGCTGAAGTAAATTTGCATATTAACAATGAAGATGGAAAATTAGCAATTGAGCATTCTCAAGTAGTATTAACTCGTCGATTGAACCGTAATGGGGATAGTGACTTCTTTATTAATAAGAAGGCCTGTCGTTTAAAAGATATTACTAGTTTAATGATGGATTCTGGATTAGGAAAGGATTCATTTGCCCTAATTTCTCAAGGAAAAGTCGAACAAATTTTCAATGATAAGCCTGAAGATCGTCGTATGATTATTGAAGAAGCTGCAGGTGTGTTGAAATATAAAGACCGTAAAACACAAGCGCAAAGAAAATTAGATCAAACACAAGAACATTTAAATCGTGTAGAAGATATTTTACATGAAATTAAAAGTCAATTAACTCCTTTATTAGAACAAAAGGAAAAAGCGATTGTTTATTTATCTAAAAAAGAAGAATTACAAGGCATTGAAACAGCCTTATTAGCCGTTGAAATTGAAACTTTAAATACTCAGTGGACAGTCGCTAAACGAGAAGTAGCTCAGCTACAAGAAACTGTGATGAAAACAGAACAAAGATTGGGAGAGCTAGAGCAGAAAGTGTTCGATCAACAAGAATTACTTGCTGTAAAAAATACTGAGTTAGATGAAAAACAAGTGTTATATGTTGATGCGATTCAAAAAATGGAGCAATTAGATGGTGAACGTAAAGTTTATCAACAAAAACAAGAGTTTGCGAATCGGACAAATGAAGAAAATCAATTAGCCTTAGTAGAAGTCATTCGTCAGTTAGAGTCAACAGAAAAGACAGTAGCTGAATTAGAAAGAGCCGTTGCCATTAAAGAAGTTGAATTAAATGAAATTGAATTACTATGGTCTAAATTAGTAGAAGAATTAGAACAATTAAGCCAAGGTAATGAAGAGCGACAAAAACAATTACAAAGTCAATATATCGAACAATTACAAGAAATTTCAAAATTAACGAACCAAGAAAAACACTTGGAACGTTCGATGGAACAAAATCAAAATCAACATGATAAGTTACTTGAAAAACAAGAATTATTTGAAGAACAGTCGAAACAATTAGATCAAAAGATTGCACAGTTAGTAGAAAAAGAAGAAAATCTAGCTCAACAGACTAATTCTAAACAAGAAGACTTAAATACTTATCGTGAACAAGCAGACAGTTTACGTCAAGAACGTCAAACACTGCAAGAACAAAAACAAAAAATTGAACGACAATTACAACAAACACAAGCCAACTATCATAGTTTGAAACAAGTTTCGGAAGATTATGCCGGTTACTATCAAGGGGTTCGTGAAATCTTAAAGCAAAAGAAACAAATCCCAGGTGTCATTGGTTCAGTTGCTGAATTAATTCGAGTAGATGATGAGGTTACATTAGCCATCGATATTGCTTTAGGAGCAAGTAGTCAACATGTTGTGGTAGAACATGAACAAGCTGCAGCAAAAGCAATTGACTATTTAAAAATGAACCGTTTAGGACGAGCAACTTTCTTACCATTAACAATTATTAAAGAAAAAAGAATGTCAGATGCGGTTCAACAACAATTATTCTCATTACAAGGTTATGTTGGAATTGCTAGTGACTTAGTACATGTGGAAAAAACGTATCAATCCATTGTTCGAAATATTTTAGGTACAACTGTCGTTGCCAAAACATTGGATGACGCTATGAAAATTGCTAAAGTCTTGCAATATCGTTATCGTATTGTTTCTTTAGAGGGAGATGTTGTGAATGCTGGTGGTTCGATGACTGGTGGAGCTTCTAAAAATCATCAACAACAATCTCTTGTAAAACGGAATAGTCAATTAGAAACGTTAGAACAACAATTGAATCAGTTGAAAGAATATGAGAAGCAAGTTTCAGAAAAATGGAATCAGTTGGAAAGCAAATGGAACGAAATTGTTCAAAAAGGAACAGCGATTCAAGAAGAAGAAACCCTTTTAAAACAACAATTACAAGAAGTACGCTTAGAATTACAATATTCAAAAGATGAATTTAATAAAATTAGTCGTCAAACATTAAGTCAACAATATGAATTAGATGAATCGATTGAACAATATGAACAATTAGAACAGCAATATGTGGAAACTCATGAAGCGTTAAGAAGGATTACAAAAGAGAATCAAGCGGTTAAAAAAGAATTGGATTATTTACAATTATCTCAAGAAGACCGTACGCAACAGCTTCAAGAAAAACAACAAGAATTACAAGAAGTGGGGACACAAAAAGCTCGTATTCAAGAGCAAGTCCAACATCAAAAGAAAGAATTCAAACAAGAAAAACTGTCATTAAAACGTTTAGAAGAACAAGTTCATTTATTGGAATCGAAAAAAGATGAACAGAACGATTTAAAAGAGAAAAATGAAGCAGATTACAACCAAACTGTAAAAGATTACGAAGCGATTAAAGAAACTGTTACAGCATTAGAAACAGATTTAGATAGACTAAAAGAAGAAAGAATTCAATTAGAAGTATTGAATAAACAAACAGAAGTTAGTCGAAATCAAACGCAACATCAATTACAAGAGTATTTGAAACAACAATCAAAAGTTGAAACAAAAGCCAATCGATTTGAATTAGCAATTGATCAAAAATTGCAATATTTAAGTGAAGAATATGAATTAACATTTGAAGCAGCAATCGAAAAAACAGAATTAACAATGTCCATTGAAGATGCTTCTAAAACAGTTCGTATGTTAAAACAACAAATCGAACAAATGGGTGCAGTAAACTTAATGGCGATTGAAGAATATGATAAAGTTCAAGAAAGATTTGAATTTTTAACGATTCAACAACAAGACTTACTTGATGCGAAGAAAAATCTAGAAGATACGATTACAGAAATGGATACGGAAGTGACGAGTCGATTTAAACAAACTTTCGATGCTATTTCTAGTCAATTCCAACAAACATTCCCACGATTGTTTGGAGGAGGACGTGCTACTCTAGAGTTAACAGATCCTACGAATTTATTAGAAACAGGAATTGAGATTATTGCTCAGCCACCTGGTAAGAAACTACAATCCTTAAGTCTATTATCTGGGGGAGAACGTGCCTTTACTGCCATTGCATTACTATTTGCAATTTTAGAAGTGAAGCCAGTACCATTCTGCTTACTAGACGAAGTAGAAGCAGCCTTAGATGAGGCAAATGTTGCAAGATATGGTCGTTACTTGAAAGAATTTACTAAAAATACACAGTTCATTGTGATTACTCATAGAAGAGGAACAATGGAAGAAGCAGATGTATTATATGGAGTAACGATGCAAGAATCTGGAGTTTCAAAACTAGCTTCAGTAAAATTTGAAGACTTTGATGGGTTGGAGTAGAACATTTTTTAATGGTAAAATGGAAAAGCCTGAATATAGGCTTTTTCTTTTTGTATAAATTTTAGCTCAGATTGAATTTTTAAATTTACAGAATTAGATAAATATGGTAAATTACTCACAAGTTAGGAGAGTGAATGATGAAGAAAAAAGTTTTTATAACAGGTGTTTGTGGAACAATTGGTGAAGCATTAGTAAATTACTTTATAGAAAATGATGCAATAGTGTATGGTGTTGATTATCAAGAAACACAGTTAGCTATGATGAATAGAAGGTTGGATGCGTCAGTATTTTATCCAGTTCCAATCGATTTTACTTCACCAGATTGTTTGAAATATATTGAAGCAATTCAACCAGATATTTTCATTCATGCAGCATCATTAAAAATGACAAATTTCTGTGAAGAGTTTGCTGAGTATTATTACTCAAAAAATGTTTTGCAAACAAAAGTGTTTCTTGAGTCCGTATTACCTTTGGTAAAGGATAGAATTATATTTATCTCAAGTGATGAAGCTTATAAACCGCATAATCAGTTTGGAAAACAAAAATTAGAAGTAGAACAATTTTTGATAAATTTAAATGAGCAGTATCAAGACGATTTCATTCAATCCTTACGATTTCCATTTGTGATTGAAAGTAATGGCTCAGTCTATCATGTATTTGATAAACTCTCGAAAGAAAATAAACCTCTTCCTTTGACAGATGAACGAATTACAAAGCTAGCAACTAGAAAAGCTGATTTCATTCGTGGGTGGGATGATTTTTACAAGCATGTTTTGCGTTCAGGAGTCTATACATTAACAATTGGAAAAGTTCTGAGCATAAAAGCTTTAGCGGAAGAATTAATTGAGAAAAATCATTCTAAAAGTAAAATAGAAATTATCGGATTACGTAAGGGAGATACTTTGGAAGATCCAACGATGGACTTTAACCATTTTAAACAGATTACAGAATGTGTCAGTGAGGTTTTTGAATAAGGATACCTATTTGGTAAAAGAATTTTATCTTAAGTATAATCAAAGTATCGCAGAACTCTCTGAAAAAGCTACAGCTAAAGAATTCAAGTTTGTGATGAGTTACATCGCATAAGAAGCGAATTGTAGACAGCGAAAGCTTGTTGGAATGAAAGACTAATAGAAAGCATGGAACTAGAATATTTTAGTTTCGTGCTTTTTTAAGTTTATAAAAAATGTACACTCATGTGAAATTTTTATTTAGAAATAGTTACACTTCTAAAAAAATGGTATAATATAAAAAAATTCGTATTACGGGAAAATAACAGAAATTAATAAGTCCAAAAAATTAACAAAATGAAGTAGTGATATTTTGCGATTACTATTTTTAGGAGATGTTGAAGATGGTGTTTGAAGTGAAGGGTATCGAAAAACGATACAATAATAAGACAATTTTACATAATATATCCTTTGAAATTCCAGAAAGTAACATTACAGTAATTCTTGGTAAAAATGGTGCTGGGAAAACGACATTAATTAAACTGATGTTAGGAATGATCAGTGCAGATAAGGGAGATATTTTGTTTAAGGGAGAAAAGCTATTAGACATTGGACATTCTTACTACCAAAATGTAAGTGCCGTGTTAGAATCTGTCGATAATGTTTACCCATTTTTAACAGGTAAACAAAATATAGAATACTTTATTGGGTTATCAAAACAATCTATACACTATATGAATGATAGTATTCAAGCGTTAATTGATGAGTTCGACCTCAGAGATGCTATTGATGAACCAGTTGGTGGGTACTCTAGAGGAATGCTACAGAAGCTCTCATTAATCATTGCATTAATGACAAATGCAAAGGTGCTATTTTTAGATGAGCCAACTTTAGGATTAGATTTTCAAAGTTCAAAGCAACTTTGTCAAAAAATTAAACAATTATCAACAGAACAGCATAAAACGATTATTCTTACCTCGCACCAAGCAGAGATTATAGAATTACTAGCAGACTATGTGATTGTGATTGATGAAGGATCGGTTGTCTATAAGGGAGATTATCAGAACTTCTTGCAACAAGTCCCACATTCACAAGAATTTGAAGCTGTTATTGAAGGAGAAGTGATTCATCAAGAACTTCAATGTCGCATTGAAAAAGGAAAATCATACGTGAAACGAAACTCTATTGAAGAATTAACCTCACTTTTAGTAAAACATAACTTGATGTCTCATTTAATCAAGATTGAGAAATTAAGTCCTACGGTTGAAGAAACACTGGGCTATTTCTATAGTCAAGGAGGAGGAGCTCATCATGAAGTTATTTAAGGCAGAATTATGGAAATATTTACATGAAGTGCGCACTTATTATCCGGATCATATTGTGAGTATTGTGGTGACTACAATTGTGTTCTATATGTTTTTATTAGTTCAACATCAACAAATAAATCAAAGTTATGTAGGATTTGTGTACTGGTATTTGTTGAGTTCGGTTATTAGTGAAGCAGCAGTATCCGTGTCTTCAGAAAAACAAATGGGAATCTTAGATCAACTGATTATTAAACCATTTCCTTTTGAACAGCTGATTATAGTAAGGACACTAGTGTGGTTGATTGTTAATCTCATCAAAGTGGCTGTTGTATCACTTATCTTGAGTGCCATTCTTTCAATTCAAATTTCATTCAGTGGCTGGTATATTGTCATCTTCTTATTAACCACAGTCGGAGTTTTTGGATTTACATTAGTATTAGTGGCGTTGACGTTAAAATATACTAAGACCGCATCATTTGATTCGATTATCTCTTATGCACTATTATTTTTTACTGGAGCTATTTTACCTCACGAAATGATGCCTGAATGGGCCGTTACGATTGGTCGATTTCTTCCTATTTCTTTAGGAATTGAAATGACACAATCTCTGATTCAAGGAGGAAGAGTTACTTTGATGGAGTACTTATTATTAGCCGGTCAGTCAGTTTTTTTCTTGGTAATTGGTTATGTCTTATTTAAGAAAATTTACCAATCTAGTAAGAAAGCAGGAATTGATAGAAGTTATTAATGTTATGAGTGAGTATCCCTATTTTGAAATATTGGGAATTAATATAAAATGAGAAAAAATTGAAGGATATATGTAATTTTATAAGAAAAGAAGTGGTTAATACATCGAATTGCTTTACTCTAATATTCATTTATATTTTAAAAGGAGGTTCACAATAAAAAAATTTATCGAAGAAACAATGCTTTATCAGTTGAAGAGTATGTAAGGATAAACTGTGCTATTAAACTTAAGAAAGAAGATATTAAACATACAATACTTGTTATCACAATAAAATAGACTCTATCAGTTGATAAAGTATTATATGTTACTGTTCGTGGTATTTGAAGAACATCAAAAGAAAAAATCAAATCAGGTGGCACAAAATCGGATTATATATGTGAATCTATATTAGAAAAAAATTAATATTTTGAATAATTATGATTTTTGAAAGGAAATGATAGAAGCGTATGTATAATATATTAAATTGGAATACGGGACTAACGGAACAAGAGGAAGAGAGTAAAGATTATATAAAAATAATAGAATATGTTAAAGTTTTCCTCGAGAAAGAAAATGCTATTGTGGTATTGCAACAAATTCCTTATAAAGTTAAAAATGCCTATAACAAATGGGTATTAAGTCATGTCTATAAATATATTGTAGAAATCTGTAAAAAAAACAATTATACGATATTCTGTAATAATACTTATAATAAAGGCTATATTTTTATGCAGACAATTATTATTACAAATATTAAGACACTCTTAGGGATTGATAATAATATATATCCTAACGGTTGTCCAACTAATAGAGAAGCAGCAATTAAAATTAAAAATGAAATTTCTATATTAGGATTACATGCAAAAAACGGAGAAGACAATTTACCATATATTCAAAGCATAAATGGAAACGCGGACATAATACTAGGAGATTTTAATGCAGGTGACTATTTGGAATACCCTCATTGGAAAAGTTTTAGAAATATACTTCCTTCTCATGTGTGTATTTGTAATGTACCAACAAAGAGAGTTGAAGATAAAAAGGGGAATATAATTCGAGAAACATGTATTGATCATGTATTTGTAAAAAGGGAAATTCTCACAAGGTGTTCAAACGTTATAGTTCATAATGAAAATAAAATGTCTGACCATTATCCAATTACATTTTGTATCAAAGAATCAAAATAGGTGGAGAGAGTTGTATTAATGTTAAGTGTTGTAGACAGTATTTAAATAAACGTTAGAGAATAAAGGCTTATTCATATGCTATCTTTTAAAAGGTATCGTTAGATTGGAATAAGCTTTTTTATTTGAAAAAAATAAGGTTGGGTGAAACATATCCATGGATAAGATAAGACTAAAATCCATCTGATATGGTTTTTTCTTTAGGAATAGTCAGCAAGTTGCAACATCAATTTTACGTATGCTATTTTTTATCATATTGATATCTCTATAATTTAAAATTATAATAAAAGCGCATTAATGAAAGTTCTTATCCTATGTGAAAAAGAGAAATAATTAGAGAAATGCCTGATGGAGGAAATAGACAAACGATATGGATGAAGTATTTGAATGGTTAAAAGCATATTATCAGTATGTGCTGATAGTAGGCGGATTACTATTTTTAGTCGGTGCAATAAGAGATTGGAAATGGGTATATCAAGCTACAGTAGGAGATAAGGCAAGATACGCATTTAATTTTGAAGTGTGGGGAATAGAGTCTTTATAGGAATATGTGGACTGTTACTTGTAATTTGTGGGGTTATATTTTTAATGTTTGATAAACGATAAAAACTGGAGGTTCGGACATACCAAAAAGAGCAAACATCCGGATGGTTGACTCTCAATGATTTTATTATTTTTGAGTATAAAAAAAGCACCTAACTAATTGTTAACTGCTTTTCGTTCAATCAATAAATACGTATTCGTTTTCCTTACAATATGCTCTTATTTTCTCTGGATTGTATCCAAATTCCTCAGCAAAATAATCAACTTTATCTAAAATACATTTATCCAATTTTTTTTCGAATTCATCACTATCAGATTGCGGTCCAAAGATTACAGCTTTTGGAACAACAGGAGCAACAATAAGATATCCAAAAATATCTCCAAAAATATCTATTTTTTCTGAAACTCTAATAAAACTTGGTAATATTTCCATCATACTCCACTCCGTTCTAATATGTTTATAACGTAATTATATGCCGATGGGAATGTATTTTCAAGAAAAGATCTTCTTTCTTTATCAAACTGTGCTTCAAAAGTATGAGCGAAAAATTCACTTTCTAAACTACCTTTAATATTCCAGTAATATGTACTATGTCCATATTTACCTCTAATATGATTTTTAGTTATTCCGCCGATAATATCAGATATCGAGGAAGCTTTGGGATTATTATTGATATCAATAATAATATTGTTAATATTTAAATTAATCAAGTCTTCTTCAAACTTTTTCTTAATTAAAACATCATTTTTAAATTTCCAACCTAATTTTTCATCAATCTGATGTCCTAATTCATGAAAGTAACTAGTACTAACACCACGTTCATCAGCTAGTGATGCGAATATATTCAAATATATTTTGCTATTAGCATATCTCACATCGTTTTGTTCAATAAGAGTTGCAAAAGCATTATAAGATACATCACCATATTTTAATAAAATTCTTTTCCCAATATTTGTACCACTTTTAAAAGATTTTCTAGTTTCTTTACGATACTCTTTTATGGCATTTGCATATTCCTCAGAAGAAGCAACTCTGTTGTATTCTTTAGGGAAATATTGTCTTCTTTTAAATTTTTTAATTTCGGTTTCAAACGTATCATCTAACTCTAATCCGTTACTTGCTTCAAATAAATTAAGCTATTCTCGATATCCTTTCACCTTATCACGCCACTCAGTAGCACGAGCACGATATGTCTCTTGATTATCAGTATCAAGACTGTTCTTCGCTAGATGATTATAGCTCTTTGCTTGTCGCTTAGCATGATTGAGTTTGTTCTCAATCCGTTGACGTTCCTCGATGACGGGCTTCTCTTTATAGTACCTTGATTCAGGTTTTGGACTTATGCCTTCGAAGTATGTCGAATGCTTATCCTTGCAATTAGGATGATACAAGCCAGCCGCCATCGCTGAACTCATGAGAGGGTAGGGTCCGTCTTTAGAAGTTCCATCACTCCACACATCATCGATGAGCACCTTGCATTCAAATGGTATACAAAGAGGGCAAGCGTTGAATCGCTTATTCAATATGACGGTCGATATGCCCCATTCTTGGCGTTTCTGACCCTCGCCCATCAAATAGGCTCGCTTGCTTACTGTTCTCACAGCCATGTCAGCATACGATGCAATGTTGTGTATAGCTCCATTGGAATACGTGATGCAATTGATTCCTTTTTTCAAAAAGTCGCTTCTTGCCATGTCCACAGCCTTCTCATAGGTGAGAGCTTCCGAACTTGCTGCAACTTGTGATTGGAATATTACTTTTCTGTACTGATTATTAGCGTGTCTCAGTACAGCATTTTGAGCTATCTTCATATCATATTCTACAGCATTCATAAGTGCATCTAATTTTCTTTTATTGGATTGAAAGAAACCCGCATACGTTTGATAATATAACCTTTTTCAATGGCTTTTAACACATTTAATTACCTCGAATTGCAGCTTCTTGTTTATACCGTTGTAACTCCTCAAGTTGTACAGCTTGCCATTGCGTCCACTCGAATCCCATTTCAGTTTCTTCTGCTTAATGTAAAATGAAATGGAATTTAGAAAATCGTAAAGAATTTTTTGCGTATATAGAAAAACTTACAGATGAAGATAAATATACGGAATGTATTACCTCAGTGGAACACATCCCAATGGAACAACGGGATTATGAAGTATGGTATCAGCTTGCTCGTGCCTATCAATATTTGACTCATGAGGAAGAAAGAGCTATTCCTTATGCCTTGCGTTGGGCGGAGTTAGATCCTGAGGAACAGAATGCATTGGAAGTAGTAAAAGAGTGTAAAGAAGAAATTGAAAAAAGAGGATTCAGAGTTAATATGGCTACGGAGAAAGTAATCGATCAAGAAACTGCCGAAATTGATGAAGACTGGGGCATTTATCTATGCAATGCATTTGCTTGTGACTTACCGGCTGTGATTCGAACCAATTTAGCTCTTAGGGATTTTGAATTTACTGCAAACTATCCTAAAAGACTAGAATTACAAATATTATATAAAAATGCTGATGATAACGGATTTTCCACAAAAAATCTTCAATGGATATTCAATTGGGTGTATAGAGATAGAATAAAGTAAGTTATAACTATAAAATACTAATATAAAAAGTTTAGAAATGTAGTAAGGCCAATTTATAATAGTATCATCAAACCAGTATATAATAAAGTAGTCAAACCTTTTGTAGAGCCTATTTATAACAAAGTTATTAAGCCAGCAAGTAATTGGATATCAGGTAAAT
>ERZ772956.236-NODE-236-length-45381-cov-6.585955_pt1 | contig 45381 bp, 31 predicted proteins | sample MGYA00580683_ERZ772956 | MGnify/ENA primary metagenome ERZ772956 (study PRJEB29015, sample SAMEA2738077) | human oral metagenome | biome: human oral; feature: human-associated habitat; material: saliva | place: China | collected 2212 ... | reverse complement strand
TCGTCGTATAACCCTGAACTGGTTCTTCTTTTACCGTGTAATTTATGAGTTTTCCGCCATCGTCATATTTGTCTAAGTCATCAAATTTGTAGTTCCAGTTACCGTCATTGTTCGGCTTTACTGTCTTTTCTTTTATTTTTTTATCGTTGGCGTACAAGGCAATCTTTATTTCCTTCGGTCTGATGCCGTCCTGGTCATCTCCGTCTTTCCAGATTTTTCTTCCTTCAACATATGTTTTTTCTATTTTTTTATTTACAAATTCTTTAAAAGCTTCAATTCCCTTAATTTTAAAATCACTTGGAGCTACTTTAATTACTTCATTTGATTTTGCATATCCCTTAGGGGGATTGGTTTCTATTATAGTATAGTTATCCTTTAATAATCCGTCTATATGCCCATAGCCATGACTATCTGTTTTTATAGTTCCGACAACATCTCCAGATACATCTCTAACTACTTTAAACTCTGCACCTTCAAGTCCTTGTCCATTTTCATTCTTTTTAAATATTCTGATTGAAAAATTATATCCTTCTCCGCTACCGCCTGCAAACTGATATGCTATGAATTGTTCTGTCTTTCTGATATATTTGTCATTTGACTTCATCCATGCATTGTTATAAACTCTTTCGCCGTTTTGCGGTTGATATTTAGTTACTCTTGCAGAGTACGCAACCTTATATCCCTCGCCGTTATTGATGTCCCCGAAGTCTATGGAAAATCCTCTGTTTCCTGGAGTAAATTTAATTTTTGATTTATATTGCTCCGTTACATCTTTTTCGCCTTCCAATACAAAATTTTTATTTTCATACTTCCACTTTCCTTTATAGATTCTAAATGATCCTTTGTCGTACTCCAGTCCGTTGGACTTCAATTCATCTCCAACTACTACATTCTTAAAATTTTCAGCTTTACTATTAACCCTAAGTCTATACTGTAGTTCAGTTCCGTTAGGGCTGGTCTGCCAAGCGTACTTCGCAAACTGTTCATTTGGGTTGTCTCCCACAATTTTGTAATCCGGTTTTCCTATAATCTTGGTTTCACCGTTTACCTCAATTTTCAATTCGACTTTTCCCTCTTGTTTTAATACGCTCGTATCAACACCTACACCGACAAAAAGTTTGCCTCGAACATCTGAATGTTTTTGAGGATATTCCGTATAAGTCAATGTAATAGTCTTCGCCTTCGCATCTATATCAGCTTTTGCAATCGTCTGTCCATCAGGGGTCTTTACATCAAAAGACTGATTATCCAATAATCTAAGCTGTGGTGGAATCTTGATTACCGTCTTGTCGCCTTTTTCCACTTTTCCATTAGGCAATGCAAATTCTAAATCTAATTGCACTATGCTAAATTGATCAAGATGATCTACACTATCCCCCTGAGACGTCTTTAGAGATGCTTTCGTTATTATCCCTCCGATATCTTTAGCATTCGCTGTTGTGCTAAACGTCGAGAACATCTGCAATATCATAGCGAATACTATGATGAGCGATGCCACTCTCTTTCTCTTGTACATACTCACTCCTTTAAATATTAAATAAAAACAAATCACCTTTTGCACCCTATACAAACGACAAAACTAATGTCGAACAACAATTCAACATTAGTTTTATGCCTTTGTAAAAATGCTAAAGGTTTCAATAAAAAGTTAATTCTTATTCAATATTATATTATATTGAGATTTTTGTCAAGTCACAGGCTGCATGGGATAGTGTCAAGTTTTGTTGTGAAATTTTTGCTCGACGTAATCCCAAAGTGCCCGTTTCTTGATTTTATTTCCTTTAAAAACTCCTCAATTATTTTACACTATCGCTACAGAGTGCGGTATCCTTTTTTGACAATCCGTCATAAATCCATACGTATCCCGAATTTTGTTTGCGCTCTAGAGCAATTCACCTTTGAAATCTCTTTTGACTCTTCGCAATCTACGCTTTAAATTCCGCTTCTTTACTCCTTTTTCTGAAAGTGATATACTTTATACAGTAGAAGAATTTAAGGAGGATCAAATGTACAAAATATCTACTCTTAACAAAATTTCACCTGTTGGATTGGCTAGATTAAATGATAAATATGAAATTTCCAAAGATGTCGATCAGGCTGTAGGAATACTTCTGAGAAGTCAAAATTTACATGAGATGGAATTTTCAAATGAACTTTTAGGTATTGCAAGGGCGGGTGCCGGAGTTAACAATATACCTCTGGATAGGTGTGCTGAAAACGGAATCGTAGTTTTCAATACCCCCGGTGCTAATGCCAATGCGGTGAAGGAGCTGGTTATTGCGGGAATGCTCATCGGTGCCAGAAATTTGAATTACGCTATGAACTGGGCTGCAGAGCTTTCTGAAAATGTCTCTAAAGAAGTCGAAAAGGGCAAGGGACAGTTCGCCGGCAGCGAGATTATGGGGAAAACTCTGGGAGTCATCGGACTGGGTTCCATAGGTGCATTAGTTGCCAACGCTGCTGTTAATCTGGGTATGAACGTGGTAGGATACGATCCTTTCTTCGGTGTAAAATCCGCCTTATCTCTCTCAAGCTGTATTACGGTAACGGATGATTTAAATGTCCTCCTCGGTCAAAGCGATTTTGTCACCATGCATATGCCTGCGACGGATAAGACGGCTAAGATGGTCAATAAGAAGCTTTTTGACAAGATGAAACAAGGGACAATTCTCTTAAATTTCTCAAGGGATAAGCTGGTAGACGAAGAGGATTTGTTATCCGCTATTGAAGCGGGTAAAGTCGCCAAATACATCAGCGATTTTCCCAACGGCAACACTGTAGGCAAAGACAATATAGTTTTAATACCTCACCTTGGGGCTTCCACAAAGGAAGCTGAAGATAATTGTGCTACTATGGCTGTATTACAGCTCATGGACTATATCGAAAACGGCAACATAACCAATTCGGTTAACTTTCCTTCCTGCACTCTCGGTGTGATACCCGCCGGAAAGCAGAGAATTTCCATATTGGCAAAATCCGATGCAGAAACCTCTTCTGATGAAATCGTCAATTTATTAAAAGAGGCATCAATTAAAATTTTGAACATGTCAATTCAATCCAATAATCATTATAAATCAATTCTCATAGACATAGAAAATGACAATCTAACCCAGAATGAATTAGATTCTATAATCTCTCATAAAAACATTGTAAAGATACGCTTACTGAAGGGTTAGTCTCCCGCGAGCGCATTCTTTGAATTGATATATGTATTAACTTAAATAGAAGGCATTACAACTTGAGATAACATGAAGATAGATGTTTGCTTGTTTATTGTTCCACCAATTCATGATGCAAACAAAATATGTATTTAACTGTACAAATTCCAATTTTTAATAGAGGTTGGTAATGAAGAGAAATTACAAAAAAATTAAATATGACAAAAATAGTAATATTCCTTTCAGTCTTCATGATAGTAGAATACATGAAATAAAATTGCATAATAAAATATTGACATTGAAAGTTCACAAACTATTTCAATATACAAGCAATGAAGAAAAAGCCTATTTGGGCGAAATCTGTTTTCATGGTTGTGATTTAGATTTATGTAGTGTTTTAATTTTTAATAAAATCTTAGGTGAAGGATATTTCAATGGCAAGGCTATAAGTATGAATGAGTTTATGGATAAATACCACAATTCGGAATTTGAGATTATCACCGAAGGATATTTCGGCAACACTATCACTTACACAGGTTGGCTGTGGGAAGAGGGAAAAAATCCTGTATCAACTATTATGTATATTTGGAATAGTGGTGATATGGAATATTGTTTTGATGATGAAGAGGAGTTTTAAAAGAAGTTTTTTACGCTGTTATAAAGTCACTTATTACGATTGATTGCGTCGATCAAACAAATATTACTCAAATATCATAGAAGGTATTATTTGCAGAAAAAATTTCACAGTTTCAAAATTTATACGTAATTATTTCGGCAAGTTGTAGGCTATGGCTTTCAACTTGCCGTTTTTTAATTCAGACAGCCTCACTTAAATTCCCACGGAGCAACTCTTTCTCTTTTTTCATGACTTCCCTATGATTGAGCCTGCTTTGCCAAAATATGTTTCCTTACGACTTTACTTCCTATGTAAGCGCCTATAATCGCGGATACTATAACCAAAATGAATAAAATAAGCGATCCCCAAGAGGAAATCATCTTACCTGCCCTGGTAATCTTAGACACCAATTCTTTTTCGTTCATACTTCCCAAGGTTTTGTTCAAAGCTATGGTATATGGATAAATTACGCTTCCTATAGATGCCAAGGCTTGCTGAATTACATAACCGATTCCAATGTATTTCAAATTTCCGTAACCATTTTTGTATAACAGCAATTCAGCTATTGCACCTGAAATTATGAACATCAGTATATATGGCGGATAGAAGGCTATGATACCTTGAATTAGAGAATATATGAAAAATGCCCCCTTTTTTTGCACCTTTACGCCAATAACAAAGAAAACTATCCCTTGCAAGAACGAATAGAGCATAGGAGTCAGAAGTATGGTAATCGGTGTTACATACATGAGCGTCCCTAATGCAAATATCAAAATGTTGCACAATGACAACAATGTTACTGTGATAATATCCTTAACTTTTAATCTGCTTTTGTTCATCTTTAATCCTCCCTATTTTTTTTTAATATTTATTATCAAGATTGAAATCATACCTATCATCAATATATAATCCCTTAGGTTAAACCGTAGAGAGATATATGAGGTTTTCTTATGTTTTAATCCTATTCCCCTTGTTTCGGCTGACGCTGACAATGTTTCCCCGATTCTTATAACTCTGAAGACCAAGGAAACAATAAGCGCTTCCACGTATGCGATCTTTTTTTGTGCCACATTTTTATACTTACTGTTTCCTCTGTTTTTAAGAACCTGTCTCGACAAATTAAAGTCATTTTGAAGTACCGGAAAAAATCTGAACGAAACGGAAAAAATCAGTAATATTCTTTCAGGAACTCGGATTTTTCTCAATCCTGCAAGCATATTTGTCGCTCCACGACCTCCGAGAACGATGGGAAACAGCAAAAATAAAAGGATAAATCTAGGTAATAAATTTGCCATAAACGTGGTGATTCCACAAGGAAGTATGATTTCCATTCCATAAATAACGCCCATTGTTATCGAAGCTGCTGTGAAACTTTTATATCTTCTATTTACAATTGAAAACAGAAGTGCCATCAGATTATATTCAAAAATCAGTCGCTTGTCATCTATTCCGACTGCGATCATGCAGAGGAGTGCGAACATCATATTCGTTCTCGGATCCGGAATCCTTTTAACTTTTTCTGAAGTCCTCCTATTTGCACAACGGTCTATCTCAAATATCTCCGCAATATTTTCTATGCTTTCATTGCTGTTCATATCACAAATCTGTTGTATGAAGCCATCACCGATCTCTAAGCATTTATTGGAAACTGCAGCTATGAATTCTAAATCGTGGCTTATAACCAGCACTATCTTTTGTTTCTTCATATCCTTTATCAGTTCTACTATGGTATCCAAACTCTTTCTGTCCATTCCCGATGTCGGTTCATCTAAAACAATTACTTGCTTATCTGAAAGATATGCCATCATTAAAGTCAATTTCTGCATTTGTCCTCCTGAGAGAGAAAAAGGATGTCTATTCCTGTGCTCCCACATATTAAATCGCTTAAGCAGCGGCTCTATTTCCACATGTTTCGATGGATTTGCACCATATTTCAGTTCCAACAATACTGAATTTGTGAAAAATTGAAATTCGGCTTCCTGCATGATAAACAGACTTTTTTGCGATAATTCCTTATAGGACATCTCTTCTCCATTTAGGAGTATGCTTCCACTTTGAGACCTAAATAATCCTGATATGCATTTCCCCAGAGTTGTTTTGCCGGAACCGTTCTTCCCTATGAAACAGTTAACCTCTCCTGAATAAGCCGTTAAGGATAAATCCTTTAAAATCTTTTGTTTCTTATATCCAAAAGACAATTTCCTTATTTCCAATTTATCCTTTCCTATATTAATCGGTTCTTCTTGTATTTGTATCTGCCTCAAATCGGTGACTCTTAAGGACAAACTATTCAATTCATCTTTAGACAGTGTCAAAAATTTATTTCGCTCATATTTTTTATGTATAGCTCCATCTTTCATGAGCCAAAATTCATCTGCCAGCTCACGGAGATAATACAGCCTATGTTCGCTTATTATCAAAGTTTTTCCTTCTTCTTTAAGCAGTAACAGAATCTCTTGCAGCTTTTCTATTGCCAAATAATCTAAATTTGCAGTCGGTTCATCCAGTAAAATAATATCTGTGTCCATAGCCCATGACGCCATAATTGCTATCAGCTGCCGTTCTCCGCTGGAAAGTTTAAATACTTCTCTATGCTCCAAATATTCCAATCCGAATTTTGAAAAAGCTTCTTTTGTCCTCTTCCTTATTGCTTCTGGAGGCAGCCCTTTATTTTCAAGTCCAAAGGCAACTTCCGTCTCACTTTCCATCGTAAAAAATTGGCTTCTCGGATCCTGAAAGACCGATGAAATCATCTCGCCGACTTCTCCAATATTTTTCTTCCCTATATCCTCGGCATTTACTGATATGTTCCCGTCAAATACTCCTTCATAAAACTCAGGAATCAAATGGTTTAAACATTTGAGCAATGTCGATTTCCCGGAGCCACTTTCCCCACAGAGAACTACGCATTTCCCTCTTGATATGCTACCCGTCACATTATTCAACGCTTTTTTTCTATTTAATTCATAAGAAAAATCAATTTTAAACTCTAAAATATTTTCATACATCTCATACAGTTCGCACATGAGTTCAATCCTTATTTTATAAAATCTTTCAAAATCTTTTCCCAACCTGCTCCAATAAACTCACCTAACAATTTTATGTATTCGATGGTCTCATCTTTGCTATATCCTTTTTCGATTATTAAAGAGTATACGTTAAACTGCTGATTCATCAACAATTCCACAAAATCCAACTTCATCTCACTGATATCCGAAGCAATATTTTTTTTGATAAATGCTTTCGTTTCAGATACCTTGTTTTTCATCATTTCACCGAACAGCGTCTCGGTTGAGCTGCCTTTACTGCAACATAACAAAAGTTTGCACTCATCATAATATTCAAATAGAATATCTATATGTCCAGAAATTTCCTTCTCTATGCTGTTTAAAAAATTATCAAAATTTTTATCCGCACAATACTCTCTATATGCTTCTCCATTATCTTCTCTTTCACTATTCAAACTTTGTAAAAAATCTTTAATCAAGCTATGAAAAAGTTCATCTTTTCCCTTATATCTCGTATATATAGCTCCGGTTGTAACCCCTGCTCTTTCTGCTATATTATTGATCGATGTAGATTGAAACCCATTTTTCAAAAATTCCGCCTTAGCAGCTTCAATTATAGGTTTATCCAATTCATGATTTTTATTAGCCATGCATATTCCTCCATTAAGCAAAATATATTTCTAATGCGATTATCAATAATTCTATTATTGATAATGCTATTATCGATTATACATCAGTTAGTCATATATAACAAGAGCTCTCCGATAAAAAATCGTCAAAACTTTTCCCACTAAAAAACACCCGCTATCTCAAGCTTTGAGATTACAGGTGTTTTCACTCGCTTTGAATTCGCATCAAGACTTTGAATTTAACGATAAGCTGTAAACATAAGTTTACCATCAACATATTCTCCCAAAAAGACCTCACTGTATTTACTCAATCCCTGTTTCTCCATCTCTTTTAAGAGCCATTGTTCATCTTTGCCAATTACTGCTAAAATATCCGTTTGCAAATGCCCATCTGTTATCAGTGGAAACTTTGGATTTTCTTCTCCAGGCTGTATAATAATCAATTGACCATTTTGCTCCACCACAGCTCTTTTTACTTCCTTTACTGAGTAAACATTATTTGTTCAAAGTTTAAAAGATACATCATGGGCAGATAAACCAACTTTTTTACAATTACCAATGTTAATTCTGCCATTATCAATAATTATTAATGCTTTACCATCTATCAACTGCTTTGCTTTTACATTATGCTTTTTTATCCATTTTAAAGTCAATACCAGGATACACCATATGCACAAGATACCAATGTAGTCCAATACTCTAACATTATTGTTGTAAATCACACCTCCAATAATACCTCCCAGCACATAATTTTGTACTTGATCACTGGCAGATGATGGAGATAAATTCCCCTTCCCTGATATGTTTATTATGGTTATCAAAGCCAAAAATCCAATTAATAATTTTATTGCCACTAAAATAAATGCATTCATAATTATTATCTCCCGTATTTGATTTTATTCGCAACTCATTGTAAAAAATAAATCTCAATTTTAAATGTCGATACTTACCCTACAATTTGAGCCATTTATATTTATGAAAAAAGACACATAATATCTATACTACTTAAAGAACTATTTCTACAGTTTTTAATAACTAGTTTTATAGTAATAAATTAGACTGAGTTTCTTAAACTTTCTAGAAATCAGTAATTGTAGCGACAGCTCCAAATATTACGCCGGGTAAATTAGCTACCACGAAATGCCAATCTTTTTTTCTCTTGGAAAAACCCGCAGCTAACCCATAAAATGCAATTTATTGTCGAAACCATCGGTTGCAAGAAACCACTTTTATTCCCATGTATGTTATCAATTATCTGTGGAAAATATGATATATACATGAGCATAGCAGTGCATGTCGCTATCCATCCCAATATTTTAAGCGTTTTCTGATTTATAATTGACCTTCTTTCTATAAGAACCAACAATGATCCCTAAAGGAACAAACTCTACAGCATATCCTTTTCTCCAATATCGTTTTATATTATATTTCACCTCTTGAATAATAACAACATCTTTTCTCTCTTTTTTTAATTTATAAAGCCTATAATATAACGTGTCAATATCAAACACTTTCTCATTTGAATATGGCCGTAAAAACACCTGCTATCTCAAACATTGAGATAGCAGGTGTAAACATATATTACGTTCTTTGATTTTTCAGATTTGCATTATTTGATTACATTGCCGTCCTCGTCGAATACCGGCAGCTGATTCAAGACGATTATATCATCTCTACCGATTGCATCTCCTTCGCCTAAAATAGCCATTTTACCCGCGACAATTCCTTCCGCCTTGGCAACCAATCTCTCGAGCGCCTTTAGGGACTCTCCCGTACTTATAACATCATCTACAATAAGTACTCTCTTTCCCTTTATCAAATCTTTTTCATTCTGACCTAAATACAAAGTCTGAGTGTGCTGCGTTGTAATTGAGTCCACCTTATCTGAAATGGGATTTTCCATGTATACTTTCAGACCTTTTCTGGCTACGATGTAGTTGTTCATTCCCGATTGCTTCGCCATTTCGTATATGAGAGGTATACTTTTCGCCTCTGCAGTCATCAGTATGTCAAATTCCGGAGCTTTCGCTAAAAGTTCTCTCGCAGCCGCTTCAGTAATCTCCACATCACTCAAAATTACAAAAGCTGCAATTTGCAAATTTTCATTTACAGGAAACAACTTTAACTCTCTGTCGAGTCCTGCAATATTCATCTTATAATGCATTTTTATCCCCTTAATTATCCCTTGAATATCATAAGCAGTATTTTAATTAGGAACAGCACCGCCGAAATTGCCATCACCATATGAATATCCTTTATCTTACCTGTCGCTATTTTGATGATGACGTAAGCAAGCACACCAAACATTATACCACTTGCAATAGAATATGTAAAAGGCATCATGATAATAGCTAAAAATCCGCCGATTGCAGAAGCCATGTCTCCATCGCCAAAGTCCATTTCCTTTACTGCACTGAGCATTAAAAAGCCCACATACAAAAGGGCCGGCGTCGTAGCAAAGCCCGGTATTGCCAAGAATATCGGAGATAGGAACAACGAAGCCAAAAATAGCACTGCCACTGTAACTGCAGTAAGCCCTGTTCTACCGCCCTGTGCCACACCGGCACTGGATTCAACATACGAAGTTACAGTTGAAGTTCCCATCAGAGCACCTACGATAGTTCCCAAAGCATCCGACATCAGAGCACCTCCAACTTTCGGCAGATGACCTTTTTCATCGAGTAAGTTCGCTTTTGATGCTACACCTATCAGAGTCCCTACCGTATCAAACAAATCGACGAATAGGAATGAAAACACGATTATTGCAAAATCCACTATATGACCTGTTATATATGAGAAGTCCAAAGCGAACATGTGCGGCATATTAGGAATTATTCCGCTTGAGAAGTTGGGAAATAGAGAATTCGCTCCTACTTGCGGATTTACAACGTACCATCCGGTTGACTGGGCGATCATACCTAAAACCCAAGTCATTAAAATCCCCCATAAAATCGCACCCCTTACTCTGAAGTGGCTGAGAACGGCAATTGCCAAAAATCCGAACAATGCCAAAATGACTTGAGGACTCTTCATATTTCCTAATTCCAATATTGTCGCAGGACTTGCCACAATTATACCTGCACCTTTAAGACCCACAATTGAAATAAACAGACCTATGCCTGCCGTGATTCCCAGCTTTAAATTCTTCGGAACGTTATTTACTAAAGTTTCTCTGAATTTTACCAATGAAAGAAGTATGAATACCACACCTTCCACGAATATCGCTGCCAATGCAACTTTCCAAGGATCCTGTATTCCCGCTTTTGCAAGCTCTGCACAGACCGTATATGAAAAATATGCATTCAACCCCATTCCTGATGCCAACGCTACGGGGTAGTTCGCTAAAAATGCCATGAACAATGTAGCAATTGCACCTGAAACTGCAGTTGCTGTAAACACCGCACTTGGATTCATACCCGCAGCGCTTAAAATGTTAGGGTTTACCGCAAGTATGTACACCATAGATAAGAACGTGGTAATACCGGCAGTAATTTCCGTTCTGACATCGGTATTATGCTCTTTTAATTTAAATAACCTCTCCACCTAGAACCTCCTATAAACTTTCTACTCAAAATTGTCTTTCAGACACTAGATTATATCCTATTTCCATTGCAATTTCAACGATATTGTGCATTTATTTATTTTTGATATAATTTTTTACAGCCTAATAGTCAAATGCTATAATATTAAACTTATTTTGATGTCAAAGCAAAAGTTCCCTTGAGAATTTTTCATATTTCTCAAGGGAGTACACATCAAAATGTGAAACCTATGCCTATGATCAAATTCACTCCTTTGAGAGCGTGCTCTGAGAATATTGTCGCCACAAAACCGACTATTGCAAATAACAATATGTACCAGACTATAAACGACAACATTAACGCGAAGTACTTTACAACATTCCCTTTCATCATGAGATTACTGTCATTTAGACAGCTCATTATCCTCTTTTCAGGATTATCTTTAAGACATAAATATGACCAATCGTTGAATAGTCTATATCTATAAATTCCGTTAATCTGTACCCATGTACCCACCTCTCCGCCGGTATTCTCTAATATTCTCTCAACAGCCGGATTATAGACATAGCATCCAATGGTCAAACGGAATGAATCTACTACCTGCACAATGTTGATACATTGTTTTATCACTTCAATTGCAAAAGTTTACAAAACAGCTATTATACATAGAGCCTTAAGATTATTCTTGATGGAATTTCTCCCTTTGACTTTAAATTCTCTCACCGCAGTCAACTTTACGTCCTATCTCATCACTTGTTGCTAATTATTGTCTGCAGGTGCTGTGTAAACTCTCGTCTTTAATTCTTCATTTAAAGAGTACAAATTCTTTGCATCGCTTCCGAAAAGCTCAAACTTGGTGACAAGATCGCTTGCCGTTTTCTCTTCTTCTCTCTGCTCCATAACGAACCAGTCCAGAAATTGCATGGTTCTGTAATCCTTGCTCTGTGCCGCTTCATCGTAAATGGCGTTGATCGAAGCAGTTATATACTTTTCGTGTTGAAGAGCTGCTTTTAACGGATCGATTAAATTTTTCAACTTTGAATCAGGTTTTCCAATGGCTTCAAACTGAATCGTTCCATCGTTATCATGGACGTAGTCCATGAACATAATAGCGTGATCCCTTTCTTCCATAGCCTGAATTCTATACCAGTTTGCAAATCCGTCCAATCCCGCTTCCTCATAGAAATTGGCAAAAGACAAGTATAAATATGCCGAGAAGAATTCCTTGTTCACCTGCTCTACCAATAATTTTGATATTTTCTCTTTTAACATCTCTCAACCTCCTTCTCAAATTTATCTGCTCGGTTATATCATATCAAATCACTTAGAAACTATCAATCCTATATCTTTTCTGTAATGAGCGTTCTTAAATTTTATTCTGCCTATATTGGCATAGACCTTGGCTCTTGCTTCTTCATGAGACGGTGCAAGTGCTGTTACGCAAAGGACTCTGCCTCCGTTGGTGACAATTTTGCCTTCATCCTTCAATCTTGTTCCTGCATGAAATAGTATCACGTCATTATCGATATTATCGAGTCCGAAAATTTCAAGTCCCTTCTCGTATTTTTCAGGATATCCCCCCGATGCCATTACCACACAAATCGCTTTTTCGTCTTTCCACCTGATATCGATTTCGCTCAGCCTGTTATCTATGACAGCATCGAAAATGTCGTATAAATCGCTCTCCAGTCTAGGCAGTACGGATTGAGTTTCCGGGTCTCCAAAACGATTGTTGAATTCGATTACCTTCGGACCGTTATCCGTTAACATCAATCCTACAAACAGCACTCCTTTAAAATTCAGTCCATCCTTTTTAAACCCTTGCAGCGTCGGTTTTAAAATAGTTTCCATAACCTGTTTCTCAATATTGTCATTCCACATCAATGATGGTGAATATGTCCCCATCCCTCCTGTGTTCAAACCTCTGTCTCCATCGAAAACCCTTTTGTAATCCTGTGCTGATGCCATAGGAATAATTGTATTTTCATCGACAAAACAAAGACATGAGGCTTCGATTCCGACTAAGCATTCCTCAACCACTATTTTATTTCCGGCATCACCGAATATCTTCTCTTCCATCATGTCTCTGATGGCGTTTTTTGCCTCTTCTTCCGTCTCTGCAATGACTACGCCTTTTCCGGCAGCCAGACCGTCAGCCTTTATTACCATCGGAAATCCGAAAATCCCAATGTCATTTGTAATCGTATCAATATCCGTATACTCTCTATACTCCGCTGTTGGGATTTTGTGACGTTTCAGAAATGCCTTTGTGAATGCTTTGCTCGCCTCCAGCTCCGCACACTTTCTGTTAGGACCGAAAGCTCTGATTCCAGCCCTTTCGAGTTCATCAACGAGTCCCATAGCAAGCGGTACCTCCGGTCCCACCACAACCATGTCGATATTGTTTCTCTTTGAGAATTCACAAATTCCCGATATATCTTCCACCGATATGTCTACACATCGGGCAACTTGTCCAATTCCGGCATTACCTGGTAAAGCGTAAATTTCTTTTATATTTTCATTTTCTCTCAACTTCCATATTATGGCGTGTTCTCTGCCACCGCTTCCGATTACTGCTATTCTCATGATTCTCTCTTTCTAAAGGTTTCTGTTATACCGTATATCTCTATATCTTTTGAAATTTTTACATTGAATTTTCTACAAATCCAAGATTTGTGTCTTACTCACTTCGCTTTCACTCTGTGAATTGAATTTTTCGCAAACCCAAGATTTGTGTCTTACTCACTTCGCTTTCGCTCTGTGAATTGTATTTTTCGCAAACCCAAGATTTGTATCTAACTCACTTCGCTTTCGCTCTGTGAATTGAATTTTCTACAAATCCAAGATTTGTGAAAATTCAATTCTAATGCTTAAAATGTCTCTGTCCGGTGAACACCATGGCTATGCCCAACTCATCGGCTTTTCTGATGCTATCCTCATCTCTAACGGATCCTCCCGGTTGGATTATCGCCGATATGCCTGCTTCTCCGCAGGCTGTGACACAATCGTCAAACGGAAAGAATGCATCCGATGCCACAACAGCACCTTCTGTTGAAAATTCAGATTGTTTAATTGCGTTCTTCAATGCCCAAATCCTGTTGGTCTGCCCCGGTCCGATTCCGATAGTCATACCGTCCTTGACTATGACTATTCCGTTACTTCTCGTATGTTTAACCGCTTTCATGGCAATTTTCATATCTGACAATTCCCTGTCAGTCGGTTCTTTTTTCGTTACGACATCCATTTTATTTATCAGAGTATCATCCACATCCTGAATCAATATTCCCCCATCAACTCTCTTAATATCCAGCTTCCTGTCCCGGCTTTCTTTCATCTTTTCATAACCGGTATCCAACTCTTTCAAAGTCATAAGCCTCAAATTTTTCTTATTCGTTAAAATTGCGAGCGCTTCATCTGTAAACTGCGGAGCTATGATAATTTCCAGAAAAATTTCGTTCATCTTCTCCGCCGTCTTCCCATCTACAGCTCTGTTGCAAGCTACGACTCCGCCGAAAATCGATGTCGGATCACAGCTGTATGCCTTCTCATATGCTTCCAATATGCTGCTTCCTACGCCGATGCCGCAAGGATTCGAGTGTTTGACCGCCACTACCGCAATTTCCGAAAACTCCCTCAGACAAGCCACTGCTCCTTGTAAGTCGTTTATATTGTTAAATGACAGCTCTTTTCCATGAATTTTTTTCGCATTTATCAGAGCACCCTCCTGGGGAAACACGTCCTTATAGTATACTCCCTGCTGGTGAGGATTTTCACCATATCTCAAGGTCTGAATTTTTTCGAAAGTCATTGTGAACTGTTCAGGATAATTTTCAATTCTGCTCAATTCCTCATCTCTATCCATCAAATAAAATGCAATGGTTCCGTCATATGCCGCTGTGTGATTAAACGCTTTCAAAGCCAGCTTATATCTCGTCCTATAGTCCACCTCACCCTTTTCATCCAACAGCTGCAGTATCATATCGTAATCGATAATATCGCAAATAGGCAATGTATACCTGTGGTTTTTCGCTGCCGATCTGAGCATTGCAGGTCCGCCTATATCTATATTTTCTATAGCCTCCTCCAATGAACAATTTCTCTTCATTACAGTGTTCTTAAACGGATAAAGATTAACTACGACCATATCTATGCTCTCTATGCCTAAACGATTTATCTGGTCTCTGTGATCATCGTTATCTCTTATATTCAAAATTCCTCCGTGAATTTGGGGATGCAGGGTCTTTACACGACCGTCTAAACACTCCGGAAATTCAGTCACCTCCGTTACGGATTTAGCCTTTACTCCGTTGTCATTGAGCAATTTTAACGTTCCGCCCGTCGAAATTATCTCCCAGTTTAGCCTTTCCAAGCCTCTTGCAAATTCAACGACACCTGTTTTGTCCGACACACTTATTAAAGCTCTCATTTTACTCTTCTCCATTCCAACAATACGTGCAAAGTTTGCAGCTATTCACTTCCGTAGCTTCTAAAAGTTTACTCAACTTTTGAAATTTCAGACTGTTAAAATCCATCTCTCGTCGAATCTCTTCAACCATATTGCGGTATTCCGCTGTATTTTCATCTTTGTATCTATTCATCACTTCGTCGGGTATTTCCCAGTTTTCTTCTCGTCCCTCTAAGTTCTTAATAACTCGATGTGTTATCAGTTCCATCGAACTCACCGTCCTGGAAAAATTCAGATATTTACACGGAAACATGATAGGCGGTGATGCCGATCTCACATGAATTTCTTTCGCACCGTTTTCAATCAGATATGACACCGTTTCCGAAAGCTGTGTACCCCTAACTATGGAGTCATCTATCAAAACGAATTTTTTATTTTTTATCAGCTGAAAGACCGGAATCAACTTCATCTGCGCCACCTGATTTCGCAACTTCTGGTCTGTCGGCATGAAGCTCCTGGACCATGTCGGAGTGTATTTTATCAAAGGTCTGGCGTAAGGTATCTGCGATTTATTCGCATATCCCAGAGCGTGAGCCGTTCCCGAATCCGGGACTCCTGCTACGTAGTCAACTTTCGTATCATCGTCTGCCATCGCTAAAAATTCTCCATTTTTATTTCTCATCATCTCGACGTTTTTACCTTCATAAGTGGAAGTGGTGTACCCGAAATAGCTCCATAAAAAAGTGCAAATTTTCATTTTCTCCAGAGGTCTTCGCAAAATTTTCTCCTCCGTCGGTTGTAAAAATGCGATTTCTCCCGCTCCCAATTCTCTCTCGTACTCATATCCTATATTTATAAACGCAAAACTTTCCGACGCAGCACAGTAAGCACCATCCTTCTTTCCCAATATCAGCGGGGTTCTGCCGAATTTATCTCTCGCGGCATACATCCCTTCACGGGTTAAAATCAGCAATGTGACCGATCCGTCTATTCGATTTTGGGCGTTTACAATTCCCTCTACCAAATCATCTCCCGTCGAAACCAGAGCTGCAATTAACTCTGTATTATTTATGTCGCCACTGCTTTTAGTCATAAAATGGTCGTTGCCCTCTCTTATGAGTTCTCCTACCAGTTCCTCTTTGTTATTTATCCTTCCAACTGTGGTTATCGCCCAATGTCCAAACTTATTTCTCACCGTAAGGGGCTGCGGATCTCCGTCGGAAATGGCTCCGATGCCGAAATTTCCTCTGAAGTTCGACAAATCATCTCTAAATCTGCTTCTAAAAGGACTTTCTGCTATGCTGTGAATTTGTCGCATAAAGCCGCGCTCTCCCAAGAGGCACATCCCTCCGTTTTTCGTACCCAGATGAGAGTGATAGTCCGTTCCGAAAAACACATCCGTAACGCAGTCACTTTGAGATACAACTCCAAATACTCCACCCATTTTCAACCTCTATTCAGCATTTTTAAACTGAGAATTAACTATCATTTCAACGGCTTCCGGCAATATTTCGTGTTCCACCTTTAAAACCCTCTCCGCTAATTTTTCAGGTGTGTCATCTTCCAAAACTTCAACTTTCTTTTGTAAGATTATCTCGCCTGTATCTATGCCTTCGTCGACTAAGTGAACTGTAGCACCGCTGACTTTTTCACCTGCCTGTAAGACCTTTTCATGAACTTTCATTCCATAACAATCCTTGCCACCGAACTTAGGCAACAATGACGGGTGTATATTTATGATTCTATTTCTATATCTATCGACCACTTCCTTTGACAGTATGTCCAGATATCCTGCAAGCACAACTAAATCCGTATCCTTTCTCTCCATCAGTTCCAAAATTTTAGCCATTCTCATCCTCATATCGGGATATGTTTCCCTGTCGGCTATAAATCCCGGAATTCCGTGAGCCTTTCCTCTTTCCAGGGCGTAAACTCCGGCTTTTGACGATATGACCTGTACGATTTCACAAGTCTCGCTATCTTTATACGTATCTATCAAGCTCTGAAGATTTGAACCTCCTCCTGATACCAAAACCGATATTCTGACTTTCTTTTTCATATCAGCTTCACCTTTTCATCTGTTTTAGCTTCTATCGCTTTCCCTATAACATACGCTTTTTCACCTTTTTGATTCAGGGTTTTGATGAGTTTTTCCACATCTCTTTCATCTACAAAAAACATCATTCCAATGCCCATGTTAAAAGTTTTGAACATTTCCTCTTCGGCAATATTACCGACTTTCTGTAGAAAATTGAAAATTTTATGCCTCTCCCATGAACTCTTATCAATTTCCACTCCGATATTTTCAGGCAGAATTCTGGGGATATTTTCATAAAATCCACCTCCGGTAATGTGAACTATTCCTTTTATATTACATGTTTCACCGGCTATTTTGCAATGTTTTGCATAAATTTTAGTAGGTCTTAACAACGCTTCCCCTAGAGTTTCTCCAAGATCGCCTATAAAATCTCCTATACACATCTTCTTCTCATCCAAGATAGTTTTTCTGACCAGAGAATATCCATTGCTGTGAAGTCCGCTTGACGGCAATCCTATAATTACATCGCCCGCTTTTATTTCATTACCTGTAATTATCTTTTCTCTATCCGCGATTCCCACGGAAAATCCTGCAATATCATATTCTCCCTCTCGGTAAAATCCCGGCATTTCAGCCGTCTCTCCTCCTATCAAAGCACTTGATCCTTGCAGACATCCTTCTGAGATGCCTTTTACGATTTCCGCAATATTCTCCGCTTTCACTCTTCCTGTTGCGATGTAGTCCAGAAAGAATAGAGGAGTTGCTCCTTGACACAGTATATCGTTAATACACATTGCCACGCAGTCAATCCCTACCGTATCGTGTTTGTCCATCAAAAAAGCTATTTTCAATTTGGTTCCAACTCCGTCGGTTCCACTGACTAAAACAGGTTCCTTCATATCCTTGACAGGCAATTTAAACAGTCCTCCAAAGCCACCTAGCCCGGTCAAAACGTTTTTATCGAATGTCCTTTTCACATGCTCCTTCATGAGGGAAACTGCTCTCTCTCCCTCTTTTGTATCAACTCCCGCATCTTTATAAGTGATTCCCATAATACTCCTCCATGCCCCGCTTTTCTATATGGTAATTTGTGATTTTTCCTCCGTTTTCACCATCATGATTTTTCAATATTCAAGAGTCTGATCCGCCTCTATAACCTCTTTCTCCTGTCTTCTCCTGTACTCCTTGATTTTTTCCTTTAATTCCGGATATTTTATACCCAGCATTTGTATTGAAAGCAATGCTGCATTTTCTGCACCGCCTACCGCCACGGTTGCTACAGGAACTCCGGAAGGCATCTGCACTGTGCTCAGCAAAGAGTCCATACCTCCCAAATCGCCGGTTTTCATGGGAACTCCAATAATGGGAAGATGGGTATTTCCCGCCATGACTCCTGCTAGATGTGCCGCTTTACCCGCTGCAGCAATAATTACATCAAATCCATTAACTTCCGCATTTTTAGCAAATTCCTCCGCTATCCTCGGTGTTCTGTGTGCTGAAATCACCCTGGCTTCAACTTCTACATTGAAGTCTTTTAGCACTTTAACCGCTTTTTTCACCACTTGCCAGTCAGACTGACTGCCCATTATTACTCCAACTTTCATCTAAATGCTCACTTTCTCTTTCTTTATATCTCACAACCTACTTTTTTCTAAAATATTCTACGGCCGATTCAAACAACTTCAAATTTTTTTCTCCTGAAACGTTTTTGTATACATTCTTTCCAATCCTTTCAGAATGTCCCATCTTTCCTAAAATTCTGCCATCTTTGGAAGTTATGCCCTCAACTGCCCAAATGGAGAAATTCGGATTGTGTTCCGTATCCATTGAAGCCTTTCCGTTGAAATCTACATATTGAGTCAAAATTTGCCCGTCTTCCGCAAGCTCACGTAACAACTCTCGATTGCATATAAATCTTCCTTCCCCGTGAGAAACGGGTACTTCTAAAACATCTCCCACATCGGCATTTGCCATCCACGGCGATTTAACCGATGCCACCCTGGTCTTAACGAGACCTGACATATGTCTTCCGATTTTGTTGTAGCTGAGAGTCGGACTGTTCTCATCTGCATCCATAATTTTTCCAAAAGGCACCAGTCCCAATTTTATAAGTGCCTGAAAGCCGTTACAAATGCCAATTATCAATCCGTCTCTGTTCTCAATTAAATCAGTTACAGCTCCTCTGACCACGGGATTTCTGAATACTGCTGTTATAAACTTCGCAGAACCGTCCGGTTCGTCTCCCCCTGAAAATCCACCCGGTATCATTATTATATTCGATTCTCTGATCTTCTGTGCCAAACCTCTTATGGACTCTTCCAGTGCATCGCTGTCCACATTTCTAATTAGATGTATATCGACATCTGCACCCGCTCTTCGGAATGCTCGCGCCGAATCAACCTCGCAGTTGGTCCCCGGGAATAATGGTATCACCACCTTAGGTACATCGACCTTTTCCTTCGGCTCTATATCGTACCTCTTTTCATATGACAAAGTAGGTATATCATTGCATTTTTCATATGTCGCAACCTTTTTTGCATTATCCTTCATATTTTTTTCATCAACAGTCTCAGTCGGAAACACATCTTCCAGCGGTTTCATCCAGACGTCTATCAGTTCATCAATGTCAAATTCATCGGTTTTATTCAAATCGGAAATGTATATCTTCTCTTCCTCAATGGTATTTCCAACTTCGATTCCGTCGATTTTTTTCAACATATCTACCGATTTATCATCTGCGACTTCCAATATAACTCCACCGTAATTCGCTGAGAAGAGCATATCTTTCGGCAGATTTTTAACATCCGCCCCGATTTTATTTCCAACTGCCATTTTGACCAGACTTACAAATATTCCACCTTTTCCAATGATATTCGCTGATAAAATCATTTTCTCTTCCGTCAATTTACTTACGGTATCCATATTTTTCTTATATGCATCAAAATCGATAATACCGTTTTCATTGTATCTTGCTGGTAAAATAATTATCTTGGAGTTCGCTCTTTTGAATTCCGTACTGATTACGTTGCCTGCATCCATCGCCTCTACCGCGAAAGAAATCAATGCCGGAGGCACGTTGATATCCATAAAGGTTCCTGACATGGAATCCTTGCCACCTATAGCCGGAATTTCAAGTTCTCTTTGGACTTTCAATGCTCCGAGGAGAGCTGCAAAAGGCTTGCCCCAGGAAGATTCATCTGTAAGTTTTTCAAAATATTCCTGGAAGGATAATCTGATTTTCTCCAGTCGCCCTCCCATAGCCACCACCTTTGTGACAGAATCTATCACTGCGTACATTGCTCCGTGGAAAGGTGAATATTTTGCAATATCCGGATCATATCCATAAGTCATCACAGTCGCCGTATCCGTCTCACCTTCTACTACAGGCAACTTTGCTGCCATCCCAATCGCCGGAGAGAGCTGATACTTTCCGCCTAACGGCATGATAACGGTATTTCCACCAATGGTGCTATCGAATCTCTCTATCAATCCCTTTTTGGAACAGCAATTCAGATTTTCCAATGCCTGAAAATAATCTTCCAATCTAAACACCGCTTTTTCGAGATTTTCATCTGTAACCCTCAGTTTAACCTGCTGCTTCGCCCCATTAGTATCTAAAAATCCCCTTGAAATATCTAAAATCGTCTTTCCTCTCCAACGCATTTTCACTCTGTTGTCATCTGTCACCTTTGCGACTGCTGTCGCCTCCAAATTTTCTTCCCTTGCAAACGCCCGGAATTTTTCAACGTTTTCATGAGCGACTACTACAGCCATCCTCTCCTGGGATTCCGAAATTGCCAGCTCTGTACCATCCAATCCGTTGTATTTTTTCTGTACCAAATCCAAATTTATATCCAGTCCATCAGAAAGTTCCCCGATAGCCACGGACACTCCACCTGCACCGAAATCGTTACACTTTTTAATCAGCGTTGCAACCTCTCTCCTTCTGAACAGCCTCTGGATATTTCTTTCTACCAGCGGATTGCCCTTCTGAACTTCCGCTCCACACCGATCCATGGAATCTTTGGTGTGTTCCTTTGATGAACCTGTCGCTCCTCCACATCCGTCTCTTCCCGTTTTTCCGCCTAGCAAAATTACAATATCTCCCGCTACCGGCTTTTCTCTAATCACGTGGGAAGCCGGAGTCGCTCCTATTACAGCCCCTACTTCCATTCTCTTCGCTACGTAATTTTTATCATAAATTTCATCTACGAGTCCTGTCGCCAATCCGATCTGATTACCGTAAGAAGAATATCCTGCTGCCGCTTCTCTGGTTATTTTTATCTGAGGAAGTTTCCCTTCCAAGGTTTCCTCTACAGGAGTTCTCGGATCCCCTGCTCCGGTCACTCTCATAGCTTGATATACATAGGCTCTACCTGAAAGCGGATCTCTGATGGCTCCTCCCAAACACGTCGCAGCTCCTCCGAAGGGTTCAATTTCCGTAGGATGATTGTGTGTTTCATTTTTGAACATGACTAACCAATCCTCTTCTGAGCCGTTTACGACTGCCTTGACTTTTATAGAGCAGGCGTTTATTTCATCCGACTCATCCAAATCGTCCAACTTTCCCATTTTTTTTAAGTATTTCGCTCCAATGCACGCTATATCCATCAACGACTCGTCCTTCTCTCTCCCTTCATAAACGAAGTCTCTCATAGCCTTATATTCATTGTACGCTTCCTTGACGACTTTCCCATATGGGCTGTCCTGAAAGGTGATTCCCTCAATCTTCGTATTGAACGTCGTATGTCTGCAATGATCGGACCAGTACGTATCGATTACTTTCAATTCTGTAATACTAGGATTTCTCCCTTCGACTTCTTTGAAATATTCACAGACGGCATACAGATCTTCTCTGGTCATAGCCAATTCTCTGTCATCTCTAAACTCATCGAGCTGACTTTCCGTCATATCTACAAATCCGTCGATTATCTCCACATCTTCCGGCTCCGGACTTACTTCTTCCAAATCATCCAACTTTTCTAAAGATGCTTCCCTGCTATCTACCGGATTTATGCAATATGCCTTGATTTTTTTCAAGTCTTCAGCCGAAATGTCTCCGTAAATCGCTATCACCTTTGCAAATTTGACGACGGGATTTGCATGAGGCATTATGAGTTTAATGCAGGTTTCCGCCGAATCCGCTCTCTGATCAAACTGTCCGGGCAACAGTTCGACAGCAAAAAAAATCGCAGATACCACATCCTCAGGCAACTCTTCTAAAAAAGTATTATCTATAGGTGGTTCTGCAAAAACTGCATATTCAGTTTGATTGAAAACTTCATCGCTTATTCCATCTATGTCATATCTGTTCAAGATTCTAACCGCTTTTACATTTTTCACATGTAAATTAGTCCTTATATCTTCAAAAAGACCTTGTGCTTCAACATCAAATCCCGATTTTTTTTCAACAAATAATCTCCTAACCATAATTTCTCTCCATATGTCTGCAAAGTTTTTAAACTATGGGTATATCATAACACAAATGCACCTGTCTTTTGTGATTTTCACAACTTTTAATCTATATTAAATTTTAAATTACAACGTTTTTTATATAGTTTTATTCTATACAAAATCTTTTTTTTTATGAACGTTTTATGGTGTTACGAGGATTTTATTTGTTAATAAGCACTCTTTACATTATAATAATATATGGAGAATGTTTATCTCTACCTAAACTTTAGGAGGATGAAAGATGATTATAGAAAGAAATGACGATTTGAGAATTGACATCGCTACCATTTCCGATGAGTACAAGGCTTTTGCTTCGGAAGCACAAGACTTTCTCGCCGTCAGAAATGTCTATCAGGCTGCAATTAAAGAAATCAGCACAAAATTGGAAATCTTAGATGATGAATTTCAAGTGAATCACGATTACAATCCCATACATCACATGGAATCCAGAGTTAAGTCGGTCAAGAGCATTTTAGAAAAAATTATGCGCAGAGGTCTGGATGGTGAGGAAAAAGCTTTTATGAAGATTTCCGACATTGCCGGAATAAGGGTGATTTGCAAATATGCAGAAGATATTTATAGAATTAGAGGAATGCTTTTGAGCCAAGATGATATTAAGTTTTTGAGTGAAGCGGATTACATAAAGAATCCAAAGGAAAGTGGCTATAGAAGTCTTCATCTATTAGTCACAGTTCCGGTTTTTCTCTCTGACAGAGTAGAACACGTTCCAGTGGAAATCCAAATACGAACAGTGGTAATGGATACCTGGGCAAGCTTGGAACACGAACTGAGATACAAGCGACAAGGTACCCCAATCAGCGAAGAGGCTTCGAAAAAACTGAGACGTTGTGCAGAACAGATGCAAGCTATAGACGATATGATGTCAGACATACACAGGGAACTTTAGAAATTATGCCTTTGCATGCGAAATTCACCCATTGCAAACATTGCCATATAAAATAAACACCCCGTTCACAAATTGATAGATGTTTGTGAACGGGGTACTGCATTTTTTGAAACAAATTTTCGGGATATATTTCCTATGCTCCGTACTGTTCCCATAATTCAGCGATAACTCGCAATGCGTTTTCCTTATTTCCTTAAAATTCTATGGTGAATCTCATTCCTCTCTCTGCCGTTTCGTCATAATTTACATGTTCTTTTTCCCCATCGTTGCCATTTTTCATATGTATTTTATCATCTTCCGTTCTTTCATATGCTTCAAAACTGTATCCGAATCCGTAATTTTCCATGATGTTTTTCACTATATAAAGCCCCAATCCGTTCCCCTGATGTGTGCACTGACTTTCACTGTTTCCATGGTAGAAAATCTCAAAAGCCTTAGAAATTTCCTCCTCGGATAACGGCTCACACGTGTTTTCGATTATCAGATGATTATCTTCGGTGTAAATCCTTATGCATCCTTTTTCCGCAGTGTATTTTACTGCATTTCCTATTAAATTTGACATCGCCTTCCCAAATACCGCTCTACCCATTTTTATTTTTATATTGTCAATATTCTCGCTTATGGAAATATCCTTATTTGCGGCTAAAGCCATGTATTTTTCTAGGACTCTATCTATCTCATCCCCTATGAATATCTCTTCATCCGAGCTGCTCCACTCCTGTAACTTGGACAACTTTAAGATTTCCATAACGATTTCCGTCATGTGATCCACGACATCTATGCTTTCTGCCAGATATTTATCTCTATCTTTGTATTTGCCAACGTTGTATTCCATATTCTCCAAGATGATTCTAAGTCCTGCTAAAGGAGTTTTCAGTTCATGAGAAGCACTCCTCAGAAAGTCAACTTTCATTTTTTCCATTCTGATCATGTTCTTATTTTTCTCTTCCAAATCATCGATTACGCTCAAAAGTTGCTCGTATACGCGGTTTATTCGAACTCCCACTTCTCCTATTTCATCGGTACTGCGAACCTTGAACCTCGCATCTCTATCCAAGTTCTGCATCTTCTTCGTAGTTTCTGCAATTTCAATTAACGGCTTGACCAACTTTTTTGAATAAAAATATGAAAATACTATTGAAAACAAAATGGTCGTCATCAAGGTGTACGGTAGAAATTGCAGAGTGACCTTAGTTGCTTCCTTTACCGTTTCAGTTCCCGAAATAACCTGAAATGTCACCACTTTACCATCTTTTGTTTCCGCCTTTCGATCTTCTATTATTATGGAATTATTTGTGCTGTCCTTATCTATATTGACATCGTCACCCAGCTTGACAACTTCCGATGTTTCCCCTTTTTTCAGAAATGCCGTAACCTTGTTGTTCTTGGCGTATACGCTCAGCACGGACTCTACCGACGACTCATTAACTCTGCTGATGCTTTCCACTATCATATTAGCTTTAGAACTTAATTCCTGCTTTTTGTCGTCCAGATAGAATACCGGAAACAGAAAATATATCAGCACGTGAGCGATCAATACTATACTTCCCAATATGGTAAAAGTGTATAAAAATGTCTTTGGAAATATTTTCAAATTCTTCATTTTAGCGTCAATTTATACCCCACGTTTTTAACTGTAACTATACAATCCAACTTCAGTTTTTTTCTCAAGTTTTTAATATAAACATCTACGACTCTGTCGTAAGGCGCTTCATCGCTGTCATACCAGACATTGTCCAATATTTGCTCACGGCTGAGCACTTTGTTTTCATTTTCCAACAGAAGCTTCAAAATATCCACTTCTTTCGGTTTTACATCGGCATCTATGCCTTTATATGTCGCCTGATAACTGGAAAAATTTACTACTGCATCCTTATACTTCCACAGATTGTAATTTCCGTAATGTCGCTTTAACAAAGCCTCCACTCTCTTTGATAAAACCGGCAACGAAAACGGCTTATTGACATATCCGTCAACCATCAAGTCAAAACTCTTGATTTGGGATTTTTCATCTTCCACGGCACTTAAAATCAAAACGGGAACATTGCTGCTCTTCCTTATCTCCTGCAACACTTCAAACCCGTCTTTTTTAGGCATCATTATGTCCAAAATCATGAGATCTATTTCATTTTCCTCAAAGATCTTCAGCGCCTCTTCTCCATCTTGAGCCTGAAAGACGTTGTACCCCATTTCACTGAAAAACTCTACAATGCCATCTCTTATTGTCCTATCATCTTCTACAATAAATATATTCATCCTCTTCCTCTTTCTTCGCCACAATCTCCTTTGGTCAAGTACATTTTATCACATTTATTGTCGCTTTTCCCACAATTATTGTAAAACCCTTAAAATTTACATCTACACTCACTTTTACATTTTGTGCAAAGTCAAATTGTCGTACAAAGAAAAGGTAGAAGATACGTTTCATACCTTCTACCAATTTCGGTTTATATTAAACTTAGTGCTACGAGCATAATTAATCTATGTCAGAAAGCAGTTCCTTAGGATGCTTAGTGATCAGTTTGTATGAAGCGATACCTACTGCGATAACTATTACTGCAATACCCATTATGACTACCCATTTCATATCGCTCGGACTGACGTTCACATCCAGCTCTGTTATCATCTTGTTAAAGCCGTCTGCATCCGCGCCGCCACCGATATTTTGACCCTTGGCATCGGATGATAGCGACTTACCCAGAGAACTGGCAACTTGTGACAGCACTGTCTTTCCGACAAATTTACCGGCAAATTTACCCAGATAAAACGATCCGATAAATCCGAATACGCTGACCAGCAATATTTCTATTAAAAATTGTCCGAATATCTTCGATTTCTTCACTCCTATGGACAACAGTATTCCGATTTCTTTTCTCCTGCCGTTTATCCACAAGAACAAGATTAAAGTCAGAACCAATCCGCTGAATATCAGAGATCCTATGAACAATTTATCCGCAACTCCGTATATCGCATCTATGGATTGTTGCAATACAGGGAAGTTGTTGCTGCTCTTTAACAGCTGATACTGCTGCCAATCTATAGGAAGTTTCTGTACTCTTTCCATCACTTTTTCCAGGCTTTCACCACCCTTAACAAAGAAAGTCGCATCCTGATAGATTTCATTGTCCTTATTGTAATTATACAGTTTTCTCGTAGTGGAAATGTCTGTCAAAATGTAGTTCTCATACAGTTCCTGCGGATATGTAACTCCGGCTTTATTCTTTCCGCCAAAGAATCCTACGATTTCCACTTCAACGGTTTCATTCGCCTTGTTTACATTGTCAGCATCATATGGATTCGACTTAAGTTTGAACTTATCGCCTATTTTCAGATTATTTTTCTTTGCAAATTCTTCATGAACCAACGCTTTGTTTTCATCTGAGTTTTTCAGATGTCTTCCCTTTTTCAACGTAAAAGTTTCTGCTACAAACCTATCATCTTTGGAAGAATCATTTATACCTGTCACTATGGCAGCTTTACCGAACTTCTGTTTTCTATCTTCGCTTATTTGACCTGCATTTTCACCTGTCAGCTCTATCAGGTTGTGGTTCACCACATCGGCAATTACACCCATTCTCTTCACATATCCAGAAATCCCTTCGGTCTTGCTGATCTTTTCTATATCGCTACCTTTTATATTTCCGGAGCCTCTAGGTGTTCCCTGATTTACTCGTCTGTTAATCTGCATTGAGAAGCTGCTGTTTATAGTCTTAAAAGTTTCTTTAGCTGCGTTATCCGTAGCTTTTTTTACAGCCACCCCGCTCAATGTCATAGTTGACATGCAAAGCAAAACACAAAATATTATTAAAGTTTTTACTTTTTTACGCAACACATACGTGACTGCGTTTTTAAACATCGACATATTTTCACCTCGTTTCCAAAATTCTAGTACAGTATAACCGTCATATGTGAAATATATATGAAATTAAAAAAAATGATTTATATCGATAACTTCAAACTGCCAAGTGCCGTTGTCATGCAAATAAAAATAGAGCTACTGTGATTAGTAACCCTATTTTCAACTCACCTTATTGAACTATTTATCTTCCTGCTGTTTTTCGTCATATGTTTTTCGAAGATAACTTATTCTTTTTATTACAACAACACATAGCCACACAAATGAAATTATAAATGGAATTCCTCTCAATACAAGAATCTCCCTGAATATATTAGTTTCGCCAAGATTGCAATAACTCTTAATTAGCTCTTGAAAAAAATACAGTGTTGCGACAAGAGATATAGTCACATCCGTCAATTTAACTTTATCCATTCGGTCCCCCCTAAAAAAAATTACTTATATTTAACATCGAAATATTTATTTATAATTACGATACCTATAATTATCTTTCTCATAATTTCATCCCCTAGAATTTCGGCTGTTTCATTGTTATGGTTAAGATAATTCTATCAGATTTATCAAAAAAATAAAGATTATCATTGTTTTTTATTGATAAAGTAAGAATATTAGCTCTTCTTCAATAAATCTTGTACCATTTATATCTAAACTACCTGAATTTCATAGCTTTTCCATCCTACATAACCAAATGGTGTATTGTCACATTCAGCCATCCGGTCTAGTCAACTTTTGACCCTACAATATGGGAATTTCCTTCCTTATTATGTAATATATAGTCTTCCTCTCATTGCATGTCCACTTCTTTTACAACTATTTCATTTCCGTTATCTCCGAAAAAAGATTTCTTTTTTCACTTTTCCTATTTTTTATTTTTACGCTTGTCATTCGCCATCAACTGATTCATAAAAACATTCATTTATATGCACATCACATTTCACATTCAAACTCCATGTGCACTTCCGTCATACATTCCTAATAACGGGTATTTTTCACGGTTTTTTCAATTTATTTACATTTTTTTATTTTCATTTGCTTTGTTTCATACTCATTTCACATTGCTATATTAAACTACCGATAGACAATTAAAAAACAGGAAGGAGCATATTGATGTATGTCGATTACTAAAAGAGCATGGTTTTGCATCTCTAGAAAGAAAGTAAAAACGATCATATTGTTTTTCATTCTGACTTTAATCTCAACGGCTCTACTCAGCAGTTATTCTATAAAGAGTACTACCAGAGATATGGCACAGAAAATATATGAGACGTCAAATGCAGGATTTTCAGTAACGAGCAAGGATAAGCAGAGTCCATTTCTATTAAATGACGTGAAGGATATTCAGAAAACTTCCGGCATAAAGAATCACAATTATAGATATGATGCCTTGGGCAGTCTGGTTGACAAAAAAGTCGTAAAGGTTGAACAGAAAGTTCAAATTAACAATCCGGATAAAAGGCTCTCAAACCTGGTTTCTCTGAAAGGTTCTACGAACACCTCACTTGAGAATGATTTCACGAGTGGAATTTTCAGAATTGAAAAAGGCAGAGGTCTTACCGATAAAGATTCAGGAAAAACTATCATTCACGAAGAGTTGGCAAAGGCAAACGGTCTAAAAGTAGGAGATAAATTGAAAATCAAAGGGATCTCCATCAACGGCGGAAACTCTTCCGGCAACGGTCCCAGCCAGGGCAACGTCGTATCAGGCAAAGATGTGGAATTGGAAATCGTCGGAATTTTTTCCGGAAGAAAAAGTGAAACAAACAGAGGTCTGACTTCGGATGCGACGGAAAATACCGTTTTTACCGATTACAAGTCAAGTCAAAACGCTATGGGGTATAGTGAGAATGATTATAAGATTACCGCATCAACATTCTTGGTATCAAATCCCAAAGACATAGACAAGGTCATAGAAAATGTAAAGAAAACTTCCGTTGATTTTAGCAAGTTATCTCTTACGAAAAACAGCAAGGCTTTTGACAGCATTTCAACTTCTCTCAAAAGCTTTGGAAATATCATAGATGTTATGACTTTAGGGATTATCATAGGAAGCATAGTGATATTATCACTGGTTTTAATCTTCTGGCTCAGGGAGAGAATATACGAGATTGGAATACTGCTGTCCATTGGTATTTCGAAGCTGAAGATAATCGGACAGTTCATTTTGGAAGTCATCATGATTTCCGTAGGAAGCTATATAGTTTCCATACTCTTGGGGAAACTGACCTCCGTTTTCATATTCAAAGGAATTGTAAGCAGTGCCTCTGAAGTAGGAACGGAAAGCGTATTTAAAAATGTTGTTCCGAGACTTGATATCGTGAACATGTTTTCAACTTACGGCATTTTATTGGTGATTATAGGGCTTTCAGTTATAGGAACTTCTCTGATTATCTTGCATAAGAAGCCTAAGGAAATATTAACTAATATGAGTTAAGGGGGATTTGAAAGAAATGACAATTTTGAAGATGAATAATGTAAATTACAGCTATAACAGTTCTAAAGAAAAGGTGTTAAAAGATTTGAACATAGAGTTTGAAAGCGGTAAATTCTATGCGGTCATCGGAAAATCCGGTTCCGGCAAGTCCACTTTTCTATCTCTGTTGGCAGGACTTGATGTACCTACCAAGGGAAGCGTTCTCTTCGATAATGAGGATATCGCCAAGTCAGGATATAGCCATCATAGAAGCAAACACGTTTCTCTGGTTTTTCAGAACTACAATTTGATAGACTATTTAACGCCTTTAGAGAATTTAAAACTCGTAAATAAAGATGCTTCCAAAGACATCCTCATGCAGTTGGGGCTCGAAGGAAAGCAGATTACCAGAAACGTATTAAAACTTTCAGGGGGTCAGCAACAGCGTGTTGCTATTGCCAGAGCTCTGGTTTCAGAGGCCCCTATCATCCTGGCAGATGAGCCTACGGGTAACCTTGACGAGAACACCGCTATGGATATCATAAATATCCTGAAGAGTTCAGCCAAGGAGCGCAACAAATGCGTTATCGTTGTTACCCACAGCCCTCAACTTGCCAGTGCCGCAGATGTTGTTTTAGAATTAAAAGGTAAGAAACTTCATCAGCTAAGTAAATAGGTAACAAGAAATAATCTCATTAAATAAACAACCTTAGTAAAACCCACGCATCGTACGGAATATACGGCAACAACTTTTCAACCTCTCGCTTTGTATTCCGGATGCGTGGTTTTACATATATCAGAAAATCCTCTTGTAATTTTCAATATCAACTTAAAATTTCAATCGAAGATCAGCTCTTTTTCAAATATCCCTCTATTCTGTTCATCACCTTTTCAGTGCCTAAAATCTGTTGAATCCCCCAAAGGTCCGGAGACTGACTTCTGCCGACCAAGGCGATTCTGATGACGGTGCTGACATGGCCTACGTGCCCCTTATATTCATCTGGATTTTTCTTATAATCTTTCGGTTTCAAGGCGTAGCCCAAAGCTCCCGCTATAGTTCTAATCTTCTCAAACCATTGACTTTGGTCATCATGTTCGTCGTAAGTTTCCTTGTATCTTTCTAAAATTTCACGGACATCTTCCGGTGGAACTTCCTCGGGCATACTCTCCAATATCTTAAAGCATTCGTCAAAGAAGTAGCTTATGTTATCCAGAATTTGACCGGCGCTGATAAAGTCCTTTCTCGGTTTTTTCCCCTGTCTGTCCAAATCCAAAATATTTACGACATACTCCTTGTTTTTTTGCAAAATGCGTGCCATATCCTCTCTGTAATCCGTTGCCCATCCTGTTAAGAACGGATAAAGGTCCTCACCGCTTATTTTTACCAGAACGTCCTTTGAAACGTCATTTAATTTGTTTATATCAAATAGCGTTCCCGAAGTTGACATCTTGCTCATGGAAAACTCAAATTCTCTCCAATCGGTATCAGGATTTGCAATTCGCCACTCTTCGAAATTCGAATTCAAGATAGTCAAAAGATATTCCTTTACGGCTTCCTTGTGATATCCTACTTCCTTGTAATAATCCAAAGACAATTCCGGATCCTTTCTCTTTGACAGCTTCCTCTTGTTCCCGTTTTCATCAATTTTCATAAGCTGTGCAGTATGACAGTACGTCGGAAGCTCAAATCCCAACTTTTCAAACAGTTCCACATGAATTGGCAAAGTTGAAAGCCACTCCTCTCCTCTCACTACGTGAGTGGTTCTCATCAAGTGATCATCCACCACATGAGCGAAATGGTATGTCGGAATTCCGTTGCTTTTCAATATCACAGCATCTTGAAAATTTTCAGGCATGGTGAGCTTTCCCCTTATTGCATCATCAACTGTTATCAACTCGGCATCTTCTCCATACGATCCGCTCGACTTCAATCTGATCACATAAGGCATCCCCTTTTTAATAAGCTCTTCTGCTTCTTCAAATGTTATATTTCTGTACTTTGAGTATTCTCCATATATTCCGGGAGTTCTCTTCTCTGCAAGCTGTCTTTCCCTGATTTGTGCTATTTCATCCTCAGTCATAAAACACGGGTATGCCAAATTTCTATCCAGCAATTCCTTTGCGAATACCCGGTAAATTTCTCCTCGCTGACTTTGATAATATGGACCATATTCACCGTTTTCTCCTATTTTCGTCACTCCTTCATAAAAGTTGATATCAAAATATCCCAAAGTATCGATGACAGCATCTACAGCTCCATCGACAAATCTCTTATCATCGGTGTCTTCAATTCGCAAATAAAAAATTCCATCGCTCTGCGCTGCCAGTCTTTCATCCACGAAGGCACCATACAAGTTACCTAAATGAATAAAGCCGGTAGGGCTCGGACCGAGTCTCGTGACTTTAGCACTCTCCTTTAAGTCCCTCTCGGGATATCTTTTTTCCAATTTTTCTCTGTTCAGTTTCAATTCAGGCAACAACAGCTGCGATAATTTATTTTCCATCCTCTACCTCGCATATTCTCCTATCGATTTACAGCAATCCAGTTCGAATTCACATTCGATGATCAGATGATCCACATGACTGCTCTGTCCTCATTTTTTTACAATTTCCATCTCTTGTGTCTTTTATTCCGTCGCACAAACATTATTTATCATCTTCACATGCACTGTTTCTCATCTCTGATCTTCTTTCCGAAGCTCAAAATTACCTCCTCAGCCAATGCCTCCATAGCATCCACATAGTAGTCATCCAAACCCTTCTGCATCTTATAAACTGACAGCTCCGTACAAGCCAATATAACCTTTCTACAACCGGATTTTCTGAAAAAATCATCTATTACGGCGAACTCTCCATCGGGAACTTCTATTCCTTTTTTTATGTTATCGTAAATTATTCCCATAACCCTGCTTTGGACATCTCTGTCCGGAATCACCCACTGAAATCCCTTCTGACTCAACGCTTTCTGGTAAAGTCCCATTTCCACAGTCCCATCCGTTGCCATAATTCCCACTTTCATCTCGTGACTATCATTGAACTCCTTCTTGCGGATATCCTTTTCAACTTTGTTCACCGCCATATCTATCATGCTCATTATTGGAATGTTCACGTCTTTTTGTATCTCCATGAGTATATAATGTGAAGTATTACACGGTACTGCAATTCGAGTAGCTCCCGCCTCTTCCAAAAATTTGGCATCTTCGAGCAATTTCCCCTGTATTTCTCGTAAATCCCCCGATTTTATCGCCTGCGTTCTGTCGGGCATGGATGCATGATTTAAAATGATCATATCTATATGGTCCTGATCCTTATCGCCATCCGTCTTTGAGATTACCATATTAAAAAACATGTCCGTTGCCAATGGTCCCATTCCGCCAATTATTCCTAAAGTTTCATTTCCAAATAAACCCATCCGTTCCTCTTTTCCATTCTATCCACCACGAGATTTTTTACCGCTGCTTCATGCTATTTTCATCAGAATCCACTTATCTCTCCGCTCCTTTGACGCTCCTGTTGCGTAACGCCTCCGTGCGAACGATAAGGTGCTGTTTTTCACTATGTAAAGTATATACTAAACCGGTTAAAATTTCTACTCACAAAAGATATATTGACACAAAATTGGTGTATAATATAACCATAATGAAAGAATTGGAGGTGCATATGACGAAACTAATTATTATCGGGGACGGACCGGCGGGAGCTTCTGCCGCTCTATATGCCCTGAGAGGAAATATTGATACAACTGTTATTTCAAAGGGGTACGGGGCTTTGGAAAAAGCACATGCTATTGAAAATTACTACGGATTGGCGACTCCTCTACCCGGGAAAGAACTCCACGATTTAGGAGTTTCTCAAGTCAGAAAGTTGGGTGCCGACATCGTTTCCAAGGAAGTGGTTGGCATAAGTTTTGATGGTAAATTTAAGGTTTTGACTGCTGATGAAGAGTTTTCCGCCGATGCTCTGATTATAGCGACAGGAACATCCAGAAAAGTTCCGAGAATCAAAGGAATTGCCGACTTTGAAGGCCTCGGTGTCAGCTACTGTGCAGTGTGCGACGGTTTTTTCCACAGGGGGAAGGATGTCGCCGTTCTGGGCAGCGGAAAATACGCTCTACATGAAGCTCAGGCGTTGCTGCCGATTGCAGGTTCAGTTACCGTTCTGACTGACGGTACCTCTCCTGAGGTTGAATTTCCTTCAGAAATCAAAGTAGATGAAAGAAAGATTTCTCATCTTGACGGCTCACCTATGGCTTTGTCAACTGTAGTTTTTGACGATTCATCCTCTATGACTATTTCCGGGCTGTTCATTGCGCAAGGATCTGCCAGCAGCACCGATTTAGCCAGAAAGGTAGGCATAGCCACAGATAGCAACAAAATCGTCGTAGATGAAAATATGGCGACAAATATTCCGGGAATTTTTGCATGTGGCGACTGTACCGGAGGGTTATTGCAAGTATCAAAAGCCGTCTATGACGGTGCAACCGCCGGCAACAGCGTAGTGAAATACCTGCGAGAGTTGACAAAAAAATAGAGATTTTTTCAACTCAAAAATATGCAAACAACCAAAAAATCTCTCTTATGGATATCATCCATCTTATAAGAGAGATTTTTTATTTCTTTTTGTTGCCTCTTTTCGCAACATTCTGCACCATATAGTTGCAAATTTCCTCGTTTATTCTATTTGGTATAATTATCGAAATATCCTTGAATAAATACTATGGGAGTTCCCTTATCCCCGGAACCCGATGTCAAATCACAAAGGGAACCGATTAAATCCGTAAGCCTCCTGGGTGTAGTTCCCTGAGCAACCATGTTATCTCCCAAGTTTTCATTTTTTTCGTCTTTTTCTCTAATATACTTTGAAATGGCATCTTTAAGCTCTTCGCCGTTTAAGTCTGCAAAATCATTGTCTGCAAGATATTTGATCTTCACTTCATTAGGTGTTCCTTCCAACCCCGGAGTATAACCCGGTGAAACGACCGGATCTGCCAATTCCCATATCTTTCCCACAGGATCCTTAAATGCACCGTCACCATAGACCATCACCTCTACCGATTTTCCTGTTTTTTCCTTGATTCTCTTCTGTATTCTACATACGAATTCGGTACAGTCGTTGGGAAACAGTTTCACCGTATTTTCTGTAGCCTTGTTGGAACCCAACAGTCCGTACTTAGTGTTGTATCCGCTGCCGTCTATACTTTCACTCAGGATATCATCCATTCCGAACACCCTTTTAGCTCCTGCATCTTTTAACAGTTTTTTCGTCCTTTCTCTAGTGTGAATATCGCACTGTAACACATTTTCGGTATAATCCAAAATGGCTTTAGGATTGTTGGCAAAAATTATTTCCGCTTCTGCGCCTTCCTCTTCAATGATTCCCTTATAGTATGAAACATAGTCCATACCAGTAAACGGATGCTTTGACTTGCCGAACTTCTCTTCAAATTCTCTATGGCTTATCACATCCACGTACGGATTCAAGCCGACTTCATCCAACAGAGTCCAGTCCAGCAGATGATTTCCCACTTCATCACTTGGATAGCTGAGCATCAAAATCACTTTTTTTGTTCCCCTGGCAATACCTCTCAAGCATATTGCAAACCTGTTTCTGCTCAATATTGGAAATATTACGCCTATTTCCTCTCCGTCAAATTTATTTCTAACATCGGCTGCTATTTGGTCTATTGTTGCATAATTCCCCTGAACTCTTGCGACGATAGACTCTGTAATCGCAACGATATCCTTATGGTTTATTCTATATTCTCCGGCTTTTTCACCTTCTAGTATCACATCTGTAACTATTTGTTCCAAATCGTCACCTTCTCTTATGATCGGTGCTCTCATTCCTCTTGATACAGTACCAACTAATCTTTCCATGTACATCTCCTTAACTTATACAAATTCATCTTTTTCATATTACGCAACTAATTATAATAAATCTTATTGATTTTTACAATGTAAATATAAGGTGTATTGCAAATAACTATAATAAAATATATGGATTATTATTTTACGCAATTGTTTTTATAAGCTCTCATACTTTGTGCCAACTGATTTCTAAATCCTTGCACAACACAATCGCTTTTCAATGTTATCTCCTGTTCAAACCCCCTTTGCTGTTACAGGTTGGAAATGCGGAAAACGCAGTCTCTATTGCTTTATATTCTCCTTTTCCTCCAATATCTCCCTCACCTTCATAGCAATTCTCAAATCAATCTCTTCCAGTTTTATTTCTTCGCTGAAATCTTGCCTTTCTTCTGTCAATTCAATCATAACTTCAATACCGTCATCTCTTCTGAACACCACCCCTGTTCTGAACCACGAATTTGTTACAATCCCTTCCAAATAATACCTGTGACCATCGGATAAAGTTCTAATCGCCCATTGACTGTCTTCCATTATATTCGCTAAAAACTGCAGAACTTCCTTATCCATTTTAGAGAAGTACTGCGGATTCACATTTCTGATGTATAAATAACATTCTTTTTCGGTTTCTTTCAAAATCTTTGTCAAGCATACAAAAGTGTCTCCTGTCCTTAAACTCGCATCGTTGAAAATATATCTCCTCTCTTCCATTCCCTCTTCATCAATGGTCAAATATTTTGTTTTTTCATACTGCTCTTTTGCAGCTTCATTTTCTGCAAATTCTTCTGCACATTTCAACGAATTTATATTTTTATCATCTTCTTCACTGATCAAATGGAACATCATTTTCTCGATAGTAGCATCTTTTAGAATATCCTCTCTCAACGTTCTAAATTCATGTGCTTCATCGTACTCCACTAAACATTCTCCCTGTTCTAAGGATTTCAACGCACTTTCTTTTTCACCGAAATGCGCTTGTAACTTAGCTAAATGCAACCATCCCCACGGATATTCCGGTTCCTCTTTGACTCCTCGTTTGGCGTATTCCAACGCTTCTTCCAATTCGCCTACATTGGTTAAGAGCACTGCATACCTATAGAACCATTTGCCTGAGCCTTTAGCATTGGACTCCGCTATTGCCACAACTCTTCTGACCCATTGCATATAGTCATATACTCCCATATTGATTACTGCAAAAAGCAACCACAGGGAATATTCCAAGTCGCTGAATATTTCTTCGTTGGTGAATACGCCTGTATCTACCAGCTCTCTGCCCAAAGCGTCCAAATAATCTGTCATTTTCCAAAAATAACCTTCATCTCCATCCAAAAATCCGCTTATCTTTTCAATTTCTTCCTCTCTCATTACAGGTTCAAGGCTTCGAGAATAGATATTCTCATTCCAGTGATTGTACGTTTTATCGATATATTCCTCAACGCCGTTATAGTATTCCTCATCGTACTCTAAAAATACGTATGCTTCATTTTTAAACTCGTCCGATCTATATCTCTCTTCTCCGAAGATCTTCATGGCATACTCGTCAATGTTCCTAGTGTAAGGCGTTGTAAATCTATCGTTATTATAGTAATATCCAACAAATCTAAGTCCTTTTTCGGAAAAGAATACATCTCTCAATTGTGCATCAAAGTTGCTGTACAAATACTCTCTCAAGGGAGCCTTCGTTCCGTTTTTTGCGACATCTTGTAAAATCTCTTTATTCTCTTCCATAAACTTCTCAGACAGCAATCCGTTTTTCATCGCCCATATGATAAAAGTTGCAATGTGACTCAACCCGTTTATTTCGGGAACATCTATGTGCTTGCATAGGACCGTATCCATGTGAATCATTCCGTCTTCGACTATTTCATAATCTCCTTGATATTTGTCTACACTCCTCAAATTATAGTTCTCATTTTTTTGCTCTAAAGACCGAAACATTCCATTTTCATCTCTTTGGTAAACGCTTTGATACGGACTGTCCAAAAGAATTTCTACTTCCTCATCGATAGCAACCACTTCATTCAAGCTGCAAATGTTGATTTTGCTTTTGTCATTTAGTTCTTCCCTACTTTCTTTTTCCGAAACGAATCTCCATCCTGAATCCCAGAATTCCTGCTCTTCCGGTTCTTCCCTATAGCAGTATCCGACTTTATTCCCGTCTACCATTATGCTGTCTGTAACAAGACATCCGTTTGGACCCGAATAGTTTATCGATGTGATTTCATCGCTGGTCTTAAAGTGTTTCTTTTTATATCTCTCTCCGACGCTGATTCTGTTTCTATCAATAGGCATCGCTTCGTCTATCAGCTTTATAATTCTCTCGTATAGAGCATATCCTCCAAGTCTCACTTTTAAATCCAATTCTTCCCTGTAAAGCGGATACACGTAATACATATTCACATCCTGCAGATCCTGATTTATGAAGTCATCTTCTATGAATATCTTTGAATATAAAAGATTAGGAGGTATTATTAAAACTCCGGAAAATCTCATATTTGAATCAGGTACTTCTTCTCCGAAATCCACGGTATGCATGGGTCCGATCCACGAATTTTCATTTATTACCATTCTCACTATATCCTGCATGTATCCCATCGGCCAATAGGACTCTCTATTCATAGAGTCTATCATCCAATCCTTTGGCAAGGTTATAACCAATTCACATCTCCTCAGCTGCTCATTGCCTTCCACATCATCGGGAACATTCATGGCATGTGCCCCAAAACCTACAGTTACCACCGTATAAAAATCTCTTTCCTCTGTGGGATTTATAACTGCCATTTCCAACTCTATATCATCGAATCCGTTTATGGTGTAAACCTCGTCTATTTGACCAAAATTCATGCATATGTAATACAGTATTTCAGATTTTTGTTTCTCCGTATACCTAATCATCTTCTTCCTCCGTCTTCTTCTCTCAATGTACCCTCGAATCCTTATTATTTAAATGTTTCGTCAATATGAATACCTTTAGATATCCATATTTTCCGACGCATATTCGCCTTTTGATATTATATCATATTTTTTATATGCAAGACTCTTAAAAGTTTTATTCTCGTATAATTTACAACTTCTTCACTCATACCTTCACTGTATCAAGGGGATATGTTCTGACGAACGTGGCATATTTGTGATATGATTTCAGTCGTTTTTATAAATTTTTTTGACAAAATAATATGACCTCAAAAGTTTATCTTTTCGAGGTCATATATGCTCATACTGTGAAAAAATCTGCTTTCAGCATGAATTTTCAGATTCGACACATTTCAATCAGGTGTTTTTATTCAATCCTCTGCGGATGTCCGTACCGTCTACGGACCGGATATGGCAGGCGGAACGATTAAACCTCCACCTTCACTGAATTTCAAAATATATTCAATGTATTTGCTTCCGTTAAAAAATCTTATTCTACCACCGTTCATGATAGGATCTTTTCCTGACTTAACAGTTCCGTTGTCATCCAAGTATTCAAATTTCGTATAATCAGCTAAATTACTTAAACATTTGGTAATATCTTCGTATTTTTTATCAGCACCGAGAGTATCTCCGTCGTCTATTATTTTATCTCCTTGGATTTTATACTGCCACTGCCATTTCGGAATCCTGACTTCACCGGCATTTCCACTTCCGGGCGTTTCACTTCCGGGTATAGCATCATCTTCCAGCTCAAATACAAACTGTACTGCCGGCTTGTTCCATTGAATCGGTTTCAATTTGAAAATATCTCCTTTAGCCAGTTTTTCATCCGCCCTCTTTGGTCTCGCCCATGGCCCGCTGTCACCTGCTTTGAAAACTCCGCTTCCCATAGGATCAATCATTCTTTGAAGCTCTGCTCTATTTACGATTGCACGGTCAATTTCTCCCACTGTAGTGTTTTTCGTCAATTTGACGCTACCACTTTTAATTTTATTTCCTTCTATTTTGAATTTTCCCCCAAAATCCGGTTTGATGTCGCTATCTGCCATCATCAGAGTAATATTATACTTCTGCTTTGTGGTTCCGTCAGGAGCTGTAACCAGCAGATAGTCAAGAGATTGAACTCTTTCATTATCCTTTCTGGCAACGTTTCCTTTTCCTTTCGGATAAACTTCTAAAATCTGTTTTTCATCGCCTTTTTTTATTTTGCTGATAAACTCTCTCACCGTCATATTTTTGGTCAGCCTGATAGCCTTTATGTGAGCATTGATCTCTATTGCATCATCCTTTGAAGAAATCGCAACATTTCCAGCAGCACCGGTCGGTCTCTTAGCTGAGAAAGAATACCTGCTGACATCTCCATTTTCCGCTATAACTACCAAGTATCTCAATCCCTCACCGAGTTTGTCCTTAGCATCCATTGCGGTATTTCTTTCATTTTGAACGCTTATTTCCTGCTTAGGATGCAGCTTCTTAAACTTTCCGATAAACTGTTCGACTGTCTGTTCGCTTTCTATGATATTTCCGTTTTTTGCGGTAATGCTGCCATAGTACTTTCCGAACTTATTCTTTCTGACATTGACATTGTATACTTTACTCTCAACTCTCGTTTCACTGCTCAGAGTCGATATATTCACATTTTCAACCATTGTGGTTTCATCTCTGTAAGGGAAGACCTGGATATGTGAAGTCGATTCGACATTTTTCATCAAATATTCGTATGCTTCGTTTAGAGACAGCTTCTTATCTCCGTTGACGTCTCCCTTCATCTGATTGTTCTCCAATCCGGCTGCAATGGCAAACATCTTGGTAAACTTTCCTATGCCTTCCTTCTTATCCTCATAGCTGTATTCGTTTGCAGAACTTGCCGTTAAAACTTTGTATTCGTTTCCTGTCAGATAATTCGCCTTGGCATTTTCCTCCGGCTTGCTCTCAAACGTCCTTCTCACGCTGTTGTTGAACGCTTTAGAATTATCAGACGTTATGGTTTTTCCTGCAACTCCCGGATTTTTAGTCGCGGAAGAAGTTTCATCCACGAATTTCTTTCCTATGAACCCGCCGGCATTACAGCAGTCTAAAATCAGGATTTTCTTACCCGGAATCTTATCCAATTCCGCTTTTAACTCATCGACGCTGATCCATCCTGTAGGGTCAAAGGTTCCGTCCGGCAGCGTCTTATCATCTATCGTACAGAGATATGAAATGTTTTTAATGTTATTTCCATGTCCACTGTAATAAAAGTATGATGTATCTTCATCCGTTGCACCTTGGAATGTCTGATGAATGGCGTTTATAAGCTCTCTCTTTTTTAGATTTTTGTAAACTGTTACGTCGGTTTTTTTGCCTGAGATTCTGTTTCCCTTAAACACGCTTTCCATCATTCTCAAGTCATTTGGCGGTCCTACCAAATCCATTTTAGTTCCTGCATAGTCGTTGTTTCCGATCAACAATGCCCTTGTTTTCGCCTTTGCAGCGAACAATCTGATGTTCCAATAGTATTCCTTTCCTTCTATTTCCGCCTTTATGCAGTGGTCCGTCGATACTATGGCATCTCCTGAAACTTCATACTGATTTTTCCCCTTGTTTCCTATTACGGAAATTTTAACACCGTCCATCGGTATGATGGAGTTCTTCAGCTCGTCAACTTTAATATGTTGCTTCACGAGGAATTTACCCTGATCATATGATCTGATGTTCTCTCTTTTGACGGACTTAATCAAATCCGGCTTACCTTCATCAGCAACGACCAGAGAGTATTCTCGCCTCGTCTTGCTGTCCTCTGCGATCACGACGAGTTTATCTCCCTGATTTACACAATCGTAGCTGTGCTTTTCCTTGCCGTCACCGTTTAGAACCAGCACCTGCTGTCTCGGATTTTTCTTTATAACATGTTGTAGAACTTGTGCAACCATAGTCTGTCTATCGATTTTAAACCCGTTATTGACAATCTTATCATCATGGATTTTCAACGTATTTTCTTTGAAATCGATTTCCGTATTGCTACTTCTCGCCTTCTCTCTCTTCTTGATGTAGAGAGCAACTTTTTTCGATCTCATATCCACTTTAGCCTTTTCATCAAAATACTTAAATGTGAATATCTTCGTTCCCGATTCAGTCGAACCGTCATTTTGAGTCTTCATCTTATCCAGGTATTCCTTGGTAAAGGTTATGGAATCTTCATCATCATTTATCTTTATATATTTGGGATTGAAAATTTCCTTTACGTAATTTCCGTCTTTATCCCTTACGACAATTATCTCCGAATCGGCGGTATCATCTCTTTTAACAGGAAACGGCTCTATATTTATGTTGTCTTTCAGCCTGGATTTGCTCGGTGGCACCTTGGTTCCTGCAGAGTCGAAAATATCTCGTACAAACAGTTTGATGCCTCCCTTCGGGGCTTCTCCCTGAGTAAATGTCAGTCCCTTCTCAAATTCAAAATTAGCTGAGCTTTTATCTCTAACGTTGAACTGAACATCTTGGCTTATCTTGCCGATTCCGTTTTCATCGTCTGAAATTTCCACAGTATACGTTACAGGAGTTCCGATATTTTGATTTTCTCCATTTTCATAACTGCTTGCCGGAATTGAAGCTAAAAGTTCCGGTTTCAATTTTATTTCGTCCGTTTTATCATCGACTTCCAGGAAAGTGTCGGCAACTTTAACTCCATATCTGCTAAACGACGCTTTCAATTTCGTCTTGCTCGCCTCAACTTTGTTTCCGAACTTATCGGTTATGTTCTTCACTTTGATCGTTATCGTTTTGTTTTCCGGATTGAAATGCGTGATGGTCTTTGAATCAAACTCAAATATCGCATTGCTCTTGTCTATGACGTTCACATTGAGTTCATCGGAAGATACTGGGCTGACACCGTTGCTGCCATCTTTGAATTTGATTACAACTTTCGCATTTCTCTCCCATGCATTTGCAACGTCCCTTGAAATTGTAACGATATCTTTATCTTCATCCACGGAAAATTCTCCGGTCTTAAGCTTCTTGCCGTTTACAAATACGGATAGATCTTCCAGCTTGCTCTTGGTCGGTTCTACCTTTTCTCCTCTGTCATCTTTAATGTTGCTTATGGATATTTTGACTCCGTCTTTCGGTGCTTCCTTTCTCACGAATTCCTTTGTCAAAAGGCTGAACACCGCATCGTTTTTAATCTCCGACTGCGCTTTAATCTCAGTCTTTCCTGACACTACCGCATGGTTGCTCACTGAACCGTTAGGCAGATCTACGATCAGGTCTCCCTTTATGTGAAGCGTTGGCGGCAGATTTACGACACCGCTTCCTTTTCCCGTGATCAACAATCCTCCGACTGTAATGTTCTCAGTCGGTTCATCGGGATTTTGTCCATAGGTTACCGTACCGTTTTCATTCTTCGTAATTACAAAGAAATGATTTGCATTGCCGTATCTGTTCTCATTTATTCTCTTTTTCGTATTGACAAATCGGTCCTTTTGACCTACTAAAACCTCCTTGGAATCGACCACGTTATCATTTTTATCATTTTTCGCCTTTTCCATTATGTTGTTATTTTTAATCAATAAGTCCGACAATTCCTTATCGGATGACACCCATGTATCGTTTACATACGCTCCGAACGTCGGCATGACGTACGACATGGATATCCCCGACTCATTGTCATTTGACGGAGCTAACTTTCCTGCTCCGCCTTGGCTATATCCTTCGTATGCACCTAAACCGTAGTTTTTTATTTCATTATCCTTTAATCGTATTTTGTTTCTGTGAGGATAATCTTTTGGAAAAATTGAAATGTTAATTCCATCATCGTTCACTCCATCTATTTTATTTCCGGTTATCTCTATATCCTCGTTTTTTTCCGTCGAAATATTTACTGCAGAACTGGCAATATCCTTGAATCTGTTATCGATAATCTTTATCTGAGCTTCTCTCTCCGAGCGACTCATAAAATGAATCATCGAATAACTCTGAGAACTCTTCATAACGTCTTTATTTTTGCCGGTGAACAGATTATTTGCGATAGTCACTCTGCCGTTGGCGCTGTATGCTGTAACAGCTTTTGTCATGGGACTCGCTTGACCATCAAAAGTAAACGTATTGTATTCTATATCCAGATCCAAGTCCTCTCTGGACAGAGAAATTGCCGAACTGTTCGATCCTGCGGCTAGTTTCGTTCCTGTCGACTTAAAGTTGATACCTGCAATCACCTTCGTATCTTTTAGCGCAGCCACGCCAAAATGACATTCGTTATTTGGCATACCTATCAGGTATCTTGCCGTAAACGGCTTTTCCGATACCTGTTTCCCCGCAAATAGAATCATTTTATGTTTTGGATTTTCATCGTTTCTGTTGCCCGCTCTATCCTTGTTTTCATCGACAACCTTTAGAGTGTTATTCTCATCTGAAGCGTAAATTCCCGCTTTTTCCTTAGGAAATTCCTTATTCCACTGAGACAGTTTACTCTTATCTATCGTTCCTGCCGGAGCTGCAATCAGCACCTTGTCGGAATTCTGAAATACCTCTCCGAAAAAAATATCCTTAACTTTATTTCCTCCTGTCAGAGCGAATACTTTAGCCTTAACCGCTTCTAAATTTTCGTTTTCTCCCTTTTCATATATGAATAACGAGAACTTGTTCCAGTTGTTTTTGAAAAAGTATAGTTCTGATTTCTTATTCTTTTCATCTTTGCCCGGCAACTTCGGATCAGGCTTCGGTGAAACATTGGGCTTGTCTTTGTCATACGTGCCGTCCACACCGGTTCCGCCATTGTGTCCTCCATTTTTTACATCGCCTTTCCCACCTTTTTCATAATTTGATTTTTTACTTTGAGACAGGTTTTCTCCGATTTTACTCGAAGTGAAGTTTGACGATTTAAAGTTTCCAGATCTCCCATTCTTCACTCTCCTATAGTTGTCAAGAACATCGTTTGAATTCCCGTCAAAAACGCCTTTTGCATCGGATTCTGAAGTACTGTTCTTCTCTTCTTTCACATCCTGCTCGATCTTGTTTTCGCTTTTTCCGTTCGATCCGTCAGAATTGTTTCTCTTGCTGTCCGACAATTTTGCATTGGCGGCATATACAAGCAATCCAGCCAATATTATGGCTATCAGAATAAATATGAATTTATTCCTCTTTCCCTTTGAATTATTCGCTAAAAAATTTTTGGCAGCCATGCCATAATCTCCTCTCATATATAATAAAACACCTTATTTGTTAGACTTTGCTAACCTAATCTATTATAAAAAATGATGAATCCTTTGTCAAATAATTTAAGCATTCAGAAGCCTGTTCTCAACCAATAACAATCTGTTGAAATGTACATAAAAAATCCCCCATACGTAACCGTATGGGGGATTCCATGAAGAAAAATACTACTACACTAAAAACTCTTCATGTAGGTCAAATGAATTGGATTAAATCCATCACAGACTTCAAATTTTTAAATCGATACAACATAAATTCTATTTATTACATTTCTTTTCTTCTTCTACCGACATATCCCGCACCGAGGATTCCTGCCAATGCAAGTCCCATCAATCCGCCATATATGCCGTTACTGCTGTCATCTCCGGTCTTTGCCGGTGGAATCTCTTTATTTATTACAGTAAATCCTT
>ERZ772956.234-NODE-234-length-45461-cov-43.574087_pt1 | contig 45461 bp, 55 predicted proteins | sample MGYA00580683_ERZ772956 | MGnify/ENA primary metagenome ERZ772956 (study PRJEB29015, sample SAMEA2738077) | human oral metagenome | biome: human oral; feature: human-associated habitat; material: saliva | place: China | collected 2212 ... | reverse complement strand
ATAAGCAAGGTGGCGACGTGGGTGATCAGTACCGCACGGGCATCTATTACACCGATACCACGGATCTACCGACGATCAAGAAAGCGATCGAGACGCTACAGCGTGAGCATGCACAGCCCATCGTCATCGAGGTAGAGCCCCTCCGCAACTTCTACGATGCAGAGACTTACCATCAGGACTATTTGGACAAGAACCCATCAGGCTACTGCCATATCCGCCCCGAACTCTTCCAGATCGCTCGTGAGGCCAATGCCTATGTCAAGCCGTCGGACGAAGAGCTACGCCGTCGGCTCACCCCCACTCAGTACGCTGTCACGCAGCATGCCGCTACGGAGCATCCCTTTGACAACGACTATTGGGACGAGAAGCGCGAAGGTATCTATGTCGATATCACGACGGGCGAACCGCTCTTTATCTCCACGGATAAGTTCGACTCGGGCTGCGGATGGCCCAGCTTCTCCCGCCCCATTGACTCCACCCTCATCAGCGAGCATCAGGATGACTCCCACGGTATGAAGCGTATCGAGGTGCGCAGTAAGACGGGTAAGGCGCATCTTGGCCATGTCTTCGAAGACGGCCCGCAGGAGCTCGGTGGCCTACGCTACTGCATCAATAGCGCGGCCCTGCGCTTCATCCCCCGCGAAGAGATGAAGCAAGCCGGCTATGCCAAGTACCTCCCTCTCCTCGAGAAGAAGCAGAGCAAGGATAAAAAGTAGTGAACTGAAAATTTTCGGCTTCCACAGCCATGATAAACGTGCGCCCTGTGAGCTATCGCTCACAGGGCGCACGTTTATCATGGCTCTTATCCATAGCCTAAAAGGCGTATCAAATACTTATATTATAGTATTATTCTACTCATAACCATGCAAGTGTAATATCCCGAAACACAAGAAAGAATCTGAATCCCAGTATAACTGGAGGAGCTCAGAGATACAATTAGGGGTAGGAATGAAGTTAGAATCATTCCCTTTTCTATCCTTTGGAAATCTAAAAGATAAAGAATTCCGATCAAGCCTATCAACCAAATCTTTATAGGACTCTGCCGCTCTACATGCCTCCTCACACACACCTTTAAACATAGGGTCTGCTAATGGCTTAATAGCTATATCTATTAAGTCCTCCAAAATCCCATACAGCTCTTTTACACTGTGAGTTTCTTGTGCCCGTTGATAATCAGTATCGGGAATCTTCGCCCTAAGCTCAGCAATATCCATTTTTAGTTTAAGCTCTAGACTATGTCGCAATAGAAAAAGTAAGGGCAAATAGACATCATTGACTGTAATTCTTTTATCCCTTATTGCATATAAAATATCTATAATGCTCCTATCATATTGAGTAGCAATCTGCCCTAGCTTTGAGGACTCTGCTGGATGAAACGTTAGTTCCCAACGAAACACCTTATCCCGCTTTAGTTTATCCATGGAGGTATCTCCATATAGATATTTACTGTAATAATAACAAGCTTCTAACGCATCAATGCAACTTAAGACGGAGAAATATGGATGCCCTCTTTTATTTAAAAGATATCGAAAGCAATCACCTTCGGAATCACACTGCAAACAAGAAAATGACTTCTTGAAATCATCACTACAGATTGGCACATGAGCACATAAGTCACTAATATTGTGACTTTTCAGGAGATTTTCACCAGCTAAATTTACTATTTTCCCTTTGAGAAACAGCTCCAGAGAATGTCTCAGCAAAAACAGGAAAGGCCTAAATCGAGAATTGGTTGTGTAGCATTTTCCCTTAGCTTGCTCTAGCAAAATATGGAATGCGTTGTGGTACTGCTTATGATAAAAGCCCCAAGTTCTTTCATGAGAGTTCACTTGAATTTTTAGGAGATTTTCTCGAGACAGATCACTCAACAAGTCCTTATGTTCTAATATCATACTTAAGAAGATTTGACAGCGAAAAGTAGCAACAGCTACTTAGCATAGATCGGCTAAGAAACTACTTTACAAGCAATGCTACTTACCGATGCAGAATGTTACACGGCGCACCTAACCGACTGACCTACGATGCGTTGCCACAGACGCCACGCGACGTGAGCAACAAACGCGCACCGAAACGAACGAAAAGCGCCCCCACGAGCTAATCGCGGGGGCGCTTCTTTTGGCCGTTATCTTAGTACTCGGCGAGGAGGGGCTTCACTTCCTCGGCGCGTGCCTTCTCTTCGGCGGTGAACTCTTCTGGGTATCGTTCGATGACCTCCTCAACGTGGCTCTTAAACCACGCCTCGCAAATCTCGCCGATCTCCTCGTCGGTAGACGCGAGCGTCCACTTTGCGTCGCCGATCTCGTACGCCTCGATGAGGTAGTTTGATTGGTTGTTGTCGTATAGGCGATCATGATCTACGAACGTTGTTATGAACTCGTCGTACTCCTCGACGCTGTTGCACTCCCAGCGCATCTCTACGGTGTGGCCGTCGTTGGTCTCGATCGTGATGCTCCAAAGCCCGAGGTATGGACGCTTCTTGATGTAGGTGCAGAGGAGGGCTTCGAGACGTCGCTTAGCGTCGTTAATGTCGTCTACGCCTTCTACCTTGTCGTACGCTACAAGAGCGCCGCTGTAGCGGTCTGCGTAAAATTCGATGCCTTCGAGGGTGATCTTCTTCGTTTCCATTTTCGTTTGCTTTTTAGTTGTTACTTGTAGTTCGATCTTGTGGCGGGGCTTCGTTGTTCCCCTTTCACACTACAAAGATAATACATTTTTGTGTATCACCAAAATTCGGGAAAAGTTTTTTTGACGGCCCCGCCGTGGTGGCTATTTAAGGCGAGCGCGTGCCTCGGATAGTTGTGCTTTCAGGCGCTCGATCTCGTCGTCCTTTTGCCGTAGGGCGCGCTGGTGGTCGGCCAGCGATATGTACCCGTCGGCGTCGGTCGTCATCGAGCCGTTGCCAGTGGTCACCCAGTCGAGGTTAAGGTCGGGGAAGGCCTCGCCGATCTTGACGAGCGTGCGGGCGCTGATGCCGTCGGCGCTGGAGGTGAAGAAGGCGAGGGATAGCTTCGCCTCCTTTAGGAAGCGGTACTCGGTGATGCCCTTTGCGCGTATGTAAGCGCGTAGTCGTTCTCTCATAATTGTAGCGATTGATTTACGCTACAAAGATACACAAAAATGTACTACTTAGAACGACGACCCGCCCCGTAGAAGTCGCCGCGGCCAGTGAGCAGCCAGTCGGCGGAGACGTTGTACCCGATGACGAGGTAGGAGAGCCACGCCGCAGACACTCGGCAGCCCGTAGGGTCTTTCTCCACGCTGTTTAAGTTCCAGCGATTGACGCCGAAGCGATCCGTAAACGTCTTCTTCCCTCGGATCACGCCGTCGGCCTTTAGGCGTGCGAGGGCGTCGAAGAAGCGGCGCGTGATGGCCTGCATATCGTCGGACTGCATAGGGCGCTTAGTGGTTAGCGTGTGGTGGCTGTTGTTGTAGGAGTTCCCAGCGTGCGACGTCGGACGGAGAGAAGGAGGGGGCGCGCCCCGACGCGATAGCCTTCTCGAGGCGTCGCAGCTCGTCGGGCGTCATCACGTCGATATAACGATCGATGGCCATAAGCGAGGAGGCGCGCGCCACGGCCTCACGGCGGAGCGCCGAGACGTGCGCATTGTCGAGCATCTGCCCCTCGCCGAGGATCAGCCAGCGGGCGTTAATCTCGGGCAGTGCCTCGAGGATCGTACGCACGGGCGACAGACCGATGCAAGCGCCTCGGAGGAGCTTGCTTATATACTGGGGCGACCACCCGAGGAGCGCACCGAACTCCCCGATGCGCCCGCCCGTCTTGTAGTCGATGATAGCCTTAAGTCTATCCTGCATTGCCTTATCGGCGCTTGAACGCCATCTTGTCGTAGAGCGAGGTAGCACCCCAAAAGCGTAGGAGTGTGAAGCCGTCGGCAGTGACGTCGGTAATTACGCGCGACTTCTTCCCCGTGACGTAGTCCTTAAGCCCGCCGTCGAGGGAGTAGATCGTGAGGTACACCTCGCTCCCCGACTCGCGGAGTGAGTAGAGGTTATTCTGCTTCGTTGACTGCTGGGCGACGCCGTCGATCTTTATATAGCTCTCCGACGTGACCTCGCCGAAGGCTTCGAACTCCTCATCCCAACGCGTGTAGTACTTCTTCTGCGTCGACGCGTAGGGCGTAAATACTAAGTCCTCTACCTCGATAACGGGCTTCGTGTATATCGACGACGAGGCCATCTGTTCGCCGTGGAAAGCACCCGACAGCGTACGAGCGACGCTGGAGATACGGCTCGAGGGCTTCGCGACGTCGGCGGGTGTGTCCTTCTTGCACGACGTGAGAGCTGGTGCGCCGAGGAGAGCGAGAGCGAGAAGAGATAGGGTAATTCTTTTCATAGGTGTATTGCGAGTTAGAATGTGAAGGTATGCTCGAGGTCTATCTTAGCGACGACCGCCGATAGGAAGCATATATCATTGATAGGTATCTCGAAGTCCTCGTACTCCTTGTTAAAGCTCCGAGCGATGTAGTAGTCGTTCTCCTTCGCCTTGTCTGGGTGGCGGTGTAGCTTCTTGAGGTAGTGCGTAGGCGGGTAGCCGTCCTCCTGCCTCACGGCCACGGCAAAGACCTCACCGAAGGGCAGGAGCAAAGGGCGGCGGGGATTGAAGGGGTAAGGCTTGAGGACGACGCGACAGCCAGCAGGATAGCGCGGCGCCATCGAGTCTCCGCGGATAGGCACTACCATATTGCCATCGACGTCGGGAAGTCCCCAGTAAGTATCTACGGTGCGCAGCTCCTCGGCCTCGCCCACCGTGCCACCGCGGAAGGCCTCGGCAAACTCGGGGATGAGCTTCACTCCCTCCTGCGTCGCGCGCTGGTAGTCCTCCTCGTCGCCGACCTGTATAGCCTCAGTCCAGTAGACGCGGTCGTCCTTCCCTACCCATACGTCGGTGCGTCGTCCGATGTCGGGGAGTGACGCCCCTGGATTGACTTCTTCCACGTGTGCGGGCGCGGGGAGCGCGCGCACCATATCACCCTCTCCAGTACTTAGCCAGTCGAGCGACAACTCGGGCATAGCCTCCGAGAGAGATACAACATAACGTTTTACAAGGTCATCGCCGAGAGGCTTAGATCCCGAGAGGTAATTCGACAAATTGCCCCTGCTTTTCTCCCCGACGAGGCTCGCAAAGTGCGACTGATTGCGCACTTTATTCGACTTTTCAAGCGCTTCGTAAATACGTGCAAGCCTTTGATTATTTGATATGGCCGTAGGGGTAGCTACGGGCGCGTCCTTAATCATCGCTCCCTCACCAGTGAGCAACCACGACGGCGAGAGGCCGTATAGATCGCCCCACTTCTTCGCCTGCCCTTTGCCGAAGGCCTTCTTGCCGTTCAGTAGGGCATTCACATAAGCCTTACTAACACCGAGCTGGGCGGCTATTGAGGACTGCGTATGCCCCGTATCGCGGAGGAATTTGCCCAGCGCTGAAAGTTTTTCTTCATCCATAACCGACTAATAGTTAACCTCTTGCGAGATGCGGTAAACAAAATAGGCTTACCAATGCTTTGAAATCAGCCAAAAAGGTTTACCTTTGCAGTGTGGGTACTAAAAAGTACCACGAACAAAGATACAAATAAGTACCGCAATTATATGGACGAAAGACTACTTACTCCCTATCAGCGAGAGCGGCTCGAGCGTGATCAGCGCATCTACGCCGACTACAAAAAGCTGATGCAAGGAAAGGACGTGCGAAAGGTCGGCGTGTACAGCTACCTCTGCGACAAGTACGGCCTCCACTCTAAGAACACTATCCACACAATCCGCCGCCGTATGGAGGCGCTCGAAAACGAACAGAAGCGATGAAAACGAACGAACAGAAGAACAACAACAAGATGACGGGGGCGAAAATAGCCGTAGAGGCTATCGTGGCGATCATCGGACTTGCAGGCATCGTGCTACTGGCTGGCGACGAAGCCCCGAACGCTGCCGTGCCTATGACGCTCGGCGAATGGCTCGCAATCAAGGCCGCAGGTGCTATCCTCGTCGGAGTAGCCGTATTAGCACACCGCGCAGCACACCGCGCAGGCATCATCTACTAACCACGCAACCACGACAAAGCAATGGACAGCCAAGCAATAGCAGAGCGCCTCGAACGCATCGAGCGGCTCACGCTAATAAGTGCGAAAACGATCCTCGACGCCGACGAGGCTGCGACGTTCGCAAGCCTCAGCATCGGGCGTATCTACCGCCTCACGAGCGAGAAGAAGATCCCCCACTACAAGCGAGGCAACCGCCTCTACTTCCGCAAATCGGAGCTGGAGGAGTGGCTGCTCGAGACGAAGGTCAAGACGAGCGACGAGATCGCCTCCGAGGCCGACACCTACACGGCACGACGCCGCACAAATCGCATGCAAGCAACACGCATATAAACCACCTAAACAAAGTAAAAAGCAATGGCACAGACAAGCACGCTTAAGCTCTTCAACGAGACACTGAGCAATCCCCGCACGCAGACCTACCTCGAGAGCGTACTGGCGACGAAGAAGAGCTCCTTCGTCAACAACATCTCCTCCCTCGTGGCTAACAACGCCACCCTGCAGGCCTGCCAGCCCCTTAGCGTCATCTACGCAGGGATCAAGGCGACGGCCTTAGACCTCCCCCTCGATCCTAACCTCGGCTTCGCCTACGTCATCCCCTACACCAACCGAAAGGCTGGGATCACCGAGGCGCAGTTCCAAATCGGGTACAAGGGCTTTATCCAGCTCGCTATCCGTAGCGGGCAATTCCGCACTATCAACGTCACCGACGTAAAGGAGGGAGAGGTAAAGCACTTCGATCTACTGACGGGTGAGACGCGCTTCGAGGCACTACCAGCACGTGAGAAGCTCCCTACCGTCGGGTATGCGGCCTTCATTCGCCTCACTAACGGCTTCGAGAAGACGCTCTACATGACTAAGGAAGAGGTCGAGGCGCACGCCTACGAGTACTCACAGACCTACAAGGCGGACAAGGACAAGGGCTGGACGTCGTCGCAGTGGTCGAAGAACTTCGACGCGATGGCTCGAAAGACCGTACTGAAGCTCCTCCTCTCACGCTTCGCACCGCTCTCGGTCGAGATGCAGCAGGCCATCACCGCCGACCAAGCCGTGTTTAACAGCACCGACGGCGCGCCACGATACGCCGACAACGACGCACGCATCGAGGACGTCGTCGCCGAGGAAGTACCCGCGGGATCTCCGCAGGCCAAGGCTAACGAGGCGATGGCAAAGGCAAAGGCGGCAGCCGTAGCACCCACGGAGGTCGTAGACGCCGAGACGGGCGAGCTACTCCCCACCGACGGGCAGGGCGACGATACACTCCTCTAACCACCAACCAAGCAACGACAAACAATGGACGCAACAACGACAACAACGACGGCAATACAGCCACTGACAGAAAAGGATCTCACCCTCGACGTGCGAGAGCTGACACTCGGCACACTCACGACGAACGCCCTGCAGCTCCGCGACCACGTCGCCGCGACGCTCGAGCGCTACACCCCCGAGAACTACTCCGAGGAGAATGTAGATCAGGCGAAGTCTGACCGCGCGATCCTCAACAAGGCGGCGAAGGAGCTTAACGATCGACGCATACAGCTCGAGCGCGACTGGAACGCACCCCTGCAAGAGTTTAAGAGCATCATCGGCGACACGGTCAAGATGATCTCCGACGGAAGCGCAAAGATAGACGCGGTGGTCAAGGGCGTAGAAAGTAAGGCAAAGGCCGAGAAGCGTGCCGCTATCGAGGAGCTATGGGAGAGGAAGGGTATTACCCTCCTCCCGCTCTCGAAGCTGTGGGACGATCGCTGGCTGAACAAGACAAAGCGCCTGCCCGCCGTCGAGAAGGAGATCGGCGAGAAGCTCCTCAAGATCGAGGCCGAGCTGGACACCCTCGCCGCCGTCGATACCGAGGACGGCGACACCCTGCGAGCCTACTACCTCGACTGCCTCGACCTGCAGCGCACTCTCGCCTACTCGGCGACGCTCAAGGCTAACCGCCAGCGACTGCAGGAGGAGCAAGCGAGACGACAGGCCGAAGCCGAGGCGCAGGCCACACGCGAGGCGTACGTAGCACCGACCGCCGCGCCTGCACCCACGACACCAACGGCGTACGAAGCCCCCGAGGCGGTCATCCCCGAAGTACTCGAGCGCACAATGGTAGTGCGTGGCACACGTGAGCAGCTTATCGCCCTTGCGGAGTTCATGCAAGCCGAGGGGATATGGTTCAAGAAGGCGTAACAGACGATGAGTACAACGATCATACGACCAACCGACCGCGAGGAGTGGCTCAAGTATAGAGGCTCGGGCATCGGCTCGTCCGAGGTGGCGACGATAGTAGGGCTTAACCCCTTCGAGACGCCCTACCAGCTATGGCGCAGGAAGAAGGGCATCGACGCACCCGTGGAGGAGAACTTCGCGATGCGTGCAGGCCATATCCTCGAGCCTGCGGTGGCGCGATTTTGGGAGGACGCGACGGGCAGGGAGGTAGACCTCTCCTCCGAGGGCGACTGGCTAATCGTCGACGACGCTAAGCCCTTCCTACGCGTCTCGCCCGACCGCCTCTACTGGCTCGACGACGCACACACCGCAACGGGCATACTCGAGTGTAAGACGACGCAGAAGACGATCGATGCGGACGACCTGCCGAAGCACTGGTTCTGCCAGGTGCAGTATCAGCTCGGCGTGGCTCGCATCAACCAAGGCAGTATCGGCTGGCTGACGCAGGGGCGTGAGTTCGGCTACCAAGACCTTCGCCTCGTCCCCGACTTCTTCGCGTGGCTCATCGAGGAGGTAGAGCGCTTTTGGCACGACAACATCCTCGGGGGCGTCGAGCCTGCACAGACGAGCGTTAGGGACGTGCTTCTCAAATACGACCGCCACACCGACGGGAAAGTAATAGAGGTCGGCGAGGACGTCGCGCAGGCCTACAACGAGCTGAAGGATCTGCGACGCGACATTAGCGCCCTCGAGGAGAGGAAGCTCCGCTGCGAGGACACTATTAAGCTCGCCTTCGCCGACGCCGAGGCTATCAGCTACGGCGGGCAGACGCTCGCACGCTTTAAGGCTCCGAAGCCGTCGGCGAAGTTCGACGCTAAGGCCTTCCGCGCCGACCACCCCGATCTCGCCGATAAGTACACGCACGAGGTGCAGGGCTCGCGACGCCTCACGATCCTATAACTCCACGACCGCGGTATGATTAAAATCTCCCACGGCGACGCCCGCTCCATTATTCGCCTCCTCGACGTGCTCACGTCGGGGGTGGCGTGGACGGACAACCGCCACATAAACGCGCGACGGACGGCTCGCCTACTCGCCCAGCGACTGCGTCGAAAGTGCGAGGAGGACGCGGCGCAAAGTGATTGAATTTTAATCACTATCTTTACCCCGTTGTTTGGCCATTGACACTTGAGTATTGTGAAGTGGATAGAGCCTCGGACGGGATAAACGGGCAGAATACAAGCCCGCCAACCTTCCGAGGCTCTTCTCATTTACAGCACCTCGGCTCAACAACGACAGACAACGACCACGAACAGATAGCAAACAGCGACAATGGCACGACCAACACGTAAAACAGTGGACTACTTCCCTCACTTCTGCAAAAGCGGGCGCACGATCTTCATCCTCGAGAGCCTCTACGGCAACGACGGCTACGCCTTTTGGTACAAGCTCCTCGAGACGCTCGGCGAGAGCGAGGGACACTGCTACGACTGCTCTACGACCTCGAACTGGGCGTTTCTAATTGCCCGCGCTCGAGTGTCGGACGAGCGCGCCCGCGAGATCATCGCGACGCTCGTCGAACTGGGCAAAATTGACGCCGAATTATGGAACGAGCACAGCGTCATTTGGGTGTCTCGTTTCGTCGAAAACCTCACAGATTTGTATCGCAAAAGGTCGACGGAAATACCCGATAAGCCGAGTTTCCGCGGAGAAAACTCACCCTCTTGTGTAGTTTCCGCGGAGAAAGCTACGGGAGAGGAGGGGTTTTCGGCGCATCTATCCTCAAAGGAAAGTAAAGTAAAGGAGAGTAAAGAAAAGGAGAGAACTCTCCACGCACATGCGTGCGAGGAGGTCGTGGCGGCTTGGAACGAGATCCTGGGAGATCGCCTGCAGGTCGTGAAGAAGCTCACCGACGAGCGACGCAAGAAGATCCGACTACGCCTCGGCGAACTCTCCAAAGACGCGGACGAGGCGGTGCGACAGATGCGCTCCCTCTTCGAGCGCGTCGGGCAGTCGTCCTTCCTCCTCGGCGCGAACTCCTCGGGCTGGGTGGCCTCCTTCGACTGGCTTCTCGGCTCATCGGCGAACGTCGTAAAGGTGCTCGAAGGGAACTACGACAACAACCGCTCGGCCAAAGCGGCACACACCACAACCACGACGGCGCAGGGAGTGACGCTCGGCGTCGACGAGCGTATCGATCTTACGACTGGACGACGCACCTACGGCTCGGGCTTGGCGACGATACCCACCGACGCACCCGCTCGACCCTCGGCGCGCCATCAGTGGGACGCCTCCTCAAGGGCGTGGATCTTAATCTAACCTAACGGCTGAGATCAACGATGAAGCAACAAATACCCGTTTTTGCCTACACAATCGCCGCGTGTCGGCTTCAAGTCATCGTAGCGGAGGCTTATACCACCCGCAGAAAAATCGACGCTTAGAGAGCGATTATGGAAATCAAGCATAAAGACTACGCCGAGTTCGGCATCGACATACCCTACGGCCGTCGATCGGGGAAGATCAAGACGATCTGCCCAAAGTGCCACGACCAGCGGAGCAACAAACGAGATAAAAGCCTCTCCGTAGACCTCGACAAGGGCGTATGGCACTGCCACTACTGCAACTGGTCGGGTACGAACGAGGTGCGCGTCAAGGACGACTGGCAGCAGCGCTCCACGATCCGAAAGCAGAAGAAGGTGTACAAGCTCCCCACGTCGCAGGCCACCGAGGAGCAACGTCACCAAGTCGGCGCGAAGGCGCTGTCGTGGTTTGCCTCACGAGGCATCAGTGAGCAGACACTCCGAGCGCTCAACGTGACGGAAGGCCTCGAATGGATGCCACAGACGGGCAAGCCCGAAAACACGGTGCAGTTCAACTACTACCGCGGCGAGGAGCTGGTCAACGTCAAGTACCGCACGGGGCGCAAAGAGTTTAAGCTCGTATCGGGCGCGGAGCTACTGCCCTACAACATCAACGCCATAGGCGGGACGCCCGAGTGCGTCATCACCGAGGGCGAAATGGACGCCCTTAGCTTCGTCGAGTGCGGACGCCTCGACGTCGTCAGCGTCCCCAACGGCGCGAACGCTAACCTCGACTACCTCGACGACTACCTCGAGCAGTACTTCGACGATAAGGAGGTCATCTATATAGCCGTCGACACCGATACGAAGGGCGTCGTCCTGCGCGACGAGCTGATGCGACGCTTCGGCGTCGAACGCTGCCGCGTCGTCGAGTACGGCGAAGGGTGCAAAGATGCTAACGAACACCTCATCAAATACGGCAAGGCCTCGCTCCTGCAGTGCCTCGCCGACGCCCCCGAGACGAAGATCGACGGCGTATTTACCGTCTCCGACTTTGAGGGCGCACTCGATGCGCTCTTCGAGAGCGGCTGGAAGAAGGGGGTGACTATCGGACATCCGAACTTCGACAAACTATGCTCATTCGAGACGAAGCGCCTCTGCATTGTGACGGGTATCCCTGGCTCGGGGAAGTCGGAGTTTATCGACGAGATCGCCGAACGCCTTAACGTCCGCTACGGGTGGAAGTTCGCCTACTTCTCCCCCGAGAACGCCCCCCTCGCCTACCACGCCTCGAAGCTCATCGAGAAGTACACGGGTAAGCGCTTCTCTAAATCGGGCCTCTCGGGCGTCGAGTACAAGCGGGTGAAGGAGCACATCGAAAACAACTACTTCTTCATATCGCCGACCGACAGATTCAAGGTCGACAACATCCTCGAGAAGGCTAAATCACTCGTACGACGAAAGGGCATCAAGGCCTTAGTGATCGACCCCTACAACCGCCTCGAAAGCGAGCAGGGAACACGAAGCGAGACGCAGTACATCTCCGAGCTGCTCGACAAGCTCACAAACTTTGCGCAGCGTAACGACCTCCTCGTGATCCTCATGGCGCACCCAACGAAGCAGCCACGCAACAAGGACGGCATCATCGAAGCCCCCACCCTCTACGACATCAGCGGCTCGGCAAACTTCTTCAACAAGGCCGACTTCGGGATAGTAGTACACCGTAACCGCATCGCTAACAACGTCGAGGTACACGTCCAAAAGGTCAAGTTCCGACACCTCGGGACGTGTGGTACGGCCTACTTCCACTACAACCTCAATAACGGTCGATACGTCCCCTACGTGCAAGACGTCCTACCCGAGTGGGACAACGCCTCACACCTCGACATCATCGACAAGCGCAACGCCGACGAGGCAAAGGCCTCAACGGCTATACCCTTCGATCCCTCCGACGACGAGGACGACGATCCTCTCCTACGCACCACGGGACTATCCGACTGGGAGACCGACGGCGACCGACCCCCTCTACCCTTCTAACTCGCTAATACAGAACGGGTACAGATAGAACATAACTACTAATCACTAATAATCAGCTAATTATGAGCGAAATTACTCCTACCAACAGCACGCCCCTTAACATTTCGGGCATCGTCCTTAACATCCTCCCCGTGCAGACGGGGACGTCGAAGGCAGGCAACCAGTGGCAGAAGCAGGACTTCATCCTCGAGACGCAGGGGCAGTACCCCCGCAAGGTGTGCGTCTGCCTCTTCGGCGACAACGTCGATAAGTTCCCCCTGCAGGTCGGGCAGTCGGTGACGGCGTCGGTGGACATCGAGAGCCGAGAGTTTAACGGGCGCTGGTATACCGACGTCCGCGCGTGGAACGTCGTCTATAACGGGCAGCAGCAGGGCGCACCAGCGCCAGCACCAACGGCCACCGCGCCGACGGCACAGCCCGCACCAACTCCAGCCAAGGGCGCGACGGCACAAGCGCCAGCGGGCACGCCTGCAGCCGCCGGCGATCTCCCCTTCTAAGCTCGCCACAATGAGGATTAAAAAGACCCCAACGGGGACAACAGAGAAGAAGCCCAACCCCCTCTATCGACCTTCGGCGCGACGGAAGGAGCGAGTAGCCGACGAGGTGATACGCTGGATCGTAGATAACGCCCTCGACGATGACTGCAATACGACGATAGAGTGCCTTTGCGTCGAGGCGGTGCGTCACTTCTCCCTCACGTACACGGCAAAGAGCCTGCAGGCCTACCTCCGTACCGCACCGTACTATCGGGAGAGTATAGAGGCAATAAAGGCTATACAGCTCAAGCTGCGACGCGAGCGGGCAAAGCAGTTCCATGACTCCGACGCTATCATCTTTTGGCCGACGTGGAAGCTCGTCGAACGCGGCTATCTCGTCAAGGGCTGACCGCCACCACCCCACACAAGCACCCTCCACGCAGACGACGTGGGGAGGGGCTACTAACCACCACCACCACCCCACAGATAACGAAATGAATACACTCGATACACAGATAGGCGGTACGCACTATACAGACCTACCGCACCAGCCCCTCGACCTCATCGCAGGCCTTGACCTCGACTTCTTCCAAGGAAACGTCGTTAAGTACCTAACGAGGTACAAATTTAAGGGCGCTCCAGTGGCAGACCTCAAGAAGGCCGCCGACTACTGCCGTAAGGCGCACGCCTTCCTCTATTACCGACAACTCACCGACGACTACCGCACACGCGCCACCTACGGCGTCGAGGCGCACTGCGAGGCTAACGGCCTGCCCGACAAGGTCGCCGAGGCTATGCTGAAAGCCATCCTCTATCAGTGGCGCGAGGCCGCTAAGCTGATAGACGAACTCGTCGCCGATAGCACCCTTGAGGCTATCGAGGAGGAGCGGAGGTGTAGTAGCGTCGGCGTCGGTGACTTCTATACAGCGGCCGACGGAGATCTCGCCCTCGGTGCGCCGTGGTCAATATGCGGGCAGTATCGCATCCACGAGGAGGGCGGGCAGTACACCGTCCTGCACGTCGAGGACGGGGACAAGACCATAAAGGGGCGCTACCCCACTATCGACCTCGCAAAGGAGGGGGTAATCTACCACCGAGAGGCACGCCTCGAGCTACTCGTCCGCTACCTATCCGACGAGCTCGAACGCTCACGAAAGAAGCACCCTATCAAGTAGCCCAGCGATGGCAAAGACCAAGACCAAAGCGAAGGCCTCCGACATCGCCACGAGTGACCTCTTCACGGCGCTCTGTCGGAGCGACCTACGCGTCGCCTGCGTACGTGAGCTGCGCTTCCACCCAGTGCGTCGCTGGCGCTTCGACTACGCCATACCCGAGCATAAGGTCGCTATCGAGGTCGAGGGTGGCGTGTGGACGCAGGGACGACACACGCGCCCACGTGGCTTCCTCGGCGATATGGAGAAGTACAACACCGCCACCGCCCTCGGCTGGCGCATCCTCCGCGTAACGCCCGACACCCTCACCACGGGCGCGACGCTCGACCTCGTCCGTCGCACTATCGAGAGCGCGCACTCTTTTTCGCGCCTAAATAGTGATTAAAAAATAATCACTTTAGAGTAAATTTGCAGTATGGCAGATACACAACAACAGACACCGACGCCCGAGATCGTCAAGCTCTCGCAGGTGCAGGCTAACACGGCCAACCCTCGCTCTATCCCGGGCGCGCAGTTCCAGCGCCTCGTAGATAGCCTGCTCGTCCTCCCCAAGATGCTCGATCTTCGCCCTATCGTCGTCGACGCTACGATGACCGCGCTCGGCGGGAATATGCGCTATCGTGCGCTCTGCGCTATCGCCGATATGAGCTACGACGCTATCGGCAACCGCCTTGCGCAGCTCCCCGACTTCGTGAAGAAAACGAAGCCCGAGCAAGAGGCACTCCTCAATCGCTGGCTCACGTGGCGCGACGCCCCTACGGCCGTCATCCTACGAGCCGACCGACTGACCGACGCCGAGGCGCGCGAGTTCATCATCAAGGACAACGTCGGCTTCGGCGAATGGGACTACGACGCCCTCGCCAACGAGTGGGACGAGGCGGAACTAAAGGCTTGGGGGCTGGACGTGTGGCAGCCCGACGACGAGGGCTTAGACGAGGATGCCGACGATGCGAACGCCGACGATGCGAGTAGCAACGACACGCCCGCGCCGTCTCTCGTCGACCGCTTTATCGTTCCTCCGTTCTCTATCCTCGACACCCGAAAGGGCTACTGGCAGAAGCGCAAGAAGGCGTGGCGCGAGCTCATCGGAGACGCTGGCGAGACGAGAGAGGACACGTGTATTGTTCAGCTCGAGATGAGATACCCGAACATATACTACAAATCGAAGGAGAAGCGAAAGGAGCTGGGCATAACCTTCCGCGAATACCTCGATAAGCACGTATCGGAGGAGGAGAAGCGCGAGGATAGCAAGGTATTGACCTCGGGCGTCTCGTTCTTCGACCCCGTCCTCGCCGAGGTGTTGTGTAAGTGGTTTACGCCCGCCGAGGGGAGCAAGATCTTCGACCCCTTCGCGGGAGACACGCAGAAAGGGCTTGTATTCGCCTCGTGCGGTCACACGTTCCGAGGCATAGAGCTACGGCAGGAGCAAGTAGACGTTAACGAGCGCGTGATCGAGGGGCGAGGCCTCGACATCGCCTATATCTGCGACGACGGCCGTAACGTCGCAAAGCACGTAGAGGCGGAGAGCCAAGACCTGCTGTTCTCCTGCCCACCCTACTACGACGTAGAGGTATATAGCGACCTGCCTAACGACGCAAGCAACCAAGGCACGTACGAGGAGTTCCTCGAGGTGCTTCGCGTGGCCTTCCACAGCGCTATCGGATGCCTCCGATATAACCGCTTCGCCGTGGTAGTCGTCGGAGACGTCCGCGATAAGCGCACGGGATGTTACTACGACTTCGTCGGCGACGTGAAGCGTATGTTCAAGAACGCGGGTATGCCTCTATACAACGAGGTGGTACTTATCGAGAGCGGAGCGAGTACGGCGCTACGCGTGACTAACTGCATGAAGACGCGAAAGATGGTCAAGTGCCATCAGAACGTCCTCGTCTTCTACAAGGGCGACCCACGGAAGATCAAGAACCACTTCCCCGCTATCGAGTACACGAGCGAGGAGGAGGCCGATATGGAGGCTACACTCGAGGCGGACACTAACGACTAACCAAAACGACTGAATAGACTATGGGAAAAGCTCAACAAGCAGGTAACGAAAAGGCAAAGCGAAAGCGCGAGGGGCGGCTGGTGATCGTCGCCGAGCTATATAAAAAGGGCTACTCGTGCAGGCAGATCAGCGAGGAGGTGATGAAGCGCCTCGATCTCGCGAGCTACTCGACGAGCGTCGTGCATCGTGACATACAAGTACTGCTCAAGGAGTGGCGCTCGGGGAGGCTCGAGGATATGGACGACGCTATACAGCTCGAACTCGAACGCATCGACGACACGGTGCGCGAGTTGTGGGGGCAGTGGGAACGATCGAAGGAGGCGCAGATCGAGGTGTACAAGAGCAAGCGCGGGAGACCCTCGGGCGGTGGCACTAACGGCTCTGGCGGTGGCCTGCAGACAGTAGAGGCGACCGAAACGGAGAAGACCAAGGCAGGCCTCGGCGACGTGACGTACATAGCCGAGATCCGTAAGCAGCTAATGGAGCGCCGCAAGCTCCTCGGCCTCTACGCACCCGAGAAGAAGGACATCAGCGGGGGCATATCGTTCGCCTCGTTCCTTATCGAGAGCGGGCAGATCGACCTCGACGCTCCCACGGACGACGACAACGACGAGTAGCAGGCTATGGCGAAGAAGACACGAACGGCGAACAAGGAGGGACGACTGCGACAGCAGGGCGTCGACCTCGTCGCGTCGTGGCGTGCCGACTGGTGCAAATTTGCGAAGGAGGCGCTCGGCGTCAACCTCGACGAGGAGCAGCAGGCGATCCTTCGCTCCGTGCAGCACAACCCCCGTACGTCGGTCGCCTCGGGTACGGCGCGCGGTAAGGACTTCGTCGCCGCCTGCGCCGCCGTGTGCTTCCTTTACCTCACGCCACGCTGGAACGCCGAGGGGGAGCTGATAGAGAACACGAAGGTAGCACTCACCGCGCCGACCGATAGACAGGTAAAGAACATTATGATGCCCGAAGTGGCGCGCCTCTTCAATCGCGCGCGACGCCGTGGCGTCGATCTTCCAGGACGGCTCAACGCCTACGACATACGAACGAGTAACGACGAGTGGTTCTTGACGGGCTTCAAGGCCGACGAACACAATCACGAGGCGTGGTCGGGGTTCCACGCCGTCCACACTATGTTTATCATCACCGAGGCCTCGGGTATCGGTGAGGACACGTTCGCGGCTATCGAGGGGAACCTGCAGGGAGACTCTCGCATCCTCCTCGTATTCAACCCCAACACGACGACGGGCTACGCGGCACGAAGTCACAAGGGCGACCGCTGGGCGAAGTTCCGCCTCAATAGCCTAACCGCACCGAACGTCCGCGAGAAGCGCGTCGTGATCCCTGGGCAGGTAGACTATGCTTGGGTGGTCGATAAGCTCCGCGAGTGGTGTACGCCGATCGACGAGCGCGACCGCGCCGAAGAGCAGGACGACTTTGAGTTCGAGGGACAGTGGTATCGCCCCGAGGATCTATTTAGAAAGAAGGTACTCGGGTGCTTCCCGAAGGTCGGCGACGACGTCCTCATCCCCCAGCAGTGGATCGACTTAGCCGTCGAGCGCTGGCGGCGTGCAGGCGGTCAAGAACCACCCGCATACGAGCAGCGCATTCTCGGCGTCGACGTCGCAGGTATGGGTCGCGATAGTTCGTGCTTCTGCGAGCGAAAAGGGAGCTACGTCTTCCCCCTCGACTGCCGTAACTCGGGCGGGCGTGCCGACCACATGGCCGTCGCTGGCGAGGTACACGCACGCCGACGCCGCGAGCCTAGCCTCATCGTGAGTATCGATACGATCGGCGAGGGTGCGGGCGTATATAGCCGTCTCGAGGAGCTGGGCGGAGATAGCCGTCTATTGATCAGTTGTAAGTACAGCGCAGGGGCTAAGATCCGCGACCGCGACCTCACGGATATGACGGGGCAGTACCGCTTCGCCAACCTCCGCGCTTACCTCTTTTGGGCGGTGCGCGACTGGCTCGACCCGAAGAACGACACGGGCGCGATGCTCCCGCCCGACGATCAGCTGGCCGAGGAGATGTCCGAGGTGCGCTGGTCGTTTCGCTCCGACGGGCGCGTCCTCATCGAGAAGAAGGACGAGATTAAGAAGCGCCTCGGGCGCTCCCCCGACCGCTTCGACGCACTCGCCAACACGTTCTACCCGACGCACGCCGTTACGGGTGGCCGTATCGACCTCGCACGACTAAGCGCGCTTGTATAGCGCACTCCCTACATAACGACACTAACGACTAACCAAAACAAGAGAGAGAAAGATGTCACATATTAACGACCTCCTCAACGACGCCTCCGTCTCCGTCGAGGACAAGATCACCGCACTAAAGGAGAAGGCTATCGAGGTGCCAGCGTGGGCTGGGAAGAAGAACCTCGAAGGGCAGTACGACCCGAAGTACCACCCCGTGATGGACAAGACGCAGTACCCCGACGTAGTGAGTAAGGAGGGTATCGAGAAGGTTACGCGCGTAGCGCTCGACCTCCAGCGCCTCGCCGTTAAGCGTATGACGGAGCTATGCGTCGGCATACCCGTCAAGCGTATCTACAAGCCCGCCGACGAGAGGCAGAAGGAGGTCGCGCAGTACCTCGAGGCGATCCTACTGCGTAACCGCGTCGACACCCTGAATATCGAGCGCTTAAATATGCTCTTCGCAGGGTGCGAGGTTCTGACGCTTTGGTACGCCACCGAAGCGCCTAACAACGTGTACGGCTTTGATAGTCGCCTCAAGTTCCGCTGCCGCAACTTCTCACCGATGCTCGGCGATGCGTTGTACCCGCTCTTCGACGAGTACGGCGACCTCGTGGCGCTCTCGGTGGGCTACGCCCGAAAGGTCGGCAAAGCGAAGATTAACTACTTCGACACCTACACCGACGGCCTGCACGTACGATACAGCGACGGCGGCGAGGGCAAGTGGTCGGAGGTAGAGCGCGAGGCTACCACCCTCGGCAAGATCCCCGCCGTGTATATGTACCGCCCTACGCCTATTTGGGAGAATACCTCGGAGACCGTCTACGAGATCGAAATGGCGCTATCACGCAACGGCAACTACCTACGGAAGAACTCCAAGCCGTTGTTTATCGTGATGGCCGACGAGGTGATCTCCTACGGAGACGAGAAGAGCCAAGATAAGGAGTTCCGCTCGGTGATGCAGTACCCCTCGGGAGCGCGCGCCGAGTACGTGACGTGGGAGCAGGCGGTGGACAACCTTAAGTTCTTTGTCGATAATCTCCGCTCGCTCTTCTTCACCCAGTTACAGCTCCCCGACTGGTCGTACGAGAAGATGAGCCAGCAGGCACTCTCGGGCGAGAGCCGCAAGCAGCTGTTCATCGACGCGCAGATGAAGGTCACGGACGAGAGCGGCCGCCTGCTCGAGTTCTTCGACCGCGAGCTTAACGTCGTAAAGGCCTTCCTCAAGAGTGTTCTGCCGACGTACTCCGACGCTATCGACGCGCTAATCGTCGAGACGAAGATAACACCCTTCTCTATCGGCGACCAGCAGGAGCAGATCAATATGCTAATCACGGCGAGCGGTGGTCTCCCCATTATGTCGCAGCGCGAGGCGATCGAGGCGCTCGGCCACTCCGAGGACGTCGATCAGACACTGCGCGAGATAGCCGAGCAGTCGCAGGGAGACGTGTTTAACCCGCTGGAGGGCGCTATCGGTGGCGAAGCGGAGTAACACACCAGCCACGAGGCGAAATGCCGTCACGGACGACGGGGAAGGCTCACGCGGTCAGTGTCGATACTGCGCACTCATACACGACCTCGCCTACCCCTCGGCCGTCGACGGACGCCCTACCCTCGGGCGATGTAAGTACAACAAGCACGGCGGGCGCTTCCTCGACCTCCTCTCGAGGGAGGCCTGCCCTCACTTCGCGAAACGCAAGGACTAACGACAGACAATGGCAAAGAAGCTCATCACACCGCGCCGACGCCGACGCACGGCAGGCCTCGACTACGAGGCGCTGCACCGCCTACACATGGAGGCCTACTCGCGTATGATCTCGGGGGCGTACGATAAGGCTATCTACGAGGCAGTCGCGGTAGCCGTCACCATCCACGGCGTCAAGCCTCCCGAGGGGGAGATCTTCGCGTTCGACAAGCACCCAGCGGCGAAGAAGCGCATCGATGGCGTTATGGTAGGCTTGCAACGGCGTATGCAGGGGATCATCGAGCAGGGCGTGCGCGCCGAGTGGACGCTGGCCAATAACAAGACCGACGCACTCGTTAAACGCGTCTACGGCAAGAGCCTCGAGACGATGCCCGAGGAGCGAAAGCGCCTACTCCTAAGTAACAACGAGGACGCACGCGAGGCGTTCGTGAAGCGCAAGGAGCAGGGGCTGGGACTTAGTGACCGCGTATGGCGATATACCGACCAGTTTAAGAGCGAGATCGAGATGGGGCTTGACGTCGGCATCCGTGCGGGCAAGTCCGCCGACGAACTCTCCCGCTCCCTGCGTGGCTTCCTCCGCGAGCCTAACAAGCTATTCCGACGCGTGCGCGACGAACACGGACAGCTGCAACTATCGGCACGGGCGAAGGCCTACCACCCAGGGCAGGGCGTGTATAGATCGAGCTACAAGAACGCCCTGCGCCTCGCCGCCACCGAGACGAACATAGCCTACCGCACGGCCGACCACGAACGACAGAAGGCGCTCGACTTCGTCGTCGGCGTCGAGGTGCACCTCTCGGGCAACCACACCCTCAACGGCAGGCCCTTCCGATGTATGTGCGACGACCTCGTCGGGAAGTACCCGAAGGACTTTAAGTTTACGGGCTGGCACCCCAACTGCCGATGCTACACTACGCCGATCCTAAAGACGCCCGAGGAAATGGCCGCCGACACGCAGAAGATCCTCCGAGGCGAGCCGACCGACGGGCGGAGCGTTAATGCCGTGGGCGACGTTCCCGATGGCTTCAAGACGTGGCTCGCCGAGAACAAGGGACGTATCGACGGCGGGGCATCCCTTCCCTATTTCATCCGAGACAACAAGGACTACACGACGTAACGGCCACCACACGCACAGACGACGAGGGACGAGCGCTGCACACACTGCAACGTCCGCCCCTCGGCTTATTTGGTAGTATGGTAGTTAGGCTCTCGCCCGCTGTGTCTTGCGATAGATCGGCACACGACGCACCGCGCACCGACGCCCCTCGTACTTTCGACCCTCTCTCACGCCAGCCCTGTAAAGTGCCTGCACCGAGCAGCCCACCTCCGACGGCGTGAAGTGGTCGAAGATGGCGGCCAGAGAGAAGAAGTAGTGCGATCGCTCCTTGTGTCCCTCGGGGGCTTCGTGAAAGTGCACCTCGTACGCGTAGGTAGTGTTGTTTTTGATCATAATTCGTCGTCTATCATTATGTGGTAAGCGTCGCGCGTGAGATCGACGTCGTAGAGTGCGTCGTGGAGCTTGTCCTCCGACACCGTCACGCCGAGCTGCGCGGCCACGGTCGAGAGCTTGAAATTAGGCATCAGCGGACGCTCGGCGAGTAGGTACTGCGACGCAAGCACCATCACGTCGACGGAGTTCGACCAAAACCACGAGCCGAAGTAGTTATCCCCATTTTGGAGGAAGAAGCCCCGCAGGAACTGATTATCAAACGAGGCGTTATTGTAGCCGACGAGGAAGAACTTATCCGTCTTGTTATACTTGCTCACATAGCGCGAAAGCATGGCTACCAGCTTGCAATAAACGTCCTCCATCGGAGGGTAGGCGTCTATCTCCTCACGGGTGACGCCACCGACGGCGAGAGCCTCGTCGAGGATCTCGGCCTTTGGGTTTGGGCGCACCTTGAAGTCGAAGCGCTCCTGCTCGACGCCGTCGATCTCGACGATGCCGCTAATCTGATGTATGCCGTGGCGTGCTGGGTTTGTCCCCGTCGTCTCGAGGTCAAAAAATAATAGCTTCATATCGTTTGTCTGTATTAGTCGTTAATGCCGAGCAGTCGGCAGGCGAAGTCGAGGCGGCTGGCTTCGGCTATGGTTTTTAGCGCCTCTTCTCCACCTTCCACACCGAGGAACTCGCCAACGAAGCGACCACAGTTATTAGCTGCTTTTATATACACGTCATCTTCGATTAAGCGGTAGGTTATACAGACCTCCCTCTCAAGTGGGCACACCTCAGCGGTAAGAATTCCATCAATATCTTCCTCCCACTCCAGCGGGCATTTATCCAGCTGCGCTTTTACGTCTTCTCGTGTCATTGCTGTGCCTCTTCCTTCATCTTACGTAACGCCTTGGTGAACTCATCCACCGCATCGCTTAGGTCGGTGAGCTTGTCGTCCAGCTCGTTGTACTTCTCTTGTATTTTGTCGATGACTCTGCATGCATTACTCAGACTCGCATCCTCAAGGAGTTTGAGGCGGTAATCTATGTCTTCATACTTGTCCGTTACCTCTTCCATTCGTGAGGTCAAGATGGCTGCGAAGCGCTCCATCGATTTCAGTTCTTCTTGCGTCATTGTTGGTCGTGTTGATAGAGTGCGCCCCGCCGTTCGAGGCGCGTGAAGGTATCGCGTGCGGCAAGCCGCCAGCAGGGCGCACTCGTGGTTAGTTCTGTTCGTTGCATTCGCTCCTGAGCTTGTCGATGCCGTAAATGACCGACTCCCAGCACCCTGCGAATACGCCTTCAATGGCGTCCTGCGCGGCATCGCTTAGTGGAACTTCCTTTGCTATCTGCCGTAGCTCCTTGAGCAGCTCGGTGTAACCCTTCGTATCTGCATTAAAGCCGAGCTGCTCCGCTTCATTGCAGTAATGAATTGCCATAGAAAAGTTCCAGTAACTTCCGTATTCCACGGCGGTCACAATAGCCCAAAGTGCACGCCCACGGAAGTAATCCATCCGATAGGTGACAAGCAGGTTGTTGCACCATCCCATTAGCACCTCTTTCTGTTCCTTTGTCATAGCTGTTTGTATTTAGTTGTCTTGCTTCTGTCGCTCCTTCCTCAGCTGGTGGTTCTGTGTGCGGAGGGCTTCATTCTCGCCCTTCACACGCTCGAGCTGCTGGTGGAGGTAGTAGTTCGTTTTGCTCATGCTCTCCCGTAGCTCCTCCTTGGACTTGTGGAGCTTCGTCAGCTCCTTTCGTTCGCTCCAAATCGTGAGCGTCTCTGCGATTGACCACACGAGTAGCCCACTGCAGGCGATGATGAGAAGGTCGATGATGTTGTCCGTTGTCATAGTCGTTGCTATTTGATTTTGTGCGCGTAGTAGGAGACGTTGTTAAGGGCGGCGACGCTTTGCAGTACAGCGCCCTCGGGGAGGGGAATACCACGGCCGACGCGGTCGCTGTACTGCGTGACGAGGTAGACGTCCTTCGCGCCTTCCTCGTAGTCGGAGGCGTAGACGACCTGCTCGGCGTCGACGCGTAGAGAGGCGGCGAAGGCCACGCGGTCGCGTCGCTCGAGGCGCTGGGCTATGATGCGATGCTCGCGCTTGAGCTTCGAGTGAGAGCAGCTTCGTAGGATCGTGGCGATGAGGTACTGCCGTATCTCCGCCGAGTACGTTCGATAGCTCGCATCGGTGCGGACGCGGCTATACAGATCCTCGATACCTTCGACCTGCTCGAGGAGGTCGTAGACGAAGCCCAGCGCGCAGCCGCCCTCAATGATGTCGGGGTCGATGTCTCGTAGTCTCATATCCGTTACTTCGTCTTAGTGATGGGTGCGGGCATAGCGATCTGCACGAGCCCCTCGTGTCCGCTCAGCGTGATGTGGTAGTACCCGCCGTCCTCGGGGAACGTCCCCTCCCACTCGGGGATAGGTTGCGCGCACTCGACCTGCTCGAGGTGTACGAGCTTGGCGATGATGAAGGCGTGCGTCAGTGGGGAGAGATAGTACTTTACGCCCGTCCAGCTCTCGAGGAGGATAGGACGCTGCCCAGCGTCGATGGCGCGAAGTACGGCGGTAATGGCGTCGATGTGTCCCATTTCGTTGTCGTTGCTTTTGAGTTACTATTCCGTTCGATCTTGATTTAACTGATTGGTTAAATCTTCACTGCAAAGGTAGTACTATATTTTTTGATTATACAAATACTACTGCGAACTATTTACTCAAATAGCGCGCACAGCCGCTCGTCTAATACTCACATACAAACACACATTTCGCACAATACAAACGACTTATGGGCGTAGGCATTCCCGAAAAGAGTACATTTGTGGAAGTAAACCAAATGGTTTAATTTTTAATCATCCAATGTATGAAAGAGCAAATTCTCGAGGCACTCCGCTCCAAGTTCCCAGGACGAAGTGCCGTGATCTTGGGCAGGATAGCCGACAAGCTGGCGAAGACTGCCACGACGCCCGAGCAGGTAACGACCGCAGTCGAGGGAGTTACACCCGAGCTCATCGAGGTTATCGAGAGCTACGGCGATAGCCGCGCCACCGAGGCGTCGACAACCGCGGTGACGAACTACGAAGCGAAATACGGGCTTCGTGAGGGCAAGCCGACCACCCCGCCAGCGCCTACGGGCGACGGCAACGACAACGCACCCAAGGGACAAGCGGACGAAGGCGTACCCGCCTGGGCAGTCTCGCTCACCGAGCGCGTAACGGCGCTCCAAAACGAGCTGAACAGACGAGACGCAGAACGGACGACGATGGGGCGCAGACAGGCATTCGAGGCGATCTACGGCCACCTCCCCGAGCCACTGCGAAAGGGCTACGAGCGCATCCCGCTCGACACGCTCTCCGACGAGGAGTTTACAAAGCTCTCGGCGGACGTAACGGCAGAGGTCGGGGAGATCGGGCAGGCGTTCGCCGCTAAGGGTGCAGTCTTCTCAACGCCCAGCGCTCACCACGGCGGGGCGTCCGCACAGAAGGAGCTGACGAAGGAACAGATCGAAGAGATCAACCGCCGAGGCGGGAAGCCCGCCGACGGGGAACAGCCCTTCTAAGTGTGCAGTATTAGAATTTCCAACCATTAACCAAAACGAAATTAACTATGGCAATGACCGTAAAGAGACGCCGCGACGATAACTTCCCTCGCGTCGTCGTGCATAAGATGGCGGACATTAGAGGCGGTGTCTCGGTAGACACGAAGGAGCTGGGCGGCGACGTCCTCCTCGAGGGTACGCCCCTTAGCGCCCCCGTGAATGGCGTCTGCCACGCCGTCAAGATCGCCCGCGTCGTTGGTGACGTCGGCGCGACGGAGAAGTCCGTCAAGATCGCGAAGGGTCACAACTTCCGCGTCGACGACGTCGTGATGGTCGACGAGGCCAAGGTCGCAACGAAGATCTCCAAGATCGACGCCGAGGCAAAGGACTACGACACGATCACGATCAAGGCCGCCGTCGGCGAGCTGAAGGCGGGCGCTATCCTCGTCGAAGCGAAGGAAGAGAGCGAGAACGCCTCGGAGCTGAAGTATAAGCCCGTCGCCATCGCAGGTCAGAATGTGGTGATCGAGCCGAAGAGTAACCTCATCGTAGACGCGTGGGTGATCGCCGTCACCACTGGCCACGCCCTCCCCACGTGCATCCGTAAGAGCCTTACGTGCGTCGTGAACTACTAACCAAAACAACTGAATAGCAATGGTAAAAGGAACTATGATCGAAGGCCTCGACGCGCAGATCGTCCAGGCACGCGTGAACGGCATCGACGCTAAGCCCTTCCTCTTTGGTACGCACTTCCCGATCAAGAAGGTAAACGGCTTCTCGTGGAAGACGCTCACCAATCAGGCAGCTAAGCTCAACGTCGCCGCCGACATCCACGCCGACGGCTCTACCACGCTCCGCAAAGCACGCCCCAACTTCGAGAGCGCACGCGGGGACATCCCCTTTATCTCGATTAGCCGCGAGCTCGGCCGCTCCGAGATCAAGGACTATCAGGTAGCGCTCGCAATGGCGCAGGACGCCGACGCGACGAAGCTCGTGCAGTACTGGGGCGAGGACGTAGACTTCTGCTTCAACGGCGTGCAGTCGGAGCTGGAGTACATCGCGTGGGCGCTTGCGTCCAACGCTGGTAAGCTCTCCTTCACGACGACGAACAACGCGACGTTCGCCAACCAGTATGACCTCGACTACGACGTCTACGACTTTCAGAAGCAGAAGACCTCGAGCGACTGGGGCAACGCCTCCTCCGCCGACGTCCTCGGCGACCTGCGTAAGTTCGTCAAGCTGGCGAAGGAGAAGGGGCTGAACCCCAAGTTCGTGTTTATGAACCTCGACGAGCTGTACAAGATCTGCACCACCGATCAGATCATCAAGGCCTGCTCGAGCTTCATCGCCAACGCCGTAGGCTCGGCGCAGACGCCCGACCTCGCCGCCGTCAATCAGATGCTCGCCCGTCAGGCTTGGCTCAACGGCCTGCAGATCCGCGTCATCGACCAGACGATCACGCGCGAGTTCGCCGACGGCAGTAGCGTTGCAGGCAATCCCTTCGCCGACGCTCGCATTATCCTCTCCGAGAAGGAGGTACTCGGCTCGACGCAGTACGACCTCCTGCAGGAGAACGTGACCGAGGGCGTCATCCGCGTAGAGCGTGGCCACACCGTGGTAAAGAAGTACGGTACGATCGAGCCACTGACCGAGGTAACGATCGGGCAGGCCGACGCTATCCCAGTCCTCGACACGGCGTACCGCAATATCTACGTCCGCACCGACGCGAAGAAATGGTAGCCTAACCGACGTCGTATGGTAACAATCGCCGAAGCGCTGCGAGGCCTCAACGCCTACCCGATCCCAGAGCGCACGCTCGTAGGGGTAGCGACGGCGCGCGGGCTTTTACTCGACGACGACGCCACGCGAGAGGCACTGCGCAGTAGAGCTTATCGCCTTACGTGCGCAGACCTCCTCGTATGGCTCTCACAAGCGCCATTCGTATCGCAGGGCGGGCAGAGTTATACGTTTTCAAGCGAACAGCGTACAACGATGCGCGCTCAGGCGTCTTCGATTTACAAAGATCTCGGAGAAGTAGATGCGCTCAATGTGAGACCATCGTACGGATATAAAGGCACAGACCTATGATCATCGACAACGGAGTACTATACACGCGGGCGGCAGTAGAGGCGACGCCCTCGCTCGATCCTAAGACAGGCTACCCACGCCGCGCCGAGGACGAGTGCTGGTGCAACCCCATACGCTGCCAATTCCGCACACGAGATTATAGCAATCTGACGCGCGTGCAGGGAGAGGCGGTACGCCTCGCCAAGTACGAGATACTTATCGAGGAGCAGCCCTTCACGGCGGGTGCGGTGCGCCTTGAGGACGTCTTCGGCGGCGTCGTGTGTGAGGCCTCCGTTATCGAGATCGAGCCGTTGCAGGCCGTCGGGCAGATCCGCATCCTCATCTAATAGGGCTATGGCGATTAAGAGACTGACGCGGGCGGATTCCGCCGAGAGGTACGTCGGCGAACAGCTCGAGCGTATGCAGCGGGCTATCGTCTACAACCTCCAGTACATCGGCGAGCAGTGCGTCGCGCACGCACGAAGCCTACCGTCGCCTCCTGCCGAAGCGGGAGCGTCTCCCCACCAGCCTAACTATATCGACCGCACGGGCAACCTCCGCTCCTCGATCGGCTACGTCGTCGCTATCGACGGCAAGGTCGTAGAGGGCGGTCGCTTCCCGTCGATAAAGGAGGGCGGCGAGGGTGCAGGGCAGGGCGAGGCGTTCGCCTCCGAGGTAGTGGTGCGGGAGTTTCCGCACGGCATCGTCCTCGTCGTCGTGGCTGGGATGAACTACGCCGCACACCTCTCCGCACGCGGGTACGATGTACTCGACAGCGCCGAAGTGCTGGCGGCTAAGCTCGTGCCACATCTCCTCCAATCGCTCGGCTTCGAGGTCTCCTAATCAGCACAAGGCAAAAGGGATGAAACTAACGAGTAAGAAGGTACAGCGCGACGTGCGCGATCTACTCCTCGAGAGCGATCTCGCTAAGGCTATCGACGGGGGCGTCTACCACGCAGGGACACGCCCACGGGATAGCCGAGCCGAGGACGCGGTCGTCATCTTCACGGGTGGCGTCCCCGACCAAATCGACGAGGGCGTCGTGACGCTCAACATCTACGTCCCCGACGTCATCCCCTACGGAGAGGACAACGGCGTGCAGGTCGAGGACATGCAACGCGTCGAGGAGATCGAGGAGCTGGCGCGTGCGTTCGTCCGCTCGCTCACGGCTGGGCGGTCGTGCTACCGCTTCCGACTACTGCAGACGATCCACAGCGTCGCCGAGCCTTCTATTAACCAGCACTTCGTCGTCGTCAAGATCGCTTATCGCTACTACGACGGCGTCGAAGATTAGAGATACAACCATTACCAACCAATTAACTAACCATAACTATGGCAGTACTTTCATGGGGTAAGCCCCGTATTCAGAAGTGCGCGTCGGTGGCAGGCGTCCCCGATGGCAACTGGGTCGATCTCGACACTCCGAAGCAGGACACCACGAAGCTCACGACCACCGCTGGGCAGGAGGTGACCGCTAACGAGGAAGGCGGCGACGTCGTCGACGTCCGCTCGGGTAAGAACACCTACTCGCTCGAGTTCGATCAGTTCGTCAAGAAGGGCGTCGCTCGTGACTTCGAGGACGAGGACGGCCTCGTCCCTGGCGAGTTCGCTATCCGCCTTATCCCCGAGGACGAGGCAACGGAGGGGCTTCTTATCGAGCGCGCCACGATCCGCGTCGAGGAGAGCTACTCGTCGACCGACGGCAAGCTCCGCCACGTCGTCGTTAAGGCCGTTAAGCCCGCCACGGGTAAGACGCTCAAGCCTTACACGCACAACGGGCTGACGGTATCGCAGCGTGAACTCTTCTTCACGAGCGCGGCCGACACGACGGGCAAGAACATCACGGTGACATCGACGGCCAACCCAACGGCCACGTCGAGCGAGCGCTGGGTGACGGCCGAGCAAGTCGCAAAGGTGATCAAGGTCAAGGTCGAGGCGAACACCTCGGGTAAGCTCCGTAAGGCGGTCGTCACGATAACGGCCGACGGGAAGAGCGCGCTCATCGAGGTAACGCAGATCCCCGCCTAACGTCGACGGCGCTATCATTTCATAACTAATTCGATCACGGCCGCCTCCAGCGGCTAAGAGGTGCAGGCGCTTAGGCCGCCGCTCGTTTGGGGGCGAGCGGTAAGTGGGTGCAACTCCCACCACCTCGCCAAACGTCACAGATATACACGACATACGATGAACGAACAACAGCAGACAATAGAGCAGCGCGTCGGCGCTACGCTCCTCCAGCAGCCGAGACAGGTAGAGGTGGCGGGAAAGACGTACAGCGTCGCACCTCCAACGATAGCAACGCTCATACTCGCTTCCGAGGCGATCTCGCTACTACCGCAGGAGCGCCTCGACGACCAGCACATCGTCGAGGAGACGCTGCGCATCGCGAAGGACTGCCGCATACTGGGCGACATCCTCGCTATCCTCATCCTCGGCGCTAAGGGCTTGACCGAGGAGCGCACGATCGAGGAGCGTACACTCTTCGGCCTTCGTCGCCGTCGCACGACGCGGACGATCGACCGCAAACGAGAGCTGGCCGACGAACTCCTCGAGGCACTCGCACCGCGCGACCTCTGGCGTCTGATCTCCGAGCTACTGCGCGATATGCAGATCGGTGATTTTTTCGGTGCTACCACTTCCCTCCTCGAGGTCAATCTGACCAAGGCGACGCGGGGAGTGGCGACAGAAACGACAGCCCGTGGGCAATCGTCGGAGGCATAGCCAAGGCCTATAACTTCCCGATCGACTACGTCCTTTACGAGTTATCCTATCCTAACCTAATCCTCCTCGGGGCGGTCATTCCGAGCTACCAAGGCGCAAAGGATAAGGCAAAGGACGAGGAGATAATCAGAGAGGGCGACGAGAGGCATAGGGAAGCACTACGCGAACTATTCGACAAAGCAGACTAATGAACAGCGAAGACGGAAAGAGTTACTACGGCATAGGCATAGACAACAGCGAACTACGCCGCGACGCCGAGGAGGCGCGACAGATACTCGTCGATATAGACAAGCAGGTCGAGCAGGCAACGCGCGACGCGAGCGAGGCGGCGAGAGTACCTAACGTCGACGTGAGCGTCAACGTGGAGACGAACGCGCCCGAGATCGCGGGGGAGCTAACAAGCTCATTTGAACGCGTCGGAGGCGTCATCGGTCGCCAGCGTGAGGCGGCGCAGGAGTTCATCGTGCAAGTCGACGCTATCGGGCAGGAGGCTCGCGAGCAGAGCGACCGCGTGCGTGAGCTACTTACGGACATCCCCACGGTAAATATCGACTTCGTGAGCAACGCGCCCGACACGGCGCAGGCTATCGAGCAGGCCTTCGCCGAGCTTGACCGCGTCTACGACGCCAACAAGCGGGGCATCGTCGAACTGGAGGCCGAGTATCGACGCCTCGCCGAGGAGCAACGCAAGGCGAACAATAGAGGCGACGGCAAGGGCGCGGCCGCCCTACGTGAGCAGAAGGCGGTCGTCGAGCAGGTCATCGCTACACGTAAGAAGCTCCTCGCCGAGATCGAGGCGACAGCAGACCAGCTACACAAGGAGGAGAACGCCCTGCGTTCGGCGGGTGAGCAGGCAAAACAGGCGGGCGAGAAGCACGTATCACTCCGCCAGCGACTGCGTGAGATTAAGACGGCGCTCGTCGAGATGGAGGCTGCAGGCCAACGAGGCACGGCGCAGTATCAGGCGTTGCAGGCCGAGGCCGCACGCCTTACAGACGCGTGGGCAGACGCCTCGGCGCAGGCTACGATCCTCGCACACGACCAGCGAGGTATGCAAGGCGTTATCTCGGGGCTGTCGGGGCTGTCGGGTGCTGCCTCCGTGGCGCAGGGCGCTATGGGACTATTCGGCGCGGAGAACGAGAAGCTACAGCAGATAATGCTCCGCGTGCAGAGCGTTATGGCTATCACGATGGGGCTGCAGCAGATACAGCAGACGCTCAACAAGGATAGCGCCTTCTCACTCGTGACGCTCAACAGCCTAAAAAAGGTGTGGAACAAGCTCCTCGGCGAGAGCGCCGTGAAGCAGTCGGAGGAGGCCGTCAGCACTACGGCGTCGACGGTGGCCACTACTGCCAACACCGCCGCCACAACGGCGAACACGGCGAGCAGGGCGACGAACAACGCGGCGGCCACTACGGGCGTCACGGCACAGCGCACGCTCGCTGGCTCTACCGTCCTCGCCACGGCAGCCACGACGGCGCAGGCGGTGGCGACGCGCGCTGCATCGATAGCACTGCGAGGCCTCAAGGCCGCGCTTATCTCTACGGGTGTCGGTGCGCTCATCGTCGCCGTCGGCGAGCTTGTCAGCTGGCTCTCGAGCCTCGCATCGGCAACGTCCGAGGCCGAGGAGAAGGCTAAGCAGATGGCCGAGATCACGTCGAAGGGTAACGAGGCATACATTAAGGCGCGCGTCGAGATCGACAACTACCAGATGAAGCTCGAGCGTTATAGCGGCTCGAAGGAGAAGGAGAAGAGCATCGTCAAGGAGCTAAACAGCAAGTACGGCGAGGCGCTCGGCTACTACAAGAACGCGGCCGAGTGGAAGCGCATCTTGCAAGAGAAGGGCGAGGACTACGCTAATACGATGCTCCGCGAGGCAGAGGCGCAGGCGGTACTCTCCAAATACACCGAGGCATACATAGCGCTCCAAGACGCAAAGAACAAGAAGGCCGCCGAGTATGGTAGCTGGTACACGTCCGACGCCCGCGACGAGCTGACGAAGAAGCGCGCTATCGAGAAGCTGCAGAAGGAGGCTGACGAACTCGAGGCCACATACCGCAAGGCCTTCGCCGCCGCCGAGCAGACGAAGCAGACTGCGAATATCGGCGGCCACGTCGACCCGACCACGACGAAGAGCAAGACGAGCGGGCGGACGTTCGACCCAGCGAAGGCCGCACTCGAGGAAAGGCTGGCACGCGAGGCCTACGCCAAGGACGCGAAGAAGTACATCAAGGAAGCGCAGGACGAGCTAACGAAGCTCGCTATCGACGCGCAGGAAGCAGGGCTGACGCGTGAGCTGAACGAGATCCGCCAAGGAACGAAGAAGCAGCTCGAAGCCCTTAACGATCGATACGAGGCGATAGCCGAGGCGCGCAAGGCCGAGGCGAAGGCTATCTATATGAGTAAGAAGGGTGCTACCGAGGTCGGCTGGGCAAACAGCGCCGAGGGGAAGCGCACGACGAAGGAGTGGCAGGAGACCGTCGCAAAGGATAGCCCCGAGATCGCACGCTTCTACGAGCGTATGTGGCAGGCGGTGACGGCCAACGGCGAGCGCGCTATTAAGGCGGCGCAGGAGAAGTATCACGATGCCCTCATCGACGAGTTCGGCTCGATCCAAGACAAGGAGGATAAGCTACTGCGCGACTGGTCGAAGCGCCTCGCCACGATGCCCGTCGAGTTTCATGACGAGGCCGTCCGCAAGATGGACGAGGAGCTCTCCAAGATCTCGAGCGAGCGCTTCCGCAAGGCTATCGACTGGGAGAGCGTCTTCGGCGACCTCACGAAGCAGGCACTGCCAGTTCTCGAGTACACGCTCGGGCGCGTCCGTCAGTACTTCGAAGCTAATAAGGGCGTACTGTCCACGCAGGAGATCAAGGACTACCAAGAGGCGATAAAGAACATGGAGAGCGAGATCGCAGGGCGCAACCCCTTCGCCTCGCTACATAAGGCCATCCGCGACGTATCACGTGCGAAGACAGAGTACACCGACGCGATCGCCGCAATGGTGGCCGCGCAGGAGCGACTGGCCGAGGCGCAGCGCGCGTACAACGAGGCACTGCGCGAGAAGTCCGCCGTACAAGATGCGCACGAGGATCAGACGACGCCCGAGTTCATCGCCGCAATCGCCGAGGCAAACGAGAAGCTCGCCACGGCGCAGAAGGAGCAGGCGAAGGCGCAGGACGAGAGCGACAAGGCCGTGCGTCGTGCAATGCAGGCACGCAACGGCATAACGGCCTCATACGCCAATCTCACGACGAGCCTACGCAACGTCGGCGGCGTACTAAAGGACGTCGGGGGCAAGGCTAAGCTCCTCGCGTCGGTCTTCTCTACGGACGTCGCCGAGGGGCTGGCGCAGGTCGTAGACTTCACGGGCGAGGTCATCGACGCCACCTCGTCGGCGATACAAGCCGTCGGGGACGTCGGTAAGAGCGTTGCAAAGGGCGTAGCCGACACGGTGCAGAGTGCCTCGGCTGGCGCTACGGCGGCGGCCACGGCTGGCGCTACTGCCGTCTCGATGGTAGAGAAAGCCTCCGTCGTGCTGGCCGTCATATCGGCCGCCCTGCAGGTGGCCACGGCGATAGCTAACCTCTTCAACAACGACGGGAAGAAGCAGAAGCAGATCGAGCGCCTGCAGGCCGAGATCGACCAGCTCCAGTGGGAGCTATCGAATACGGGGGCGACGCGCCTAAGCGCCGAGTACGGCGACGCGCTCGAGAAGGTGCGCGATCTCTACGCCGAGACGCGCGACGAGGTGATGGCGCTACGAAAGGAGAGCATCGCGACGGGCAGCGCGTGGGAGCGTATGTTCGCCGTCGCTCGCAACCGCGGGGAGATCTTCGCTAAGACGGTGGAGAAGATCGCCGACTCCTACGCGAAGATGAGCTACACGGCGAACAAAGCACTCGGCGAGGCACGACTGGACGACGGCCGCGCGAAGCTCGAGAACCTCGCCAAGCAACAGCTCCTCGTCAAGGAGCAGCTCGAGGCCGAGCAGGGCAAGAAGAAGACCGACAAGGGTAAGGTCGCCGAGTACAAGCAGAAGATGGCCGAGATCGGCAACCAAATGGCCGAGGCGCTTAACGAGCCTCTCGAGAAGATCATCGGAAGCTCGGCGGAGAGCCTCGCGAGCGAACTCGGCAACGCCTTCTTCGACGCGGCTAAGGCTGGCGAGGACGCTATGGAGGGCTGGCACAAGAAGACTAACGAGATCGTCGGCGACATCGTCCGCCGTATGCTCGTCACTAAGCACCTCGAGCCACAGCTCGGCGAGCTATTCAATAAGTATAAATCGAAGTGGTTTAACGAGAAGGGCGCGTTTAAGGGCATCGACGCCGTGAATAGCTCGGCCTCCGAAATGGCCACCGAGATAGGGCGTATCGGCGAGAGCTTCGGGCAGGTGTACGGCGCGCTCGACGACAGCCTCAAGAAGTTTGCTAACGGCGACGAGGGGCGCACGCCGTCGCAGAAGGGCATCGCCACGGCGTCGCAGGATAGCATCGACGAGCTCAACGGGCGTATGACGGCAATACAAGGCCACACGTTCACGATCTCGGAGCATACGCGCCAGCTGACGGCGACGACTGGCCTCATCCTGCAGAGCATCGTCAATATCGAGAGCGAAACTAACGGCTTCGGCGCACGTCTCACACGCATGGAAGCGCTCGTCAAGCGCTCGAGCGACACCCTCGAGGAGATGGCGCTAACGGGCATCAAGATTAAGTAATAGACAATGGACGAGAAGAAGATCATCGCGCGCCTCTACAACGGCTGGCGCGAGGCGAAGAACAAGGCAGAGCGAACGGCACGGCTCGAGGGGGATATGCTCCTCGCTCGCCGTCTACGTGCCTGCAACGTATTCACGGGCGAGGAGACGACGCTCGCCGAGGTCGTGGCGAAGCTGCACAGCATCGAGGGGATGGAGTTCCTACTCCTCTCAGGCTTCCCTACGCTCGAGCTATTCCGCGAGTATAAGGACACCCTGCCCGAGGGGTGCGGAGTGTACGTCGACGCGGGAGAGATCAACCTACACGACACGCTCGACGCTATCCTCGTAGGCGATACGCACGCGACGGGAGAGTACACGCGTACGAAGTGCCACAAGATAACGGCAGTCTACGGCGCGTCGGCCACCGTCGACGCCTACGAGTGGTCAGTCGTCCGACCACGCTACGACGAGGCCTCACGGGTAGAGGTGCGTCGCCACGACAACGCTATCATCCTATGACGGCCACGGCTCGCATCATCGTCGACGGCGTCGATACGTTCGACCGCTTCGGCGTCTTTGCACTCGAGACGGGGCTGAACGACCTACTCGCCTACCCGCCACTAAAGCCCGTCGAGGCTAACGACTGGCACGAGCAGGAGGGCATCGACGCCGACCTCTCCGCACCGAGGCTCAACGGCCGCGAGGTGACGATCAAGATAGGTGCGACGGGGGAGCTTGGCGCACCGCAGACGATAGCCAAGCTCGAGGCCTTCCTCGCCTTCCTTCGTCAGAGCGTGTATCGTGTATTTCGCTTCGCCTTCCTCGGCGGACGCGAGTACACGCTTCGCCTCGTCGGCGAGCCAAATCTAACGATCGCGCAGGCGCTCGGCTTCGTGACGCTCAAGTTCGCCGACGACTACCCGCTGAAGGGCTACACATACAGAGCGCCGATAAGCAGCGCGCCGAAGAGTTACGACTACTTCGTCGACCGCTGGACACTCACCGACTACGGCGCTCGCGTCACCGAGGGGACGCTGGCCGAGTTCGCCCGACGCGCAGACGTCAAGACGGGGCTAACGCGCAACATCGCCACGGCGCACGGCGTGATAGGCGACGCACGGGGGACGGTGCGACAAAAGAGTAAGGAGGTAAAGATGCGTCTGCACTTCCGCGCCGAGACGTTCGACGAGCTGTGGCGCAACTACGACGCCCTGCTCTACGACCTCACACGACCAGGGGCGCGAACGATCCGCGTGCGTGACCTCGGCAATAGAGATTATCAAGCATACTACAAGAGCGCACAAGTGACGGCCTTCTATCCAGACGACCGCCCGTGGCTCGACACGACGATAACGCTCGTAATACTCCGAGAGCCAAACTAACGACACTAACCAAAACGACAGAGCTATGATTATCTACGACAGCAACGGAAGGACGCTACTCGACGGCGACGTCGACGACGCGAGCTTCCGCCACCGCGCTATCAAGGGCGACCACACGCTGACGCTCAAGTACTCGCTGCCCGATCACGTCGAACTCCCCCGCGGTGCGTGGTGCGAGTACCAAGGGGAGCGCTACGAGCTCCTCAATCCCGAGGCTATTAAGATGCACCACACGCGCAACTTCGAGTACACGGTGACGTTCGAAGCGAGGCAGTCGCGCCTCAAGCTGTGGAAGTTCCGTAACAACGTCGACGGGCGCCTCAAGTTTCCCATGACGGCCACGCCACGCGAACACCTCGAGATGCTCGTCGCGAACCTCAACGCGCGCGACACGGGGTGGACGGTTGGCGACTACATCGAGACGCCCGAGAAGCTCGTCAGCTACGACCATAACTCCTGCTGGGACGCACTCGGGAAGATGGCGCAGGAGTTCGAGACCGAGTGGGAGATCGCCGACAAGCGTATATCGCTCCGCAAGGTCGAGTACAACAAGACTAACCCGCTGGCACTGGCCTACGGCTTTGGCCGAGGCCTCAAGACGGGCGTCGGGCGCACGGCCTCGGGAAAGACCCCGACGGAGATCTTATTCGTGCAGGGTGGCGAACGCAACATCGACCCCGCGAAGTACGGCTCAAAGACGCTGCACCTGCCGAAGGGGCAGACGATCGCCTACGACGGCTCAAAGTTCGAGGGTGAGGCGGGCTTCGTCGCCGCCACCGCACGACGCTACAAAGTCGACGCCGAGGGGCTATCGGTGAGCCGCGCCGACAAAGCTCTCGAGACGCGCGCCGAGGATAGCGTGAGCGCCACGGAGATCTACCCGAGCCGCGTAGGTGAGGTTAGCTCGGTCGTCGCGGTCAATACGGCGCGCAACTTCTACGACATTACCGACCTCTTCATCCCCGACGCACTCGACTACGAGAAGGCGCTGATCGCTGGGGAGACGATGACGATTATCTTCCAGTCGGGGCAGCTCGCAGGGCGCGAGTTCGAGGTGAAGTACCACCACCGCACGACGCCGAAGAAGGCGGGTAAGCGCTTCGAGATCATCCCGCAGGAGATCGACGGCGTGACGATGCCGAGCGAGCAATTCAAGCCCAAGCGCGGGGACAAGTACGCCGTGTTCCACGTCGCACTCCCGCAGTCATATATCGCCGACAACGCCACGAAGACTGGGGCAGAGTGGGAACTACTCAAGAAGGCCGTCCGACACCTCTACGAGAGCGAGGATCAGAAGTACACGTTCACGGGCGAACTCGACGGCCTATGGGCTAAGCGCGACTGGCCTAATATCGGCGGGCGTCTCGTCCTCGGCGGTTATGTCTCCTTCCGCGACGATAGCTTCGCCCGCGACGGCGTCCTCCTCCGCATCGTCGGTATTAAGGACTTCGTCAACGCCCCGCACTCGCCTATCCTCGAGTTATCGAACGACGTCGTCGGCTCGTCATTCTCGGGCGGCCTGCAGAAGCTCAAGGACGACGAGGCAATGGTCGAGGAGCGGCACAAGGAGGCGCTACAATTCACGAAGCGCCGATTTAGCGACGCGAAGCGCACGACGGAGGCGCTCATCGAGGCAGCGCTCGACGGATTCACTGGCAAGGTCTCGCCTATCGTCGTGCAGACGATGCAGCTGCTCGTGGGCGACGAGAGCCTGCAATTCCGCTTCATCGACAACCGCGCCAACCCTAAGCAGGCCGCGCACAACGTCACGTTTAACAAGGCGACGCGCCAGCTGATCATACCCTCGGGGACGATCCAGCACCTCACGATGGGTATCACGACGCTAAGCTCACGACACGCGCCGAGCGAGTACAAGTACTGGGACATCCAAGGCATCACGTCGGCACGCCTCGACGAGGCCGACAAGAGCTACTATATCTACGCACGCGTCGAGGCCAACGGCACGCGCGGCACGTTCCGCATCGAGGAGCAGTCGCGACGCATCGACAGCGAGGCGGGCGCGTACTGGCTACTCCTCGGCCTGCTTAACGCCGAGAACGACGGCGAGCGCTCGTTCGTGGCAATGTACGGGTACTCCGAGGTACTCCCTGGGCAGATACGCACGGACAAGATCGCGACGCCCGACGGCGCGGCCTACTTCGACCTCAATAGCGGCGTGATCGCGTCTAAGTCTATCCGTTTCGTCTATCCCGACGGCTCGCTCCACGACTACCCCAACGACTACCTACACACGGCTATCAAGGAGGGAAGCACGGAGATAAGCGGCGGGCTTATCCTCGGCTCGATCATCGGGGCGAAGAACAACGCAGGGGCGGTAGCGTCGTACCTCTCGGGCGTGGCCAACCTCCCCGCCTTCGCAGCGGGGGTAACGAACTTCGGCAAGCCTAACGAGGCGCGCGTCGTAGCTATCAACCACGACGGCACAGGCCACTGGGGACAGATGGAAGTCCTCGAAGGTGGTAAGGTCGTGCAGATCGGCTCGATGCGCTTCGGGGGCAAGCTCCCCAACGCTTATACGCAGGACTTCCGCACGCTCGAGCAGATCGACCCCCGTAGCGAACGCAGTCGCATCTACGTCGGCGACGATGGTGCGCTCTTCTTCTTCGGCATCGCTGGCGGGGGCGCGCGCTTCGTCCGTATCTCTAACAAGATCGACAAGCCCGTCCTGCACGTCCGCGGAGGCGTAGACATATCGGGGTCACTCCTCGGGGGGCGTGTGAGCGCAGGCAATGTGAGCTTTGAGCATAAGTGGGGAGCGAGAGCCGACCGAATGAGCATCCGAAGGAAGGAGACAGGTATATATATCGTCACACACGACCTCGGGCATACGCGCTACTCGGTGCTGTGTATGGACGCGGGAAATGGGAGGCACAACGCTAAGGCGGGAAAAATCACGGCTAACTCGTTCGAGATCTACACGAAATACGACAACTCGCTGTATAGCGACATCGACTTCACGTTCTACGTCTTTGGAGACAACTACTAACAAACTAACCACAACCAAACTAAGAGACTATGTTTAAATTCTTTTCCCCCGAGGAGGTGCAGGAAACGGCTGCGCTGATGGCTGTAGCCCTGCTGATCGTATTAGCCGCTGTGATTATCGATACGATCACGGGCGTAATGAGGGCGAAGCGCAACAAGCAGGCGATCCAGTCGAGCATCGCGCGCCGTGTCTTCGGCAAGATCATCAGGTACTACCTCGTCATCGCAATGTTCTCCTTCATCGACATACTGCTGTTCCTCGTCGACTTTGAGGTGCGTATATCGATCCCCGAGCTGCCATATATGACCGTCTTTGCGTCGATCGGGGCGGTGGCAACGGAGGGCTGGAGCGTGTGGGAGAACCTCCCCAAGCACGACACCACCTCGATCAAGAACAGCGCTAAGCAAACGCAGGAGCTGGCAAAGGAGCTGGCAAAGGCACTTAACGAAGTTCGTAACCTCGCAAAAGTAGAATAGACTATGAGCAAGTATTTCACCCTCGAGGAGCTGACGCGAAGCCAAACGGCCGCACGCCTCGGCAGAGACAACACCCCTAACGCCACGCAGAAGCGAGACCTCCTGCGACTGATGGACTACCTCGACGGCATCCGTGAGGAGTTCGGCGAGCCTATCAAGGTGACCTCGGGCTTCCGAAGCTGGAGCGTTAATAAGGACGTCGGCGGAGTAAAGAACAGCCAGCACCTCGCAGGGCAGGCGGCCGACATCGTGCCAGCGAAAAGCCCCGAGCGCCTGCGTGAGCTGTTCGACATCATCCGCAAGCGTGGAGGCTACCAGCAGGTCATCTACGAGCGCAAGGGGCAGAGCGTGTGGGTGCACGTAGCCATACCTCCGATCGGCGAAATGCCACGGCAGGAGGCGATGACGACGAACGACGGCAAGAACTTCGTCCGACTTAAATAGAGCGACGAGCGGGACGGGCGGGGAGCGTGAGGCCTCCGCCCGCACCTGCACCTCGACACACGGCCTCACGACAACAAAAGATATAACAGATAGATATGCGAGCTATTGATAAATGCGGAGCGAGCGAAAAGAGGGCGCTCCAGCAGGTACAGCGGGGGACAGACACGCGCATCCCCGTCGCTCTCGTCAAGCAACCGACGGGCGAGCCTCTCGATCCTGCGACGCTTGAAGGCCTTGCCGTAAGGATCGAGAACGAGGGAGGCGCACTATCCGCCGAGCCTCCATACACGCTCGAGGGCGGTCAGCTTATCGTGGAGGTGACGAAGGAGATCTCCGAGAGGCTCGGCGTCGGCGTGTACACGCTAAAAGCGACTGGACGCCTCGCCGATCCCTCATACGAGGACGGCTACCACGACTATACGATCATCGTCGAGCTGTGTCGCGTCGTCCGTGACGCCGTCCTCTACACCCCTACGGCCGTGACGGCTAACGTGCTGGTGGGCTTGAAGGGTAAGGACGGTCTGAATAACTATCAGATCGCGGTGAAGCACGGATACCAAGGTACAGAGGAGCAGTTCGCCAAGGACATCATCCCGAAGTCGAACTACGAACGAGCCAAGGAGCTTCAAGGCTTTGAGGGCACAGAGGAAGAGTACCTTCAAAGCCTACACGGAGCGCCAGGGGAAAGTATCTACGATATAGCCGTACGAAGGGGCTTCGTTGGTACAGAGCAGGCGTATCTCGCCAGCCTCAAGGGTAAGGACGGGAAGAGTGCCTATGAACTCGCCAAGGAGGCGCAGAGCTTCACGGGGTCGCTCACAGAGTACCTCGCAAGCCTCAAGGGGGCGAAGGGCGACAAGGGCGATGACGCCTATCAAGTCTACCTACAAGAGACAGACGACAATCCGAAGCTATCAAGGAAGGAGTGGTCAGATACAATCGGCTCGTTCGCTAACCTCATAAAGACTATCGTATATGGCACAGAAGAGCAGTAAGCAGAGAGTCGAGGAGGCTGTCCTCGACCTCAAGGGCAAGCTCCGAAAGCTTAACAAGGCGCTCGCAGTGAAGGGCGATACGATAGCGGAGAACGCACCGCTGGTCGCCACGATCAAGGCCGTGGAGGGGATGACCGCAGGTGGTGGTGGTTTTAGATTCCCGATTTACAAAGCTGCGCAGTTCGCCTCATATCCCGATGGAGCGCTACCACCACTGTACTTCGTGAGCGGATTTACATCTGGGTACGGGCTGTTTCAAGGAAGCAAGATAGAGGAGGTGCCAGCCATCGAAGGGTTGAATACCGTGACGTCGATGGATAACACATTCTACTCCTGCTCATCGCTCAAGAAGGCTATCATCGGGTCTGCAACATCGGTGTCGACGATCACTCGCACCTTTTATTCTTGCGTTGCGCTTGAGGTGGTAGACTTGACGACCTCCGCAAATCTAAGCTCGCTTTTAGGTGCATTCTACAACTGTATAGCCCTGCGAGAGGTGAAGGGAGTTCTCGACGTGTCTGGGTGTACAACAACATTATCTGCGTTCTTTAGCTGCCGCACTCTCGAGGAGGTGCGCATAAAAGGCCTAAAGGTAGACCTTGACCTCTCCACGTGTGCCAACCTCTCGCTGGAGAGCGTGCGCTACCTCCTCGATAACGTGCAGGAGGTCAGAAGCCAGCGCATCGACCTAAGCCGTGCACTCCTCGACGCAAACGAGGAGGCACTCGGAGACCTCGGAGACACAGCCAGCGGAAAGGGCTGGACGATCGGATATAAATAACATTTAACAACTTGACTATGAAACGTTCGCATTCAGTGAGAATTAAAGCGCCCAAGGGGCAAATGGTGGTAAGCCGTGAGAAGCGTAGTGTCGACTACCTCGTGCGATGCCCTAAGCAGGACGCGCACCTCTACGAGCTAATGCCCGAGGAGGAAGCCCGAGCCTTAGAGGCTCAGTGGAAAGCTGAGGACGAGGCTAAGGCCAAAGCGGAAGCTGAGGCTGGCGAGGCTCAGCCCTAAGCAAAAGCGCCCCACCAATCGGCAGGGCGCAAGAGAGGCGGGGCTGGATAGGATTTATCATGAGTACGAAATCTGAAAGCCAATCTCCAGCCCCAGCGCCTCTCTCCTACAAAGGTAGCAAGCTGTGGCTACCTATCAAAGACTTAACACAGATTTACGATGAAAACAAATAGATTAGAGTGGTGGGAGACGCTCATCGTGGTTGTAGCCGTGGCGCTGCTGGGCTACTTCCTCACCTCATGCTCCCCGAAGGTGCGGGTTGTCCCCGTAGAGCGCACCCGCACAGAGTGGAGAGACCGCCTGCGGTTGGATAGCATCTACGTACACGATAGCATCTACCTCACCGAGCGTATGGCGGGCGACACCATCTACAAGGTCAAAGAGGTGTACCGCTGGCGTGACCGCTGGAGAGTAGACACTATCAATACGGGGCGTATAGACAGCGTGCGAGTGACCGAGGTTGTCGAAGTACCAGCGAAACTCACAGCGTGGCAGAGTATTCGCCTCAAGGCCTTTGCGCCACTACTCGCTATTGCGTTGCTTTTGGGTGCGTGGGTATCTCGCAGGTTGTGGCTACCGCTCCTTCGTGGGCTGCTATAGCGTGGCATCATTTTCGTGAGGTCACGAAAATGGTCTGCGAGTATTTGGTGGTATCAAAACTTTGCCTACCTTTGCTATGTAGATGAGTGCACGCTTCTACGTGTCCACCCTTCGGGGTGCTGAATTTGAACGAGCTTATGCTCACAGATGTACGTGATTATTTGCGTAATTATTTGCGTAATCTCGCAACGTCTAACAAGGGCGGGGAGGTGTAACTTCCTCGCCCTTCTTTTGTGGGCTCTCTATATACGATAGATCCCCTACGCCAGCCGACGTAGGGGATCTGTAGTGTTGCTAAAAGTCTTCGTCTCCTGGTAGGGCGCTTGAACCGAATGGGCGGGAGAACTCAATTGTTGAGCAGAATCTCGTGCAGTCTTCGTTGAAGTAGATCTTCTCTGAGTGAGCGTCGTTGCCAGCCATATATCTTCTAACTCTCAGGTCGCCACCGTACGTCCAGCTGTCTTCTTCGTCGCCCTTTATTACTCGGCATCTTACTCGGCATTCATAGATCTCATACAGTTCGTCGGCCTGTAGTCCGATGGTGAGACCATTTTCCTTCTTCGCCTCTGCTGGGAAGCGATCCTGCATGATGTGGGCGAGCGAGATAAGCCTCCTCGTGACATCTTCTTCGCTTGCCACGTTTGGCATACCCGACTTGATCGTGAGACTAAGGCCGTAGATTGATTGGCTACCGCTAAGGATTAGTCCGTTGACCTCGAGATTGAACTCCGTTTCCATTGTCTTGTAGTATTTAGTTGTTGTTGATAGTTTGTTTCTTTTGCTTCTGGTCTTCGTTGCCCCTTTCACACTACAAAGGTAATACATTTTTGTGTACCACCAAAATTCGGGAAGAGTTTTTTGCCGCCCTGCGATTAAACCATTCGGTTAAATCTAACTGTATAGCTACCTTTGTACAGATCTTCATTAAACAGATATGCGATGGATGCGCGGGAGCGCCTAAGTCGCTGGAGTTTTAGCGGGTATAGATAGATGTGAGAAAGGCCTCGGCGTGTGAAAGCGTCGAGGCCTTGATCTTTTAACCCATATCGTGGACGTCACCGAAATGTTTTACTCGAGGGGGGAAAAGAGATAGGGGAAGCACACGACGGCGCCCACCCCTATCAGATCGAACAGATGCGCAACAACTGGAGCAACATCTAAGGGCAAAGATACGCAAAATACGTCACTCTCCGCCGAGGATAGAGGGTATCGACGACACGGCCTCCTGCTTGCTCTTGTCTAAGACCTTCGCATATATCTGCGTCGTCGAGAGGAAGCGATGACCGAGTAGCTTGCTCACGGTGTAAATATCAGTGCCGAGGTCGAGCATCATCGTAGCGAATGTGTGGCGGGCGCAGTGGAAGGTTATATCCTTTGCGATGCCAGCACGCGCCACCCATAGGCGTATAGCGTTGTTCGTGCAGTTGGCGGTGTGGACGTCGGGGAAGACGAGCGCGTCGGGGCGCCCACGCTCCCCCATTAGCTCGACGGCCTCGGGCGTTATGTCGAGGTACTCCTGCCCCCGCGTTTTCTTTTGACGAAATATGATACGCGTATAGTCGCCGTGCGTATGGACGTCCGCCCACGTTAGGCGCGTTATGTCGGAGCGACGCATACCAGTTAGGCACGAGAAGAGGAACGCGCCCTTAATGCCTGGGTACGTGCATTCGGTCTGTGCCAGCAGGCGCACCTCGTCGATCGTGAGATACATACGCGTCCCCTCCTCTTCCTTAATTCCGTCGACGGCCTTAGCAGGGTTGCTCGGGATCAGCCCCTCCTCGTGGGCTTGTCGTAGGCAGGCGCGCAGCTTGTTAAAATACGATACTTGACTATTGACCGCGAGGGGCTTGTCGTCGATGCGCTTACGAAAGTTACCCGACCACGCGCGGGCGTCGTGGCGGAGAAATTCGCGAAAGCCCAGCACCCAGTCGGGCGTGATCTCGGAGAGCTTTATACTCTCCCGCCGTTCGTACTGTCGTAGGTGATGCAGGGCGGAGCGCCAGTTGTTCCAGTTACCCTTGCTCTCCTCCCCGAGACGTTGCTCGACGAGCGAGCAGTAGTAGTCGAAGAAGCGCGCCTTGGGCTTGGCCGTAGCGAAGCCATAGACGCCGTTACGTAGTTCGAGTAGTCGCTTAGCTCTGATCGCCTCGGCGAGCTGGAGTGTCTCGCGATTAGCCTCTTTGTCGGCGCGTGTGCGCTCGGCGACGAGGTAGAGCTTTAGATACTCATAGCGTCGCGATCCCTCGTGGTAGATGTCGAGGTATAGAGATACGCGCCCCGAGGGCGTGGTGCGCCGACGCAGGCGCACGGGGTCTTTAGAGGTAGCCATAGATTTGTTGCTCGTTGTTACTTTGTTGATCTCGAGCAACAAAGTAACAACAAACATACGACAATAGAAAAGCAAACGACGGCAAAACGAATACCCCGAGGTGCGATGCGCAGGCCTGCTGCCTAAGCGCACTATCTTGACGTCTTTTGTCGTGCGCTTGCCGTCGCTTGTCGCACGCAAATTCCCCGCTACTTTCCGATGCAGAAGTGGGCAAAGATATTGTGCAGGACGGAGTCACTTGTGATGTCGGCTCCGGTGACTTCGCCTATGGCCGTGATAGCACCACGAAGGTCGGGCGTCAAGAGGTCTGTGGGAAGGCCATCCGTCAGCCCCGTACGCACGGTACTTAGGCTATGGAGTGCCGTCGTGAGGAGTGCATGGTGGCGGGCATTACTCACCACAAGGTCGGTAGATTTGAGTTCGGGCAGTGCCAAGGCCTTGATCAGTGCCGCACGAAGTTCATCCAAGCCGTCCCCTCGTTGGGCCGATATGGGCAGGATCGAAGGCGCTTCACCCGAAGGCAAATACTCGGTAAGTAGCGACGAAAGATCCGTTAGTACGGCTTGCGTGGCCTGAGGATCGATGGCATCGATCTTGTTGAGCAAGACGAGGAAGGGCTTATTCTCCAGGCGAGGAAGGAGCTGGAGG
>ERZ772956.233-NODE-233-length-45526-cov-3.813244_pt1 | contig 45526 bp, 40 predicted proteins | sample MGYA00580683_ERZ772956 | MGnify/ENA primary metagenome ERZ772956 (study PRJEB29015, sample SAMEA2738077) | human oral metagenome | biome: human oral; feature: human-associated habitat; material: saliva | place: China | collected 2212 ... | reverse complement strand
GCGACTCGCGCACCTGCTTGCGGGAACGGTTTTGAGCCATTTCCTCTTTCTTTCCTGTCTCGTGGGTCGTGGTCCGAGATTCTCTCGGGTCACGGGGTCGACTCCCGGAACAGGTGTTCCTTCGGCTAAGACCCCAGGGTTGCCTAATGGCAACTCGAACACTCTACCTCATGGTGAGGAGTTCTCTAAGCGCAGCAAGACGCTTCGTGATGAGGGCCTCATGCCCGATCTGCGTCGGCTCGTAGTAGCGAGTACCCCTAAGGTCCTCGGGCAGATACTGCTGAGCTGCGACGTGATGCGGGGCGTCGTGAGCGTAGACGTAGTCTTGGCCGTGCCCGATCCTCTTCGCTCCCGAATAGTGGGAGTCGCGAAGATGCATCGGCACCGCTGCCCCCTTGCCGCGTCGAAGGTCCGCGATCGCCCGATCAATGGCGAGGTATGCGGCGTTGGATTTCGGTGCGCTCGCAACGGCGATCACCGCCTCGGACAAAATGATTCGAGCTTCGGGCATGCCGATCATAGCGACCGCTTGAGCTGCGGCAACTGTGGTTGCCAGGACTTCGGGAGCAGCCATTCCCACGTCCTCGGAGGCGCAGATCATGATGCGCCTGGCAATGAACCTCGGGTCCTCCCCCGCTTCGAGCATCCGCGCCAGGTAGTGCACGGCAGCATCAACATCCGAGCCGCGCATGGATTTGATGAAGGCGGAAACCACATCGTAGTGCTGGTCTTTATCCCATCTGACGAGGGCGGAGTCTGCTGCCGATTCGACGTGCGTCAGGCCGATTGTCTCGCATTGGTCCTGTGCGGCGGCTCCGGCGGCCGCTTCCAGGAGTGTTAAGGACTTGCGCGCATCCGAGCCCGCGACCCTGATGAGCGCGTCTTTGGCGTCCTTGTCGATGCGAAGGAGGCCTTTGAGTCCGCGTTCGTCAACGAGGGCGCGATCAATGAGTTGACTGATCGCCTCTTCGTCAAGGGGTTCGAGGGTGAGGAGCAAAGAGCGCGACAAGAGCGGGGAGATGACTGAGAAGGAGGGATTTTCGGTGGTCGCGGCGATGAGTGTGACCCATTGGTTCTCGACTGCGGGCAGCAGGGCGTCTTGCTGTGACTTGGAGAAACGGTGGACCTCGTCAATGAAGAGGATGGTGTCCTCACCCTTGCCAGCGGTGTTCCTCCGAGCGGCCGATACGACATCGCGGATGTCTTTCACCCCGGAGGACACTGCGGAGAGTTCTTCGAATCTTCTCCCACTGGCGCGTGCGACGAGGTAGGCGAGGGTTGTTTTCCCCGTTCCTGGAGGGCCCCACAGGATCACAGAGGACACCTTCGGCGCCCCTGGTGCGGGGGCTTCGAGGAGTCGACGCAAAGGAGAACCCTTGGCGAGGAGGCGTTCTTGCCCGAGGACTTCGTCAACGCTCAAGGGACGCATCCGCACGGCAAGGGGAGCATCCGGATCGAATGCTGGAGCGCCGCTGGGCTCTGTGCTCAGTGATTCGAAGAGGTCCACTCACACCTTCTTCTCTTTGAGGGCCAGCCCCGGGCACACACACGCGGCCCCCACAGGGAGCGCGAGGGCATTGAGTGGACTACCTGGGAAAGTGAGGGCGGCGCGAAGCCCAACGAGGCATGGACCTCTGTCCTTCATGATCCTCCTTGGACGTGCCGCGTTCGAAGCTAAAGATGTCCCTCCAAGGCTAACAGCGGGCACTTTCAGGAGGACAGATCGGACTATTCGAAGAGTGAGGTGTCTCCGGCTCCGCGCCTGGCGATCACACCCGATCCTTCGGTGAAGTCAATGACCGTCGTCGCCTCATCTCCGCCGACCGGACCGACGATCACCAGATCAACGAGCTTTCCGATCGCCTCATCGACCTCGTAGCCATTGATCAGGGGAAGCTCTTCACCCGGCAGGATCAGGGTCGAACACAAGAGGGGTTCGCCGAGAGCTTCAACGATCGCCTGAGTGATGACATGATCCGGGATGCGAACGCCGACCGTGTGCTTCTTCTTGTTCAAGGTCATCCTGGGCACTTCCTTCGTTCCGGGCAGAATGAAGGTGTAGGCGCCAGGGGTCAGTGCCTTGATCGTGCGGAACTGCGAGTTGTCGACGAGGACGAGTTCACCGAGCTGGGCGAAGGAGTGGCACAGCAGGGAGAAGTTGTGTTTCTCATCGAGTTTGCGGACTTGGCGGATGAGGTCCATTCCCGTTTTGTTCCCCAGCGCGCAAGCGATCGCATAGCCGGAGTCTGTAGGCAGGGCGATCACTCCCCCGCTGCGGATGATCTCGACGGCTTTCGAGACGAAACGGGCTTGGGGATTCACCGGATGCATTTCCACGTACGACATGCATCTATTGTGCCGCTTTTCACAGTGCCCTTGGGAGTGAATGAGAGGCGCTCTGCGTGTCCACTGGGATGCGTCTGCGCACGGTCCAGGCTCTGATGATCACCAGGAGGCTAAGGAGCGGGTTGAAGAAGAAGGGCGTGCCCATGATGATGAAGAAGGAGATGAAGAACCAGGCGAACGCGACGAGGACGGCACTCAAGAGGCGAATCGGCAGAGCCTTGGGAAGGAAACGGTCGACCATCCAGATGACCGCCGCAGTCGAAGCGGGAGCGAAGCACACGATGATCGCCCCGAAACCTTTCGGGTCCCCTGTGACCGGTTCAAGCGCGTCGTAAAGGTGGTGCACCAATGGGCTCGAGTTCATTGGTGGGACCGTCATGATCGTGACCATCACCCAGGAGGCCATGAGTAAGATGATCGGCCCCCAGATGTGCAGACGCGAGTCTTCGCGTTGAGCAGACTCGCCTACACCCCACGCCGCGAGCATGGGGAATACGCCGATCCAGGCGCAGGCGGAGATCACGAGTGAGGCCACTTCCCCGTTGTGCTCCTCTGCTCCTGCATGTCCAGCGATGAGATGGATCAGACCGGGAAAGAAGCCGAATGCGCTGTCCATGAAGGCAAGGACGAGCGCGAGGGCGGCGAGCAGGGTGACTGCGATACGAGTGCTGAGCGCGAGCTTCACGGGGCGCATTCGTATGCTCGGCCGATCCGTTTCATCCGCCGCAACTCTGCTCCTCTTGTCCACCTCCATCATCACTGAGGCGAGGAAGAGAGGAACAGCGAAGACGAGCCAGGCGAGGGGAATCTCCACGAGGGCGGCACCCATGACTGCAAAGGACACGCCGATGAGCACAGCGAACACCCACCGCAGGAATGTGGAAGACACGCGAGCTTCGAGGAGTTGATCCACGATCAGGGCGACGGCAATGGCGAGGGTGAGCATGCCCGCCCACCACAGGCCATTGCCGACTTTCTCCATCGTGTGATCGGGCAGGCCTTCGCCTTTTCGGGCGGCAAGGATCCACATCATTCGCGTCATCATGTGGACGAGCGAGGCAAGGGCCGCCACTGTGGTGGATGCCAATGCTCGCGGTGGAGTGAGAAGGGATCGTCCGGCGATGAAACAGACCGCTGCAGTCATGACGAGGATTGGAAGGAGCAGATTACCGACAAGAAGCTCAACGACTCTCAGAAGCGGCTCGTACGGCAAGTCCTCCGGGTTCAATGGAAGAGCGCCCAAGCTGTCGAACAGGGCTCGCGAGTACACGGCCTGGTAGAGCACAGCCAAGGGGATCGAGATTCCCGACAGGATGATTGCCATTTTCGAGCTCAGCCGCATCCCCCAAGCGTGAACGATTGCGGACGCCCACAGAGCAGCGTCGGGTCTGCTCAGACCTTTGGCACGAGCATCATCTGTGATGGTGGCGAGGCACACCTCACCATTGGCTTCGCGCCAAGGTTTGGGATAGAGGCGCAGGAGACGCTCAAAAGCTCCCTCTTCGACTGGCATGTCGATCCCCTCCTCATCAAGGCTTTCGCAGTGCGTGAACTCACCAGGCGTGTACTCGAAGGGAGACGCAGGGAACGCCCGGGCAAGCGCCTGCGCCCAGGCTCCTCCTGCTGATGAGTCGCGCTTTCGCGATTGAGGCTCGCGTTTCTAAAGCATTGGCTTCATCATCGAGGGCGTCGGCTCCCTCGTCGCTGAGGCGGTAATAGCGACGCGCTCGTCCGTCAACGATCTCCTCGCCGTCTTTGAGGATGAGTCCTTCGGCTTCGAGGCGGTCGAGGGCCGCGTACAACGTGGTCGCTTTCAAGGCGACGGAGCCTCCGGAGAGTTTTGCGGCCTCTCGCATGATGTCGTAGCCGTGTCTGCGTCCTCGGGCGAGGACGGTGAGGATCCAGAAGGAGTTCTGCGTCATTGAAGCGCCCATAGCACATTATATGCACAGGAATAGTCCCACCGTTGGACTATTGCGGAAAGAGAGAAAGAAGTGGGACGGCACCTTTACCGTGCCGCCCCACAGCCCCTCAGCTCAGGTGCGAATCACACGAAGACGAGCAAAGGAAAAACACAATTCACTCTGCAGCCTCAGCCTCCTCGCCACGCTTCTTCGGTGCCGCGTCAACACCGGCCTCCTTACGCTGCAGCGGGGTGATCGGCGCCGGAGCCTCAGTGAGCGGGTCAAAGCCCCCGCCCGACTTCGGGAAGGCAATGACATCACGGATCGACTCCGACTTCGTCAACAAAGCGACGATCCGGTCCCAGCCGAATGCGATACCGCCGTGCGGAGGAGCACCGAACTTGAACGCATCAAGCAAGAAGCCGAACTGCGCCTGCGCCTCCTCAGCGTCAATCCCCATGACATTGAAGACGCGATTTTGGATATCGCGGCGATGAATACGGATCGACCCCCCGCCGATCTCATTGCCATTGCAGACAATGTCATAGGCGTAGGCGAGGGCGTTACCCGGATCCTCATCGAAACTGTCGAGCCATTCAGGCTTCGGCGAGGTGAAAGCATGATGGACCGCAGTCCAGGCGCTATGCCCGAGGGCGACATCGCCCTCGGCCTCGGCTTCACCAGTCGCCTTGAAGAGCGGAGCGTCAACGACCCAAGTGAAAGCCCAGGCATCAGGGTCGATGAGACCGCAGCGCTTGCCGATCTCCAGGCGGGCCGCACCAAGAAGCTCCCTCGAAGCAGTGGGCTTACCTGCGCCAAAGAAGATGCAATCACCGGGTTTCGCACCGGTCGCGGCCGCCAAGCCCTCGCGTTCGGCCTCGGTAATGTTCTTCGCGACCGGACCGCCAAGAGTGCCGTCCTCGCCCACAATGACATAGGCGAGACCCTTCGCCCCACGCGCCTTCGCCCATTCCTGCCACTTATCGAAGGTACGACGCCCCTGCGAGGCACCTCCCGGCATCACCACGGCACCCACATAAGGGGCCTTAAAGACGCGGAAACTCGTGTCCTTGAAGTACTCACTCAGGTCCGTCAATTCGAGCCCGAAGCGAAGATCCGGCTTATCCGAACCGTACTTCTCCATCGCATCCTTGTATGTCATGCGCGGCAGCGGAGTGGGCAGCTCATAGCCGATGAGCATCCACACGTTCTTCAAAACATCCTCAGCAACCGCGATCACATCATCCTGGTCGACGAAGCTCATCTCAATGTCAAGCTGCGTGAACTCGGGTTGACGGTCCGCGCGGAAATCCTCATCGCGGTAGCAGCGCGCGATCTGGAAGTAGCGCTCCATCCCGGCGACCATGAGCATCTGCTTGAACAACTGCGGAGACTGGGGCAGCGCATACCACGATCCGGGGGAAAGACGGGCCGGGACAACGAAGTCGCGCGCCCCCTCGGGAGTCGAACGAGTCAAGGTCGGGGTTTCGATCTCAACGAAATCGTGCTCGTAGAGAGTGTCGCGGGCAGCTCTCGACACTTTCGAACGCAGTCGGAGGGCGTTTTGCTCCACCTCGCGACGAAGATCCAGATAGCGGTACTTCAAGCGAGTTTCTTCGCCGACATTGCCTGAATCTTCAGCGTGCGAGGAAACCTGGAAAGGAAGCGGCGCGCAGGTGTTGAGGATCTCAATGTCATCTCCCATGACCTCGATCGCACCCGTCGACAGATTCGGGTTCTCATTGCCCTCAGGGCGGGCACACACCTCGCCGGTCACTTTCAGGACGAACTCGGAGCGCAGCTCGTGAGCGACAGATTCGTCGCGGACAACGACCTGAGCAATACCAGAGGCGTCACGAAGATCAATGAATGCAACCCCGCCGTGATCGCGTCGGCGGTCAACCCAGCCGGTGAGAGTGACGGTCTGTCCAATCAGATCGACCCCGAGGGTGCCGATGTTGTGAGTGCGGAGCACGTGTGTCTTCCTTTCATCATCGCCATCCGCGAGACAGGCGGCGGCCCCAGAAGTCTACGCCCGTCGATTGGCCGCAAGAGAGCCGACATGACACCATTCCTGAGTGACTGCTGTCCCATCCTCACGCACGCCTTGGACTCCCCTGGAGATCTCCCTCCTCATCGGATCCGTCCTGCTCATCACCCTCGCAGCTTTCGAGGGGCTCGCAACGACGACAATCATGCCGAATGTCGTGCAAGATCTGGATGCGGAATCCTGGTTTTCTCTTGCCTCCGGGGCGACTCTGGCAGCGCAGATCGCGTCAACAGTCGTGGCCGGTGGCCTCGCCGATTCCAAAGGACCGAGGGCGGTCCTCGTCGCCGGCCTCGTGTTCTTCACCACGGGACTGCTCGTGTCCGCATTCTCACCGACGATCGCCCTTTTCACCCTAGGGCGCCTCATCCAGGGAATCGGGGGCGGCCTCGTCATCGTGCCCCTCTATGTCTTCATTGGCGCGATCGCAGACCCCTCGCATCGGCCCTTCTTCTTTGCCGCCTTCTCCCTGGCGTGGGTCTTTCCCGGCCTCGTCGGCCCCGCAATCGCCGGATGGGTCGCGGCGTCGATCGGTTGGCGCCCTGTCTTCTGGGCGGTGCCGATCCTCGCCGCTTTCGCGGTCATTCCGCTCATCTCGGTGCTGCGTAAGCTCCGCACACACCACCTCACCCCCGCACCATTGAAGCGACTGCTGTTCCTCGCACTGCTTGCGGGCACGGGCGTGCTTCTCCTTCAACTCTCCGGGGCTCTTGGCGGCACAGAGCTCATCCTCTTGTCATTGAGTGGGCTCTTTCTGAGTGCTTTATCCCTGCCCAAGCTCCTGCCCAAGGGAGCCCTCCGACTTCGCAGGGGCGTCCCCTCTGCAATCATGACGAGGCTTGCGGCAATGGGCGCGCAGGCGGGTGGGGCAGCGTTCTTGCCTTTAATCCTCCAAAGGGTTCATCACTGGGAAGCAGACTCCGCTGCCCTCGCGGTCACGATCGGTTCCATTTCCTGGGCGACTGGAGCGACCCTGCAGTCCCGTTTCCGTGATCCCGGGATCCGTATGCGCCTGCCCCTCATCGGCACGATCCTGCTCGCTGTCGGACTCACCCCGACTCTGCTCCTCGTCGCCCCGACGATGCCCGTGTGGCCCTCAATGCTCGGCTGGTTTCTTTGCGGCGCGGGAACCGGTCTGATGCATTCGACCCTGTCCGTCCTTGCCCTCGAGCTCACTCCATCTCGTGAACACGGGAAGGTCTCGAGCTGGCTCCAGGTCGCGGACTCGGCTGGAAGCGCCGTCGAACTTGCCCTCGCCTCCATTGCCCTGTCCGTGTGGGGGTTCTTCGGTGTGACGGGTGCCGTGTCTTATCTTCCTGCCCCGGTCATCGCTTTGCTCGTCTCCGTATTCGCAATTGTCTCCGCCACGAGGATCGCGCCTGGACAGGCCGAGCAGTATTGATCTTGACCGGGCCCACTAGTTCGCTTTTTCACCTGCGGCTGTGCGGTGTTTGCTCGGCTAGGCCGAAAGAAACACGATCACGAGCAAAACCCGCTTCGGGTTCGAAACAGAAAGTCGCAACCAATAGTTCGTCCTGCGTTCCTCCCTGGGAGTCTCCACCCACGACGTGAGAACACGTCTCGGCCCTCTCATCGAGAGCTCTGCGCAATGCGCAGATCTCCTCTGATTCCATGTGGAAGTCAGCCACGAGACACTCACCAGCCCATCCCACTGTGCAGCGAATCACATTGAAGGGAACAACAGCACCCAGAGGACTCCCCTAATCCGCCTACTCAGCATGCTCGGCGGCACCGCTGAAAGCACGATGCCGCCGAAAACTCTGGAAGTGAAGAAATGAAATCTCCGAAATGCTGAGCTAGAGCCTCTCAGCGATCACGCTGGCCGAATTCCCGGCCGCCGTGCTTTTCACGGTCCTTTTTGCCGAAGCGACGCTGGGATGCATCCCGGTCGAAACGCTCTCGTCGTTCCTCGTCACGGAACCGGGAAGAAGCGCGCTCCCCACGAATCCCACGCCGATTATCAAAACGCTCCGCTCCCTGATCCGCATGCCTCTTGCGATCCTTCAACCCGCGACGCCCATCATGGTCCCGGTCTCGATCTGCGCCTGTGAAACCCTCACGTTTCTCATAGCGACGGGGATACTCCCGCTTTGCGCGTTCGCGTTCCGAACGATCAAAGCGTCGAGCCTTATCGAAGGAGCGCGCCCTCTCGGCGCGGCCCTTCCCGGGCCCCTCATCCACGCGGATGCGCAGCGGACGGCCCTGGACGTAGCCCCTGCCGATCCGAGACAGCTGATCTTCACTGAGCTCACCGGAAATTTCAACGAGTGAGAAACTCGGGAAGATTTCAATATGCCCGATATCGCGGCCTTCCACGCCTCCTTCACCTGCGATCGCACCGACGATCGAGCCAGGTTTAACGTGATCCTTCTTTCCGACCTCAACGCGGTAACGGACAGCAGAGCCCAAGGATTTTGGCGCGCGTCGTCGAGACGAATCCCGACCGGCTTTAAGAGGACGGTCCTTATCCCGTCCTTCGAAGCTTGCACCCAGGAATTCACCACTCTCGTCGAGTTCGCCCTCGTCCTTCGAACGCTTCGGGCGAGAATCCTTCACGACGCGCGGCTTGGGGCCGTCATCGCCCACCGCGTTCGCCATGAGCGCGGCTGCGAGGTCGAGGATCGAGTTGTCCCCCTCTTCGCTCGCCTTTTCCAATAGCCCCTTGTACAACTCGAGGCGCCCCTTTTCGATTCGGGCGTTCAAGCCTTCAAGCAGACGGGTCGCACGGAACTCCGAAACCGCCGCCGGAGAGGGGATCTGAACTTCTTCCATGCGAGTGCCGGTCAGCTTCTCGATCCTGCGGAGTCGGCCGTGCTCGCGGGGCGTGAAGAAGGTAAGGGAGCGTCCCTCTCGTCCGGCGCGACCCGTACGGCCAATGCGATGAACATAGGCCTCCGGCTCGCGAGGAACATCGAAGTTCACCACAAGAGAGATGCGTTCCACGTCAAGTCCGCGAGCGGCAACATCCGTCGCGACGAGGACGTCGAGGGTGCCTGCGCGCAGACGCTCAACCATGCGTTCTCGTTCGGTCTGCGCGACATCACCGGAAATGCCCGCCGCCCTGAAGCCCCGGGCGGACATCTCCAAGGACACTTCCTCAACATCGGCGCGGGTGCGGACGAAGACGATCGCAGCGTCGGCGTCTTCCTGTCCTTCAGCGATGTGTTGAGCGCGGGTCGCAAGAACACGGGTCAAGGCCCCGAGCTTGTGCTTGAAAGGCACGACCGCGTAAGTCTGGTGGATCGTATCGACCGTTGAAGACTCTTCAGAAACAGCGATCCTCACGGGGTTCTTCAGGTGAGTGTTCGCGATCCGTTCAATCGCAGGAGGCATTGTCGCGGAGAAAAGCGCCGTCAAACGATCATCGGGGGCGGAGGCCGTGATTGTCTCCACGTCCTCGGCAAACCCCATGCGCAGCATCTCATCCGCCTCGTCGAGGACGAGCATACGGATCTGAGACAGATCAAGGGCGCCCTTCTCAATGAGGTCAATGATGCGACCGGGCGTGCCGACAACGACCTGGGCTCCACGCTTAAGGGCGGAGATTTGCGGGCCATAAGGTGAGCCGCCGTAGACGGGTACCACGTCCAGGCCCCGCGTCATTGAGGCGAAGTCGTCAATCGCCTGCGCGGACTGCATGGCGAGTTCTCTCGTCGGTGCGAGGACGAGGGCTTGTGCCTCGCGCTCTTGGGCGTCCACGATTGCGAGCATCGGCAAAGCGAAAGCTGCTGTTTTCCCTGTTCCGGTCTGGGCGATGCCCACCACGTCGTTGAGCTCGAGGAGCGCCGGGATCGCCTCAGCTTGAATCGGAGTGGGTGTCGTGAAGCCCATTCGGGTCACGGCATCGAGGATCTCCTCGGGCAGACCGAGATCAGCGAAAGAAACACCGGCCAGCTCATCTGCTGGAGTCTCTTCCTCTTCGGCAAGGTCGTCTTCCTCTTGAAGGTCATCGTCTTCGGCACAATCATCCTCGACGTGAACGTCGATTGGCTCGCAGTCGGCAACAGGATCGTCCTGCACAGTCGCGGCTTCGGTGTTCTGGGTCGATTCCTCCGCCTCGAAGCTGGTGTCCTCGTGAAGATCTGAGGTGGAGTCGGTCATTTTCGCATCGTCAAAATCGGGCACAGTGGTCCTATCAGGATCGAGGGTCAATCGAGGCCAGCACACTGCCGGGCCGGGCCCTTGTGGGCCTTCGGCGCTGCCCCTCTCCCACAACACTCACCGCACGGGTGCCCATCACAACATGGAGGCGCGCCTTATCGCCCCTCAAGACTAATCGCCACTGCCCTGAACACAGAACTGTGCCCCGGTGAGATCACTCACCGGGGCACGCGCACCTTTTCGTCCTCGAGCCGCTCAACCTGCTCTTGAAAGGCGCGGATCTTCAGGAAGACGAGTCACCCCTTCTTCACGGCTTTGCGTCCATTTCAGCAACAGCGGGCCGTTCCTCAGCGCTGCGGCCAATCTGCACAAGCCTGAGCCTGCTGCGAAGTCTTCAGCCTGCTTCGAGGTCTGTGCTCCGCTCTGAGGTTTTCAGCCCACTGACAAGACTTCAGTCGAGCGCAAGGACCCGGGGCCTCAAATCCTCCTGCGGCGGCATCCACGTCGAAGAATCCGCGTCAACCTGGAGGCCTGAACGAATATCCTTCACCGTGTCTCCCTGAGCATCTGCGCCGGGGAACCACACGAAGGGGATGCCCCTCTTATCCGCGAACTTGATCTGCTTGCCGAACTTCGCGGCCGTCGGAGCGATATCCGCAGCAATCCCCCTGCTTCTTAGCGCAGCGGCGATGTCCTCCGAACGAGCACGATCCGCCTCATCATTCACGGCGACGAGCACAACGTTCGGCACTTTCCGAGTCGTCTTCACCATCGGCGCGGAAATCATCCGCGACACGAGCCTTGACACACCTATCGACAGACCCACACCCGGGTACGTGCGTTTGCCGTCCTTCGCAAGAGAATCGTAACGACCACCCGAGCAGATCGAGCCGAGGTCCTCATGCCCCTCAACGACGGACTCATACACGGACCCCGTGTAATAGTCGAGGCCCCGCGCGATCTTCAAATCCGCCAGGATCGCTCCGGGCATACGCCTGGCCGCCGATTCGAGGAGAGCACACAACTCTGAGACACCCTCGTCCAGGAGTTTTCCGGAAACACCAAGAGCATCAATCTGGTTTCGGATCACCGCCGGATCAGCTGAACGGATCTGAGCCATCGCTAAAAGCGTCTCGGCCTGCTCGCTTGAAATTCCCGATTCCGCCAGTTCCCGGGCCACGCCCTCGGGACCGATCTTGTCGATCTTGTCGAGGCCGCGCAGCGCCGCCTCCACATCGTCAACCCCAAGGGACTCACACACCCCTTGGACGACCTTGCGATTGTTCACGAGAACCGTGACCTTCGGGATGGGAAGACCCGCGAGGGCTTGGGCCATAACGAGTGGAAGATCAACCTCGAAGTGGAAAGGCAACGACCCCTCACCCACAACATCAATGTCCGCCTGGGTGAACTCACGGAAACGCCCCTCCTGCGGACGTTCTCCCCGCCACACCTTCTGAATCTGGTAGCGCTTGAAGGGGAAATCCAGTTCATTCGCGTTCTCGACAACATAGCGCGCGAAAGGAACAGTGAGGTCAAAGTGGAGTCCCATGCGGCGCTCTTTCGAGGAACGACGCCCCGCTTCCGCTTCCTTCACCGCCTGGAGGCGGTCGAGGACGTAAACCTCCTTCGAGGTCTCCCCCTTCGCTTCGAGTTGTTCGAGAGTCTCCACCGCCCTCGTCTCGATCCCGGAAAAGCCGTGGAGTTCGAAAACCTCACGAATGTGGTCGAGAAGGAACTGTTCAATGATGCGGCCCTCGGGGAGCCATTCGGGGAAGCCGGAAAGAGACGTGCGTGCCATGGAAGCCATTGTTCCACGACACGCACGTCCACAAGAATCCGAACCCGAGAAGGGCCTTGTCACTCCCCTGGCTCAGCCGATCTGGCGTGCCCTTCGCAGATATGGGTTCGTTTCGATCTCACGGGCAAGAGAAGTGATCGGACCGTGCCCGGGAATGAGGAGCGTTTCCGGGTCGAGAGCATTCGACAGCGTCCTGAGTGAATGACGCATCTGATACTCATCCCCACCAGGAAGGTCGGTGCGTCCCACAGAACCCGCGAAAATCACATCACCGGCAAGAGCCCAGGGCGCGGGCACCTGCGAAGAGGCGATGACGCGCCCCTTGGCGAGCACCTCGAAATCGCAGTGGCCGATGAACACGGACGAGCCCTCCGTGTGTCCGGGCGCGGGGACCATCTTCATCCACAAGCCCTCAACGAGTTCGACCGAGCCCGCAGGGAAATCACGAAGATCACTCGGCTCACGCCAAGTGCACAGCTCCAAGGGGGCCGGCATGCCCACATGAGCGAGAGGATCCTCCATACGGTATCGATCCGGTCCAGGGATCCACACGGGGGCAGGCACTTCACCCGCCCACGATGCAATCTCGGCACAATCCCACACATGATCGGGATGCCCATGCGTCGCCAGGACCCCGGCCACCGAAGCGCCCTCAGTCTCAAGGACCGTGCGGATCTCTTTGCGGATGCCCGCAGAAGGATCCACGACGAGCGCACGATCCGAATGCTGCGCAACGATCACGACGCAGTTCGCCGCGAAGAATCGCGAGGTAATGACGTGGAGACGCATCACTGGATGGAGGAGTTGATCTGAGCGAGCCACGCGCGCTTCGTCTCGATGGCCTCCGACAAGGACTTCGCCTTCTTCTCGTCGCCACGTTCCTCAGCGGCCTTGAGTTCTGCTTCGAGAGAGGCGAGCTGGGATTCGAGTTGGCCGAGCATGCCCTGGGCGCGTGCACGAGTCTCCGGGTTCGAGCGACGCCATTCAGACTCTTCGGCGTCGCGGATCGCCGTTTCGACCGCGCGTAGGCGTCCCTCGATACGATGCAGGTCCGAGGAGGGAACGCGCCCGACCTCATCCCAACGATCCTGAATGGAGCGCAGCGCAGTCTTCGCGGCCTCGAGATTCTCAATTGGGAGGATCTTCTCAGCCTCGTCAGCGAGGGCCTCCTTCGCGAGGAGATTTTCCCGGTACTCCAAGTCCGTGGCCTCATCCTTCGCGCGGCGAGCATCGAAGAAGACCTGTTGAGCGGCGCGGAAGCGCGCCCACAAAGCGTCGTCTTCCTTGCGGGAGGCGCGCGGCGCGGCCTTCCAACGGTTCATCAGCTCCCGGTAGGCTCCTGAAGTCGCGCCCCAATCAGTTGAAGTCTGGAGGACCTCGGCCTCAGCGATGAGGGCCTCCTTGATGCGCTTCGCCTCAGACTGGGCTTGGTCGAGGGCGGAGAAGTACTGGCGACGATGACGATCGAACTGGGTGCGAGCAGCTGAGAAGCGCTTCCACAGCTCGTCCTCGGTCGATTTGTCGAGGCGCGGGCCCTTGCGCTGCAGGTTCTTCCATTCTTCGAGCAGATCACGCAGCTCTTGGCCCGAGCGCTTCCAATGAGTGTGCTCAGGATCCTGGGCGACGATCTCTTCGGCCCGCTCAACGACCTTCGTTCGTGCTCCGAGGGCCTCTTCGCGGGCGGCGGCGCGTTCAGCTCGGGCCTGTTCCTTGCGTTCAACGGCTCGAAGCACGACCGCTTCGACGCGGGCACGCAGAGCCGCAAGATCGCCGAGGGCCTGCGGAGCTTCAACAGCCTGTTTGATGGTCTCCAGTGTCGAGTCGATGTCCTTCGGAGACAGTGTCGCCAAACGGTCCTCGAAAAGCTTCACCGTCGCTTCAAGATCGGCGAAACGACGCTCATAAAGGGCGAAAGGCTCTGCGGGAACGCCCTCCGGATAGGCACCGATCACGCGTTCGTTCTCACCCTCACGGACGTAGACCGTTCCGGCCTCGTCAATCCGACCGAACTCGTGGGTCCGGGGTTCGCTGGGAGCCACTTGGGGAGCGTCGACTCCGAGAGTGGGGGCGGCGGGCTCAGTGGACTCGGGAAGCGAAGCGGTGGTCTGCTCGTTCGGCGTCGTGGTCACAATGTTCCTTCAGGGGTTTGGGGTGCTCAGCACCCGTGCATGGATGAGGCTCCACGCTGTGTAGCGCTCGGCGCGCCAATGTGGCGCACTTCTCCTAGTCTACGGCCCACGGGCCCGAGTATTGAACCCCGTTTTCTCCTTCGAGACTTCTTCAGGGCGTTCAGCGCGTCACACGCCGTTCTCGCCGGTCAAACGAACAGCCTCAAAAACACTATCGACTCGCCGAAGCGCAGCGAGCACAGCATTCAAATGCCCCATATCCGCCATTTCGAAAGAGAAGCGCGCAACTGACACCTGATCGGCGGAGGTGTTCATCGAGGCCGAGACAAGATTGACCCGATAGTCGCTCATGACCTTCGTCAGATCGGAAAGCAAACCCGCACGGTCCAGAGCACGCACCTGGATCCGCACCCTGAAGACCTGGCCGCTCACGCCCTCGGCCCACTTCACATCAACGAAACGTTCAGGCTGAAGCTCCTTGAGACGCACGGCGTTATGGCACGAGGCGAGGTGAACAGAAACCCCCTGCCCACGCGTAATAAATCCGACAACCTCATCGCCTGGAACCGGGGTGCAGCATTTCGCGAGCTTCACCCAGATGTCTTTCGCATCCATTCCCGCGACACTAATCCCCGAATCGCTTCCGATCTGCGGGTTCGGACGCGTCAGCCCCGGGGTGATGCCCTCCGACAGGGTCTCTTCAGTGCCGTCTCCCCCGCCCAGGTTCTCCACGAGCTTCGAGACGACGTTCTGCGGCGATACCTGGTTCTCACCGACAGCCGCATACAGCGCAGAAACATCCGGGTAACCCAAAGAATTCGCCACCGACAGGATCGACTCATGGTTCATGAGTCGCTGCAGGGGAAGGTTCTGCTTGCGCATCGCCCTCGCAAGCGCTTCCTTCCCGTCCTCGGTCGCCTCCTCACGCCGTTCCTTCGAGAACCACGACTTGATCTTCGAGCGCGCCCGAGGCGAAGCCACGAAAGCCAGCCAATCGCGTGAAGGGCCGGCCTTATCCGACTTAGAGGTCACGACCTCCACCGTCTCCCCGGACTCGAGACGCGTATCGAGGGAGACGAGGCGACCATTGACCTTCGCACCAACTGTGCGGTGGCCGACCTCGGTATGAACCGCATAGGCGAAGTCAACGGGGGTCGAACGTGCAGGAAGGACCACGACCTCGCCCTTCGGCGTGAAGATGTAGACCTCATCGCCGGCGATCTCATAACGCAAAGAGTCGAGGAACTCCTCCGGGTCGCCGGTCTCCCTTTCCATCTCGACGAGGGCGCGCAGCCAATTCGCCTGCTCATCGGAAGTCATCCGATCCCCGTCCGCACCGGTCGCATTCGGGTTCTGCTTGTACTTCCAGTGCGCGGCAACACCATGCTCGGCGCGCTCATGCATTTCGAAAGTCCGGATCTGAATCTCCACCGGTTTGCCGCCCGGGCCCACGACCGTCGTATGCAAGGACTGGTAGAGATTGAACTTCGGCATCGCGATGTAGTCCTTGAAACGGCCAGGAATCGGGTTCCAATGGCCGTGCAGAGCACCCAGGACCGCGTAGCAGTCCTTCACGGACTCCACAAGAACCCTCACCGCGACAAGGTCGAAGATCTCGTCGAAAGCCTTCCCCCTGACGATCATCTTCTGGTAGATCGAATAGTGGTTCTTCGGCCGTCCGCTCACCGTTCCCTTCGTTCCCGAGCGGCGCAAATCCTCTTCAATCTGAGAGATGACATCGCGCAGGTAGACGTCGCGCTGCGGGGCGCGCTCGGCGACCAGGCGGTCGATCTCAGCGTAAATCTCCGGATACAGAGTTTTGAAGGAGAGCTCTTCGAGTTCCCACTTCACCATGTTCATTCCGAGGCGATGCGCGAGTGGAGAATAGATCTCGAGGGTCTCTCGGGCTTTCGCCTGTGCAGATTTGGCGGGCACGAAACGCCAGGTCCTCGCATTGTGGAGGCGGTCGGCGAGTTTGATGAGGAGAACTCGAATGTCGCGGCTCATTGCGACGAGCATCTTGCGCAGGGTCTCCGACTGGGCGGCGGAGCCGTATCGGATCTTGTCGAGCTTCGTCACCCCGTCGACGAGTTGCGCGATGGCATCGCCATACTCCGCACGAAGCTGATCGAGTGTGTAATCCGTATCCTCCACCGTGTCGTGCAGGAGGGCGGCAACCAGGGTGGGGGTCGTCATCCCCATTTCCGCGAGGATCGTTGCGACCGCAACGGGATGGGTGATGTAAGGTTCACCCGATTTGCGCACTTGAGTGCGATGTTGTTTCTCCGCCGTGCGATACGCGCGTTCGATGACAGAAACATCGGCCTTCGGGTGGTTCGCCCTCAAGGCCCTGACCAGAGGATCGATCTCAGGAATTGTCTGGCGCGAGCGCGCCCCGAACCACACGAGGCCGGATCTCACAAGAGATCCGGCCACGGGCGGCTTTGAAGCTGGGGCCGAGTTCTGGTCTGTCATGACCACATCATACTCAGTTGTGATCTGCCATATGCCCCGGACGAGTTCAGACGAGGAGCGCCGATTCCACCGAAACTCCCTTGTCCGCAAGGACTTTCCGACCCGAGAAAGCCTCGAGTTCAAGGAGGACCGCAACCGTAGCGACCTCAGCTCCGCATTGACGCAGCAGATCCACTGAGGCTCCGGCCGTGCCTCCAGTCGCGAGAACATCATCAACGATGAGGACCCTCGCCCCCGGAGTCACCGATTCGGGGCGGATCTCCATGCGTGCGCTCCCGTACTCCAAAGCGTAGTCAACACCGATCACGTGGCCCGGGAGCTTGCCCGCTTTGCGGATCGTCAACATGCCGATCCCCAATTCGGTGGCCAGCGGAGCACCGAGGATGAAACCACGGGATTCAAGTCCGGCAACGGCGTCAATCTTGCCCGCGTAGCGCTCCCCCAGGACCTGCATGAGTTCCCTAAAGGCGGTGCCGTTCGCAATCAAGGGGGTGATGTCGCGAAACAGGACTCCCGGCTCGGGAAAGTCCGGGATCAGTCCGAGGTTCGCTGAGACCAGTTCGCCGACGTGGTCGCCGAGTTCACCGCTCATCGTTGAGTCTTCTTCCTCTTAGGTTGGTGTGCATTCGAGAGACGACGTCCCGCAACGACGGGCGCGACCTTCACAGGGGCGGGAGTCCCCTGAGAGGAATCAGCTGCGCGGGCCTGACGGTCCTTCGCCACGATCCCATCATGCTCACGCGTCTTCTTCATCCGCTCCTGCAGCATAACGAGCAAGGGTGAGGCGATGAAGATCGAAGAGTACGTCCCCGCGATCATGCCGACAAAAAGCGCCAGGGAAATGTCCGTGAGGGTGCCTGTGCCTAAGAGCAGCGAACCGATGATGAGGATCGCGCCGACGGGCAAGAGGGCAACCACCGAGGTGTTGATCGAACGCACCATCGTCTGATTCACCGCAAGGTTCACGAACTCCGCGAAGGTGAAGCGCTTCTGGTCATACACGTCACGCGTAAGCTCACGGACCTTATCGAAGACCACGACAGTGTCGTAGAGCGAGTATCCGAGGATTGTGAGGAAACCAATCACCGTCGCCGGGGAGACCTCCACCTGGGTAATGACGAAAACGGCGAAGGTCACCGCGATGTCGTGCACGAGCGCGAGGAGCGCTGCGGCGGCCATCGTCCACGAGCGGAAGTACACGGTCATGAGCACGGCGATCAGCGCCATGAAGATGACAAGTGATTGAAGGGCCTTTGTCGTCACCGACTTACCCCAGGAGGGGCCGATTGTCGAGGACTGCACATCGGAGGCGTCCACTCCGTAGGCGGAAACAAGGGCGTCTCGGACTTGGGCGGTCTGATCCGAATCGAGAGATTCGGTTTGGATGCGGACCCCGTTTGTGCCGACCCGCGTGACCTTCGCGTTCGGCACGAGGCCGGTTCCCGTCACGATGTCAGAAGCCTTCGCCTCAGACTGGTCGGAGACATTCGTGACATCGAATTGTGCGCCGCCGGTGAACTCGATCGAACGATTGAATCCGATCGCGGCTGCGAGCATGAGCCCCACGACGATGACTGCGGCCGCCAGGGAGACGAAAATCTTGCGCTTCGGAACGACGGCGTAGGACTTGTCACCGGAGTAGAGGGCGTTGCCCCACTGGGCGAAGGACATCATCGCTTATCCCCTTGCGTGTCGGTGGTGGAAACTCCGCCTTTAGCTTTCAAGGCCTCCTGACGAGCCAGTCGCTCTTGGCGGCGACGGGCCGCAATGGACGTGCCCGCCTCGCTGCCCTTGGGTGAAGCCAAAGAGGAGTCTGAGGAGTCGAGGGAGCCTCGCGACACCACCCGGCCCCGCCCCGCGTACACGAGGCCGCTCTTCGCGCCCAGGTGCTCAGGGTCAAGACCTGAAAGAGGATGTCCTTCACCGAAGAAACGGGTTGCGATGAGAAGCTCCATCATCGGATGGGTGAACATGAAAATCACGAAAAGGTCGATGACGGTCGTCACGCCAAGAGTGAAGGCGAAACCTTGAACGCCACCGACGGCGAGCAGGTAGAGAACAACAGCGGCGACAATGTTCACCATGTCGGAAACGACGATCGTGCGTTTGGCGCGATCCCAGCCCTCGTCGACCGCTGCTTGGAGGGGACGTCCGTCACGGACCTCGTCCCTGACTCGTTCGAAGTAGACGATGAAGGAGTCCGCCGTCACGCCGACCGCCATGATGAGGCCCGCGACGCCCGCGAGGGAAAGCCGGTATCCGATACCGCCCGAGAGCAAGGTGATGACGAGGTAGGTTGCGACCGCGGCAACGACAAGCGAACCACCCGAGATGATCGCCAGACCACGGTACTGCCAGATCAGGTAGACGATGACGAGGAGAAGACCGATCAACCCGGCAAGGAGGCCCTTCTCGAGATGATCAGAACCGAGGGTCGCGGAAATGCGCTGCTCGGACTGGACCTCGAAGTTCAAGGGCAGCGACCCAAAGCTCAGCTGGTTGGCGAGGGCGGACGCCGACTTCGCGGTGAAGCTTCCTGAGATCTGTGCTCGACCATCAGAAATGATCGCATTCATGGAAGGAGCTGTGATGACGGTGCCGTCGAGCACGACCGCGAAGTGATTGCGGTCGGGGGTGTTCATCAGGGATTTACCTTGAGGATCCTGATCGTGGAAGGAATACAGGATCTTCGACGACTCGGCGAAAGCTTGAGTGCCCTCGGAGTCGAATTGGAGGTCCACGCCCCACTGTCCGGTCGTCTGACCAGTGGAGTTCGTGATCTGCCCTGCCGAGGCGGTGTCGAGATTCGCACCTGCGACCGTCACCGGGCCAAGAATGTACTTGATTGAGCCGTTCTCATCGCAGGCCGCGAAAGGCTTATCGGCCGGGCCCTCCTGGTTGGAGGCCTGAGCCGTGCAGTCCAGGGTGAAAAAGTCGAAGAGCGCCTGTTCGGTCACCCACGCCAGCGAGGAGGCGTTCTCCGGTTCAGATTCGGGAGTGTCGGAAAGGACGCCGTCTTGATTGCGGTCGGCAAGAGTCATCGCGCTCGCCTCGTCGAGGGCGGTGGAGATCATCTCATCAGATTGAGCCGAATCTGCGGACTGGCCGGATTGGGCGGACTGAGCCGACTCCTGTGCAGAGGGATCGGACTGGCTAGCCTCGTCACCTGATTGTGCCTCCGGCTGAGCGCCATTGCCCGAAGCATTCGCCTCAGCCTGCTTGAGGGCAGCCGCACTCGTCTGGGCGACTCCCATCTGGAGGACCGGTCGGAAGTTCATCTGCGAAGAGGAGCGGATCAGGTCCAAGGTCTCCTGTGAGGGAGTTCCCGGGATCGAAACAACGATGTTCTCCGAACCCATCGAGGTGATCTCTGATTCCGATACGCCAGAAGCGTCGATCCTATTGCGGATGATCGAGATCGCCTGATTGAGGTCCTCTTCGGTGATCGCCCGCTCATCAGCCTGAGTGGAGGTCGGCCTCAGAATAAGCTGGGTGCCACCTTGAAGGTCGAGCGCGAGTGAGGGGACCAGTGGTGTCCCCTTGGTTGTGTTGCCGATAACGAGCGCCGCCACTGCCGCGAGCATCGCGACGATCAGTGTGACGAGCGAGCGCACGGGTCGGCGCTTACGAGTTGACACGGTTGTTCTCCAGGTATCCCGTTTCGCGGGAGTTCACTTGTTCTCAGAGGCGCCAGTCGACGTCTCGGGGTCGTTCATGCCGAGGATCGGAGTGTCCGACTCAGCCTCATCAAGCTCTTCGTCCTCATCGGTCGCGAAAGGCGGTTCAACTCCGACCTCGCGGATCATCTGTCGGTCCCAGTACATTTCGGTGCCGTCAGAGGTTTCAAGGACGATCACATCGCCGTCCTCGTCGACGAAACGCCCCCAGAATCCGACGGCGGTGTGGACCCAGGCTCCCGGAACGAGCTTCTCGGCGAGCGTCTTCCTCCGTTCTTCCTGCTGGGCAGCCATCTTCTGGCGTGAACGGCTCGAGAACCAGAACATGGCGATGAGCCCGATGCCGATGAGGATCAGCGTGGAGTATTGCTGAAGGAACGATGCCACAGGGTGCCTCTTTCGTCGTCAGGGTGCGCGTAGTGCGCCCGCGCCAGTGTAATGCCCTAAGCGGTCTCGCGCGAAGACAGCGTACGTAATTAGCCGAAAAGTGTCGATTCTTGCGGAGGCGTCAAACCCAGATGAGCCCAAGCTTTCCCCGTTGCCGCGCGCCCCCGGTTGGTGCGTACCAGGAAGCCCTCGCGCACGAGATAGGGTTCGGCAACGGTCTCAACCGTTTCTGCTTCCTCTCCGACAGTCACCGCGAGCGTTGTCAATCCGACCGGCCCACCGGCGAAGCGCCGACAGATCGCCTCAAGAACAGCACGGTCCAAGCGATCCAAGCCTGATCGGTCCACTTCGAAAAGCTCAAGCGCCCCCTGGGCGGCTTCAAGGTCAAGAACGCCACTTCCCCGAACCTGCGCATAGTCGACAACCCTTCGCAAGAGACGGTTCGCGATTCGGGGCGTACCGCGCGAACGCGAAGCGATCTCATGGGCTGCCTTCGCATCCAGGGGCGCTCCGAGTAGCTCCGCGGAACGGGTGACGACCGACTCCAACTCACTCGTCGCGTAAAACTCCAGGTGGGCGGTGAAGCCGAAGCGGTCACGCAGCGGTGCGGGAAGCAAGCCCGAACGAGTTGTCGCGCCTACGACGGTGAAAGGAGGCAGGGTCAGAGGGATCGAGGTCGCACCCGGCCCCTTGCCGACGACGACATCGACACGAAAGTCCTCCATCGCGAGGTAGAGCATCTCTTCGGCAGTGCGTGCCAGGCGGTGGATCTCGTCAATGAACAGGACATCGCCTTCTTGCAGACCCGAGAGGATCGCCGCGAGATCACCAGCGTGCTGGATCGCAGGTCCCGAGGTGAGGCGCAACGAGGTTCCCATTTCGGCGGCGATGATCATTGCCAAGGTCGTTTTTCCCAGGCCCGGTGGTCCTGCGAGGAGCACATGATCCGGTGCCACTGCCCTACCCCTGGCGGCGTCGAGGACGAGTTGGAGTTGGTTGCGCACGACCTGTTGGCCAACGAATTCGCTCAGGCGTTTGGGCCTCAGTGCTGCTTCTGCGGCGCGCTCGAGTTCACCCGCGTCCGGGGCGACAATCCGAGCGGCCTCGGAGGTCTCGTCGAATTCAGCCACGATCACCACCGAGCTTCACGAGGGCGGCGCGCAAAAGATCCGAGGCTCCCAGGCCCTGGCCGCCCAGAGCGTCGATGGCTCCCTGGGCTTGTGCCTCCGACCAGCCGAGGGAGACGAGGGCGCTCTTCACCTCCGACTCGACTGCGCCGAAGTGGGGGGCGCTCGTCGCTGGGCTCGGCGAGTCCAGGTGCGCGGGCATTCCGAGTTTGTCGCCGATTTCGAGGGCCATCCTTTGAGCGGACTTCTTTCCCACCCCGGGGATCTTTTGAAGAGTGGGAAGATCCTGATCGCGCACGGCTCGGCGCAGTTCATCGGGAGACAGGACCGCGAGGGCCGCAAGGGCGATCCTCGGTCCAATACCGGAGACCGTGAGCAGGGTCGTGAATACCTCTCGTTCATCTGCGGAAGCAAAACCCATGAGGGTCATTGAGTCTTCTCTGACGATGAGGCTCGTGTGGACCGTCGTTTCCTCTCCCCTGCTGAGTGTTTGTGCGAAGGCCGGTACGACGTGGATTGAAAAGCCAATCCCCCCGACTCCGAGGATGAGTGAATCGAGGCCAGTGTGAAGGACTCGACCGGTGAGTTGAGCGATCACGGGTGATTCCCTTCTTCAACTCCTGATACGAACATATGTACGATCCTAGCTTCGGCGCAGCCTCGGGTCGACGGCACCCGTACGGCGTTGCGCGGCCTGTGCCTCTGCCCAGGCCTTTTGCGCCGGAGTCATCCTCCCCTTCGAGGTCAGACGCCCGGACAGCGACACCGTCACCGATGAGTCATCCCCAGCGCCAAGCAGACCGGTCCCCCGCCACGCGTGACAGATCGCGATCGCGAGAGCATCAGCAGCGTCAGCTGGTTTGGGCGGCGTATCGAGACCGAGGATCCTTTGGACCATCGCCTGCACCTGTGTTTTCCCTGCTTTCCCATTGCCCGACACCGCTGATTTCACCTCCGAGGGCGTATGCACCGCCATCGGCAGGCCTGCACGACCAACGCAGGTCATTGCTGCACCCATCACCTGCATCGTTGTCGTCACGGACTGGAGGTTCTCCTGAGCGAAAACTCTTTCAATCGCAACGACCTCAGGCTTGTATATGCGGATGACCTCGTCGATCGCGTCCGCGATCGTGCGCAGCCTGAAATGGGTGGCAAGATCCTTGTCCGAGCGGGCAACGTCGACGTGCACGAGCCTGGCCCGACGCGAAGCATCAACGTCAACGACACCAAGTCCACAGCGCGTCAGTCCCGGGTCGATGCCCATGACCCTCACCTGGTTGACTCCTCCACGATCGAGGTGAAAAGAGCGTGCATACGGTCATCTCCCCCAAGTTCGGGGTGGAAAGAACATGCCATGAAAGGTCCCTTGCGCACCGCGACAATCGGACCATCCTCGCTGTTGTCGGCCCTGGCGAGCACCTCGACGCCCTCGCCGAGGGATTCCACCCAGGGCGCGCGGATGAAGACAGCGTGAAAAGGGCCCCCTTCGACTCCCCTGATCTGAAGGTCCTCCTCGTAGGAGTCGAGCTGTCGGCCAAAAGCGTTGCGCCTCACCACCATGTCGAGCGCCCCGAAACTGCGCTGATCCTCACGACCGTCGAGGATGCTTGAGGCCAGCATGATCATGCCCGCGCAGGTGCCCCACACGGGAAGGCCGGAACGGATCCTCTGCGCGAGGGGGTCAAACAGGCCGAAGGAGGTCAAGAGCTTCGACATGGTCGTCGACTCCCCACCGGGGATGATCAGACCTTCGATCTGCTCGAGTTCATCTGCTCTGCGGACGCGAAGCGCGCGGGCGCCGGATCTCTCCAGCGCCCGCATATGCTCATCGACATCGCCTTGCAGGGCGAGAACACCGATGGTCACCATCCGCGTTCCGCCAGACGGTGGCTCACCGGCACATCGTCAACGTTGATGCCGACCATCGCCTCACCCAGGCCCCGAGAGACCTCTGCAATGACCTTCGGATCGTCGTAGAAGGTCGTCGCCTTGACGATCGCGGCGGCGCGCTTCGCCGGGTCCCCGGACTTGAAGATGCCAGAACCCACGAAAACGCCCTCCGCGCCGAGCTGCATCATCATCGCCGCATCCGCTGGGGTGGCGATGCCTCCTGCGGTGAACAAGACGACGGGCAGGCGTCCCTCGCGGGCCACCTCGGCGACGAGCTCATAAGGAGCCTGGAGTTCCTTCGCGGCCACGTAGAGCTCATCTTCGGGCAGGCTCGTCAAGTGACGGATCTCGTCGCGGATCTGACGCATGTGGGTCGTCGCGTTCGAGACATCACCGGTCCCGGCCTCGCCCTTGGAGCGGATCATTGCTGCGCCCTCGTTGATGCGGCGCAGAGCTTCGCCAAGATTCGTCGCGCCGCACACGAAAGGAACCGTGAAGTTCCACTTGTCGATGTGATGCGTGTAGTCGGCGGGGGTGAGGACCTCGGACTCGTCGATGTAGTCAACTCCGAGGGACTCGAGGACCTGTGCTTCGACGAAGTGGCCGATGCGGGCCTTCGCCATGACGGGGATCGAAACGGCGTCAATGATGCCCTCAATGAGATCCGGGTCGGACATACGGGCCACGCCGCCCTGAGCGCGAATATCGGCGGGCACGCGTTCGAGTGCCATGACGGCGACTGCGCCGGCGTCTTCCGCGATCTTCGCCTGCTCGGGGGTGACGACATCCATGATGACGCCGCCCTTGAGCATCTGCGCCATTCCCCGTTTCACCTGGGGAGTTCCAATTTCGCGAGTGCTGGTGGCGACCATCGTCACTCCTCCTCTTCGAGTTGGGCCCGGACCTCATCCGAGACCGTCATATTGTGGTAGATGTTCTGCACGTCATCGGAGTCTTCGAGGGCGTCAACGAGGCGCTGAACCTTCACAGCACCCTCAAGGTCGAGCTCGACCTCCGTTGCGGCAACGAATTGGACTTCGGCGGAGTCGTAATCAATGCCCGCCGCCTGAAGGGCCTTGCGGACCTCGACGACATCGGAAGGATCAGATTCGATGACGAAGCCGCCTCCCAGGTCCTCAACTTCTTCAGCTCCAGCCTCGAGGACCGCCTCCATAATGGAATCTTCATCAACGCCCTCAGCCGCTGCGACCTCGACGATGCCACGGCGAGAGAAGAGGAAGGCCACCGAACCGGGGTCAGCCATGGAACCGCCCGCGCGAGTGAAGGCGAGGCGAACATCGGAGGCCGCGCGATTGCGGTTATCGGTGAGGCACTCAACGTAGAAGGCGACGCCGCCCGGGCCGTAGCCCTCGTACATGATCGTCTCGTAGTTCGCGCCACCGGCTTCAGCTCCCGAGCCGCGCTTGACGGCGCGCGTGATGTTGTCGGCGGGCACCGAGTTCTTCTTCGCCTTCTGGATGGCGTCGAACAGGGTCGGGTTGCCTGCGGGGTCGCCGCCTCCGGTGCGGGCCGCGACCTCAATGTTCTTGATGAGGCGTGCGAAGAGTTTGCCGCGCTTGGCGTCGATCGCTGCTTTCTTATGCTTGGTGGTCGCCCACTTAGAGTGTCCCGACATCAGTGCTCCCTTTTGGGGTGGATTGAATACTTGCCCATAGTAGCCGGACCTTCCTCTCCTCCTCCTTCCAGCGCTTGAAAAGTGGAAGGTTTTCCTTGAAAGATCACAGGAAGTGCCTGAACGCTACGCGGCTGCTCGGCTGGGCTTCTTTTGACGCTCGTCGAGGAAGCCCGGGATTCTCTGTGTGCCAGTCGAAGGGACGTCCGGGCCTTCCTTAGGCGATGCTCGAAGGTCTTCACCCCTTGTGGACGCTACCTTGCCCCCTCAGCACACCGCAGCTGTCCCCTCAGTACGCCGCGCTTCATCCTTGAGGTCTTCGCACTTTTCCTTGCCCAGGCTTGGCGCTTGCCTCGAAACGCCGTCCCTTTTCACGAAGGGCTCACAGGCGCGTGGGGGCGCATAAGGTTTCAACACTCAGTTCTGCGCCAATCAGGGGACGGCTCGCATCGGGGATCTCAATGATGAGGGCCGTTGCGGTCCTCACTCCCCTGCGCAGCTCTTCCTTCGCCGAATCGTCTCCAAGGAAGTAGCCGGTTTCAGAAATCGTCGGCTCGTGTCCGACGATGAGCAGGGTCTGGGCGTGAGACTCCACTGCCATGTCAATGAGTTCAGGAGCGTCCGCTGTGTAGAGGGCGCATTCGATTTGGGTGTCAGCGACCGGCAGATACTCTCGGATCTTGTCAAGGGTACGCCTGGCCCTGAGCGCATCTGAGACGAGCGCGAGGTCCACTTTTTGGATCCGCGTCTCAAGGAGGGCTCCCAAATGTTGAGCCCGACGCCGCCCCATGCCCGTGAGATCGCGTTGCCTATCGGAGGCAGCATAATGTTCCGCGTCGGAGTGTCTGACGAGGACGAGGGTGTGCAAGCTCATGGCCGAACACTACAGTGCATCAGTGCAGGAGGTAAACGAATGGCATTGGCTCGTGGCCCCGAAGATGGAATCTGTGCGGCGAGGGAGTGTTCTCGGCCCGCGACTTTGCAGATCACCTGGACAAATCCGAAGATCCCCTGGTCGGATTCCAAGACCTGGCTGGCCTGTGAGAACCACCGGGAGGAATTGTCCGATTACATGCGGTATCGGGGCTTCCCTTTCACTGTGACTCTCCTGGGCGAGCAGACGAAGCCCACTTCGTGACAGGGAGGCGACGCTGGCCCGGGCTCTTGCCCGCGTTACCCTGGGCCCCTCCCCCGTGCTTGGCCTAGACTCGCCCCCGCGTGTCGCTTCGCTTCTCATGCCGCTCTCTATCTATTTCAGGCGGCCTGTTCTTCGGCTTCTCACAGTTTCTCAGACTCTTCTTGTTGGGCCGTTCCCCGCTTCTTGCTGAGCTGTTCCCCAGCTCAGTATTCCCAGTCTTCGACTCTTCGATCATTCCACGTCAGGGCTGTAAGTGCCCCGAGGAGCTGCCCCGTCTGCTTTACCTCCAAGTCTTCGGGCCATTGCAGGACAACGGTTCCGGTATTCCCCATGTAATGGGTCATGACGAGTTCGCCCTCGATATTGTCCGCGAGGGATGAGGCGAGGAGGCGCAGCATCGCGCCATGAGCGACGATCACCCCAACTCCTCTCGGATCTTCTTCTTTGACAATGTGGGCCACTTCAAGGACGACGGGGAGAGCCCGGGCGAGGGCCTCCGCACCGTTTTCTCCCCCGCCCATGCGGTAGTGCTTCAGGCCATACGCCCAGGCGCCGGTGCCCTCGATGTAGACGGAATCGGAAAACGCGTTGGCGTTCATCTCGACATCACCGGAACGCAGCTCACGAATCCCCGGTCTGATGAGCGGCTGGAGACCATACTTTCGCGCCAGAGGCGCAGCCGTCTGGCGTGTGCGCGTCAAAGGGGAAACAGCAATCACTGTTGGCGGCTCAGCCACTTCCTCTTCCCAGCGCTGAGCCAATGCCTCGGCTTGTGAAAGGCCCTCTTCGGTGAGCGGCAATCCTGGTCGGGCAGTGTCCAGGGCATGTGCCCGATTCGCCGCGGTTTGTCCGTGCCTGACGAGGACGATCTTCATTGCCCCTTCTCTCCTTATTCCCAATCCATGAGCCTTGCGCCTGATGCGAAGCTCAGGCTCCCCTACGCGATGCCCCACAAGTGCATAAGCAGCGCCAATACCCCCACTATTCCCAGAACAGACGGTCCATCACCTTTCGGGCTCTTCTCGCACAGCGCATCCAATCCTCTTCCACGTCCCCCTCGTGCCCCGCCCGATAGCCCAGGGCGCGGGCAAGAGACTTCAGATCGCGCAGATCACGGGGCAGTATGTCGAGTTTGACCCCCGACATGCGCCCGCTCGTCAAAACATTGCCCGCACGAATCCTCGATGCTAAAGACCACGCATCCTCAAGGGTGGAGGCGTCCTCGAAGGAGATTCTTCCGCTCTCACGCAAGGCTCTGAGCGCGTCAAGGGTCGAACTTGTCCTCACCACAGGGCACTCGGGTCCGTATCTGAGTTGGAGGAGCTGGACGACCCACTCGACATCGCTAAGCCCTCCCGGTCCGAGTTTGACATGACGCTCAGGCTCCGCGCCTCGTGGAAGACGCTCGGATTCCATTCGGGCCTTGAGGAGTCGAATCTCTTTGAGTTCTTCCTTCGTCACCGGGCTCCCGTATCGAATCGAGTCGATCAGTACCATCATCTCTTCGAGGAGGGGCTCTGGCCCCGCGATCGGGCGGGCCCGCAGGAGTGCTTGTCGTTCCCAGGTCGAGGCCCACTTGCCGTAGTAGTCGGCGTAGGAGCGGGGTGTGCGAGTCATGGGGCCCGAGCGTCCCTCGGGGCGAAGTCCAAAATCGACGCTGATGCTCATTTGTGTGGTGACCGATCCAAGCAGGGCCTTCACCCGGTTAACGATCGCGGTCGCCGATTCAGCCGCTTGCGCCTCACTCGCCTCCCCTGCGCTGCGGTGGCAGGCGATCACATCAGCATCCGAAGCGTAGGAGGACTCTCGGCCCCCGTAGCGGCCCATGGCGATGAGTCCCACTTCAGCGCGAACCCTGCCGTGGCGCTCTTCATCTTCACGAGAAGCAATGGCGAGGGCTCCCAGGAGCGCAGCATCCGTCGCATCTGAGATCGCGGGCCTTCTGGGGCTGATTGCGCTGTGCAGATCAGACATGGCTGCTCGAAGGAGTTCCCGCGAGCGGACCGCCCTCACTCGTGAGGCCGCATCTTCAGGATTCGCATGCCGATCGATGAGAGAGGCTGCCTCGCCTTTGAGAGCCTGAGGATCGGGCGCTTCAAGCTCCCGATCCGAATCGAGCCACGCGATCGCCTCGGGCTGATTCGAGAGGGCCTCGGCAATCCACTTGGAGTTCGGGAGCATCTGGCACAGTCTGGAAGCCGCAACACCGGAGTCACGCAAAAGCGCAAGATACCAGTGCGAATCTCCGATCTGTTCAGATAGTGCCCTGAAACTCAAAAGACCAAGGTCGGGGTCCGCACCATCGGCGAGCCAGGAGATGAAGACCGGCAGCAGATGGCGTTGAATCATGGCGCGCCTGCTCGTTCCCCTCGTCAGGGCTGAAATATGCGAGAAAGCACCATTCGGGTCGATGTATCCGATCGCTTCAAGTCTGGCACGCGCCCCCTCCTCGTCGAGCGCGGCAACATCGGGGGACAATCCTGCGGTCGCCTGAATGATCGGCCTGTAGAAAACCTCCTCGTGAAGTTCACGGACCCGCGTTCGTACCTGCTCCAGTTGGCAGGTGAATGCCTCGGTATCGAAGAAGGCGTCGAGGTCGAGGGAGCGTCCAATGACGCGGACTTCGTGTGTGGAAGCGGGGATGAGATGCGTGCGGTGCATCTTCGCGATCTGTGCGCGATGCTCAACGCTCCTGAGGAATCGGTAGCACTCTTCGAGTTCATCGGCATCTTTGCGGGCGATGTAGCCTCCCGCACGCAGCGCCTCAAGGGCGTCAATGGTTGAGCGGACCCGAAGTGACTCATCGCTCCTGCCGTGAACGAGTTGGAGGAGTTGGACAGTGAACTCGACGTCGCGAAGTCCTCCCCGGCCAAGTTTCAGATCCCGATCGACCTCGCGCCTGGGGATGTTCTCCTCGACACGTCGGCGCATCGCCCGGGCGTTCTCAACAAATCCGGGGCGCCCCGCCGCACTCCACACGTATTGAGCGGCGGCGGCGTGGAATCTATTCCCGAGTTCCAGGTCCCCTGCGGCGCAGCGGGCCTTGAGGAGGGCCTGGAACTCCCAGGACTGCGCCCACTTATTCCAATAGCTCTCATAGGATTCGAGGGTGCGCACGAGGGCACCGTTGCGCCCCTCAGGGCGCAGATTCGCGTCAATGGTCCACAGGGGCTGTTCTGCTCCAGAACCTGAACAGGCCTGGGCGGCCATGGCGGCGAGCCGCGTGCCGATTTCAACGGCTTCGCGCTCCTCGACACCGTCTTTTGCTCCGACGACGTAGAGAACATCAACATCGGAGATGTAGTTCAGCTCCTGCGCCCCGCATTTGCCCATCGCGATGATCGCGAAGTCGACGCGCAGCTCAGGGTCGATATCTCGCCTCGCGAGGGCGAGAGCCGCTTCGAGTGCCGCGTCGGCCAGCTCTGCGAGCCTCGATCCGACTTCCGGCATGTATGCACTCGGATTGCCTCGGGCAAGGTCATCTGCGACGAGGTCAAGGAGGACTTCGCGATATGCGCGTCGAAGATCATCCCCATTCCTCGTGGGGCCGGCAATGGGTGAGAGGGAAGCAGGATCAGCGTCGACGGCTCTCAAGAGGGCCTGGCGGGCTTGGCCTGGTTCAACCCATAGTCTTTCGGCCCGCGAGGGTTCGGCGATCAGATAATCGCCCCACCAAGCTGAGCCGCCCAAGACAGCGAGGAGGCGGGCGAGGCGGTCACCTCCCTCGGTGATCACCCGTTCCAAAAGATCGGGGGCTGCCTCGTGAAGGCGCAGCGCCTGGAGGACCGCCAAGTCCGGATCTGCGACTTTCCTCAGGAGCGGCACCCAGGTCTGAGGGGTCCCGGGCAATCCTTCGAGCCGTGTGGCAGCTCTCGCGGGGTCGAGGAAACCCTCGCCGCGCAGATCCTTGGCGCACAGCTCCATCAGTCGACCTTGTCCATCAGTAAACCTTGAGGAACTGCCGAATCTCCTGAGGAGTCACCTGGCGGCGGTACTCATGCCATTCCTTCTCCTTATTGCGCACGACGTAGGCGAAGACCTCCTCGCCGAGCGCCTCTGCGACAAGATCCGACTCGCGCATCCCCCGAACCGCAGAGGACAAGGAGGAGGGCAGTGCGCGAATACCGAGGACCTGGCGTTCACGATCCGTGAGGTCCCATACATTGCCTTCCGCTTCGGGCATGAGTTCACGCTTCTTCTCGATCCCATCGAGGCCCGCCATGATCAAGACGGCGAGCGCAAGATAAGGGTTCGCCGCAGGATCGAGCGCACGATATTCGATCCTGGCGGCGCGGCGTTTATCCGGCTTGTACAGGGGAACTCTGACGAGCGCGGAACTGTTGTTGTGCCCCCAGCACACGTAGGCAGGCGCCTCTGCCCCGCCCCACAGGCGCTTGTAGGAGTTCACGTGCTGGTTGGTCACGGCCGTCAGCTCATAAGCGTGCTCAAGCAGACCGGCGATGAAACGCTTCCCGGTCAAGGAGAGCTGGTATTCACCGGAAGGTTCGTAGAAGGCATTCTCGTCGCCTTCGAAAAGGGAGATGTGCGTGTGCATTCCCGAACCCGGGTGGTCGATAAAAGGCTTGGGCATGAAGGTGGCGACGAGGGATTCGCGCAGCGCCACTTCTTCAATGACGGTGCGGGCCGTCATGATGTTATCGGCGGCCGTGACAGCATCCACTGCGCGCAAGTCGATCTCGTTTTGACCTGGGCCGCCCTCGTGGTGGGAAAACTCGACCGCGATGCCCATCTCTTCGAGCATCCTGACGGCCTGTCGGCGAAAATCGTTGGAATCTCCGCGTGCAACATGGTCGAAGTAGCCGGCGTTGTCAACCGGGATCATGTGGTCGATAGAGACGGGCTGACGCAAAAGGTAGAACTCGATCTCCGGGTGCACCATGACGGTGAAGCCGAGGGCGCGGGCCCGCTCCACCGCGCGTTGGAGGACGGCGCGAGGATCTGAATGTGCTTTCTGCCCGTCCGGGGTGTGCACATCGCAAAACATCCTCGCGACCGACTCCTTCGCGTTCCTCCACGGCAGGAGTTGGAAAGTCTGGGCGTCGGGCACGAGAAGCATGTCCGACTCGTGGACGCGCGTGAGGCCTTCGATCGAAGAACCGTCGAAACCGATGCCCTCGGTGAAAGCATCCTCAAGTTCGCCCGGGTCGATCGCGAGGGACTTCAACACGCCTGCAACATCCGTGAACCACAGGCGGATGAAGCGGATGTCGCGTGCGGCGACCTCGCGCAAGACGCGCTCCTGGTGCTGGTCCATTCCCGCTCCCCTTTCAGGAGATTCTCTTCAGGCCCAAGCCTTCCGATCAGTTCTGATCCTCGCCCGAGCCTTTGAAGCCCTTCGTGATCGCATCGAGGGCGGCGGTCAGTTCCGTCGGCACGACCCAGACCTTGGAGGCGTCGCCCTTGGCGATCTCCGGCAGTGTCCGCAGGTACTGGTAGCTCAAAAGATCCGGGGTCGGTTTGCCCTCGTGGATGGAGGTGAAGACCGTGTTGATGGCCTCGGCCTCGCCTTTCGCGCGCGTGATGGCGGCCTGGGCTTGGCCCTCGGCGCGCAGGATCGCGGACTGTTTCTCACCTTCTGCCTGAAGGATCTGAGATTCGCGCACGCCCTGCGCGGTGAGGATCGCGGCGCGCTTATCGCGCTCGGCGCGAAGCTGCTGTTCCATGGCGTGCTGGATCGAGGGCGGCGGGTCGATCGCCTTAAGCTCAACGCGGTTGACGCGAATACCCCAACGGCCGGTCGCTTCATCGAGGACGCCGCGCAGCTGCGTGTTGATCGAATCACGGCCCGTGAGCGTCGCTTCCAGGTCGAGGGAGCCGATGACGTTACGCAAAGTTGTGACAGTGAGCTGTTCGATGGCCTGGATGAAGTTGGCGATCTCGTAGGTCGCATACATCGGGTCGGTGACCTGGTAGTAGATGACCGAGTCAATGGAGACGACAACGTTATCCGCTGTGATGACGGGCTGGGGCTGGAAGCTCGTCACCTGCTCGCGAAGGTCCACTCTCGCGGCGATGCGGTCGATGAAGGGGACGAGGACGTGCAGGCCGCCGTACATGACGCTGTGGAACTTTCCGAGGCGTTCAACGACGAGGGCTCTGGGCTGGGGGACGATCTGGATTGCCCGTACAAGAGCGACGACGACTAAGACAATGAGGAGCAGCCCGATGATGCTCCCCGCGGACAAGAAGAAACTCATAAGAATCCTTTCACTGCGGTCAGGGGTGTTCAGAGGAAAAGTGGCTCGATGACCGCGGTCGCGCCGTCAATCCTCACAACTCGTGCTTTCGCTCCCACACCGAGGGGCTCGGAGCAGGTGGCGGACCAGACTTCACCTTGAAGGCGGACCCTGCCACCACTGGCGTCCACGGCCTCGAGGACCCTCACTTCCTCTCCAACTAAGCCTGCCGCGTTCGTCTTCACGTTCGGAGTCGATTTATCGAGGCGAGTCTTAATCCAGGGGCGAAGCGTGAAGAGGAGCAGGGAGGACAAGACGACGAAAACACCGGTTGACATGAGAGGCTCGGCGCCCGCCCAGGTTGCCGCTGACGCTCCGAGAGCACCAATGGCGAGCATGAGGAAAGTCAGATCGACGGTCGCCAGCTCAACCAATCCGAGGAGCAGGGCTCCGATCAACCACCACACAGCGAGAGACATGATCACTTCTTTCAGCTTCGCTTCAGGCCACGCGCCCACCAGCGGCCCGCGTCACAACCGACGCTTAATGGCAGCTCGTAGGCATGGGAAAGATTGACGCCCGTGAGCGTCTCGTCAATGGGTCCCTGGGCGATAATACGTCCCTTCGCCATGATCGCGGCGTGGGTGATCCCGGCGGGAATGTCTTCCATCTGGTGGGTGACGAGCACGACCTGGGGCGCGCGCGTACCGCTAATGATCTCCTCAAGAGCTGACAGGAGCAGTTCTCGGGCCCCGAGGTCGAGGCCTGCGCCGGGCTCGTCGAGGATGAGGACCTCGGGGTCCGACATCAACGAACGCGCAAGGAGGACCCGTTGAGCCTCCCCCTCCGACAGGGTGCGGAACTCGCGCTGGGCCAGATGGGAGATCCCGAAGACCTCAAGCAGGTCCTGGCAGCGCGCCTCGTCCTCGGCCTCGTATTCCTCTCCCCGGTGGACGCTGATCCCCCAGGCGGCCGTGCGCACAAGGTCGAGGACCCTCTGGCCGCCACGGATCGAAGGCGCGGAGGACTTCGAGACGAGCGCGACCCGCGTCGCCAATTCCGCAGGGTCAATCCCCTGAAGATCCTGAGAATCCAGGGTGGCGCTTCCGTTGCTCAAGGGGAGCCTGCCGGAGGCCGCGCGCACGAGCGAGGTTTTGCCCGCGCCATTGGGGCCGAGCACGACCCAGTGCTGCCCCGTTTCGGTCTTCCAGCAGACACGATCCAGGAGGGTCGTAGCGCTCTTCACGAGTTCGGCGTTGACGAGTTCGAGCACAGCATCCATGCCCTTAGCCTACCCGCGCACCCCTGCCCCGTCCCGAGGACTCAGACCAGCTCGGAGTACAAAGCGGCAGTCTTTGCGCCGATCGCATCCCAGGAGAAGGAGTCACGAGCCCGGGCAAGTCCGGCCTCCCCCATGCGCTTGGCGAGGGCCTCATCGTCGAGGACCGCAATGAGACGTTCAGCCATGTCATGTTCGAAGCGCTCGGGGTCGAGAGGAGTGCCCGTCCCATCGGTCATTTGCTCGATCGGAACAAGGTAGCCGGTTTGCCCGTCGACGATGACATCGGGGATGCCGCCGGTGGCAGTGCCAACGACGGGTAGGCCCAGGGCCATCGCTTCGAGATTGACGATGCCGAGAGGCTCGTACACGGAGGGCGTGATGAACACATTCGCACTATCGAGGATCGCCGCCACCTCGGGCTGGGGCAGCATCTCGGAGATGAGAACAACCCCGGAGCGAGTCTCCTTGAGCTCATTGACGAGCCCGTCAACTTCAGCGGCGATCTCCGGCGTGTCGGGCGCTCCCGCACACAAAACGATCTGGACGTCCTCGGGGAGCAGGCGGGCTGCGCGCAGGAAATGGGGCAAGCCCTTTTGACGGGTGATGCGCCCAACGAAGACGACGGTGCGCCGACTCGGGTCAATGCCATGTTCAGCCAGGATGCGCGCCTTGAGTTCACGTCCTTCTTCCCCTTCGGGGGCCTTCCATTTCGCCAGGTCAATGCCGTTGTGGATGACTCGGACCTTCGCGGGGTCGACCTTCGGGTAGCAGCGCAAAATGTCATCGCGCATGCCATTGGAGACGGCGACAATCGCGGCTGCGGCCTCGTAAGCGGTCTTCTCCACGTACGAGGAAACGCGGTAGCCGCCGCCGAGCTGCTCGGCCTTCCAGGGGCGCAGGGGTTCGAGGGAGTGTGCGGAGATGACGTGGGGGACACCATGGAGAAGCGAGGCAAGGTGGCCGGCGAAGTTCGCGTACCAGGTGTGGGAGTGGACGAGGTCCGTGCCCTCGCAGGCTGCAGCGATCGAAAGGTCGACGCCCAGAGTCTTCAAGGCAGCATTTGCGCCTTCGAGTTCTGCAAGGGGCGCATGTCCAGTCACTCCCGGGTCTGCCCCTTCGGTCCCCGGCTCGCGAGGGCCGTCGAAAGCCTGGACGCGAAGGTCCTCAACACGAGGACGGAGCACCTTCGCTAGTTCGAGGACGTGAACGCCAGCTCCTCCGTAGACGAAGGGCGGATACTCGCGAGTGAGCAGATCAACGCGCATGATTGGGGTCCTTTCAAGGCGGCGGCCATCACGTCGAGCATAGCGCGTCGTGACGGCGCTCACGGGTTGCTCGGGTCGAACACCTGCGAGATTCGCCTGTGCGCCCGTAATCTTGGGGCATGGCCAAATACAACGTCCTTGCTATCGTTCTCGCTGGCGGCGAAGGCAAGCGCCTGATGCCCCTCACCGATGATCGTGCCAAGCCCGCAGTCCCCTTCGGTGGTCACTACCGGCTCATTGATTTCGCTTTGTCGAATATTGTGAACTCCGGGTATCTCAAGATCGTCGTCCTCACCCAGTACAAGTCCCACTCCCTGGACCGCCACGTCACGAAGACCTGGTACACCTCCCCGCTCTTGGGCAATTTCATCGCGCCAGTGCCCGCCCAGCAGCGCCGCGGGCCGCACTGGTACCTCGGCAGCGCCGATGCGATCTACCAGTCCTTGAACATCGTGGATGACGAGAAGCCCGATTACATCGTCATCATCGGTGCGGACAATATCTACCGCATGGATTTTTCCCAGATGGTGGACGCCCACATCGCCTCCGGTCTTCCGGCCACGGTCGCGGGAATCCGTCAACCGATCGAATTGGCCCCCGCCCTGGGTGTCATCGATTCCAAGGATGGGGTCATCAAGGAGTTCCTCGAAAAGCCCCAGAATCCTCAGGGCCTGCCAGACGATCCGACGAAGGTCCTCGCCTCCATGGGCAACTACGTGTTCACGACGAAGGATCTTGTCGAGGCCCTGCGCGCCGATGGGCACAATCCCGATTCGAAGCACGACATGGGCGGCAACATCATCCCCTGGTTCGTCGAACGAGGAGAATGTGGCATCTACGACTTTAAGGACAATGACGTTCCGGGCTCGACCGACCGCGACCGTAACTACTGGCGAGATGTCGGTACCCTCGACGCCTACTACGACGCGAACATGGACCTCATTTCCGTCCACCCGGTCTTCAACCTGTACAACCGTGCGTGGCCGACGATGACGATGATTGACGGCGCCCTGCCGCCCGCAAAGTTCGTCTACGGTGAAGAGCATTCGCGCATGGGTCACGCCGTCAACTCTTTCGTCTCACCCGGGGTCATCATCTCTGGCGGCGAGGTCTACCATTCGATCGTTTCGCCGAACTGTTATGTCCACTCCTGGGCGCAGGTCACGGACTCCGTCGTCATGCACGGCTGCAGGATCGGCCGCCACTCGGTTGTTTCGAAGGCGATTCTCGATAAGAACGTCGTCTTGGAGGAGGGCGCGACCGTTGGTCTCGACCTCGAGCATGATCGTCAGCGCGGATTCACGGTCACCGAATCGGGTATCACGATCGTCCCGAAGGGCATGGTCGTCACCCGTTGAATCACCTGAACACTGAGGTCCTCCCGAACGCCGAATCGTTCGGGAGGACCTCCTCGTCTCCTCATCCTCTCCTCATCGTCACGGATGTTGATTCGACCCTTATCGCGGAAGAAGTCATTGAAGAACTCGCCGAACGAGCAGGCACGCGCAGACTCGTTGCCGAGGTGACCGCCCGGGCGATGAACGGGGAGATCGACTTCGCGCAGTCCCTTCGCGAGCGCGTCGCAACCTTGAAGGGTGTGCCCGAGTCGGTCTTCGGCGAGGTTCTCGCTCAGGTCCACCCGACTCCGGGTGCCCAAGCGCTCATTGATGCTCTTCATTCGAAGGGGGGCGTCTTCGGTGTCGTCTCCGGGGGCTTCGTCGAGGTCGTCGCTCCCCTGTGTGAACGTCTGGGAATCGACCATTTCCTCGCGAATCGCCTCGAAGTCGAAGGCGGGCGCCTGACCGGTCGGGTGCTGGGCGATATCGTCACCGCCGAATCGAAGGTCCAGGCCCTGAGTCGTTGGGCTGAGGGTCATGAGATCGACCTGTCCCGAAGCGTCGCGATTGGCGATGGTGCGAACGATGTGCCAATGATGAAGACTGCGGGCTTGGGGATCGCCTTTTGCGCGAAGCCCTCAGTCCAAGAGGCGATGGAGTATTCCCTGAATATTCGTCGCCTCGATGTCCTCATCGGGCCACTCGGATTGTCCTGAAACGCTGCCGGTCCCGTTTCGGTTTCGAGCTCCCCTGAGCCCCTGCTGGGCCCATCGGCTGAGCCCCTGCTGGGCCCAGGCGAGTATTCGCCCGGAGGTATTCGCCCGCTGAGGCTTAGGCGCACCCGCCTGCGCGACAGCGATCCAGATAGAGGATGGAGTTTCGACTCTTGCGCTTGTCTGCTTAGGATTCCGTGGCCTCGTCCCTGTCCTGCGCGGATTCTTCGCGGCCCGAACGGCTAGGAGCACTCACCTCAATGATCCGCTTCACCACCCCATCCCAGCCTTTAAGCCACGCCCTCGCGAACTCGGTGAGGCGCCTGGGGTAGATCTCGCATTCCTCAGCGTCGATCTCATCAAGCCCCCACCAGCGCTGCTCATCAATGACGTCACGTTCCAGTTCCGTCCACCCGTCATGAACGAGGACGAGGCTCTTTCGGGTCCGAGCGATAAAGAACCACTCGTCCTGGCGGGCGGTCACCGCAAGGAAGTCGAATTCGGCACTCCGATAGGCGACGGGGCCGAGGAGCTCATTCTCCTCCAGCCTGATGCCGGTCTCTTCGAAGAGTTCACGAACCGCAGCCTCACGGGGGCTCTCCCCCGCCATGATTCCACCGCCGATCGTAAACCACCAGCTCCGCTCGGGCTCGTCCCGGTCGTGGCCTCGGGCGAGGAGCAGACGATCCTCCTCATCGAAAAGGACCACCCTGGCGGCCTCGCGATGAGGATATCCCTCGGAATCCACAGGCCATTCGTCACCCAGAGCGCTCATCGCAGTCCGTGGTGGAAATGCGGGGCGGAAAGGATCTGGAGACGATGGGCCGTCATGGAACGCAAAACCTCCTGATCACGCAGAACACGCAAAGGATGCGGACCGACCCTCATCTGAAGATCCTGATCGAGACCAAGGAGGGAGAGCTCGACCAGGAACGCATTCATAATGCGTTTGCGTTCTTTACCGATCCAGCGCTTCGCGAAACGTCTGGCGTTCGAAGAGGACGCCAACTCCGCTTCAGCGGGAAGGACCCAGCCGGCCACAACATAAGGGGCAAGACCTCTGCGAATCCGCAGGGCATCACGAGAGGAAATGACGAGGAGGGCGGACATCCACGCGATGAAGAGCGGAACTTCAATGAGCAGATAACCTGCCAGCCAGGTCTCATTGCCGATCGTGCCGAGCAGATTCCACAGGGAGTGGACAAGGATAGCGCCAAGCCAGCCAAGAATCGGCACCATGATGCGTGCGCCTGGGTTCTTCGCTCGCACGACCGCCCACGCAAGTGCAAAGCCGCTCAGGGAAGTCGCCATCGGATGAATGAAGGGACTGAAGACCCCGCGCATGATGACAGTGAGTGTGAGCATCGCAGCCGACTCTTGCGAAGCCTCGATGAAGTACTGCATATTCTCAATGAATGCGAAGCCCGCTCCAATGACCCCCGCGTAGACGATGCCATCAACGATGGAGTTGATTTCATTGCGACGCCAATACACCACGAGGAGCACGCCCAGCCCCTTCATGGTCTCCTCAACGACGGGTGCCACTGTGACCGCAGTGAAGGCCATCGCACCATATTCATCCTGGAGTCGAAGGCTCGCGCCGACATAGGCGAGGGAATTGGCAAAGGATGCGCCAATGATCGCGACTCCCGCTCCCCACATGAAGGTGGCGAAAAGGGTCTGCGGGGGTTCTCTCTCCCATCGGTCGAGGTAGATGAAAAGGGTAAGGACCGCGACGAGGGGACCGATTGCGAGGAATGCGACGAGCCCGACGGTGAGCACATTGGACAAGAGGACATAACCGATCACGGAGAGTTCCACACAGAACAAACCGATAATGCCCAAGACGAGTTCGAAAACCGGAATGGCAGGTGAAGGCACACGAGGAAGGGCCCATGCGGGGGCCGGAGCCGTGGGCGCCTGCCTGGTGTAGGCAAAACCCGGGTGGGCAGCTAAGTCCGGGCGCTGAAAGGGCGCGCCTGGTCCGCTGGGCACAGCGGAGTGCGGGAAAGCGTGATCCCCTCCGCCTCCGTTTAGGCCGTTTGGGATCGGTCCTTGGTCTTTCATTCGTCCTCCTCGGGGCGAGAGGTCATACCCCCACGTCACGCCTGAGTCTCCTCCTTCACGGTCTTCGCGGTGAAGACGATCCTTTGGATGACTGTGATGAAAGAAGCGAAGGCAACCCATCCAAGACCGATGACGAGCCACCACGCACCCCATCCAAAGTCGGTGAATACGGCGCTAAGGATTGCGATAAGGAGGCGATCGGTCCTTTCTGCGATCCCCAGTTTCGCTTCGACCCCAATGGACTCGGCGCGCGCCCTCGCGTAGGGAACCGTCCCCGCGCCAATAATCGCTGCAAGCCCGAATCCGATCGCAAGAGTGCGTGGGAGTCCTTCGGGAAAAGAGAAAACCGCCCAGGCCGTGAGCGAAGCGAAAACAGCACCATCTGCGATGCGGTCAAGAGTCGAGTCCAGGAAGGCTCCGAATCGTGTTCCGCCGTTCGTCATCCTCGCCAAAGTGCCGTCCACAGAATCTGCGAAGAGCACGAGGGCGAGGGCGAGGGCCCCCTGCCAGACGTACCCGAAAGGCAAAGTGGATACGGCGATCCCCACTGAAAGCAGTGTTCCCGTGACCGTCACCTGATTTGGAGTGATCCCCGCTTTGACGAGGAGACGCGCAAGCGGTGTGAAGACCCTTCGGGTGATGGAGCGCCCGTGGTTTCCGAGCATCACTTCTCCTTCGGCCAGGCCGCAGCCAGGCGCGAGCGTGCATCCTCGAGGAGCTCAGGAACGGCTTTCGTCCTCGCAATGATCGGAAGGAAATTCGCGTCCCCAAGCCAGCGGGGCACGATGTGCTGGTGAAGGTGAGCGGCGATACCAGCGCCAGCGACCTCGCCCTGATTCATGCCGATATTGAAACCTTGAGGCTGGGCCGTTTCCTTCTCGACGAGCATCGCCTGCGCGGTGAGCTCACCAAACTCGATGCGCTCTTCCTCGTTCAAGTCCGTGTAGTAGGAGACGTGACGGTAGGGGCAGACAAGAAGGTGGCCCGAGTTGTAGGGGAAGAGGTTCATGATGACGAAGCAGCTTTGACCCCGATAGACGATGAGTCCCTCCTCGTCCGATTTTGCGGGTGCAGCGCAAAAGGGGCATTCAACGTCACTCGAATCGCTGGGTTTGCCCTCCCCATGGATGTACGCCATCCGATAGGGCGTCCAGAAGCGATTGAATCCGTCGGGCACGCCCGCAAGAGTGCGGGCGTCCTCAGTCGGGAGGGGCTCTTCGAGGGACATCTCAGGCCCCGGTCTCGAACAGATCAGCATTGTTTCGGCTCGCGATGTGGCGGTGGATGCGTTCCACGGCCTCCTCGACGGGTACGCCATTGTCCTGGGAGCCGTCGCGGAAGCGGAAGGAAACAGCTCCAGCTTCGACGTCCTCGCCACCGGCGATGAGAATGAAGGGGACCTTCTCCTTCGTGGCGTTGCGGATCTTCTTGCCGAAGCGGTCGTCCGAATGGTCGACCTCGACGCGGACCCCTCGGGCGCGCAACTTCGAGGCGAGCTCAAAGCAGTAGTCGTCGAAAGCATCGGCAACTGGGACGATCTTGACTTGGACCGCACTAAGCCAGGCCGGGAATGCGCCCGCATAGTGTTCGGTGAGTACGCCGATGAAACGCTCAACAGAGCCGAGCTTGGCGGAGTGGATCATGATGGGACGCTGGTGGGTGCCATCGGCGGCCGTGTACTCGAGGTCGAAACGCTCGGGCTGGTTGAAGTCGTACTGGATGGTCGACATCTGCCAGGTGCGCCCAATCGCATCCTTCACCTGGACGGACACCTTCGGTCCGTAGAAGGCGGCGCCGCCCGGATCGGGGACGGTCTGAAGTCCGGAGGCTTCGCAGGCATCACAGAGGGCCTTGGTCGCGCTCTCCCAGTCCTCGTCAGAGCCAATGAACTTGTCCTTGTGGGCACCCTCGGTATCGCGAGTGGAGAGTTCGAGGTAGAAGTCGTCCAAGCCGAAGGCCTTGAGGATCGACAAGAAGAAGTCGATCTGCTTGCGGATCTCCTCGCCCGCCTGTTCAGGGGTGCAATAGGTGTGCGAATCGTCCTGAGTGAATCCGCGCATGCGGGTCAGACCGTGGACGACACCGGACTTCTCGTAGCGGTAGTCGTGACCCATTTCGAAGAATCGGACGGGCAGTTCACGGTAGGAGCGTCCTCGTGAACGGAAGATGAGGTTGTGCATCGGGCAGTTCATGGCCTTGAGGTAGTACTCCTGGCCGGCCTTCGTGATGTTCCCCTCCTCGTCGCGCTCCTCATCGACGTTCATCGGGGGGAACATCGTGTCCGCGTAGTAGGGCAAGTGACCGGAGGTGTGGAAGAGCCCGCCCTTGGAGATTTCGGGGGTGTGCACGAAGTCGAAGCCGAACTCCATGTGGCGATCGATCACGTACTTCTCGATCTCGTGGCGCAGCATCGCGCCCTTCGGATGGAAGACGACGAGGCCGGGGCCGATCTCCTCGGGGAAGGAGAAGAGGTCGAGCTCTGTTCCGAGTTTGCGGTGGTCGCGTTTGGCGGCTTCAGCCATGCGGTCCTGGTAAGCCTTGAGGTCGTCCTTCGACGCCCAGGCGGTTCCGTAGATGCGTTGGAGGGAGTCGCCGGACTGGTCGCCCTTCCAGTAGGCGGAAGAGGACTTCGTCAGGGCGAAGCCATTGCCGATGAGTCTCGTGGAGGGCAGGTGCGGGCCTCGGCACAGGTCTTTCCATGCGACGCTTCCGTCGCGGCGCACATTGTCGTACATGGTCAGCCCGCCTGCGCTGACCTCAACATTCGCTCCTTCTGCGCCTTTGCCTTTGGTGGTGACGAGTTCAAGCTTGTAGGGCTGCTCGGCGAGTTCGACGCGCGCCTCCTCCTCGGTGATGGTGCGGCGCCTAAAACGCTGCCCCTCTTTCACGATGCGCTTCATGCGCTTTTCGAGTTCACGCAAGAGCTCGGGGGTGACCGCGTCAATATTGCCGAAGTCGTAGTAGAAGCCGTCGGTGATGAAGGGCCCGATTCCGAGGTTCACATCGGGGAACATGTCCTGAACGGCCTGAGCGAGCACGTGGGTTGTGCTGTGGCGGAGAATGTCGAGTCCCTCCGGGGAGTCGAGGGTGATCGCCGTGACCTCGCAATCGGCCTGGAACGTGGAGTCGAGGTCGGTGGGGGTGCCGTCGACCATGATCGCGACGACGTCCTTGCGGCTCTCATACCAGGTCGTGCCCGTGGTGCCAGTCGCAACGCTCTGTTTCACTCCGTCGATGACGAGCTCGATCTCGGGCACGAGGTCCTCCTTATGGTTGGTGATTCCAGGCTCCCGAAAGTCTACTCGTTCGTCTCCCCCTTCTCCGAGTCCACCCAGCCTTGCGCACCGACAAGAGTCGATTCGAAGGCGTGTGGGCGGGCTCAACGGGGATGTTCGGTTCGTCAGGAACCCACAGTCGATCCGAAGACGTGTGGGCGGGCACTCAGAGCCTGCCCCTCCCCTTGCCCGAGTGAAAGTCGCCGGGCAAAGGGTGGGAGGGGCTTAGCGAGAGGAGGAGGGCTTTGTCAGTGTGCGCTTGACCCCCATAAGGGTGCGCACCAGCTGGTACTGCCCGGTCGAGACCGGCAGATCCCAAGCTCCTGCGACATCGGTGAAGGACTGGGCGAAACTGCGCTTGTACTTTCCGACGGTGAAAAGTTCGGGGACGCGAACCGAGTGGGCGCCGCGAAGATCGAGGCCCGTGTAACCCTCGGATCCGAGGAGGATCGCGAGTTCGAAGTCAAGGAGCACGGGGGCACCCATCTGGCGCGAACGAGCCGTCGAAGCACCGTATTCCGCTTGTGCTTTCTTGGCGTTGAGCAAGACGAGGTCCCAGCACAAGAGCTCACCCTCGCAGTCGCGCGCGACGAACAATCTGGCGTGCTCCTCACCGAGGCTGGAGAGCAGATCCGAGTAAGTTTCGCTCGCGTGCGGGCGGAAACCGTCGCGCTCAGCGGTCTCCACCATGACCCGATAGTATTCGGAGAAATCGTGGCGGGCCTTGTCCGTCTCCTCCACGATGCGCACTCCCGCGGCTTCGCACTTCTTCACTGCGCGGCGCACAGAGCGCTTGCCGTCATTGGGCATTGAAGCGAGGACCGCTTCACGCTCGCCCTTGGCGCAGTCGATGATGACCGTGCGGTCGTAGGTGATCGTCTGGAGGACATCTTCGAGTTCGGGGGCGCTGTACCACGCGTGCAGGCGCACGAAAACGATGCCCCGATCCTTTTTACGGACCCATTGGACAAGATCGCGGCGAAATGCCGCCTCGCGATCCGGTGTCGCCTCCTTGATCCACACCGGACCGTTCTTCGCCCACAGGTATCGCCAGGAGCGCAGGCGGTGTTCGTAGAGGGCGATGACGGCGAGGCACTTCTCGCCCTCGTACCAGCCGAGTAGACCCCACAGGCTATGACCTTGAGTTGTGGCGAATGCCTCCCAGTGTTCGGACTGCTCAACGGGCAGACCCCCGATTCCTGAGGCTGCGCGCCTCATGTCCTCGGCCGAGAGTTCTCGAATCTGCGTCGTGGGCATACTGGATCCTTTCAGAACGACCGATCGGTCGCCTCGGGGTAGTAGCGAGCGAATTTTCGATGATGGTTGAGTTTTTGCAGGCGAATCGTGAGGTTTCGCCGAAGGTCCTTCTCCACGGGATTGAGGAGAGGATCGAAGCGGAGCCCCGAACGGATGAGTCCCTTCACATGGGCGCGCAGCGAGTCCTCCCGAATGTACTTGAGGAGCAGGGAGTCTGGGACCATCGAGTAGAGAATCTCACGACTGATCCTCCCTGGTTCGACCCGACGGTGCTCCACGAGGTCGGCGACCATGACTGTCATCGGGTTGAGTCCGGCGGCGCTCATATACCAGTTGTTGCGCCCGATGCGCGGGTTGACTTCGAAGAAGACCGCCCGCCCATCACGAGGGTCGATCTTCACGTCGAAATTCGCAAAACCACGGTAGCCGGAGGAGGTGAGGAGGCGTTCAGCCGCGTCCCACAGCGCGGGGAAATCCTCCGTGATCATCGCGACGGGGTTGCCGATCATTGTGGGGGCGTGATCTTCGAGGAGGACGCGCGCCGAACCGATGAGGGTCACCTCCCCGTGTGAATCCACGTAGGCGGTGATGGAGCGCATCGCTGTATTGTCCCCGGGGATGAGTTCTTGGACGAGGAAGACGTCGTCGAAGCCTGCCCGGGCGAGCATCTCCCACAGTTCTTCGAGCTGCTCAGCGGACTCGATGAACCAGATCTTGCGTTTTCCTTCGAAGTGGAGGCGATCATAGGGCTCGCCCTTCGCGGCTTTTGCGACCACGGGAAAGGCGAAGGGGATCTCGGGGGGGCGCCAGTTCTCGTCGTAGTGAGCGAAATCAACTTCAACGCTTCTGGGCGTGTCAATACCCAGCTGTGCGCAGGCGCGAGCGAACCCCGCTTTATCAGTCAGCTGGTCGATGATCTCCTGGGAGGGGAAAGGCAGGGCGTAGACGCTGGCGAGGGCGTCGAAGTTTCGTGCAATAAAACTCGAGTGCAGATCATGATTCGCCATGAGTACGAGCTCTCGGCCCTCGTTCGCTTGAGCGATGGTGAGGAGCGTAGCGAGCAGATCGGCGTCTGAGATTCCGGCTGTGATGTGGTGGACATCGAAGAAGTTCGAGCGGGTGATGGCCACGGCCGGCGAGTTCGACACGCACAGGCTCCGGCAGGCGAAGGCCTCGTTGAAGGAGCGGCCGATCCCGTAGACGCCGAAGTCTCCTCCAAGAATGACCGGCAGGAGCGCTGTTGAAGCGTTCGAGGGCATGACACCACCTTGATTGATGAGAGGAGGGCCGATTGAGCGCCCCAGCTAAGGATATGGGGCCTGAGCCCGATCCAGCCCGAGGAACGGCAGCGATGAATCAAAATGAGAGAAAAACCCGGAACCGATGGCTCCGGGTTTCTCTCTGGTGGGCGATACTGGGATCGAACCAGTGACCTCTTCCGTGTGAAGGAAGCGCGC
>ERZ772956.232-NODE-232-length-45812-cov-6.363136_pt1 | contig 45812 bp, 41 predicted proteins | sample MGYA00580683_ERZ772956 | MGnify/ENA primary metagenome ERZ772956 (study PRJEB29015, sample SAMEA2738077) | human oral metagenome | biome: human oral; feature: human-associated habitat; material: saliva | place: China | collected 2212 ... | reverse complement strand
AACTTTGGATAAACAAATATCCTAAAAGAATGTTTAATTATTTGACTCCGGAAATGATTTATCATTGTGGCTAACTTCATCTTGCAATATGCCTTTTTCACTGCCTTAATCGAATTAAACAAAGGATTACAAATTTTTTCTATAAAAAAACACATAAGTGGTATATAATCATAGTTAAATTATGAAACTTGAAGCTATTATAGCTTCTAAAACTAAAGTTGAAAAATCAAGGGGAAAAAATGTATAACATATTGGACTATATCACATGGCGAGGAGATCTCAACTTTGCCCTCAGCCCTTTTAATGATGTTGATAATTTAATATTAACAGAACTGGCATACGCTACTATGGAAAATATAGTATCCGGCCTGAATTCTGAAAAAGAAATCACCCTAAAAGAATTTTCTTCTCAATATAGAAAACTTAAATATAACCAATCTTATATGGCAAACGATCCGCAGCCTCTCATTTCGGCAACAGGAAAAAGCAAAAGATTCGGAAACATAAAATTAAAATACTATGTGAATGAAGTCAATCAGGAAAAAGAAGTTCAATTCTCTGCAGTTACATTCATCTTGGACTATAAGCACTGTTATGTTGCCTTTCGCGGTACGGATAACTCACTGGTTGGCTGGAGAGAGGATTTTATATTAAGTTACGCAGATGAAAGCAACGGGCAGAATAAATCCATCGAATATCTCAATTATGTAGGAAACAACACCGATAAAAACATCATCGTTGGAGGGCACTCCAAAGGTGGTAATTTTGCAATTTACGCAAGTGCCTTTTGCCAAAAAAAAGTTTCAAAAAAGATAAAAAGAGTGTACTCTAATGACGGTCCCGGATTCAACCAAAGTGTTACTGAAAAATCAGGGTACAAGGAAATTCTACCGAAGGTAAAACTTATAATTCCTGAAGATTCTATTATCGGGATAATAATGTCAAACACTGAGAAAAAAAGTGTAGTCAAAAGTAATGCAAGAGGAATTAAACAACACAGCCCTTATACATGGTCAGTCATAGGAACCAGATTTGAAAAAGCAAGAGGTCAGTCAAAAAGCAGCCTGCTCATGGACGATGCCATAGACAGATGGGCAAGAAGTATGACTCGACAGCAGCGAGAAAATGTTATCTGTGCCGTCTTTAATTCCCTCGAAGCCTCGGGAGCGGAAACATTTACAGAACTTAATTCAAACAAAAAAATATACTATAGCAAGGTTATAAAATCTCTTTTTGCTCTGAACGGAGATACTAAAAAAGAGATTATGGCAGGAGCCGTAAACCTTGCTAAAGCAGGAAAAGATGTACTTTTGGAAGAAGCACAAAAGTCTTTAAACACACTGATAAAAAGTAAGTCTAGATAAAAAGCTAATTATACACTGCCGTCGCACTTTTCACTTTGTCAGACATTATCGTACACTGCCTTTGTACTTCTCACTTTGCCATACATTTTTCCACCCATTCTGTTACGATGTCTTTAGATTCGGGTGCCTTAGTACCGTGGATTGCAAGACCTTCTTCTATCTCAGCACCTTTACATGTTCTCGCAAGCCATTCTAAAGTATCTGCCAGACCACTGCCTTCGTGGGTTATAATCGGATACACTTTTTTTCCTGTGAAATCCAGCTTTTCAAGCTGAGTAAACATAGGCATCGGATATGTTCCATGCCAATTGGGTGCCGCTAAAATAACATCATCGTACCCATCCAGAGATTCTAAATACTCCTTAAGTTCAGGTCTTTCATCATTTGTAATTTCTTCTTTACTTTCCTTGATGCAATCGGTATATTCCATGCAGTATTCCTTAACAGTATCAACATGAAAAACATCAGCACCTGTGGCCTCCTTCAAATAGTCCACCACAAACTCGGTGTTACCCTTCTTCAGGTTTACAATTTCACCGTTAGCATAGTTTTCTCCTCTTCTGGAATAATAAATAATCATAGTTTTTGGCATGTCTGACCTCTCTTTCCATCCACCTTCCTCTGCCTTCACAGGACCTTTGTATTCATACACAGGCATCATTGAAAGCTTAAACAGATTAGCCTTATGTCTTTTGTCGATATTTTCTTTAATTTCCGGTTCGTGACAAACCCCTGTTCTAATATATTCATCTAATACAGCATATGAAAAGCCTAAATTTTCCTCATCCGTATAAGGTGTCAGCCCGTCAATGGGGACTTTATAAACCAGCTCATGGGGAAGTCCCAGATATGTTCCAATCATCTTGACCTCGCCCACAGTAAATTTTGCTAACGGGGAGAAATCCCCTGCAGCATCACCATACCTTGTAGCATAGCCAACCCAGTCCTCTGAAAAATTACTTGTGTTTGCAACTCTCCCATTCATAGACTGTGCTACAGCGTAAGTAGCAGCCATTCTGATTCTGGCAGGCAGATTTGTTATAGTCTGAATTTTAATTTCAGTAGAAAGCTCTGCTTTTACTCCATCCAAAAGCGAATCAACAGCCTCCTTTATGTTGATTATTGAATGAGTAATATCCAAATGTTTAACTAAAAGCTTTGAAGCGTCTATATCATCCTGCTTTCCATTAGGCAGAAGGACTCCATGAACTCTATCCTTGCCCAGTGCCCTCACGCACAGAGCTGCTACAACAGAACTATCCTTTCCTCCACTAATGGCAACTACCGCATTACAACCTTCTCCATTTTTATGAAAAAAATCCCTTATCCATTCTATTACATTCTGTGTTTCTTTTTTTACATCAAAATCTTTTTCAAACTGCTTCATACGATCCATCTTCTTTCCTCAGAAATCTTTATAAAGTTCATCTACCTATAGTTTTCACTATCTAAATACTCCGGTCATTATTGAAGATTGTAGCATAATTATTTAAGATTTACAAATATGGCTACCCGTTGAATAGCATCAAGTTTTGTGGAGTTTTACACCATCAAAGGCCTTAGTCGGATAATGTATTATTGATGTGCACCATATCTTTCAATTCATCCTATTAAAAAACTCCCAAACACTAGCAAGGGAGCTTTTTTAACAACTCATTCAATCAAGCATATAATTTTCCGGATCGCACTCCAGAAACTCAAAATATTCTTCATGTACATTATAGTTGAGTGCGTAGAATTTTCCTGCCTCAACTTCCACTTCAAGGGTCGCCGGACCTACCAGACAGTCCTTTAATTTCTTATCCTCCAGCTTCTGCCATACCGCTGATACTTTTAATTCTCGGCATCCCGGTTGTACATAACATGCAGGCATCCCCTTCTGATAAAATCTATGTCGAGACTTTTTACCGTCAACAGAGATTATTCCATTCATATAAGAATATCCTTCCCTATGCCTGTTCTTGACGAAAATAACTGCAATATCATCTGTTTTCTTTTTTCTAAAAAATAACCCCATGAATAAAGTTCCTTTCTAACAACGAGAGTTTCATAAGTTTATGAAATTAAATATGTATTTTTACCCAAAGGCTAAACTTCAGTTCCCTTTGGGCCTGTCAGTAGGTGTCACTAATATTTTCTCCTCAGAATACAGCCTAAACTTCAATCCCTTTTCTTGACTTCACACCCTGTTCATAATAATGTTTGACTTCTTTCATTTCAGTTACAAGGTCAGCCGTTTCTATAATATACTCAGGGGCATATCTTCCTGTTAAAACCAGCTCCAGGGAAGCGGGTTTAAGCGATACCAGTTCATTTATGTCATTTTCTACAATCATACCCAATGACAGCGGGATAAAAATTTCATCCAGTATTACAACATCGAATTCTCCCGATATGATAACTTCGCCGGCTCTTTTCATGCCGGATTCAACACCTTGCATATCCTGTTCATTTACAGGTCTGTTAAATATACATCCGTTAGTGCCGTAAAGTTCCCAAGTTATTCCTTCGATATTTTTCAATATATTTACTTCGCTGTATTCCATCTGCTTTATAAACTGTCCGAAATACACTTTTAAACCGGCTCCTGCTGCCCTAATTGCAAGCCCGATTGCAGCTGTGGTCTTCCCCTTTCCATTTCCTGTATAAACCTGTAAATACCCTTTTTTCATAATTATCCTTTCGAAAAATACAATTTATAACTGAAGCCTGTCTTGCATGCTTCCATTCATCCATCTTGAATTTTATTCAATTTTTTAATGTATTTTATCCTGTATTGTAATATTATCTTGGAAATTTACACTTGAATCTTTCTTCATACGCTGATATTAAATCTTCTCTGAAATCGGGATGAGCAATCTCAACCAGCGCTTCTGCCCTGCCTTTCAAAGTTTTTCCTCTCATCTTCGCTATGCCAAATTCAGTTACAATATAGTCCACGTCATGGTTTGTGGTGGTTACCATTGAACCTTCAGTAATATCCGGAACGATTTTAGATACTTTACCTTTTCCTGCTGTTGATGGAAATGCAATTATGGAAACTCCCTCTTCTGCCATAGCAGCCCCTCTCACGAAGTCCACCTGTCCGCCGACTCCCGAGAATATCCTATGTCCCATGGTTCCTGCAACCACTTGTCCTGTAAGGTCTACCTGAATTGCAGAGTTAATACTCGTAATTCTTCTGTTCTTGCAGACAATTGCAGGATTATTAACAAAATCAACACTTGCCATATATATTGACGGATTATTGTCCACAAAATCATATAGACGCTTTGTTCCCATAAGGAATGTCGCTACGGAAAGATTTGGCATATAAGATTTTTTGCTGTTATCAATTACACCATTTTCAATCAAATCTATCACACCATCTGAAAACATCTCTGTATGCAGAGCAAGGTTTTTCTTATCACCCAGGAAAGTGAGAACTGCATCAGGTATAGCTCCAATGCCAAGCTGCAAAACCGATTCATCTTTAATCAGGCTTGCACAAAACTCACCGATTTTCTTTTCCGTATCTCCAATTACAGGTGGCTGTAGCTCCGGAATTTCTTCATCAAATTCTACAACAGCATCGATATCATTTATGTGAATCATTGAATTACCAAGTGTTCTCGGCATATTTTCATTAACCTGTGCAATTACAATATCTGCTTCCTCTGCTGCAGATCTGGTATAATCTACGGAAACTCCAAAACTGCAAAACCCGTGTTCATCCGGTGGTGTAACCATTACAAGAGCTACTTTAACATCTATTAGCTTTTCTTTAAACAGCTTAGGAACCTCATGGAAGAATACAGGCGTAAAATCTGCATTTCCCTCCTGTACTGCATCTCTGGTCGTACCTCCTGCAAATAGTGAGTTATATTTAAAATGTCCTTCATATTCAGGCTTTGCCAACTCACCTGTCAGAGGAACCATCTGGATAATTTCTACATTTTCATACCTCTCACAGTTTCTGGAAAGTGCCCTGACAAGTTCCTTCGGCTCTGCCATTGCATGACCTAAAACCACTGTATCTTTTGACTTTATCATTTCAACAGCCTTGTCTGCTGTCTGTTTTTTATTTTCGTAAACTTTTTTCCAATCCATATTTTTCTCCTGATTAGTTAGTTATGATTAAAATTTTATATTCCTTATACCCATATAACTTGTTTCTATTCAAAATGTTAAAAGTTTCTATCTGCTAAAAAACCGAGTAGATTGGAATTCCAATCTACTCGGTTTTTTATTCTGATTATATAGTTTTTTTATTTATACATCCTTATTTCATTGCTGCCTTTGTATGATCCACATATATTTTCTGGATTCCCGGAATCTGACCCAGACCCTTGATCTGTGTCTTAACTGTAAATCCGGCTTTCTTGAATTCCATCTTCCATGAATCATCATCGTCACCTGCCATATCGTTGTTGGCATGGTCACCTGCAACTACCATCATTGGGCGAAGAACTACTGTTTTGTATCCTGCTTTCTTCACCTTATTAATGATTTCTTTTACTGATGTTGACTCAGGTTCACCTTCTACAGTACCTACAAATACATTCTTATAGCCTAATTTATCAGCAACTGTCTGCATTTGAGTGTAAGAAACCTTAGCTTCGTGGGCTGTGCCGTGACCCATAAATACATACGCAGTCTTGCTGTCTGCAGATTTAATATCAGCAGCTCCATCATCTTTTGCAGCTTCCTTGGCCAAAAGTTTCATAACCTTTGTTTTGTCAGGGTTAATCTTCTTTTCGTCTTTACTTGCTTCTCCAAGCAACGGTTCTGCATACTTAACCTTGATGTCGCCCTTCTTTTCTTCGATGACTTTCTTGAGTTCATCGTACTCTGCACCATGCATCAGGTGAGTAGGCTGAACAATCATTTCCTTAACCTTTGCATCTGTGGCCTTCTTCATAGCCTGTTCAACATTATTGATTTTTATTCCGTCTCTTGACTGAATATGGTTAATAATGATCTGTGCCGTAAATGCTCTTCTTACATCATACTTAGGATAAGCCTTTGCCAGAGTCTTTTCAATTCCGCCGATTGTAGCGGCTCTGCTTCCATTGAAGCTTGTTCCGAAGCTTACAACAAGGAGTTCCTTATCCTTCTTCGGTGCAGCGTTCAGAGGTGCATCTTTCTTTGCATCTCCTGTGTTAAGACCATAGTAATCAGCTTCTTCAACTGCTTCCTTTTCCATCTTGGAGAGAGCATCCCATGAAGCTTTAGCTACCTTGCACATCTTGTCGGTATTATCATTTCTTTCCTGAACATAGATTGCTTTAATCAAGTTGTCTGTAAGAGCAGGACTCTTCTGTTTCTTAACGGTTTCAACAGCCTTTGCTTCTTCCATTCCCTCTAAATCTTTAATTGTTGTTGTGGTCAAACCCTTTGAGGAAACCTTAATTGTTCTTGGATACCAAACGATGTTTGAAGCTGTTGTTCCATAGCTTCCATCTTTATTAACCTCTTTCAGTTCAGCATTCTTTGCTGCCTTTGCATGCTTAGCTGAGCGAGAAGCAAGTTTGATTTCCTTATCCAGATCATCAAGTTTAAAGGTATATGTCATATAGCCTTTATCGTCTTTCACTGCCTTAATCAGTTCATCCTTCTTAGCTTTAGCTGCATCTTTAGGTTCGCCCAAGAACAGAGCATCGTAACCCTTTCCGCTTAAACGAACAGTCACCTTGTACTTACCCTTTGCTACCTGTAATTTAACTTTCCCCTTGTCAGCATCAGCAAGTCTGAACATATTGCTGATCTTTGTTCCGCTCTTCAATTCTGCCTTTGCAAAATAGCTGCCGTCCAGGTATTTGGAAGCTTCATCTTTCTTATCTTCTTCCTTTGCTCCACAAGCTGTGAAAGCCACAACTACTGCAACGGACAGAATTAAAGTTAATAATTTAATGATTTTGTTTTTCATAACTTACATTCCTCCTATAAAAAAACTATAATTTACTTTATTATACATTGTCTTCTTATAAATGTAAAGATTGGTAAAATGTATACATCTTCAAAGCTACCTTTTCAATTCAACTTTCAGCAAAACAGGATTATGATCTGCATTTTTAAACTGCAAATTCATATTTTTATACTTCTTCACTTTAATATTCTTTGAAAGAATAAAGCCGTCTATTACATAATATTGAAAGGATTTTTTATCGGCATTTTTAAAGGGTCTGTCAAGGGATCTGCAGCTCGGGTTCACAGTATCCATAACAAACTGCCAATTCTTTTTATATTTTTCTATATTTATGATTCCAGGTTTCCACGTCCCTTTCCTTCCCTTATATTTTAAGATATTCGCTGAAGAAAAAGTTTGATTGAAGTCTCCTCCCGCAATCACATAATTTCCTTTAGCTTTTTCCTTTTCAAGCAGCTTAAATAGCTCATTAGTTTGAGCTGTTTTTCCGGAGCCGTTGTCATATGCTTCCATATGCAGATTGACCATGACAAGGTCCTTCTTGCTGTCTTTTATCGGAATCCTTCCTACAAGCAAACAGCGCTTTAAATTCCCCAGTCTCTCCGGCCAACTGAAAGGAACAGGTAACTGAATCCTGCAAACTTTATCTATTGAAAACTTAGACTGTATTTGAATACCTGCCTCAACCTTTCCAATTGGCGGAATAGGGTATGGAATAAACGGAACCTTATAATTGGTGGCAAAACTGCTTTCCGTACTATTCATGTTGTTTGAAATAATTCTGCTCTGATTGATTCCGTAAGACCTGTTTGAATTCACATCAACTTCCTGAAGCATTGCTATATCAGAATTCAAAGCCTTTATTTTTTTTATGATATTTTGTAAATTCTCATGTACACGTTCCTTGGAAGAAGCCCTTACTTCTTTCCCTCCATCCAGAAAAAAGTCGGCATCATCTCCTAATGCACCATATCCGATATTCCAGGATAAAATTGAAAATTCTTTTCCCTGCTTAAGTTTCTTCATTGAACTTTCCCTTAAACTTAAACCGCTTTTATACACTCTTCTGTTGACGGTTATACTTTTTCCAAGGGACTCAATAGCTTCGGGTCTATACTCGGTTACCGTCAAATATGCCAAAAGCATTGCTGAAAAAAAAATAAAAACTATGATAATTATAACCACTACCAATAAAACTTTTTTCCAAAGGGGTTTATCCTTTTTTATCAAAATACAGCCTTTTTCATATCTCATTTCGTATCGTACCTTTTATTATACCTTTTGTCATAACCAACTATACTTTCATCAGAAAACAACTGACCTGCCTGCCTTTATACAGTAATATGCCAAAATTTCCGAGGCTTATAACAATCATCCCCATCAGACATCCATAACCTGACATGGCATACAACATAATTGCCCCTCCGACTAATGTAACAATTAAAATTCCCAGCTTTTCGCCCAAAAACCACATCCTGTGTTCATAGTACACTGAATTTGTATAAAGTGCCATAAAAAACATTATCACACCAGCCAGTATTAAGACGGTAAAAAATTTATTATTCATCCCAGTGTGCCTGATAAATGATTGTCCCACCGTCATCATGGTTATGGAAATAACCAGAGCATAATGACTGAACATGAGTACAATACCTCTAGTATCGGTTTCCCTGTCTATTAAATAATGATTATGTATCACATAGGATCCGAATAGAAGTAAAATCACCACGAAAACTGCAACAGAAGCCAAACTGATTTTACCCGGAAGAAAATATTCTCCCACAGAGATAACCACCTCTCCAAAGGATAGTATTATCAAAAGTTCAAACCTTTCTGTCAAGTGCGGAAAGTCTACTATGCTGGTATCAAAATTTCGTCTGATAAAGGCAGGCAAAAACGCACCGGTAAAAATTCCTGCAACAGTAATAAAAAATGCTATATTTATGCAGGCACCTGAACTAATCAGTCCTGACGACACCGCATATATAATCACGAAAGAAAAAATAAGATAAGAAAAAGTCCTGGATTCACCACTTCCAACGCCATTATTTCGGGACTGCATAAAGTAAAGAAATGAGATTCCTCCAAGCATCACGATCATAACTCTGTTAAATGTATTTGTCATCTGAAGATCTGTCCTGTGAAGAATGTTAGATACAAAAAGTATTGACATCATATTAGCTGCCATTATGAAATTTTCATACCATCTGCCTGCAGAAAATCTATTGTTATAATTCGTCTGATAAAGCCAGACCTGAAGCACTACAAGAATTGACACATAATATATAAAAAAGGTATATGGTGTTATGATACCCTCTGCAGTTGTTTCCAAAATGCCTGTAATCTTGGACATTGCATAGACAAACACCAGATCAAAGAATAACTCCAAAAGTGAAACTTCCTTTCCGTTTTGGCGTATCATGGTTTCTCTGTCAACTATACTGCAGCTCTTCGGAGGCATTGAGGACGCACTCCTGCCTATGCTTAAAAATTTATCCAGACCATTTTTTAACCGTTTCATACTAAAACCCCTGTTACATTATCTGTATGTTTACAGCATTTCACTTACCTTTATTTTTGTCAATAACTATAATTATACAAAGAATACTATTTTGCATACGCATCCCGTTGTAGAGTATAAATTTTAGATAAATAAAAAACCGTTAGACTTGTGGAAAACACAACATTTCTAACGGTTAAACCTGGTTGCGGAGGGAGGACTTGAACCTCCGACCTTCGGGTTATGAGCCCGACGAGCTACCAACTGCTCCACCCCGCGATATCATATCAAATTATCATACTGCAATACTGGTGCCGGCGACCGGGGTCGAACCGGTACGGGTATCACTACCCACAGGATTTTAAGTCCTGGGCGTCTGCCAATTCCGCCACGCCGGCAGGAAAAAAATTGGCTCCGAGGGTGGGGCTCGAACCCACAGCCTACCGGTTAACAGCCGGTTGCTCCACCATTGAGCTACCTCGGATTACATCGTTTATCATATCGACAACAAGTATGATTATAGATTATGTTATGCTATTTTGTCAATACATATTTTACAATTTTTACAGACTTGAATCTTTTTTTTGTGATTTGAATTCTGAAAGCAAGTTCTACTCTGCCATTTTACTACAATGCAGAAGCATTTCTCCATTATACATAAATTTATTTATAGTGATTCATATTCAGATGATTTCCGGCATTTATATATTTATTTTAGTTATTTACGCATCTAAGCCTTTTTGATGACCTTGTATCGTGATACAATAGAGAAGAATTATTACGGAGGTTATAAATGCTAATTGTACTTATTAAAGTTATATCTATTTTTTCTTTAATCCTAATAGGATATATTGCAAACAAAACAGAGGTTCTTCCTTCTTCCTCTCTACCATATTTAACAAATCTTTTGCTCTATATTACATCTCCCTGTATGATAATGAGCTCTATATATTCAAACACCTTATCAAAGAATTTAATACAATCCACAGTAGAAGTATCCATAGGCTCCATCTTCTATTTTGTGATTTCAAGCATACTGGCATATCTCATTATAAAAATTCTAAAATTCCATCCTAAAGAAGATTACGGAATGTATATATGTGCCATTTCTCTCGTAAATACGGGATTTATGGGATTTCCGATAACCAAAGAAATTTTCGGAAACACATACCTGTATTTGATGGCTATTCAAAATATTTTCCTGAATATATATCTGGTAGGATTCACTCCCGGTGTATTGAATATCGGACATAAAGTAAAAACAGGATTTAAAGATTTTTTAAAGGGAATGTGCAGTGTGATTACACTTTCGATAATAGTAGGATTGATACTTTTATTCACGGGAATCAGACTTCCTTCAATGCTTGATGACATTATAAATATGCTTTCAGATGCTACCATTCCCGTTTCTATGATTGTGGTTGGCGTTCAGCTTGGTTCAAGCAAATTCAAAACTTTAATCAGTAGGTATAACATAATTGTAACATTTGTTTCTATGTTCATCATACCAATGCTTACTTTCCTTGTTGTGGATAATATGAACTTCCTAACGGTGGAATCCAAGGTTACACTGATTTTTGCCACAGCATTTCCGACGGCTGTCATGGGTGTTATCTTTGCTGAACAGTATAATAAAAACAGTCGGGGTATGGCAGAGATTGTTTCCCTCAGCACATTGATATCAATAGCTACCATTCCCCTTGCGGCTGCATTTTTATCGGCATATTACGGATTATGACATAGACGATGTCAATTCGCCTTTTTCCTGCCTGTCTAATTCCATATTATTTTCCACAATAACAATCTTTTGACGGTACTTATTCTCCTTTTCGATATTTCCTACGGTTTTATATAGGTCTGCCAGTTCTTTCATAGTTTCCAAATTGCTGGGCGAAATGGTCAAAACCTTTAGAAATGCTTCTTCTGCTTTGTTCTCTTCTGAAATATCTTTATAAGCTACTCCTAAATAATACCAAAGAGGCCACCATTTGTTAAACCTTGGATCATCTCGATATGGTTCAAGGATTTCTATTCCTTCTGCGAATCTGCCGCCAAGAACATGATTATATCCTTCCTCAATTTTACAAGGCTCATGAAGTTTTGATAAAAGTTCTTCTACCTCTGTGCTAAGCTCATTGTCCTTTGACAGTTCAAGAAACCTCTCCCATGTTAACTTTGCCTTTATATAAAGTCCCATATTCAAATATCCGAAACCCAAGAAATAAAAGCCCATATCAAAGTCACCTGCCATCAGAGTCAGGTGCTCAAACGCTTCTAAGGACTCGGCCTTAAATCTGCCTAAATAATCTTCATCATCTGAATTCTCATAGGCATCTTTGCAAGCTCTTCCATAGCAATAAAAGCCATCTTTATTATCCGGATCTATTTGGATACATGCTCTGAAAATTATGCATGCACTTTCGTAATCATCCTTATCAGCATAATCTACGCCCTCATTTAACAGAGGCAGAACAAAGTCTTTTTTGAACATTCTCTTTATATATGAAATATAATTATCCTTGTATTTAAAGTTTATATCACATCCGATTACATATGCCATATTCCTTGCAATATCCAAAGTTGTCATTCCCTGAGAAATTCCGCTTTTTCTAATCGGTACCGGAACCCCTGACAAAATATCCGAAAGTCCTGTCTTACCTAAATATCCATCTGAAAGTTCATCGAATAAAAATTCTTCTTGAACTTTTGGAATAAGATATTCACCAACTCTGTCACTGCGCATTTCTTCACTCATAAACTAAAACTCCCATCCTTTATTCATAAATCGTTTTGCAATCTCCGGATTCAATGTTTCAAGCACATCCAAAGTCATGAAATTCTCTACTCTGTCCATAAGTCCCATGTGATTATACTCAAAAGTCTTTGCAAATTTATACATGATTCTGTACATATCTTCTTTTTTATGAGAAACCATGTGATATTCATTTCTATAATAAAAATCCGCCAGTCTTTGATAAAAGTCAAAAGGTCTCATGGAAAGTTCTTCCATGAGAAAATCCAAGGTGCTTTTAAATCCTCCTCTGTTATAAAAAAGCTCCAGAACTGTTTCAACCATCTTTAATTTCACCAAATCAAGTGCTGAAATATACTTATTCGAAATAATCTCATAAGGTGCTTTCTCTCTGTATCTATATCCATGCTCTTCAGCTATGCTCCTGAGCTTCGTGCCCTTCAACAACTTCAAAAAACCCATCTGAAACTGTCCCGGTTTCACATTATATATCCTATCAAAGGACAGCCCAAATGATGTATAATCCTCATATGGAAGACCTGCAATGAGGTCAACATGCACATCCACATTATCTATCTCCACAAGTCTTTTCACATTTGTCAAAACAGCATCGGTGGTATTGTTTCTGTTGATTTCTTTCAATGTATATGGGTTAACCGACTGGACTCCTATCTCAAATTGAAAAAGTCCTTTCCTCGCTTTGGATAGAATTTTAAATGTCTCTTCGTCCAGCATATCTCCACAAATCTCAAAGTGGAAATTTGTTGTTCCATTATCCTTGTCTATTAAATATTGCCAAAAAGAATTTGCTCTCTTTTTGTCATAGTTAAAGGTTCTGTCAATGAACTTAACCTGCTTCACTCCCTTATACACAAGATATGCTATATCTCTTCGCAAACGATTTAAGGAAACCGCCCTAACTCCCCCATTTAAAGATGATATGCAGTAGGCACATCTGAAAGGACAACCTCTGGTAGATTCATAGTAAATAATTTTGTCCGATTCCACTTCAAGATAGGTATATGGAAACGGCAAACTGTCCATAGGCGGCAGTGAGCCTCTTTCCGTCGACACAACGGACTTTCCTTTCCTAAAAGTAATGGCATCTACTTTTGTATAATCAGGTCTTTCAGAAAGGTATTCGCCCATGAACTGAGAAAAAGGTTTTTCTCCTTCTCCTCTGATTATAAAATCTGCCCATGGATTTTCCTTTATAAAATTCTCTGCTTCATAGCTTACCTCCGGACCGCCGAGTAAAAACTTCATGCTGGGTCTTGCCTTTTTCAAATTACTGCATAACTCTTTTATCTTTTCTATATTCCATATATAGCAAGAAAAGCATACAAGGTCATATCCGCCTCTGATAATTTCATTGTACACAAAATCTCTGTCATTATTTATAGTATATTCCTCAAGCTTAACGTCTATGTTGGAGTTTATAAGAATACAATACAGATATTTAAGGGCTAAATTCGTATGTGTGTATTTTGAATTTAGAGTGGTAAGCAATATCCTCATTATAACATCCTGAACCTTTCGTCTTTTAACATGCCTATATCTTCCATAGCTTTTTTCAAAAGTCCCATCATGTGCTGTTTATCCTCCGGTAAGTTGCCTCTTAGTGACAGATAATTGGATGCGTGATTGCTTCTGAATACCACAGGCTTCGTAGGATTCATATGTTCCATCATCAAATAAGTTTCTGCAACTATTTCTTCCGGTGTCAAAAGTTCGAGTTCACCGCTTTCAACTTCTCTCATTATTGAAGCCCTTGGATCAAGCATAAGTGTGAGCAATGCCACATAAGATGCGTTCATTTTGCTGATCATCTCTCCTGTTTTGACAGCATGCTCACGCCATCCTGCTTTTCCTGCGATTCCCGAGATAAAAGTAACCGATGCCTTGATTCCTGATTCTTCTATTGCATGAACTGCTTTTATCAAATCTTCTGCAGTTTCTCCTTTTTGAATTTTTTTGAGAACCTCATCGCTTCCTGATTCTGCTCCTAAATAAATCATCTTAACTCCATTTTCATAGAGTTCCTTTAATTCGTCAGGAGTTTTATGCAAAACATCATTTGCTCTTCCATATACATTGACCCTTTTACACTCAGGGAAAAGTTCTTGAATTTTTTTAAGAATTATCATCAGCTTTTCATTACTTAGACAAAGAGCATCTCCATCGCAAAGAAAAATTCTTTCAACATATTTATAACTTTTTCTTGCATCTTCAAGATCCTCAATAACCTCATCCATCCTGCGCAGATGAAATTTTTTATCCTTGTACATGCTGCAGAAAGTACACTTATTATGGGTACATCCCACCGTAACCTGAAGTAATAAACTATACGCTTCGCTTGGAGGTCTGTAAATGTCTCCTTCGTATCTCATCTATAGCTCTCCTAACCCTACATGCGTTCCGGTGCCTGCATCCCAAGTAAAGCCAATCCTCGCTTAATGGCATTTTTAGCTGCAATGGTCAGAGCAATTTTCGCCGTCTTTTCATCCTCATTATCAGTCAGAATATGCTCGTCATGATAAAATCTGTTAAAACCCTGTGCCATATTTACAACATGACGAGTTATAATTGAAGGTTCAAATTTTTCTCCCGCTTCAACAACAACTCCGGGGAAAGCATAAATCAATTTGACAAGTTCGTATGCACTGTCGCTGTTTAAATATTTAAAGTCTATATCGAGTTTCTCTGCCTTAGAAACTATGGCATCCCCTGCCTTTCTCAGTACGCTTGCCCCACGAGCATGGGTATACTGAACATAAGGTCCGGTTTCGCCGTCGAAATTCAAAACCTTATCCCACTTAAACACATAGTCTTTAATTTTATTATTTGACAGTTCCTGAAAAATCACTGCACCGATTCCTACCTGTTTTGCAACTTCGTCAATGAAATCTGCATCGGCGGCAGGATTCTTCTCAGAAATAATTTCCCTTGTTTTTTCAACTGCCTTATTTAATACATCTTCTAAGAATACAACTCTTCCTGAGCGAGTTGACATGGTTCCTTCTTCCAAACTTACCATTCCGAAAGGAACATGAATACAGTCCTTTACCCAGTCATAGCCCAGAAGTTCAACCACTTTCATCCACTGCTGGAAGTATAGGTTCTGCTGTGTGGCAACCACATAGATATTCTTATAGAAATCATAAGTTTCCTTTCTATAAACTGCCGTTGCAATGTCTCTTGTGCAGTACAAAGTCGAACCGTCCGACTTGGTAATGAGCGCCGGCGGCATTCCATATTTTTCAAGGTCTACAATTTGAGCACCTCTCGAAACTTCTAACAGTCCTTTTTCTTTCAGCTCCTCAATGAACCTTTGCATCTTATCCGAATAGAAACTCTCACCGTCCACTTCGTCAAATTCGATATTCAGCATTTTATACACTCTGTTAAACTCTTTCATGGATTCTTCGCTGAACCATTTCCAGAGTTTAAGTTCTTCCTCTTCACCTTTTTCAAGGTCTACAAATGCTTTTCTCGCCTCATCATCAAGTTCAGGGTGCTTTTCCGCCTCCACATGGAATTTTGTATAGTAGTTCAATAAAGTGGTTATAGGAGCATCTTTGACATCCTGTTCATTTCCCCAGTGACGATATGCAACAATCATCTTACCGAACTGGGTACCGTAATCCCCTACATGATTCAACCTTCTGACTTTGTATCCCAGAGCATCGTAAATCAGATAGATTGAGTTACCTATTACCGTACTTCTTATATGACCTATGTGGAAAGGTTTTGCAATATTGGGAGAAGAATATTCCACAATTACAGTTTTTCCCTCTCCCATACTTGATTTTCCAAAGTTTTCTCCATCTATCGCTTCTTCCAGAGTTGACTTTATGTAACCTTCTTTAGACAAAAACATATTCACATAAGCATTTACCTGCTGCACATCGGAAAACAGGGATTCGCCTTTGATGGATTCTGTAATGTCTGCTGCTATCATCTGAGGGGCTTTTCTCATAACTTTTGCAAGTCTGAAACATGGAAATGCATAATCTCCCATCTTTGAGTCCTGAGGAATTTCAAGAAGCTCAATAGCATCTTCTAATGAAAGAGCATCTATCTTTGAACTAATAATCTCTGCAATTCTTTCTTTGTAGTTTACCATCTGTCTATCTCCTTTTCAGATATTATTTTTATATTCTTTTCCTTTAAAATCTTTACAAATATACCGTCACCATCAATCAGTGTCTTTGAAAAAGTACCATCGTATATTCTTCCGTTCCCGCATGATGGGCTGTTTGCTTTTAAAATTGCCCCTTCAATATTTTCTCGTCGCCTCTCTGCCTGTTTTAAAACATGTTCCCATGCCCTTTCGGCGCCGAATTCAAACTCCTGCGTTCTGTCCAATCCATCCCTGTCTATAATCCTATCTCCTTTTATTTCTGCCGGTTCTCTTGGATTTGTAAGCCCACCCATAGTTTCCGGACATACCGTACAGCAGGAATGATTCTGATAAAATTCTATCACTTTTTGATTTTCATTATTGCTGCCATCATATTTACAGTTGTTTCCAAGCAGGCAGCTGCTGATAATATACATTTTTCACTCCATTTTTAGTGTAGCAACGGTTACACCCTCTCCGCCTTCGTTATAGTTTCCGGCTTTGAATGATGCAACATGTTTATTCCTTTTCAGATATTCTCTGATACCTTTCTGCAAAATGCCATTACCTTTTCCATGTATAATATATACACTCTTAAGTCCTGCCATAAATGCATCGTCAAGATATTTTTCAACCTCCATCCTGGCACTGTCAAGGTTTTCACCCTGCACATTACACGAGGTTTTCACTGACATAGTCTTATTCTTGAGCAGATTTCCGTACACGGCTTTTGAGTTTTGTTTTTTCCTGCTCTTTTTTCCGTCAACTATCAGCATTATATCTGAAATTTTAACGTTGATTTTCATGATTCCCAGCTGAATCTGAAGTTCACCCTTTGCATCGGGAAGTGTCAAAATCTCTCCATTTTGGTTAAGGGAAAGAACCCGAACTGTATCTCCAATTTTAAGATCATCGGCACTTACCGGGCTGCTGTTAACTTTCTGCACCGCCCTCTCTGCAAATTTCTTTTCCTTTTCTCTCAGGCGCTCTCTGTTGATGTCAAAATTTTTATTCCTCTCCCCAAGGCTTTCCAGTTTTGAAAGGTCTCTAAGCTCTTTTTTAACCTCCATTGCAGTCTCTTTAGCCTCTTTAATCATCTTTCTTGCCTCAACTCTGGCATCTGCCAAAAGTTTCTCCTTCTGTGCTTCAAATTCTGCTTTTTTTTGTTCAATTATTCTCTGTTCATTCCTGATTGCTTCTGTTATTTTTACAGCTTCATCTCTTTCCAGTTCTGCTCTTTTTTTATCTTCTTCAAGAGCTGAAAGAACATCCTCAAACTCCATATCTTCCTGCTTCAACAAATTTTCCGCTCTTTGAATTATATTTTCCGGAAGTCCCAATTTACTTGAAATTAGAAAAGCATTGGATTTCCCCGGCGTTCCGAGGCGAAGTCTGTATGTAGGACTGAGAGTTTCCACATCAAACTCCATGGATGCATTTTCTACCCCGGGTGTTGAAATAGCATACTTTTTGATTTCATTGTAATGAGTCGTTGCAACTGTTATTGCTCCTCGTTCAAAAATTGAATCGAGAATTGATATCGCAAGAGCTGCACCTTCTGTAGGATCGGTTCCCGCCCCCAGCTCATCCACAAGTACAAGTGTGTTTTTACCTGATTTATTCACAATTTCCACAATATTTTTCATGTGAGATGAAAAAGTGGAAAGACTCTGTTCAATACTTTGTTCATCACCAATATCTGCAAATATATTTTCGAATATAGGCATGTTGCTTATCGCCAGTGCGGGTATATGCAGACCCGATTGAGCCATCACAGACAAAAGACCTATGGTCTTAAGTGTCACAGTTTTTCCTCCCGTGTTGGGACCGGTAATAACAAGACTCCTAAAATCTTTTCCCAAAGTAACCGATATAGGAACAACTTTCTCTACATCTATGAGGGGATGTCTTGCCTGCTTCAAAACCATTATTCCCTCTTCATTTATTCCGGGTTCACTTCCCTTCATTTTAAGGGAAAGCTTACCTTTAGCCATTATAAAATCCAATCTGGTCAACAGCCTTTGAGTATTTATCAAGTCCTTACCGGCTTCAGCGACTCTGTCGGAAAGCTCCTGTAGAATCTTTGCTATTTCAACATTCTCGGCTATTTCAAGTTCACGAAGCTCATTATTCATATTAACGATCTGCTGCGGCTCAATAAACAAGGTAGCACCTGCTCTTGACTGGTCATGCACAATGCCCGGAAAACGACTTCTGTGCTCCTGTTTAACCGGGATTACATATCTGCCATCCTTAATTGTCACCAGTGTGTCCTGCAAATACTGTCTGTTGCTTTGACTATTTGCAATGTGATTAAGTTTATTTCGTATACTGTCGTTTTTCTGCTTAATTTCCCTTCTAATCTGTTTCAACCCGGAAGAAGCATTATCGGCAATCTCATCTTCAGACAAAATACATCTGTCTATATCTGCCCTAAGATTTGGATAAGCAACGATTAACTCTACCAAAGATATTATCAGGGGAATATCGGGAATATCCGACTTTATAAAACTGACTACATTTTCACTTGCAGACAAATTATAATGCACCATTAAAAGTTGTTTAGCAGTCAATACTCCACCTTTTTCCGCAAGGGATACAATTCTCTCAATGTCATATATTCCCTCTGTAGGAAGGCTTCCTTTATGCACAATAAGGTCAACTGCCTGCGTAGTTGACCTTAGCTCTTCTGATATAGCACGAATATTTGTATCAGGGCAAAGATTTTTTGCCATATCCTTAGACATTCGGCATGTTGCCTCTGCTGTCAAAAGTTCTATTATTTTTTTGTATTCTAAAATATTAAGTGCTTTTTCGTTCATCGAACAATTTTATCCTCTTTGGATTTTTTCTAACTGGCTCTTAAGCTGAATATTCTCCATTTGAAGGTCAAAAATCTGGTTTTCAAATTCTGAACATCTCTCTTTAAGGTCCTTGAATTTCTTATCTTCTTTCTGTCCGTCCAGTTTCATCTTGTCCATAGCTTCACGAAGCTGTTTATAATTTTTCTTCGCATCTTCCCAAAGTTTAATATAATGAGCCGTATCTCTTTCCAGCTGTTCATTTGCAGTCTTAAGTCTATCCATTTCATCCTTTTCGTCAAAGAATTCCTCAGCGATGTTTATTGATGTCAAAACGGCAATAGCACTTGTTCCATTGCGTCCCATAACCTTTGAAATAAGGTGCATACGGTCATCAACATATCCTGCAATCTTTTCTATTTCCTTCTGAGTTTTATCTCCTGTAATGGTATAGGTCTGCCCATAAATTTTCACATCTACTTTATCGCTCATAATCTCACCTCTCTATCTAATACCTTAATCACGAAGTACAGCACCAAACCGTTTTTTCAACATCTCCACCACTGCATTGTGAGCATGGTCAGCCTCTTCATCGGTTAAAGTCTTATTTTTATCTCTATACTTCAGGCTGAAAGCAACACTCTTTTTACCTTTTCCAACCTGAGTACCTCTATATACATCAAACAGCTTAATGTCTTCTAAAATTTCTGTCTCCAGTTCTTTCACCGCTTCTTCAATGCTGCCTACTTCCAAGTTTTCTTCAACAATCAATGCCATATCTCTGCCTGTTGCCGGATATTTCGGTAAATGTTCAAACTGAATTTCTCTATCTGCAATTTCAAATAAAAGATCTAAGAATAACTCCGAACAGTAAACTCTGGTGTCTATATTAAAATTATCTAAAACATCAGGGTGTATCTCACCCATTATTCCCAGCTCAACTTCTCCGCCATGGTCATCTTTTGATAAAACTCTTGCACATCTGCCCGGATGATATACACCGTATTCACGCTCTGCAACAAATCTGACATTAGAAATTCCAAGCTTGTTTAATAGTACCTCAATCATTCCTTTTAAGGTGTAGAAGGATTCATCCTCTCCATAACAGCCTATGGAAAGATTATATGCTTCATCCGGAAGTCCGTGAGCATCTATTAGATTTTTCATAAATGTATTTCCGATTTCAAATGCTTTAACACATTCTATTTTTCTTGAAAAGTTTCTGGACAATGTGTCAAGCATTCCCGGAGTCAATATGGTTCTAAGGGCTGAGGTTTCCTCTCCCATCGGATTTATCATTCTGACAAAATTTCTTTCCCAGGAGTCTTCATCTATACCTATCTTATCCAATATTTTATCATTTGAGAAAGAATATGTCTGAATCTCATTGGCACCCATTCCGCAAAGAGTATCCCTGACAAGTTCTCTCAGATCCCATTCACGCGGGAAATCTGCTTTTGAAGTGCAATTTGGAAGTGTCACAGGAAGATTATCATACCCATACATTCTGGCAACTTCTTCCACATAGTCAACTTCTTCCAGAAGATCCGTTCTAACTGTAGGCGGAGTGATAAACATATTATCTCCATCACCTTCAACTTCCATCTCAAGACTATCAAAATATTTCACCATTTCGTCTCTGGAAATATCCGTACCTAAAACCTTATTTATCCTACTTACTCTTGCACATACCGTCGGAGCTTTAATTTCATTTGGATACACATCCACACTGCCCCTAAGCACCGTCCCGCACTGCATAAGCTCAACCAACTTACACACTCTGTCTGCAGCGGCTTCGCATAGATTGGGATCGATACCTTTCTCGTATCTTCCTGAGGCTTCGGTTCTGAGCCCTAATTTCTTAGAGGTAATCCTCACACTGTTAGAAACGAAGTTAGCAGACTCTATAACTACTGTGGCTGTATCTTCAGTTACTTCCGAATTAAGACCTCCCATAACACCTGCAACTGCAACAGACTTCTTGCTATCCTTAATCATGAGCATGCTTTGGTCAAGTTCCCTTTCTGTTCCGTCAAGGGTGGTGAATTTTTCACCGGACTGTGCCGGTTCAACCACGATTTCGGAGCCTTCAAGCTTGGTTATGTCAAAGGCATGAAGGGGCTGACCATATTCAAGCATTACGAAGTTTGTAATGTCCACTATATTGTTTATAGGTCGCATTCCTGCAGCCATAAGTCTTTTCTGAATCCACCACGGGGACTGTTCTATTTTAACATCTTTGATCACCCTTGCGGTGTATCTTGGACAAAGTTCCGAGCGAACCTCAACAGAAATATATTCTTCCGACCTTTCAGTTGAAGCTTTAAGCTCGATATCCGGATATTTCATCCTTTCACCAAAGGTGGCAGCCGCTTCTCTTGCCATTCCAAGCATAGACAAACAGTCAGGTCTGTTTGGAGTGATTTCAAAATCAACTGCATAGTCTTTAAGACCTAAAACCTGTACAATGTCTTTTCCTAATGAATCATCCCAGCTTCCCGGCAAAATCCAAATCCCGTCATTGGAAAACATTGGAGAAACTTTTTCATCAAATCCAAGTTCGGTAGCTGCACATAACATACCGTGGCTTTCAACTCCACGGAGAAAGCCCTTTTTTATTTCTACGCCATCCTCAGTCTTATGCTGACCGTGAAGTGGTCCCGGAATTCTGCTTCCCGGAACAGCTACGGGAACATAAGCTCCTTCAAATATGTTATCGGCACCTGTCACAATCTGTGTAAGATCCCCTCCTAAATTAATCATGCAAACCTTCAGGCGGTCTGCATCGGGATGATTTTCTATTCTGTCAATTCTTCCGATCTTTACATTTTCAATCCCTGTGCCCAGTTCTTTGCAGGTTTCCAGATTGGATCCTGTCATTATCATTTTATCACAAAACTCTTCTACAGAAGTATTTATGTCTACATAGTCTTTTAACCAATTAAGTGATACTATCATATCTGTTTATGCCCTCCTATTTGAACTGGTCGATGAATCTCATATCGTTCTCATATAGAAGTCTGATGTCATCTATTCCGTATTTTAGCATTGCAATTCTCTCAACGCCCATTCCCACCGCAAATCCTGTATATTTTTCAGAATCTATTCCACCTGCTTCATGCACATGCGGGTGTGTCATACCGCAACCTAAAATTTCAATCCATCCGCTTCCTTTACATACATTACAGCCTTTTCCACCACATTTAAAGCATGATACATCCATTTCCGCACTGGGTTCTGTAAAAGGAAAATGATGCGGTCTGAATTTAGTTTCGGTCTCAGGACCGAAAAGTTTCTTTGCCATAAGATCTAATGATCCTTTAAGATCTGCCATAGTTATATCCTCACCTACAACCATCATCTCCACCTGGTGAAAAGTTGGTGAATGAGTTGCATCCGGAGTATCACAACGAAAACATCTTCCCGGCATAATAACTTTATAAGGTACCTGCAGTTCTTTTTCCGCTCTCACTTCTCCCGATGAGGTGTGAGGTCGTAGAACTATATCTTTATCAATATAAAAGGTATCGGTTATATCCCTTGCAGGATGAAATTCCGGCGAGTTCAATCCATCAAAAGTGTTAAATACAGTGTCCACCTCAGGGCTTTCATAAACTGCATAGCCCATTGAACGAAAGATTCCCACGATTTCATTTATCACCTGAGTTATAGGATGTTTTACCCCAACTTTAGGAATAATACCCGGCTCGGTTACATCTATGGTTTCAGCTTTAAATCTTGCTTTTTTTGCCTGTTCCTTAACCATCGCAACTTTTTCATTGAGCATTGTCTCAAACTTTGCCTTTGCCTTATTAGCAGCCATACCCATTTCCTTTTTCTCCTCAGGGGAAAGTTTGCCCATCCCTCTAAGGATTTGAGTAAGCTGACCTTTTTTTCCCATAACTTTGATACGAATTTCCTCTGTATCATCTATAGACACAGCTTTTTCGAGCTGCATCCTAGCCTCTTCCAATACCTTCTCTAATTTTTCCTGCATGTTAATACCTCATGAAATTTATTGTCTTACAGCCTCGTACATTAAAATGCCGGCAGCCACTGCTGCATTTAATGACTCAAGTTCTCCTGCCATGGGAATAGTGACTCTGCAGTCTGCAGCTTCCACAATTTCAGCACTACATCCATTTCCTTCGTTTCCGATAACAAGAACCACTCCTTCTTTAAGGTTTGCGTTATAATATTTATAGTCACCTTCTAGGATTGATACCGTAAGTTTTTTATTTAATTTTTTAACCAGCTCAAATAATTCATCTGTCGATGAAATATAGAGTATCGGAACTCTAAACAAAGTTCCCGCTGCCGCTCTAACAACCTTGGGGGAGTAAACATCGGCTGTTCCTCTTATACAGATAACACCTCTGTACCCTGCCCCTTCTGCAGTCCTAATTACTGTTCCAATATTTCCCGGATCTTGAAGTCTATCCAAAACGACCAGATTATCTTTAGCATCGCAAAGTCTTCCAAAATCTGAAATTCCGGTAACCTTTTTTTTAATGACTGCCATGACTCCCTGACTTGTTTTGGTACCTGCTACCTGTGAAAAAAGATTATGACTCAGCTTATACGTGGCAGTTTTCATACCATAAGTGAAAGCAGCATCTTCTCTCAATATAACCTTATCGATCAGATGTCCATATCTTATAGCCTCAAATAAAAGATTTTCACCTTCCACAAGGTATTTACCCATTTCATCTCTATATTTCTTTTGATTCAGTTTAACCAGTTCTTTGTATATTTTATTGTCTTTTGATGAAATAATCTTATCCATATATAGCATGAAAAAGCCGGTAGAACCACCGGCTTTTATAAAGCAAACTTTATTATTTAGTGTTTAGAAATGTTGGAATATCAAATTTAGAATCTGACGGATCCTCTTCTCTCGTCTCTGCAAAAATCTGTTCCAAAGTCACCTCTTTACCTGCAATGCCATCTTCTGCGGCAATGTTTTTCTGTGCCTTGGCAGATTCCGGAACCTTGAAATTCTGTGCCTTTGTTCCAAGTCCTTCTTCAAAGCCTGTAGCAATAACAGTAATAGAAATTTCATTATTCATTTCTTCGCTCACAGATGCACCGAAAATCAGGATAGCCTCATTATCCGCCTGTTCTTCAACCAAGCTTGCGATCTCGTTCACTTCCATCATTCCTAAATCGTAGCCACCGGATACATATAGCAATATAGCCTTTGCTCCACTGATTCTTGTTTCAAGCAGCGGACTCTCTATTGCTGCGGTAACAGCTTCTTTAGCTCTGTCATCGCCTGTTCCGTGTCCTACGCCCATGTGTGAAACACCTCTGTCTGTCATAACCGATCTTACATCGGCAAAGTCCACATTGATAAGTGCAAAATCTGAAATTAAATCCGAAATGCCCTGTACACCCTGACGAAGTACATCATCTGCCATCGCAAAAGCTTCCACCATGGAAGTGTCTTTCGCACAGTTGGCAAGGAGCTTGTCGTTTGGAACCACTACCAAAGAGTCTACATACTTCTTTAAAAAGTCAAGACCTAAATCAGCCTGTGCCTTTCTCTTTCTTCCTTCAAATGAAAACGGTTTGGTAACCACCCCCACCGTAAGAATGCCCATATCCTTAGCAGCTTTTGCAATGATAGGAGCAGCACCTGTTCCTGTACCGCCACCCATACCGGATGTGATGAAAACCATATCCGTCCCTTCCATCAAATCCGCTAAAGTATCTAAATTCTCTTCTGCCGATTTTTGACCAATCTCAGGATTGCCTCCTGCACCAAGACCTCTTGTAAGCTTTTCGCCAATCTGAATCTTGGTTTCTGCATTACAACGACCCAGTGCCTGCTGGTCAGTATTAATCGCGATATATTCAACGCCCTGTAGGTTTGTTTCCAACATCCTGTTTACAGCATTGCAGCCACCGCCACCAACACCAATTACTTTAATAACAGCACCTTTTGACTGTTCATTTTCAAATTGCAACATTTAAACTGCCTCCTTGGATCCCATATTATCTGTATTTTATCATATAATAAAAAATTTTGCACGATTTTTTTTAAAAAGCGGGAGAAAAGGAGATATAATTATGATCTCCCAGATTAATTGTGCCCCTTTTTATCTTACTTTTGTATAATTTATTGATAACTTTTTGCAAATCTCCGTTATCTATAACCTCTTTCATCCTATCAGGCGTTCCTCTGACAATCAGTGTATCAAACACATAAGCTTCTATATATCTGTCTTTAACCTGTATTTTTTTAAAAAAAAGGTCTCCTTTATTCATCAGGGCAACCATGGATAAGGTCTCCTTCAAAGTAACCTTTTCCTCTGCACGAACCTGCTCCCCAACTTTTATTTTACTCAAGGTCAAGCCTTTTAAGAGTGTAAGCTTAGGATCTATGGAACCTATTCTAAGTATGATACCCGATTCAGAAATCACTACATATTTGTTTCCGTATTTGATATTTGCAACCTGCTTTCTTTCCTCCACATCTATTTCCAATGTAGAAGGCAGACGGCGCTTAACATTGACTTCTCTGAAATAAGGATTTGTTTCAAGGTTTTTTATAATCTTCTTTTTTCCCGGCTTGAAAATAAGATTATTTCCTGTAACAGCTCCACTCATTACTATCACTTCTTTATCTGAATAATAATGATTTCCGGTCACGGTAATCTTATCCACATTGAAAAAAGGAGAAAATAAAAACAATACAAAAGCAATTACAGCAGTTGCTACCCCTAAAATTCTTACCAAATAGTGTTTTTTTCTGTGCTTTTTCTTCTTCCTCTCAACTTCTCTGCAGCCAATTTTTTCTATAGTACTTTCCATTGAGTTAGTAACTATATTTTTTTTCGGCATTTCTTCACAAACTTTGGCAAAATCTTTTTTAGAGAAAGTCATAGTCTTGTTCGCTTCTTTATTCTTTTCTTCTTTTATTTTTTCACCCATAAACTATTTTAAATCCTCTTTAATACTTTCATAAATCAGTTCTGCCGAATTATGTAAAACGGCTTTTGAACTCATCTCCCCCATAGTCTTAAGTTTGTGCGGATCACTGCTTAGTCGCATAACCAGATCACTTAAACTCTTTGATGTTAAATTCTTCTCTTCGAGAATTATGGCACCACCCTTATCGGCAACGGATTTTGCATTGAAATACTGATGGTTTCCTGTTACATTCGGAGACGGAATCAATAAACAAGCTCTCCCGCTTACACACATTTCTGCAACGGACAAAGCTCCTGCCCGTCCTACCACTAAATCAGCAGCACTTATATAGTCCTGCATCCTGTTTATATAAGGTTCCATCCTAACTCTATCATTTATATCAATCCCCAGTTCTTTAACTTTCTCCATAATTTCATCATAATACATAGTCCCTGTTCCAAAGAGAAGAACCATATCTTCGTTTTCTGAAATCATTTTAATTAAATCGAACATAGCGTAATTTATCTGCTCTGCTCCCTGACTTCCCCCAAAGACAAAACAGACAAATTTATTTTCGTCTATATCTAAATTTCTTCTGGCAGATTTCATATCAGCATTGAAAAATACCTCTCTAACCGGATTTCCCACATATTTATGTTTTTCCGGCTCTTTGAAAAATTCGGAGGCCTCGTTAAAACCCAAGAATACTCTGTCCACAAATCTCTCAAGCCCTCTGTTGGCCATTCCGGGATAGGCATTTTGTTCGTGAATATAACATTTAGCGCCGTATTTATGTCCTGCATATATCACCGGAAAGCACACGAATCCTCCTGTTCCGATAACTGCATCGGGTTTAAATTTCTTCATTATTTTAAGGGTCTGTCTGACACCTCTAAAAGTTACAAAGCCTGTGGCTGCAAGTTCAAACACATTACTTTTGTCAAACCATCTGGCAGCAACATATTCTATGGGATATCCGGTTTTAGGAACAATATCTTTCTCCAGTCCGATATCATTTCCAATATATAAAATATCGGAATCCGGTTCCCTCTTCTTTATTTCATCTGCTATGGCCAAGGCAGGGTATATGTGCCCGCCTGTTCCTCCTCCTGTTACAATCACTCTCATATAAACTTTTCTCTTTTCTCTGATCTACCTGCTTTATTTTTTCTTACAGACCTTCTTCTCTTGAAAGAAGTTCTTAAACTGCCTCTGTCTTCCTTACTCTCATATAAAGTCGATTGTCTTGAGATATTTAAAAGTATACCTATACATCCCATAAAAATCCAGAGAGTGTTCCCTCCATAGCTTATAAACGGCAGTGCAACCCCTGTAGGCGGCATTGACGAAGTTACAACAGCAATATTCAAAATAACCTGAATACCTATCATCATCGTTACTCCGCCGGCAAACAACATTCCAAAAAGATCAGGAGCATTTATTGTCACCTTGGCACATCTCCAAATTAGAATTATAAAAACTGTTAACATTACTAAAACTCCTGCCAAACCCATTTCTTCGCCTATTATTGCTAAAATAAAATCATTTTGGGGTTCCGGTAAATATAATGTTTTCTGTATACTCTCACCAAGTCCTCTTCCTGTCAGTCCGCCTGTTCCTAAAGCCAGCAAGGACTGGACAGCCTGAAAGCCATCGTCCTTTGCTGCCTTAAAGGGATCCCAAAAGCTAAAGAGCCGGGTTGCCCAGTATGTTCCGCTCGTTGCAATCCCACAAACTGCAAGAATATCTAATCCTGCAATTGTTATTATATATTTTATGTCTAAGCCTGCTAAGAATGTAATTCCAACTACAATACCTGCCAAAGTCATAGCAGTAGACAGGTTTGGCTGTTTCATAATCAAGAAAACGCAAAAACCGGTAACGCAAAATATTGGAAGAAGTCCATCCTTAATTCTGACTATTCTTTCCGGATCATCTGAAATAAACTTTGCAAGTAGAATAATCACTGCTGCCTTTACAATTTCCCCCGGCATAATTGTTATGGGTCCCAGATGAATCCATCTTGAGGATCCGTTTACCGTAACGCCTACGGAAGTTATAACCAAAAACAAAAGAAGTATGCTTACAACAGCAAAGCCTTCTGCAATCCATCCTTTAAAATTATGATAATCCACATAGGACAAAACCCACATGGCTACAGCGCCGATAACGGCAAAGATAAATTGCTTCTTCAGATAACCATAGGGAGAGCCTGATTCATTTATAGACTTATAATAACTTGCACTGAAAATCATCACAACCCCGAATATTACTAAGATTGTAACCAGTATTACTATGATAAAATCGCATTGATTCCCTTTTTTGAATAGTTTTAATCTCGTTTTCATCACTTTACCAATCTCGCAACATTATCCTTGAAATGGCATCCTCTCTGCTCGTAGTTATCATACATATCCCAGCTTGCACATGCCGGTGACAAAAGAACCGTATCGCCGCTTACCGCAATTTCCTTAGCCTTAGCAACACATTCGTCCATATTTTTACAGTAAACACAGTCCATAAATCCTTGCCTGTAAGCCGCATCCCGAATCATATTCCCATCTCTGCCTAAAAGAATTAAAGTCTTTACTTTTCCCTTTAATAGTTTTGCAAATTCGCTAAAATCCTGTTCCTTTGCATCTCCTCCGGCAATCAATATTATATTTTTCTCAATTGCCTTGATTGCCGTAATCGCAGCATCGGTATTGGTTCCTTTAGAGTCATTGTAATACTTTACACCATTGATTTCTCCACAAAACTCTATTCTGTGTTCAACTCCTCCAAATTCTGCTATTCCTCGTCTTATAGTACTTATATCAATCCCCGCGAAATACGATATTGCCGCAGCTGCAACCACATTTGCCAAATTATGACGACCTATTATCTTCACATCGCTTACATCGCAAATTTCTAAAGCAGTTCCGGACTCCTCAGAAATTACGATTTTGCCATCATGTATATAAGCTCCAAATGGTAATTTTTCTTCAATACTGAAAGGTACGATCTTCGCTTTACAGCTTCTTGCCAGCCTGTAACAATCAACATCATCTTTATTTATAACAAGGTATCCGTCCTCAGACTGATTTTTAAACACTTTCGCCTTTGCCTGCCCATAAGCGTCCATAGTATGGTGCCTGTTCAGGTGATCAGGTGTAAGGTTTAAAATTGCCGATACTGCAGGTTTAAAATACTTGGTGGTCTCAAGCTGAAAACTGCTGCATTCCGTAACAAGCCAATCATTTTCCTCCGCATCTGCAGAAGCAGAAATAACAGCTATCCCTATATTTCCCACTACAGAGGTTTTTCTTCCGGATAGTTTGAATATTTCACCCACCAAGGTTGTAGTCGTCGTTTTACCGTTAGTACCTGTTATTGCAATATAATTCCCTTTACCGATTCTATATGCAATCTCAAGTTCTCCTATAACCTCTACTCCCTTACTGACAGCATCTCGGATAAATGGCAGCTCAGGGCTGACTCCGGGGCTCAATACGAGTAGATCAAAGGTTTCCATATCGTGGGGAAAAGAATTCAGATAGAACTCAGCACCTTGTCCCTTAAAAAAAGTGATCAGATTCTGATCAAATGAATCCTCCATTTTAGAGTCCTGTATGTACACCTTTGCTTCCAGCTTAAGCAAAGCCTGTGCCGCTGCAATTCCCGAGCTTCCAAATCCTACCACCAGTACATTTGTATTCTTTAAATTTTCCCTGTTTGTCATTTTCATACCCTGCTTTCAAAACTCATCCTATGTCAATCAGCATACAATACTATATTTATCTTAAGTATATAGTAAAATCGAGAACGCAAGTAAACAGAATACTATTGTTGCTGTCCAAAACATCATAACAACCTTCGTCTCTTTCATTCCGCCTTCTTCAAAATGATGGTGAAGAGGAGACATTCTGAAAACTCTCTTTCCCGTTGTCTTAAATGAAATAACCTGAATTATAACAGAAAGTGCCTCCATTACGAATACAAATCCGGCAATCGGAATTAAGAGCTCAATCTTTGTCATAAATATAGCAGCAGTCATTCCTCCGCCAAGTGCCATAGAACCGGTATCTCCCATAAAAATCTTTGCCGGATATTTATTGAAAAATAAAAATCCAACACAAGCACCTGCTGTGGCAAGTAAGTATATTCCACTGTCCAAGTACCCACATGAAATCACTACATAAGCAAAAAATACTGAAAAAATGCCGCTTACACCTGCACACAGGCCGTCCATTCCGTCTGAAAGATTAACACTGTTCGACATAGCAACCATTACAAACGCCACAAAAGCCGGAAATAGTACGCTTCCAAAATCTATGTCTATTCCAATAAACGGAATCCAAACACTGCTTCCTGCATCCGTAGATTTCATTATATAAAATCCAAAAGCAACTCCCACCATAATCTGCAGTACAAGCTTCTGCCATGCCCTAAGACCCAGGTTATGTTTTGCGGCCACCTTTATAAAGTCATCTGCAAACCCAATCAGGCCGTAAATAAAACCTACAAATATTATCACCAAACTATCCTGACTTCCTTTGGTTCCAATTAAAGTCGCAATCGTTAGCGCAAGATAGATAGCAATACCACCCATAGTCGGGGTTCCTTGTTTTACAAGATGTGACTGAGGACCTTCCTCCCTTATGAACTGACCGAATTGATGTCTCTTTATTACAGGAATTTCAATGTATGTAAAAAGTGCACCCAATACAACTGCTACGGCAAAAATTGAAAAAACAAATAACTTAAACATCTCCTAATACTTCTCCTAAATTTAAAGCTTCCAACCGAATCTAACGAAACAAACTATAATTGGCGACTGTCCAATAAGCCTACATAACTTATTAAAACATAAGCATGTTATACTATGATCTGACACACACAAATTATAGATTCATTATCTCATCTGCAATTTCCCAAAAGTGTCTGGTCATAGAAGCCTTTGTCAAAACCAAATCTCCATCCTTTAAAATTTCCCTCAGATGCGGATACAAATCTTCCTTTTTATCAAAATATATACCCTTTGTGCCTCCGTCAACAGCACCTCTAACAATATCCTTTGCCTTCGGCTCAATTCCTATTACAAGATCTATCCTATGATCTGCCGCATAAGTTCCCACCTCATAGTGATGTTTCGGTGTATCATCTCCAAGCTCATTCATGGCACCCAAAATAGCAATTCTACGCTTACTGCCTGTGGTTTCCATTGTTTTTATAGCTGATTTAACTGAATCCGGTGCAGCATTATATGAGTCATCCAAAACTCTAATTCCTTTGTTTTCACGAACCTTTAGCCGTTTACCTGTAAGTTCCATTTTCAAAAGACCTCTTTGTGCTTCTTCCCACGAAACCCCGTAAAGGTCGCAGCTTGCAATGGCAAGGGCTGCATTAAGGGCATTATGTGCTCCCGGGATATTTAAGGTAAATTTTGCTGTTTTCCCTTTAGTCTCAAGCCTAAAGTCTACACCGTCAAGACCTCTGTCAAAAATCTCTTTTACCACATAGTCTTCGGTCCCCTTTTCCCCTATTGAAATAACCTTATATTCCCCGGAAATTCTGCTTTTATCCAGCATATCATTTGACTCGTTTATAATCAAAACATTATCTTTACCGAAGAAATCTGTAATCTCCATCTTTGCTTTATATAAATTTTCTCTTGAACCCAAATTTTCAAGATGACTTATTCCAACATTAGTTATTATCGCAACATCCGGTCTTGTCATATCAACAAGTCTATGAATCTCACCCGCAAATTCCATGCCCTCTTCCAGAACTGCCATCTCAAGATCTGAGGAGAATTTTGATACCGTTAAAGGAATTCCCACATCGCTGTTATAATTTTTAATAGGTCTTCCGGTTTTATATTTCTCGCTGAGTATATAATAAACCATATCCCTTGTAGAAGTTTTTCCCACACTTCCTGTAACAGCAATTTTTTTTACAGCAATTTTATCCAAGTACCATTTAGTTAATACCTGCAATGCTGCTAATGTATCCTCTACCGATATAAAAGTGCATTCGTCAACTCCTTCTATCCATTTCTCATCACTTATGACGCAAAGCCTACATCCTTTATCTACAGCCATAGGTATAAACTTATGACCGTCGGAGGTTTCACCTTTCAGCGCAAAGAAAACTTCTTTTTCTTCAAATATTCTTGAGTCGGTACAAATTCCCGTAAAAAATTCATTCTCATTGCCTTTAATCAGTTTTCCCGACACAGCTGTTACCAGCTCTCTTGCTGTTATAGCATCCATGTTTTTCTCCTATTCTCTGTAAAGATAAATTGTTTCACCCTTTTGAACCCTGGCTCCGGCCTTTGGATATTGACCGGTGACCTTATAATCCTTCCTGTCGGTTTTGGGGCTAACCTCGTATTTAAGTTTTAACTTTGAAAGTTCATAAGCCGCTTTTCCGATGGTCATTCCCTTTAGGTCAGGCACATATTTTACATTTGCATTTCTATCTTCTCCCGAAGCATACTTGGGGCTTATTCCTAAATATGTCAGTGAATTCTTCAAGAAATTCTGAGCTATCGGTGCAGCAACAGCACTACCGAACTGCGTTCCCTTAGGGCTGTCAACCACCACCAGAACTGCAAGCTTCGGGTCTTCCATAGGTGCCATACCCACAAAGGAAGAGTAAGTATCCTTTGTATATTTTCCACCTACGACTTTATCTGCAGTTCCCGTCTTTCCTCCGACTCTGTAACCGGAGACCTTGGCATTTCCTCCTCCGCCCTTTCCTACTACAAATTCCATTATGCTCTTCATTTCGGCTGCAGTCTTTGCAGATATAACCTTTCTTACAACTTTAGTATTGTAAGTTTTAACAGTCTTTCCGCTTCTGTCAGTCATCTTTTTTACTATACGAGGTTCCATCAAAAGCCCCTCATTGCCTATGGAACAAACTGCCGTCAAAAGCTGTATAGGTGTAACTGCAATACCCTGACCATATGACATCGTCGCAAGATCCACATTTGTAAGACCAACCTCTTTCTTAATAATTGCACTGGTCTCTGCCGGTAAAGCAACATGGGTGGCATCTGTTATTCCAAACATATCCAGGTAGTTATAATATTTTTTCTTTCCAATCTTCAGTGCGAGGTTTACCTGAACTGTGTTACATGAATTCCCCACCGCCTCGGTCAGGGATTGGCTTCCATGACCTGATTTGTTCCAACAGTGCAGAGTTGTTCCGTCAACATTGATTGCTCCACTGTCAAAGAACCTGCTTTTAGGCGTTGCCACTCCTTCTTCAAGGGCAGCAGATGTCGTGATAAGTTTAAAAGTAGATCCCGGCTCATACAGGTCGCTGACCAAAGGATTACTCCACATTTTGCTCAAATACTTACCCTGCTGTGTACCGGTCATCTTCATAAATGACGCCTTTTCAAATTTAGACACAGGTTCCATAGCATTGTTGGGATCAAATGAAGGGTTTGTTACCATAGCAAGAATATCTCCCGTTTCCGGATTCATTACAAGGCACATGATTCTCTTTGCCTTTGTTCTTGCCATACCTGTTTTTACTGCTTTTTCAGCATAATTTTGAAGCACTTCATCTATAGTTAAATGAAGATTATATCCGTCTTTCGCCTTATATAATTTTTGGCTGCCAAAGGAAAGAGTGTCGCCATTAAGGTCTGTTTCCTTTATCCATCTTCCGGATATTCCGCTTAAGTAATTATCAAATTCTGCTTCTATACCAGTTCTTCCAACGCTGTCATCCGTTACACTTCCCAGCAGCTTTGCTGCTGCAGTTCCCATAGGATAATACCTTTTGGTACCTTCGGAAATCTCAAGTCCTGAAATCTCAAGATTTCTCACCTTGTCACATTTTTTCTTTTCCACATATCGTGCAATATTTACAATTGCTGATTTTGAATCAAATTTTTTCAAAACCTTCTCCGATTTCATATCCAATGCAAGGGCAAGCTTCTCCGAAATTTCCTTCTTCTTCTCTTCGGTTTTATAGTTTGCGGCTATCTCATTAGGTCTTATCCAAACTGAATATGAAGTTGCACTTGATGCTAACTCTTTGCCGTTTCTATCATAAATAATCCCCCTGTCAGCCTCAACGGACATATCGGTGGTCTGCTGAGATCTGGCTTTTTCTCTATATTCATCGGCTTTGACAATCTGAATCCAAGCCATCCTGAATGCCAGCAAAAACACTAGCCACACTATAATCACAAAGGCAAACACCGCCCTTTGTTTATTCTTTTTTCGTATATCAGACATTATCTATAACTCCCTTATAAAAAAACCAGACACATAATCTACATCAATATAATGGTCTGGTTATGTTCTATTTAATTATAATCTATACTTGCTGTTTTATAAAGGGTTAATGTTAATTATATGCCGCTTTTCTAATCACAGCAGAAAAGTTATCCTTCGGTAAATCACTGTTTTTCAAATATATACAGTTCTTTGATGTTGGATATACCATGCCCAGTTTAGACTTTGCTTCCTTTTCAATATTTGCAACACTGTTTGAACTTTTGATTTTTATGCTGAGAGTATCCACCTCTCCACGCAAAGTTTTATTTCCTGCAATCAATTCATTATTTTCGCATCTCAGTTCTGCTGCATAGGCAGTCAACACCACCATGGAAATAAATATGAATCCGATTATTACTATCGCTGCAATTATCGTTCCTTTATCTTTAACACTCATTTTCATACGTATAACCTCTAAATCTTTTCACAAACTCTCAATTTTGCACTTCTTGACCTCGGATTTTTCTCAAGCTCCTCCCTGCCGGCAACTATAGGTTTTCTCGTTATCCTTCTTATGTCAGCTGTTTTTCCGCAAACGCATACCGGAAATTCAGGCGGACAGATACACGGGTTTGCACGACTTTGAAAACTTTCCTTCACAATTCTGTCTTCAAGAGAGTGGAAAGTTATTATGCAAAGCCTTCCTCCCTTCGCCAAAACATCGAAATACTCATTCACAGCATGCTCAAGCTGTCCGAGTTCATCGTTTACTTCTATTCTGATTGCCTGAAAAGTCCTTTTGGCAGGATGCGGTCCATTTCGCCTCGCCTTTGCCGGGATTGCCATTTTTATAATGTCCACAAGCTCAAAGGTCGATGATATTTTCTTTCTTGCTCTTTCTTTAACAATAAATTCTGCAATCCTTGATGCCCATCTTTCTTCACCATATTTAAAAATGATATTTTGAAGTTCCCTTTTGGAATAAGTATTCACAACCTGAAACGCTGTTATTTCATCACTTCGATTCATTCTCATGTCCAGCGGAGCATCCTGCATATAAGAAAAGCCTCTATCCGGGTTGTCTAACTGAAATGAAGACACTCCTATGTCAAGCAAAACCCCATCAACTCTTTCATATCCCAATCCTCTAAGGATATTTTTTATTTCTGAATAATTGCTCTGTACGAAGTGTTTATTACACTTGTACTCTCCCAGTCTTTCCTTTGCAACATTGACAGCGTCTATATCTCTGTCAATACCTATCAGGGTTCCTCTTTCAGAAAGTTTCTCACAGATATGTGCCGAGTGACCGGCTCCTCCCATGGTTCCGTCTACATAAATTCCGTCAGGCTTAATATTGAGACTTTCTATACATTCTTCCAGAAGTACGGATACATGTTTAAAATCCATTTTCCCTCCCTATATCCTTAAGTAGTGATTTATTGAAATCTCAAACCTCCTAAGCCTACTCTCTAGAAATTATATTTTGCAAGTGCATCCGAAAAATCCTCTTCCTCCTCACCGGGCGAATCCCAGATTTCTTTGCTCCATATCTCAATTTTCTTCATGGCTCCCATTGTGACCAATTCTTTTTCTATATGGGCATAGTCTTTTAACGGCTGTGGTATTACGATTCTTCCCTGCTTGTCAAACTCACATTCGGCTGCATTTGCATAATGATCTCTGATATATCTTCTGACCTTAGGGTCGGATTCGGGAAGTTGAGAAATTTTTTCTGTAAGTCTGTCCCATTCCTCCATGGAATAAATGTACAAGCAAGCATCCAGACCTTTAGTCAATACGCATTTGCCTCTAAGTTGATCCCGATGTTTTGACGGAACTATCAACCTATTCTTTGAATCTATGGAATTGTAATACGTTCCCATAAACATCTGAATGCTTCCTCTTCTACCCCTATAAAATATTTATAATGTGATTTTACACCACTTTTCACCACTTTTCAAATATAAATCGTATTTTTTAATAATTTTACACCACTTTTCACCACCAACGAACATTTTATCCTCTTGCATTAAAAAAAGCCACTATATATAGTGGCTTTAATAAACTCTATGCTCAATATTTATTTTTTCAACAGATTCCTATTTGATTCTATCATTTCTTCTTTCTCTCGCTTTGAAAGCCTTTTGATTTTCGCTTCTATGCTCATGGCAGTTTCTCTGTTATCAGACACTTCAAGATATACAAGTTCTACAGGACTCCTGTTTCTTGTATACTTAGCCCCTTTACCATTGTTGTGACTTTCAATTCTTTTTTCTATATCGTTAGTCCAGCCTGTATAAAGACTGCCATCTGCACACCTTAACATATAGGTATAATTCTTCTTTATGGTACGAACACCTATAACACATTCAACATTTCTTTTATCTTCAATGTCTGTTTTAAATCCGTAATACTCTTCACCCTTCCCGTCAACAGAAGTTTTACCGACATCTCTGCACATCTGAATACCTATATCTCTGCCCAAAAACGCCTCATGATTAAATCTGATATTGATGGATGTTACCTCCTTTTGCCCTATATCCGGTATATAATTCCAAAGCATATTATAGTAATTGGCATTATTCATATGGCCGTTCATGTCACAATCACTGTAAAAAACATGCCGCTCTCCTAAATGCTGAAACTCCATATCCTTAGGGAATCTAAATCTCTTTGGGATTGACAGTTCTACAGGTTCATCCATATCGTAATTCCCCACATTTACCTCATCGGCTCTACACAGTTTCCCGGTATGTCTATTACCTACTGCCCACTCTGAATATGCTGCAGCAATAACCTGTCCTTTACGCAGAATCTCATAACATCTGGGAAAGGTAGCCCCTTTGACAGGGAGAACCCATGTTCTAACCTTGACTTTATCATAGCCGTGAATCTGTTTGTATATTTCCACCGACATCCTTATAACAACAAAAGCTTTTCCTTCATAAAAAAAATCATAATAAGAAGGTTTCCTGTCTCTCATGTGGTGATCAGCCGTTTCCTGTAAATAGTTAATCAAATTGGTGGGTCTTATATTATTATTTTCATCAACATCAAAGGAGTTTATCGTATATTTTTCTTCGTACTTCATTTTTTTACAACCGGTTTTTCATCAGAAGTATTGGTTTCAGAATCGGATAGAACTTCTATAACCTTTGACATCAAATCAGATAGGCCCTGTAGATCTTCGGGATTTGCATATTTATCTCCCAGCAAAAGATTCTGCAATTTATTCCTTGCAATTTCAGCTTTTCTCTCTATGTCCATATATAAAGGAAAATTATCACTTTCGTGGGCATTTACATAACCGTCCAGATCCTTTTTAATCATCTCAATCAAAGCATCCGAATTATCCGGCTCTCCAAGAAAATAGGGATAAGGTGCCACTCTCTGTAAGTATATATTATCGTTTTCTTTCATTTCGTACACATATTGCACCTTGAAATCCTCAGAGAATTTAAAAGTTACTATATTGATATATGCAGGAAGCGTCTTAATCTTTGTTGCTCCCATCTGCCTCAAAACAGTGTTTACAATACTGTCCGTAATTTGATTACTTATCACAATTTGCACCTTTCCTTTCTATATCCCAAATTTTATCAATAAGAAAATCATTGCAATAAACACAGTTATCATCATAACCGGTATTCCAACTTTAAGATACTGGTTAAATGAAATAGGATAGCCATTTTTACCTGCAATTCCGGAAAGCACAACATTGGCAGAAGCACCAATCTGTGTTCCGTTACCCCCCAGACAAGCACCAAGTGATATTGCCCACCAAAGCGGTGTAACATCAATGCCATGTTTTCCCATAGCGATGATTAAAGGAATTAAAGTGGCAACAAAGGGTATGTTATCTAAAATTGCTGATAGAAACGCAGATGCCCAAAGTAAAATCAGCATCGTTACGATTAAATGTCCACCGGAAATCCCCATAATCAGATTAGCAAGTTTGGAAATTACTCCGGTTTCAACCATTCCTCCTACAACTATGAATAATCCGAAAAAAAACAACAGTGTAGGCCACTCAACATCTGAAATCACCTCATCTACATCTTGTTTTCCTATAATCATCATAATAACTGCTGCCGTCAATGCAACTGCAGAACTTTCTATGCCGATAGCACCGTGAACCATAAATGCTATAACCACCATAAAAATCATAAAGATACTTATCTTCATAAGTCTCTTGTCTGCAATAGCCTTGTTTTCGTCCAGCTTCATTATATCCGCAATAGCCTTTTCGTCTGCAACCAGTTTTTTCTTATAAACAAATTTCATGCCTGTAATTACAACGATAAGACCAAACACACAAGCAAGCCCTGTATTTCTAATAAAGTCTATAAATGCAAAATCAGCAGCACTGCCAATCATAATATTAGGCGGGTCTCCAATCATGGTCATAGTACCACCTATATTTGAAGCCACAATCTGCCCAAGTAAAATTGGAATCGGATCTATCTTCATCATTTTTGCTATGGTGATGGTCATTGGTCCCATCAGAAGAACGGTGGTAACATTATCCAAAAATGCAGAGCATATAGCAGTTATAAGCATGAAAGCAACCATAATTTTCCACGGATCACCCTTTGCCATCTTTGCAGCCTTAATGGATATATATTCAAAAAGACCTGAATGTTTAATCACTGCCACGAAAATCATCATCCCCACCAGAACACCGATAGTATTAAAATCGACATAGCTGACAGCCTTGTTAACATCTAAAATTCCCGTCAGCAGTAGCAGAACAGTTCCCGTCAAGGCGGCTGCAGTTCTGTGAAGCCTTTCGCTCATAATCGTTATAAGTACCATTGCAAAAATAATGATTGCTATAATTTCTTGATGCAAGTCCAACCTCCAAAACTCGTAAATGCTAGTTTTACTTTATTACAAAATGTGATTCTACCACTTTGGGATTAAACAATCAATAGCAAAAAATAAATAAAGTTTCAGCTTGCAATTTGACTTTAGAACTTACCATTATCGGTTCATCCCAAATTCTTATAACATTGTGTATAAATTTTAGACACTATTACGATATAGATTGTTATAATTAATATTTTTCCATATATTCAGGCTTAAGCATAGACATTATATGCACATCATATAAGACATCATTTTTTCTGCAATTTCCTCTAAGTACTCCCTCTTCACGAAATCCCAGACTCTTATAAAGATATTCAGCGGGATTTCCTGTATAAAAATCCAGATAAAGGCGCTGCAGTTCAAGTTCCTCAAATGCAAATTTTATTACAGCCTTCATTGCTTGCTTTCCCAAGCCTTTTCCCCTAAGATTCGTATCTGCAATATAAATTCTCCAGAGTTCTGCCTTCCATCCATGAATTATATCAGCTAAAACTATTCTTCCTATAATTTCACCCGTAATTTTAAGGATTATAGTCATCTGCATAGAGCCTTCATCATTTTCATCAGAAAAGAATTTAGCGAAAGCCTCCTCCTCAGACTGTCCATCTTTAATGCTGAAAAATTTAGTAACCTCTTCCTGCTGCTCCCACTTATAAAACTTTTTAATATCTGCAAAAACAGTCTTTCTGATGATTAAATCCTTAGTTTCAAGTTTCAGCTCCCCGGTATTTATCATGACAACTCCTCTCATTCTAATAGTGAAGATCAACTTTTTTCAATTAAAATTTCAACGCTGCCTAAGTATTCACTCCATAAATTCTATAAAATTCAAAGGCTCTATAATCATAAAATTTTAATACTACTTAAATATATATCTGACAAAATTGTATAGTGAGTTCTTCCACACTTTGTTTTCATGACCGCCCGGCATATGATAAAAAATGTGCTTAACTCCTTCTTTATCCATGTATGCAGACAGCTCATCCACGGATTTTCCAACTCTGTTATCCTCTGTTCCCACGGATAAAACAATCTTTTTCATTTCTTTTCTTTTATTTAATTTAAAAGTTTTCAGCAGCGGGTTTATCCAGTTTACATTCCCGTAGTCCGCAACTCTGACAGGTGCAAAAGCCCCAACATATCCGAAAATTTCCGGATATGAAAATGCCGTATATAGTGCATTTCTGCCCCCTAAAGAATGTCCGGCAATTGCCATATTATCCCTTCCGCTTTTAATTCTATACTGTTTCTTTAATTCCGGTATTATACTGCCAACCAACTCATCTCTGGTCTTATCAAAATACTTTACAGTCTCTATAAAGTCCAATCCGCTAAGATCTTCCTTGTAATTCAAATTACTGTCAGGACACACTACTATCATCTCCGGAACGCCTTCAAAATAAGTGAGATTTTGAATTATTACATCTGCATCTTTATTCTCCCAGGTATTTTGTGTTCCGTTTAAACCGTGCAGTAAAACCAAAACAGGATATTCCCTATTTTGATCATAAGATGCCGGCAGAAAAATCTTTGAAGTCCTTTTTTTATTTAATATCTTTGAATGATACTTCATTCTTGTTGCTGTAGGATACTTATATCCTTTTTGCTTCTTCAGAAAGTAATAGTCCTTTGACATATTAAATACTCTGATGCCATTTTTGGCTGTTTTGTAATCCGAAATTTCCTTTTCTACTTTTTCCTTCACAGTTTTTCCGGTGGTTTCACTATCGGAACAGGAAAGCATAGTGATGCAAATACCGATTATCAGTGCAAAAATCACCATCAAATTTAAATTCTTGAATAAATTTAGATTTTTATTGCCGCGAGTTATATCATATGTAATTTTACCTTTTTTTCTACTCATATACCTTCTATTTTTTTTTAATGTCACTTGAACATGTTCCACCCTCTATCTTACAGATATATTTTATCACATTGTCTTTACTTATTCTATTATTTATACTAAAACGGATGTAATAATAAGTATTTGATATGGTAACATACAACTCTTAACATACTATATATAAAAACAGCACTGATGAACTTTTTATTCACCAATACTATTTGACAAAGAACTCAAAAAACACTATATAGGATAGAACCCAAAAAATAAAAAAAGTCGACATCCATCGAACTTAGCGTTTGCAACGGGTGTCGTCTTAATGGTGCCCAGTCTCGGAATCGAACCAAGGACACAGGGATTTTCAGTCCCTTGCTCTACCAACTGAGCTATCTGGGCATATAAACTAAATAAATAATGGTGGGCCATCGGGGACTTGAACCCAGGACCTGCCGGTTATGAGCCGGACGCTCTGACCAACTGAGCTAATGGCCCACGTCTTAAAAAATGGTCGGGGTGGCAGGATTTGAACCCGCGGCCCACTGGTCCCAAACCAGTTGCGCTACCAAGCTGCGCTACACCCCGAAAATCAGTTTCATCATCTCAACAACGATATTATAATATTTTCAAATAGTAAAGTCAAATGGCAGGGGCAGAAGGATTCGAACCCTCGACACGCGGTTTTGGAGACCGCTGCTCTACCAACTGAGCTATACCCCTATAATAAATATGGCGGAGAAGGCGAGATTCGAACTCGCGCGGCCCTAAACGAACCCTAACGGTTTAGCAAACCGTCCTCTTCAGCCACTTGAGTACTTCTCCAGGCTTTATTATCGGCGCATGTATTTGAATCCCTAAATGGCGGAGAGGGTGGGATTCGAACCCACGGTACCGTTACCGGTACGCCTGATTTCGAGTCAGTGGATTTATCCAAGAAAATCAAAGGGTTGGAACAAATCTTTTCCAAAACCGAGTCGGCAAACCTTACGCTAAGTATTTGATTTTTTTACGGTCCCAAAACCTCAATTGGAAAGGTTTTGATTCGGCCGTAAACGAGTGATTTTGCCTTGTTTTTAAGCAGTTTTGCACAAGATATAGGCAACCTGCTGCCTGTATTTTGGGCAAAATTGCACTGATTGGTTTCGGGAGGGTCGCCGGAAATCAACTTTTGCAACCCTTACACCTCGGGGGTTCAGCCGCCGATGATACACCTGGCGGCAGCGAAGCCGGCACCGCCAGCGGGCGCCCGCTGCTGAGAAGGAGCGGCAGAAGGGGCGACCGAAGGAGGGGAGGGTGTGACAGCGTGCATTGTGCGGCTGTAGTCTATGAACTACCATGACGGCATGATCACGCTCAAGCAAACCAAGACCTTCCGCCAGTGGATGGCCAGCCTCAAGGACGACCGCGCTGTGGCTGCCGTCGCCAGCCGGCTGACTCGCCTGGCTGGTGGGCTGGCAGGCGACGCCAAGTCGGTGGGCGGCGGCGTGACTGAGCTGCGGATCCACTACGGACCCGGCTACCGTGTGTACCTGCACCGACGCGGCAACGTGCTGGTCATCCTGCTGTGCGGCGGCGACAAGTCGTCACAGGCGAAAGACATCCGCCGCGCCATCGAGATGGTGCAAAACGAGGACTTCTGAGATGAAAGAGGAGCTGACGACCTTTGACCCGGCCGAATACCTGACGACGGACGAGGGGATCGCCTACTTCATGGCTGATGCCTTCGAGACCGGGGATGCGGCCTACATTGCGCACGCGGTGGGCGTGGTGGCGCGTGCCAAGGGCATGAGCGAGCTGGCGCGCCAGACCGGGCTGTCACGCGAGCAGCTCTATCGCTCCTTCAGCGAGGAGGGCAACCCCACGCTGCGCACCATGCTGGCAGTGATGAAGGCGCTGGGCGTGGAGATGTCGGCGCGACCGGCTGGTGCGCACAAGGAAGAGGCCCAGGCCGAGGACGTCCAGGCCGCGTGACGGGATCCCGTTACCGGGTTGGCAGGACCGTCTCGCCCACGCGCCGATAGACCGTCTGCGTGATCTGCCGGTCCGTGTGGCCCAGCAGCTTCGAGGCGTGGTTCAGATCTGTCTCGCTGGCCGCTTTGGGGCGGATGTCCCGGAACTGGAAGCCCAGGACGCGCTGGGCCAGCGCCTCGTTGCCCTGTTCCGCCAGGGCGTCGGCCGCCTTCTGGCGCGCGAGGGTGAATCGAAGCCTCAGCGTGCCCCGGTTCAGGGGGACGCCTTCCGGTGTGGCCACCAGGTACATGCTCCGGATCTTGCGCTCACGGCCACGGATGCGGTCCAGCAACTGCCCCAGCTCGGTCCGGCGTCCGTCCTCGCCATCGAGCAGGATCCGCAGATACCGGGCAGTCTTGTTCTGGCGCACCTCCAGAGCCCCGTCCTGGATGTCGGCCCAGCGCATCTTCATCACGTCGGCCGGCCGCTGGCCCGTCAGATAGGCCAGGTCCATGGCGTCGCGCAGCTCCGGGCTGGCGTGGCCGTAGACCGCATCCCACACCGCGTCGTCCGCGTAGTAGTCCCGAGGGCGTTCCTTGTTCCGGCGCACGCCGCGCACCGGGTTCTCGCCGGCCGTGTAACCCCATTCCCGGGCCATGTTCCAGACGTGCGAGAGTAGCGCCAGCTCGCGGTTGGCGCCGGTGGCTGCCTGGCGCCCGCGCTGGTCCCGGTATTGGGCAACGATCTGGGGCGTGATGGCATCGATGGGCGCCCCGTCGAAGATCTTGCGCAGGATGCCCAGCTGGCGCAGGTTCTCCTTCTGGGTTGCTGGTGCCTTGCCAGGAACGACCTCCAGCTCGTAGCGGTCGAAGATCAGGCGCATGAGCGTCGTGTCGGCCGGGATCTTCATGCACTCCAGCTCGGCCCATTTGCGCCTGGCCGCGTTGATGTCCTTGCCCAGCGGGATCTCCACCGGCTTGCCGTCGGCGTTTCGCCCGGTGTAGTAGTAGGACTCCCACGTTTTGCCAGACTTCAGCTTCCGGACGCGCCGGATCATGTTGGGGGGCAGCCCCTGGCTGACGGTTTTGCGGCGCATGGTCGGTTACTGGCGCATCAGCGCAGAAAAGTCGGGCCGCCAGGTCTCGACCTGCTCCACGCCGCCCGTGCAGGTGGGCTGGACGCCCGCCAGGCGCATGCGGGCGAACCACCGCCCCACGATCGGGCGCTGCGAGCCCGTCAGCACGTACTTCCAGCCATTGACGTCCAGCCAGTTACGCTGGGCCGCTGCATTCTTGTAGCCGGTCACTTCCGCGACCTCTTCAGGCGACAGAAACTCGGTGTCAATCATGATGCTCGGGTCTGTGGTGGATCAGAAAGGGATGTCGTCCTGGTCGTCATCGAGGAGGTGCTCGGGCTCGGTGGCGGCCTGGGTTGCTGCCCTGCGGGCACGGCGCCCGGGCGTGCTCTGGCCATCAGGCACGTGCTCCGGGGCTGGTGCATCGTCGTGGGGGCGGCCGCCCAGCATGCGAAGCACGTCGGCGTGCACGCTGGTGCTGAACCGGACAACCCCCTCGGCGTCGGTGAACTGGAGCCAGCCCCGGCAGTTCATAACGGGTGCGGATGCGGCCGCTCACGTAGACCAGGCCGCCACGCTGCAGGTAGCGCTGGGCGGTCTCGGCGAGCTTGCCGAACAGGGCCACACGGTGCCACTCGGTGGACTCTTGGCGCTCACCTGTGGCGCGGTCGGTCCAGCGCTCGGTGGTCGCCACCGACAGCGTGCACACCGCGTCACCGCCGGCGGTGTAGCGGGTCTCAGGATCCCGGCCCAGATGGCCGATGATGTCTACTCGGTTCAGCATGCGGGTGTCTCCTGTGGCGGGATCAGATTGTGGCGCGCGAGATCTGACAGGCTGGCGGCGTAGACCGAAGCGCCCCGGTCCGTGACAGCCAGGATCAGGAAGTGGCAGCCCAGGTTCATGGCCGGGTCGGCAGAGTAGATGTGCAGGCCCACAGTTGGCCGAGTGAGCGGCCTGCCTGTGTGGACCTGCAGGATGGTCAGCAGCGCGTCCATGGCGGCGCGCTCGGTGCCGTATGCCCGGGACTCAAAGCTGGTGCTGTCGGGGCCAGGATAGTAGAGCCGGTCGCCTTCGGCTCGGAGGATGGTTTGCATGGCGCCAGAGCATTTGAAAGTGCAGTGGCATAGAATTAAAGCACAATTAAAAAAATATGCAATCTAGCGGAACGCTGGACGAGGGCTTTAGCCCGCTTCGGCCCTCTGCAAAGCTGGCGAGGGCGCGTGCGACCTGGCAGTCGTGAGGGATGCGCCCTCGCTGACGAGCGTCAGGGGGCGCAAGCAGCAGGGCGGCGCCCGCAGGACGCCGCAGGTGGCGAGCGCCGAGATAGGGATAAGGCGTGCAGATCCTCGGGCGTGACCAAGGGATATCGATCAGACCCGGGCGAGAGACTGGCTGTTCGAGGAGGGATGTAGGGGCCGACGGGAAGGATGTCGGGCTCCTTTACCGAGCAGGATTCTGAGGATATTCGTTACCCCCCCCCCCCCCCCCC
>ERZ772956.230-NODE-230-length-46071-cov-5.327017_pt1 | contig 46071 bp, 39 predicted proteins | sample MGYA00580683_ERZ772956 | MGnify/ENA primary metagenome ERZ772956 (study PRJEB29015, sample SAMEA2738077) | human oral metagenome | biome: human oral; feature: human-associated habitat; material: saliva | place: China | collected 2212 ... | reverse complement strand
AGCATTACAAACGTGGCACTACTACTGATTGTCCTATCCAGCATTTGAGGGTAACGGTTTTCCCTGCTAATCCTGATTCGAACACATCTACTTTAGACGGAGCTAAAGCATCGTAACGAGCTGCTAAACTTTCCAAACCACCTTTGCGAGCAGTTTTAGCAGCTAACCAGTATACAGCTCTTTTTTCAAATGAAGTGCTACCGCATTCGTTAGCTGAGCTTGCATAGGCGTGAGCCATAATACGGTAAGCATCAGAGTTTGAAGGGTTGTAAGTAAGCGCTTTTTGTGCATAGGCAACAGCGCTAGCTTTGCTGTGTTTAGAAGCAATACGGATGAGGAGTTTAGACTTCGTGGGCGGGCACGCCCTGTGCGCCGCCGCCTTGAGGTACACGGACCCAGTGACGAAGGTGACGATCCTCCCGCGCGGACGCGCCCTCGGTTACACGATGGTCATGCCGACTGAGGACCGCTACAACAAGACCCGCAATCAGCTCCTCGACGACCTCGTCTACGCGATGGGGGGCCGAGTCGCTGAGGAAATCGTCTTCCGCGACCCTTCGACGGGCCCGGCGAACGACATTCAGCAGGCAACGAAGACCGCACGTGCGATGGTCACCGACTACGGCATGTCCTCGCGCGTCGGCCTCGTCAAACTCGGAACGACCGACACTGAGGCTTTCGGGCACGGCGGCGCAGGTGAATCGCGTGTCTTCTCCGATGAGATGGCCGGGATCATTGACGACGAGGTGCGTCTCCTCCTCGACGCGGCCATGCGGGAAGCCTGGGAGATCCTGACGAAGAACCGCGATGTGCTCGACACCCTCGCTGCCCGTCTCCTCGAGGAGGAGACCCTCGATGAGGCTCAGCTCGCGAAGATCTTCGAGGCCGTCCGCAAGCAGGATGAGCGTCCCGTCTGGAACTACGGCGCGGATGCGGCGATCCCCGGAGCCCGCCTCGGTGAACCGGTCGGTATTCCTACGGCAGAAACGCAGACGGATAGCGTGCCCCTTGACGCCGATGAGGGTGCGGAGAAAGTCGAGGACATCTGATGGGCTACGACGAAGCGCGAGCCGAAGCGGCCACGCGTGAACTCATCGCCGCCATCGGTGAAGACCCCGATCGTGAGGGGCTTCGCGATACGCCCACCCGTGTTGCCAAGGCCTGGAAGGAGATCCTCAACGGCCTTAACGAGGATCCGCGCGACTATTTGCGCACCCAGTTCGAGGCAGGGACCGATGAGCTCGTCCTCGTGCGAGACATCGTGTTCCACTCCGTGTGCGAGCATCATCTTCTCCCCTTCTACGGGCGCGCCCACGTCGGATACATTCCGCGCGGCGGCAGGGTCACGGGCTTGTCGAAGCTCGCCCGAGTCGTCGAGGGTTATTCCCGCCGCCCCCAGGTCCAAGAACGACTCACCGCTCAGATCGCTGACGCCATTGACGAGGTCCTCCACCCTCAGGGTGTCATCGTCGTCATTGAGGCCGAGCACATGTGCATGTCGATGCGCGGCGTCTCCAAGCCTGGTTCCTCCACCGTCACCTCTGCTTTGCGGGGGATCATGAATGACGGCGCGACCCGCGCTGAGATGATGTCCCTGGTGTTGGGTGGCCGACGCTGAGGATGCGTATTCGAACTCCAAAACTGCCAGGCGATTGGTCCCTTCCTACGGATCGGATCCTCATCATGGGGATCCTCAACGTCACTCCCGATTCCTTTTCCGACGGGGGACGCTGGTCGAGTAGCGACACGGCGATCGAACGCGCTGTGCAGATGATCGACGAGGGCGCCGACCTTATTGACATTGGCGGAGAATCGACGCGACCGAACTCGACGCGAGTTTCAGAAGAAGAAGAGTGGTCGAGGATCAGCACGGTACTCTGTGCCCTCGCCGATCAGGGCGTTGTGTGCTCGGTCGATACCTTGCACGCCGCGACCGCTCTGAGGGCCGCCGACGCGGGGGCCGCGATCATCAACGACGTCTCGGGCGGGCGTTGGGACCCGCAGATGAACGCTGTGCTTGCGAAAACCGGTCTCGCTTATGTTGTTCAACACTACCGGGCCCTGCCCGGGATGCCGGGTGAGTCCTTCGACTACGGCGAAGATCTCATGGGGACGCTGAAAGAACGGATCAACGCACAGGTGAGGGACGCCCTCGACGCGGGAGTTGCCCCGGAGGCGATCGTTATCGACCCCGGACTCGGCTTCTCCCTCACGAACGAACAATGCCACACGGTGCTTGATGGTCTCGGCATTCTTTCCTCCCTCGGTTACCCTGTCCTCATCGGTGCGTCACGGAAACGTTTCATTGCGGCAATGGGCGGTGACCGCGACGAACAGACCTCTATAATCACTCGCCGTTGCGCGCGCGAGGGGATATGGGCTGTGAGGGTCCATGAAATACGGGGAAACGCTCGCGCGGCGCGTGAGGGAAATGAGGTGGGAAGATGAGTCGGCCACTCGACGTCATCACGCTGCGCGGACTCGCAGCCGAGGCGATCCACGGCGTCCTGCCCGATGAGCACCTGGCCGCTCAGCCTTTCGTCGTCGACCTGAGAATGTGGCTCGACGCCTCTGAGGCCGCCCGTTTGGACGAGATCGAAGAGACGGTCTCCTATGCTCAGATCGCTGAAGAGATCGCCGCGATCCTCACAGGACCTTCGGTGCGGCTTCTTGAGACTCTCGGCCAGAGGATCGCTGATGCAGTCCTCGCCCATGAGCGGATTCTCGGCGTTGAAGTCACTGTTCACAAGCCCCAAGCCCCGATCGCTCAGACCTTTTCTGACGTGTCCGTGACGGTGCGTCGTGGACAGATCGACGCGGCTCCGGCACTGTCTTCGCAGGACGCGACTTTCTCAATCGACACTCCGGCCTCGTCCACAACACCACTGCCATCCTCTCCGGTGCTCTCCACCCAGCCCCCGGCCTTGCCTCCTTCCTCCCCTGCCAGGGGAGCCCTCAGTGAGCCTCGCGAGGAGGCTTGGGACACGATTGAGAAATCGGATGAGCCCGCGCACGTCGTCCTCGCCCTCGGGGGAAATATTGGGGATGCGCCGACCCGTTTGGCCGCAGCCGTTGAAGCTCTCGTCGATTCGCCCGAGGTTGATGTCCTTGATGTCTCGCCCCTGCTGCGCACCTGCCCGGTGCTCGCCGAGGGACAAGAACCTCAAGCGGACTACTGGAACGCAGTCGTCCTCATGGAAACTTGCCTCGACCCCTATGAGGTTTTGGAACTCGCGCGCGAACTCGAAGCAGAGGCTGGTCGAGTGCGCTCTGAGCATTGGGGTCCGCGCACCCTCGATGTTGATGTCATCGACTACGAGGGGTGCACCCTCGCTGAGGGGGACTTGATTCTTCCGCATCCGCGTGCGGCGACGAGGGCTTTCGTTTTGGCGCCCTGGCTCATGGTGGATGAGGACGCCCACCTGGGAGATGACAGTGTCGCCGAGCTTTTGCGCTGCGCCCCTGATACGGATGGCATTATCGACGCGGTTGACGAGTGGCTTCTTGAACCAGGTTCCGTCATCGCCGAGTCGGATGCTCTCCTTGAGACTGCGCACAATGAAACGCCTGATGAGACTCATTTTGCAGAGACTCAAGGCGGGTTGAGGGCCTCGGCTTCCTCTACTGTGTCCTCTTCGCGTCTTTCAACGACCACCCGCCTGGACTTCATGCCAGAAGAACTGCGAGAAGGTCTTGCTCCTTCAGGTGAAGGCGATGACCTCGTGTGGCGTCGCCTGTGGGAACGCTGGTCCCAACCGATGACTCAGGATGCTCTCGCAGCTGTTGATCCTCGTCGCAAGACTCTTCTTCGCCCTGCTCCTATGGCAAACGGGGAGGCGGAGCCTGCCACGGGGTCCGCCGCGTTGGAGAAGGACACGCGGGTCGAGAACACCACGACGCAGTCGGGGAATCAAAGGGCAGGTGACGCTTTCGAAGCGCAGGCTCCCGCACCGACTCGGGCCCCCCAGGCTCCTGCACAGACTCGGGCCCCCCAGGCTCCTGCATCGCCCCGGGCCTCCCAGGCTCCTGCACCAACTCGAGCCACTCACAGGCATGATCGTGCCTCTTCCTGGGATGAAGCGAAGACCCGCACGGCCCAAGAGTCCCCGCCATCTCGCGTCGAGGCCACAGCGGCAGGTGGAGACAGGGAGGCGATTTCAGAAGGGAAACAGCCTCGCCTGCGCTGGCTTCCCCTCGCTGCTTCCTCTGAAACGAGGAAGAATCGCCAAGCGAAGCCCACTGAGACTCAGCGCCCCTCCGAACGCGCCTCTACACGTGAAGAGGAAGGGGCTACTGTGCAAGAAGAGCACAGGGATTTGCCGAGCTGGGACTTTGCGCGCGGGGACGTGCGGATTGTCGATGAACCCATTCCCCGGACTCTTCATGTGGAAGCTGAGGCCAGTGCAGCTCCCGAATCCACGGTTCGTCGTTCCATCATGGACCCTGAACTCCACTCTCAATCGCTTCGCGCAGACGTGGCCGACACAGAAAACACGAAGACGGGCTTGTTGCGCAAGATCGTTGTTCGTCCTTCGACGACCGGGCAGATCCCGATCTTCAAGGATCGGGACCACAGATGATGCCCCTATCGAAGGCCTGGCTCCTCCTCATGGGAGCGCTCAGCGCCCTCGTGTCTGGAGCTATTGGCCTCATGATCGTCGCCTCAGGAGGTTCCCCGATCCTCGTCACCCCGATGCTTGCACTCCTTCAGGGTCTTCTCGCCGTATTCCTCTTATGGGCAGGGGTGCATGTCAAACGTTTCATCGCTCATAAGAGCACGTGGGTGAACTCTTTGAATGCCATGAGGATCGCCCTAGGCGCGCGGGCATCAGCGATTGTCGCGTCCCTGCTTGTCGGTGCTCTGCTCGGCATCCTCGTCGCGACTCTCAGCCGGATCGGCGCACCTGAGATGATGCGCAACGCCCTCGCCTGTGCCTTCGGAATTGCCACCGGACTGCTGTGGTGCGTGATTGCCGTCGTCGTGGAGCGTTGGTGCATCGTTGACGAGGACGATCACGAAGACGGAGTCGAAACACAACGACCGACGGTGAGCCCAGCATGAAGGATTCACAGTCGAAGGGGCCGCGAAAGCGTGGGAAAACACCATCGCCTTCGCGCAGGGATCCTCGAAAGTCACCAGGCGGCGTGAGCCAGAAGCGGGGGAAGACTCCTCGCACGACGAACCCGGGCAAGGGCACATCGCGTCCTTCATCTTCTCGAGGGGCTTCTCAGAAAGCTTCGGGTCAGAAAGCTTCGCGCCGGGGAATGAGGCGTTTAGGTGGCGGTCGTGCACCGAAGAGACGCAAGCAGAACCTGTGGCCTCGGCGCATCATTACGGGACTTGGTCTGATCCTCATTCTCGCGCTGGTCGTGTGGGCTGTGCTTTTCATCATCGGCTTCATGACCACTCAGCCTAAGGTCGATGAATCACAGTCGGCCTTGGCGAAGACGGGGGAGTTCATTCAGTCTGGAACAGAAAGGATTGAGCTTCGCAATAGTGATGAGGTGACGAAAGACGGTGTCGTCACCCGCGAAGAGGGAGTGATGATCCCCGGGTGCATTGCGAAGGATTTGAGTTTTTCCGCGACGGCCACGCAAACGCGGGTCGGTTCAGGAGAGAACCTCGCACTCACGATGGTGAACATTGGGCGCACCGCCTGCTTCACTTCGCTCGGACGAGTGGATCTGGCGATCCGCTCCGGCGATCAACTCATCTACGATTCAGCGCGCTGCGCCTCTCGTGACGAGGAAGCGACGCCCTTGCTCCTGAGTCCCGGAGATCCCTGGTCGTCTTCATTGGCGTGGGATGGGCGCGTCTACGTGCAGGGCTGTTCAACGCCCGAGGGCGGGGCTCCCCTTGCAAGCGAGGGGACGTACCGGGCCCAGTTGAGTCTCGCCGGCGTGCCTGTGACGAGTGAGTTGGTGTTCACCGTCATCGAGGCAGCGGGCTGATATACCCTCGCCGTTCTGCTCTTTGTGGGGCTCTTTGCGGGGGAGAAAACTCGCGCAACGCGGGTGTAGTAAGCAGAGCTCTTGCGAGGAGTCCCCACAAGCGTTTTGTCGGCGCACAACACCTGCGCATGCCTGTCGCTCGGGTCTTCTGGAGTGCCCGCGTGTGTCCCCTCGGCGGGTGCCTGAGCACCCCTACTGGGTGAATCTCGCGCGTGCGCGGGCGAATCTCCCGAGCCGTCCCCTCACCAGCCGACGAGGCCGTTCGCCGCCATCTGAGCCTGATGCTCGAGGTTCTCGTGGATGAGTTTCGCCCGGTAGGGGCCGATCCCTTCGATGCTTTGCAGATCCTCGACGGTCGCGGCTCGCAATTCCGCGTAGCTCCCCCAATGCGAGGAAACATCCTTGATGATGCTCCACGGCAGGTGCGGGACAAGGGAGAGGGCGCGGATTCCACGAGGCTGGATCTCTCGATCCAGGTCGGCGACCTCGAAGACCCCCAAACCGAGGACATTCGCGATCGCCGTGAGATCAACGAGCTTATCGCCGGGCAGCTCTGAAAGATGTTGTTCAACAGTGGCAATGGAGGACTGGTCACGCACGTAGTCGCGCATGACGAGGGCCCGTTCGGATGCAGAACCGCGGATCAGATCATCGACCTGAAGGGCGAGGAGACGCCCCTCGGAGCCGAGTTCTTCAAGGTAGCTGTTGATCTCGGAGATGATCCTTCGGATCATTTCCATGCGTTGCAACACAGTCGTGACATCACGGACCGTCGCAGAATCACGGATTTCAAGGACAGTGAGGGTCTGGAGGACCTCGTCGAGGCGCTGAGAATAACGGTCGAGAGTATCGACAGCAAGGTTGGCGCGCGCGAGGAGAGCCTCGGGTTCTTCCACGAGACGGTGATATTCGCCGACGTAGATGGAGATCATCCGCATCGACGCGGACAAGGACAGGATCGGAAGGTGCGTCTGACGGGCTGTCCGCTGGGCCGTGCGATGACGCATGCCGGATTCATTAGTGGGGATCGAAGGATCAGGGAGGAGCTGGACATTCGCCTTGCGGATGCGCCACTTGTCAATATCGAGGACGACGGCGCCGTCCATCTTGCACAGTTCACGAAGACGAGAGGCCGTGAAAGCGACATCAAGATCGAAACCGCCTGAGCACAAAGCCTCAATCTCGGGCGTGTAGCCCAGGACAATGAGAGCGCCGGTGTGTGAACGCTGAATCCTTTCGAGCCCTTCACGCAAAGCAGTGCCGGGAGCGACGGCCGCAAGGGCCTCCCTCAAAGTGACGGCGTCAGCATTCATGCCACCCTCCTAGGCGACTCAACCTTGATTCGAGTCTAGGGCAGAGCCACGCGGATCGCGGTCGACAGCTCGGAGACGGTGAACACGTTCATGCCTTCGATGCGGGGAAGATCCTGCGAACCCTGCGCAGGCACGATCGCGGTTTCAAAACCCAGACGAGCCGCCTCCTGTAGACGCCGTCCCAGCCCCGTGCAGGCCCGCAGTTCCCCGGTCAGCCCGATCTCTCCCATGGCGATCAAGGAGGAGCGGGGAGCTGAGCCTTTGAAAGCGGAGGCGATGGAGATCGCGATCGCCAGGTCAACCGCAGGCTCCTGGGTCCTCGCACCCCCCACTGTTGACACGTACACATCCAAAGATGAGGAGTCGAGGTCGAGCCTGGCTTGAAGTACCGCGAGGATCATTGCGACCCTGGAATGGTCGACTCCTGAAGTGGTGCGACGCGGCGAGCCCCCGGCGCTGGGGGCAACGAGGGCCTGGACTTCGGTCGGCATGGGGCGCCGCCCCTCGAGGGAAACCGTCGCGCAGGAACCAGGAACGTCCCGCGAGGCCTGTGAGAGGAAAAGTCCGGAGGGGTCTGAGAGTTCACGAATCCCCGAATCGGTGAGTTCGAAGCACCCGACCTCGTCGGTGGGGCCATAACGGTTCTTCACCGCGCGCAGCAGGCGTAAACGGGCGTGGCGCTCGCCCTCGAAATGACAGACCACGTCAACGAGGTGTTCGAGGACGCGAGGTCCGGCGATGCCCCCGTCCTTCGTCACATGACCGACGAGAAGGATCGGCATATTGCGTTCCTTCGCGGTGCGGATCAGGGCAGCTGCGACCGCACGGACCTGGGCGACGCCTCCCGCGCCACCATCGACCTGCGGGGACTGGATTGTCTGCACGGAGTCGACGAGCAGGAGCGAGGGCTTGACAGCCTCCACATGCCCGAGGATCGAGGACAGGTCGTTGTCATCGGCGAGGAGGAGGCCTTCGTCGATTGCGCCAATGCGTTCGGCGCGGGATTTCACCTGGGAGGAGGACTCTTCTCCCGTTACATACAGGACTGGGCCGAGGCGAGTCGAGGTGCGGGCGACTCGGGCCGCAACATCAAGGAGGAGAGTCGATTTGCCGACGCCGGGTTCTCCGGCGAGGAGGATGACCGCCCCCGGGACGATACCGCCACCGAGGACCCGGTCGAGTTCACCTACACCGGTGGGGCGCTGCTTCGAGATTCCCGCGTCCACCTGGCCGATCGGACGGGCCGGCTTGCGCGGGGGAGTGGGGGCGGTGCCACCGGCGAGCACTCCTGCGGGCACGGCCTCTTCCAGGGTGCCCCAAGCGGAGCATTCTCGGCATTGGCCGAGCCATTTCGCGCTGCTCCACCCGCATTCCGTGCAGCGGTAACTCGTTTTCGTCTTCGCCATGTCTTAACCGTATCGACAGCCCTAGGCATTTGCGGACGGGCTTGAGGCAGGCGGGGAGGGGCGAGGGCGAAAGGGGGAGCGAGGGGCTGTCACACTGCCCTGCACCGGGCTGTTTGACGGGGCCTTCGCTTGCGTTCAGGGGCCGATCCGCGCTGAACTCCCTCGGTTCAGGGGCGGTTCGCGAAGTATTCGAGAAGACGAGCATCCCCGGAGACAATGATGATGTCTTCAGGATTGATGCGGGTCTGGGCCTTCGCATACTCGAAAGGCTGACCCGGACGCAGGATCCCGAGCATGTTCACCCCGTAACGGCCCCGCAAATCCAAGTCTTCGAGAGTGAAACCGTGGACTTCCCTCGGGGGGCGCAGCTTCATGATGGCGAAGCCGCCCTTTTCCATTTCAATATAGTCGATCATCCTTCCGCCCACGAGGTGCGCCGTGCGCTGGCCCGCGTCGAACTCCGGGTAGATGACATGATGGGCGCCAATTCGACGCAGAATCCGACCGTGCTCGCGCGAGATCGCCTTCGTCCAGATGGAGGGCATCCCAAGGTCTACGAGGTTCGCGGTGATGAGGACCGAGGACTCCAAGGAAGAACCTGCGCCGACGACTGCGGCCCTAAACTCTCGGGCGCCAAGCTGTTCGAGGGCGTCCATGGAGGTCGCGTCGGCCTCGACAAGGGGGAAGCGCCCGGCGAAAGCGCGAACCCGAGCCGGGTCCCTCTCAACGGCGAGGATTTCGTAGCCGAGCTTGTCAAGGGTGACCGCCACAGCCGAGCCGAAACGCCCGAGCCCGATGACGAGCGTCCCAGACGTCAGATCCTTGCTTTCCTCGTGTGCCATGACCGCCATTATGCCCGTTCACGGCTCTCTGCGTGCTCAGCCGATGATCGGGCGCTCTTCTGGCATGCGGATGACGCGGGAACGCTCCCGCAGTGCCAGAGCGGCTGCGACCGTCATGGAGCCGGTGCGCCCGGCGAACATGAGAGCGATGAGGACGTATTTCGCCAGCGGCGGCAAAGTCGCGCTGATCCCCGTTGACAAACCAACGGTTGCGAAAGCGGAGATCGTTTCGAAGAGGACCGCGTCGAGGGAGTAGTTCGTCAAGGTGAGCAGCAAGACGACGGAGACGGCAACCATCGCCATTCCGAGGAGGGACACTGCGACCGCGAGGCGGACAACGGAAGGGGGAATGCGCCGCCCGAAGGTTTCAATGTCCTGATCGCCCCGGGCTTCGGCGATGACTGCGAGGACGAGGACCGCGAAGGTCGTGACTTTCACGCCTCCTGCAGTCGAGGCTGAACCGCCGCCGATCATCATGAGGATGTCTTGCACGAAGTGGGTCTGGGGGCGCATCGATCCGACATCGAGAGCCGATAGGCCCGAAGAGCGTGAGTTCACGCCGGCGAGGAGCGCATTGAGGATCCTCGAGGGGGTGTCGAGGGCGCCGAGGGTTGCGGGGTTCGTCCACTCGGTCAGGGCGAGCATGACGGAGCCGATGAGCGCGAGGATGAGGTAGACGGAGAGGGTGAGCTTTGTGTGGAGTGCCCATTTTCTTGGTGTTCGCCAGTGGGCGTTGAGGTCTTGAATGACGGGGAAGCCGATTGCTCCGATGAAAGTGCCCAGGGTGATGGGGATCAGCATCCACCCGTCTGTCACATGCGGAGAGAGCCCTTCGACCATGATGACGAAGCCCGCGTTGTTGAATACGGAGATCGCCATGAAAACGGCCTGCCAGGCGGCGGAGAGGGGAGCATGTCCCAGGGTGAGGAACCTGGGGAAGAAGAGGACGGCGAGAAGAGCTTCAGCACTTAAGGAGGCGGTGAAGACCGCTTTGAGTAGGCCCGTGATTTGGCCGAGGCCATCGGATTTCGTCTCTTGGGCGGCGAGCATGCGCTGGGTGAGTCCCAGGTGGCGAGAAACCGCGAAACCGAGGATCGAGGCGAGGGTCATGACCCCCAGGCCACCGATCATGATGCCCAGGGCGATGACGGCTTGGCCGAAGATGGTCCATGAGCTCGCCGTGTCGATTGTCGTCAAACCCGTGACGCACACTGCGGACACTGCGGTGAAGAGAACATCAACGAAGGCGATGGGCCGTTCGGGAACGGTGGCGAAGGGCAGGGAGAGCAAAGCGGTGATCGTCGCGATGATTAAAGCGAAAACACCGAGGGCGAGGCGCGCTGGAGCGTAGCGGGCTTCGCGGGTGAACCAGCTCTTGAAGGAGTCGATTTTTCCTTCCTTCGGCCCGATAGGCCCGTCAACAGGGCGAACGAAGGGCGAAGGCGTGGTGCCGAAATCCTCCACGGTGACGGGGGTAAGCGCGGAGCCCCGTGATTTCAGATTCCCCGTACCAAGGGGAGAAACGATGGAGGAGGAGGAGCGTCTTTTGCGAGGTGCCATGCCCCGTCCTTCCTCGCCCCTTGGGGCGCGTGTCGCACTTCGAGTCGCCCGATGGGCTCCTCGTCTTCAAAGACCGAGAAGATTTCCTTGTGGAACTTGCTAAGGCTCGGCCCTCAGGCACTAGTATGTCCCCTGAGGCGGCCTAAGCAACGGATGGTCGATTCCGAGCGCCTCGCCAACGAGGTTTTCAGGAGTCTTCATGGTGCACCAGCCCGCCCCCCGTTTCATGACGGTTTCCGAAGTGGCGGATCTTATGCGCGTGTCCAAGATGACCGTCTACCGCCTCATTCACTCCGGCGAGATGCCCGCGATCAGGGTCGGGAAGAGCTTCCGCGTCCCCGAAGCGGCGGTCGGTCAACTCATCAACTCCGGTCTTGCCGATCACAGTGATGATCGGGCTGCGGGAATCAGCGGCTGAAGCGGGTAGGATATCCCCGCTGCGGTCCAGACGACCGCGATCACTCGAGCGGTAGTGACCTCTGCCGCGCAAACCGAACACGAGGGAGGAACCCCATGGGCTCCGTCATCAAGAAGCGCCGTAAGCGCATGGCGAAGAAGAAGCACCGTAAGCTGCTCCGCAAGACGCGTCACCAGCGTCGTAACAAGAAGTGAGCTTCAGGGCCCGACCTCATGAGGTCGGGCCCAGCTTTTATGCGCCTTCGCCCTCGTGTGCGCAGGTACCGCGCTCCTGTGCCCCATCAGCCCGTCGCCGAGCGGAGTGCCCTCGTGTGTGCAGGACAGTCGAGTGGAGAGCTCAAAGGGGCCCTTTCACCCTTGAGCGGAGCGGGCGTGAGAGAATCGCCCCATGACTTCGACGAAGATTCACGTCATGCGCCACGGCGAGGTGGATAACCCCAAGGGCATCCTGTACGGGCGCCTGCCCGGCTACGGGCTCACGCCCCTCGGCCATGAGATGGCGCAAAGAGGCGCGGACTTTCTTCGCGACCAGGGAGCGGACATCACCGCTGTGATCTCCTCCCCTCTGCTGCGCGCACAGCTCACCGCCGCCCCGACTGCCTCCGCCTACGATCTGCCGATCACTTCCGATCCTCGTCTGATCGAAGCGGGCAATAATTTCGAGGGCCTGCCGGTGAACGCCGATCGTTCCCTCCTCCTGCGCCCCTCTGCCTGGAAGAACTACCTCAGGCCCTTGGAGCCCAGCTGGGGCGAGCCCTACATCGACATCGCTCAACGTATGCGAGCGGCCGTCTCCGGGGCTCTCAAAGTCGCGAAGGGGCATGAGGCGCTCATTGTCTCGCATCAAAGTCCCATTACGATCCTCACGCGCTTCGCCCGCAAACAGCCTCTGGCTCACGCGCCCTGGTCGCGTCAGTGCTCTTTGGCGTCGATCACGAGCTTCGAGTTCGAAGACGCGACGCTCATCGGGATCTCCTATGCGGAGCCGAGCGCCGATTTGCTTGAACTGGCGCAGGACATGACTCCCGGCGATTCTGCGGCCGCGCTCAAACGCTGAGGCCTTGGGCGCAGGGCTGAAGAGCCCAGCGCCCAGGGAAAAGCGATGAGGCGGGAAGCTGATCAGAGGGAAAAACGACTAGGGGGAAGCCGATCATTCGGCGGGAGACTCCCCTTCTGGCGAATCAGCGGAGGCATCACCTTGATCCGAAGCGGAGTCGTCTGTGAGGCGGCGTCGCCGCTCTTCTTCGGCTTTCTTGCGCTCGCGCTGGATATCGCGTTCCAAACGGAACAGGAACTCCGGATCATCATCGGGCGCAGAAGGCCTGGCGGCGGGGCCTTGAGGGCTGTGAGGACGCTGCGAGTTCGGGAACGCAAAGCCGGGGAGCGGAGCCTGTCCGGCCTCGGCGCGGGCCACGGCTTTCACGATGATCCACGCGAGTGAGCCGAGCGAGAAGGAGGGAATCGTAATGATGATGAGGATCAGCCACATCGCTTTCGGGATCCGAGCGGGGATCTGATCCTCGGGAGTCTTTACGCAATCGGCCAACGCGTACACGGTGATCGCGATCCACAAGACGATGGCGACAATCCTCAGCATCCATTGATCCTATCGTCGAGCCGGGAAGTGTGCGACGCGGATGACACGCCTGAGAAGAACCAAGAGAAGCTCTCCCCCAATGACAATCAGGCGAGAACCAAGAAGACGCTGATCTCCACGGCCCAGGCGAGGGTGAACAGGCCCGTCCTCTTAATCGCGGGGATCAAGGCACTCCCACGCCTTCCACTCGCAAGCACCCAGACGGCAGGCGCTGCGCCCACACTTGTGACGACGAGGGCGAGCAGAACGACAGAGACGGGAAAACCCAGGAAGGAGACGACACCACCGAGAACGCCGATCGCGAGGGCGAAGCAGCCCACGTAGACGCCGCGAGAAGGCATATCGCCCAGACGAACCGCCAGGGTTTTCTTACCCGTCTCCCTATCAGATGGAATATCTCGAATGTTGTTCGCCATGAGGAGGGCCACCGAGAGCAGCCCCAGTGCGCTCGCCAGAGCCCACAGCCACCCCGGAGCCTGCGGGATCTGCGTCCACGTCGTCCCCACGCAGGCCATGAGGCCGAAGAACACGAAGACGAAGAGCTCGGACAAACCGATTCCCATATACCCGTAGGGGGTGCGGCCACCCGTGTAGAACCAGGCGGCGACCACTGCGGCGATCCCTGGGAGGATGAGGAGCCACGCGCCTGATAGGGCGAGAAGGATCAGACCTGCGACTCCTGCGACCCCGAAGCAGGACAGGGCCGCGATGAGGACATTCTTCGGCTCCGTCAAACGCCCACCCGTCAGTCTGGCAGGCCCCTGTCGATTCTCGTCGGTCCCTCGAATCCCATCGGAGTAGTCGTTCGAGTAGTTCACTCCGATCTGCAGTGCGAGCGCGACGAGGAAAGCGAGGCCCGCTCTCAGGGGGGCGAATGCACCCAGGTGGATGGCGGCTGCCGTACCGACGAGGACGGGAGCGGCCGCAGCGGGAAGGGTCCGGGGCCGGGCGCCCTCGATCCACTCGCTCAACGAAGCCACGTGAAGCTCTCCTTCCGGCGTCTTAACGCCACCATTCGCGCTCAGGCGAGCTCGTCGTCGAAGCGAGTTCGAGCCCCTTCATCCGGTCGATCTTCATTCCTTCGAGATAGGGGAGGGCGTCGACTGCGACCACCCTGCGCGGAGCGGCGGTGCGGCCAATGATTCCACCTACATGATCGCGAACCTTGCGTCCAAGGGCGGCCATCTGCTTGGCATCAGTGGGCATAGAGCGGGGAACGACGAGGGCGGTGACGGCCTCGCCCCACTTCTCATCGGGAGTTGAGGTCACCCACACATCGACAACATCTTCGCAGGTCAGAGCAGCATCGAGGACCTGTTGGGGAGCGACGTTGAGGCCGCCGGTGACGATGATGTCATCAGCGCGCCCATCAACGCGGACCTGCCCGCCCGCGGTGATGAGCCCCAGATCACCGGTCAGGAGCCAGGTGTGCCCGCCCTCTTCGAAGAAAGGATCGGCGGTGCCATCCAGGTAGCGGGTCATCACTGTTGGGCCACCAATGGCGATACGCGGTTGGCCGTCCTTGTCGAGAATACGGACCTCGACGCCCTCGAGGGGGATGCCGTCGTAGACGCAGCCCCCGCAGGTTTCCGTCATCCCGTAGGTCTCCCGGACCTTCAAGCCCAGTTCCCTGGCGCGTTCGATCAGGCCCGGACGGGAGGCAGAACCTCCGACGAGAATCGCCGAAAGGCGGCGCATGGCGTGAAGAACCTCATCATCCGCATCGAGGCACTCGGCCAATTGGGTGGGCACCAGCGACAAATAGCCCGGCACATCCGGGTTTTGGGTCGCTCCGGCGATGGCGGGCAGGAGTGCTCGCGGATCGAAAGACGTCTCAACATCAACGATGAAAGGATTCGTCCCGGCGAGAGCGGAACGCAACATGACAAGAGCCCCTGCAATATGGTGAGCGGGAAGCGCGAGAATCCAATTCCCCGGGCCAGAAAGCGCGGCATCGGTCGCTTGGATGGAAGCGACGATCGCTTCGACGGATAAGCCGACGAGACGGGGATCCCCAGAGGTCGAGCCCGAGGTGCGGATCACCAGGTCAATGCCCTCGAAGAAGTCCGGGTCCTCGAGTTTGTCGGCGAGCTGCGGATACTGATCGGCGGGAAAGGCCTCTGTGGGGGATTGGGAGGCACCCCGAAGAGTCGATGGGGCGACCTCTGCGGGGTCGCGAAGGACCACGACTGTGTGCGGGGCCGGGTGCTCCGGGTCCGCCTGGCGCTCCTCGTACAACTCAATGAGCTTATGTAAAGAGGCGTTCGCGAGGGCGATGGCGCCGATGTTCGTTCCTCCGGGGACGACGAGGACGCGTGGCTCGGGCATCATGACTCCTTGTACGACTCGTGAGACTGCTGGAAAAAGATTTGTCTGTCAACAATATGCCGCTCTCGCTTCGAAAACTTGAGGAAGGCGGAAAAGCACGAATCTGTGGCCGATTCCCCAAGGAGAGAACACAGGAGAAACCGCGTCTTTCGTGTCTTTCACACCCGCAGCGCGACGGGACGCGCCCCGAGCAGCTCTGGTCTGCGCGTGCAGAAGCGGGCCTGAAGGGGCCCGCGTTCGTGCAGAGGGAGGGCACTTCCCCGGAGAGCGGGCGGGGACTTCCCCGGAGAGCTGGCGGGGACCTCCCCGGAGGGTGGTAGTAAGGACGAGGGCGCGCAGCGCTTGCCCGACGGTCGGGGTTCCCCCGCGAGTCGCGCTCGCTGAGAAGTAGCTCGCTTAGAAGTAGTAGGGGTGAGCGCTCCAATCCGGTTCTCGATGCTCGAGGAAGGCATCACGCCCCTCCTGAGCCTCCGAAGTCATATACGCCATACGAGTCGCCTCGCCTGCGAACACCTGCTGACCCGCCATGCCATCATCAGCGAGATTGAAGGCGAACTTCAAAAGGCGGATCGCCTGCGGCGATTTCCTCGCGATCGTCTTGGCCCACTCGAGGGCCGTGTCCTCCAACTGCGCATGCGGGACGGAGGCGTTGACCACTCCCCAACGCTCAGCCGTATCGGCGTCGTAGCGCCCCGCAAGGAAGAAGATCTCACGAGCCCTTTTATCCCCGACCTGGCGGGCGAGCAGAGCCGAGCCGTAGCCCGCGTCGAAACTGCCGACATTCGCGTCGGTCTGCATGAAGGCCGCATGCTCTTTCGAAGCGATCGACAAATCACACACGACATTCAAAGAATGACCTCCGCCTGCCGCCCACCCGGGGATCACGGCGATCACGACCTTCGGCATGGTGCGGATGAGGCGCTGCACCTCGAGAATATGCAAACGCCCGGCCCGTGCCGGATCAACCTGCTCGCGCCGGGTTTGAAGATCCGCGTCGGCGTTGGCGCCCTCGACCTCGTAACGGTAGCCGTCATTGCCGCGCACCCGCTGGTCGCCGCCCGAGCAGAAGGAATAGCCTCCGTCCTTCGCGCTGGGACCATTGCCCGTGAGGATCACCGCCGCAACATCACTCGTCATTCGCGCATGATCGAGGCATCGGTACAGCTCATCGACGGTTCCAGGCCGGAAAGCATTACGAATATCGGGGCGGTCGAAGGCGATGCGCACAACGGGCAGATCCTCCCCAAGGGGGCGCCCGTCAATCTCACGGCCGCGAGAAATCCCCCGGTGATAGGTGAGGTCGTGAAGGTCGAAACCAACGACTTCACGCCAACGATCCGGGTCGAAGGTGTCGGAAACGAAGGGGAGTGCACTCATGGGTTCAGGGTAGGCGATCCGCCTGAGCTCTTCTTGCCCTCGCCCGCTACTCTTCGTCCATGACCTCCCTCCTCGTGCCGATTCTTGCAGCCTCGCCGCGCGCCACCGCTTTCGCCCTCGATTGCGCTCACGCCCGAGCCCGAGGACGTGCCTGGATCGCTGATTTCGACACCGATCCGAAGAGCGCTGTGGAAGAGGCCGGGCTGCTCGTCCTCGCCCTCGCCCACGGGGCTCAGGGGGCTGTAGCACGCGGGCGCGTGCTCGGAAACGCTTCTGATCTTTTCACTGATGCTCCAGCGCAAGACAGGGGACTCGGCATCGAGACAACAGGGCGCGAAGGAACTGGGAGGGAGAAAAGTGGCGTTGAAGCACTTGCCCCTGAGAGCGCTGGCCTTGAGGGAAGGGACGTTAAGGGAACGAGCCGCGATGTGCAGAGCACGCCCCGGATCCTGTGCCTGTCGACCACGCCCACAGCCTCGCTCGCGATCCAACGCTGGCACGCGAGCTCCTGGGAAGCGGGCTACCCCCTTGGAATCCGCGAAGCGCAAGAGTGTAGCGAAGCACTTCAGGGCTTGAGGGAAACACTCCTGAGGGGACATGAGGTTCCCAGAGGAGTTGAGGATGGGGAAAGACCAGAGTGGACAAGAAGCGGGGAACTTCCTCGGATTCTCATCGCCGACTCGAGTATTGAGGAAAAGGTGCTCTTCCCCCTTGTCGAGGAGGGCATGCAGGTGATCCTCGACTACTGCGAGGATGAGGGCGATGAGGGAGTCCTCGACTCGGGATTCCTCGTCGATCGGATCTCCCGAGCGGGCCGCCACACACAAGCGCTTACCGGAACGCCGGGCCCGCTTTTCAGCGGTGTCGCCCCCACCCTGAAAAGAGCGATGGACCACCTCCTCGACCCTCCTCCCGCTGCCAGAAGCCTGCAAGCCCGCGCATCCCTCCTCGTCGAGCAGGGCGAAGAGGAAGAAACAATCGCCCTCCACCCCGCAGGAGGGGCAGCAATCACCCGTGAGCCCTGCGGCACGGGAGCCCTATGGCGCATTGGAAGCGTCCTGGATTCAGCGACAAGACGCGGCCTGCTCAACCTGGTCGGCGCCTACGCGAGAGTACAGCCGAGCAGGGCCGATCTGCCCGATGGGATTGAAGCGGCCCAAAGAGACGGGATACTGCTGCTCATCAACCATGCGGATCGTGCGCGCGAGATCTCCGGGGTGTTCGGAACTGATCGGGTGAGCGGGAGCCTGTGCACCGGGCATGTCGTCCTCGGACGTTCGGGCGCCATGGCCGTGGCGGCACTTTGAAGCCCAGTCAGGGGGCCTTGGCTGTTCGGGCCCGCTGAAATCGAGGCAGACACCGGACCCCGCCCAGATGCAGACCTCACAAAAGAGGCGCCCAAAGCGGACGCTGGAGCATCGGCACAGGCCGAGCGTTTTCACGAGCAAGGAGAACCAGCCACCGCCTCGATGACTACACACCCACTCGGGAACCGTCCGAAGCGCCCCAGAGCCGGTTTCACAGTTCTCACGAGTCGCGTGTCGCTGCCTCGGGCACAATGGACGCATGAAGAATCACGGCGCAGCCCTCACTCGCATCCCCCTCGAAGGACTGTCCGCACCCACTCGCCGCGTCCTCGGCGCCGTTGATGACCTCCTCGTCCACTCCCTGAAGATGAACGTCCGATTCCGACAACTGAACAGGCGAGACGGTCTTCTCCTGCACGGCCCCTTCGGCTGGGCCGAAGCATCCCCCTTCTGGGACTACGATCCCAAAGAATCTGCGAACTGGCTGGCCGCAGCGCTCGCCCATGCGAACGAAGAACGCCCCACGCCGCTTCGTGAGCGCGTTCCCGTCAACGCGACGATCCCCGTGATCACCCCCGAAGAGGCGTACAAGAAGATCCTCCACTCCGGGGGCTGTGCGACAGCAAAAGTGAAAGTCGCAGACCCAGGCACGCCCCTCCATGAGGACATTGAACGAGTCCGGGCCGTCGCCCTCGCCCTCAAAGAAACAGTCGGTGAAGCGGCTCGGGTGCGCGTCGACGCGAACGGCGCCTGGGACGTGGACACGGCGATCAGCGCGATCAACGCCCTCGAGGAAGCGGCCCGCGACGCCGGGGGACTCGAATATGTCGAGCAGCCCTGCTGGAGCGTGCCAGAACTCGCTCGGGTCCGATCCGCCGTGAAAACCCCCATTGCCGCCGATGAATCGATCCGGCGCGCCCCAGACCCCCTGGCCGTCGTCCGCGCCGGTGCCGCCGATGTCGCGATCATGAAAATCGCTCCCCTCGGCGGTATCCGCCGAGCCTTAAAGATCGGAGAGGAGAGCGGACTGACGCTCGTTATCTCCTCCGCCCTCGAATCCTCAATCGGCCTGGCAGCCGGAGTGTACGCCGCCGCCTGCCTGCCCGGCGAGCCCCCCGCCTGCGGTTTGGCGACCGGAGGATTCTTCACAGCAGACACCGTTGCCGAGCCCCTTCACGTCGAGGAGGGACACCTGCCCCTGCGTGAACTCGAACCCGATCTGAGCCTGCTCGAAGGGCCCGGAGTCGCCCCCGAACTGAGCGAACAATGGCTGCACCGACTCGACGCCATGTGCGCCCACCTCGAGGAGAAACGAAGCGAGGAGAAACGATGAGCCACCCCGCTGAAAAGCTCGCCCGCGCGATCCTCGCAGCCCTCATCTGCGCGGGAGTGAAAGACGTCGTGTACTGTCCGGGCTCGCGCTCAGCCCCCTTCGCCTATGCGCTTGACGCCGCCTGCCGAGCCGGTCATCTGCGCGCGCATGTGCGACTCGATGAGCGTTCCGCAGCCTTCCTCGCCCTCGGATTGTCAAAAGCCGGACGCAGTGAAGAGGACGGGGCGGAATCAGAGCCCGAGCTTTCCATTCCGAGGCCCTGCCTTCGCCCCGCACCCGTCGCAATCATCACGACCTCAGGAGGGGCTGTCGCTGAACTTCACGCCGGAGTCGCCGAAGCGAAGCATTCGAGGCTCCCACTGCTCGTCATCAGCGCCGATCGGCCCGCCGAAATGCGAGGAGTCGGAGCCTCACAGACCACCAGTCAGCCCGGAATCTTCTCCTCCCACGCCCTGGAAGTCCTCGACCTGCCCGCAGAAACAGCCCCCGATCAGAGCCTGAACGCCAGGGTCCGCCGTCTGCTCGCCCACGCCGAGGGCATCCCCACAGGAACCCCCGGCCCGGTCCAACTCAATGTCGCCTTCCGCGAGCCCCTCACCCCCGAGGGTGGTTCCATCACTCCAGCGCCCTTCCTCCTCGAGAGAGAATCCACGAAAGTTCTTCGCGCCCCCACACCCCGGGTCGAATGGAAGGAAGCGGTCAGGGAGGGGATGCGCACCCTCATCCTCGCCGGAGATGGAGCCGACCCGGATGCTTCCATCTGGGCATCCCGGGCCGTACTTCCGATCCTCGCCGAGCCCTCGAGCGGCCTCGCCTGGGATGAGAACGCCATCCCCTACCAGCAATCCCTCCTGTCCGGGCCCCTCGCCCGAAGCATCGAACAGGTGATCGTCACGGGACGGCCCACCCTTTCGCGCCCCGTGTCCGCGCTCCTCGCCCGCACAGACCTGCGGGTCGTAGTCGTCGACCCCTCTCCAGAATGGACCGATGTCTCAGGCAATGCGGCCCTTGTCGCGCCGGGGCTAAGCGCACCGTGCGAACCGGTCACCTGCGACCAAGGCGCATGGCGTGAACAATGGCGCGAGGCCGCCCTCGAAGCGCGGGAGAAGATCAACCGCCTCATCGAGGACGAACCCCTCTCGGTCCTCGGCATTGCCCACACCGTGATGGCTAAGGACACACGAACCCTGCTGCTCGGCGCCTCCAACTCCGTGCGCGCCGTTGACCTCGTGGGCCGGGCGGGCGCCAAACGCCTCGTGGTCGCCAACCGTGGGCTCGCGGGCATTGACGGGACCCTCGCCACCGGGATCGGTCTCGCCCTCGGACGAGGGGAGGCGGTGACGATCCTCCTGGGTGACTTGGCGTTCTGTCACGACGCCGGGGCGCTCGCAATCCCCGCAGAGGAAAAGACACCCGACCTGCTCATCATCGTCGCCGACGATTCGGGCGGGGGGATCTTCGCCGGACTCGAGCACGGCCTTAAGGAGAACGCGCCGACTTTTGAACGCTGGTTCGCAACCGCCCAGCCCACCTCCATCCGAGAGCTCGCCGCCGCCTATGGTGCCGACTACCGAGAAGCACACACGAGAGCCGAAGTGAGTGAACTCATTGGCGAGGACGGGAAGGGGATCCGGATCCTACGAGTCCCCTGCTCCAGGCCGAGTGCGCTCGCGGCTGTGAAAGCGGTGTGTCGACAGGGGTGAAGGCTCGCGCCCGATGCGGGCCGAGGTGAGGCCGATAGCTGAGGAGTGAGACAGTGGCGTACAGGAAACATGCAGGCGAGTATCAGTGTTGAGGCAAGGAAGGCACCCATACTGTCTCCCATCAGCCGATAGGCAGTGAAAGAAGGACTTATGACAACGACCCCGCAATCTGATCCCTTAAATGCTCACAAGGGCTCTTCTTCGAATCCGCAGAAGAACGAGGATGCGGAGACGATGCACCTGCCTGTAACCCCGGAGCGCGAGGGTGCAGGGCGAGACACGCAGCAGACCTCGGTTTTCTCAACTCCCTCCCCCTGGGTGCGCGGGAATGCTCACACGCAGGAAGCAGCGGCCTCCACTGTGCCCATGCCGAGGGCGGGCACACCTAGTGGTACTCAGGTGCCCACTACACAGATGCCGAGTGCGGGCGCCCCCACCGGCGCTCAGGCCCCCTCCTTGGGTGCACCCCGTGCTGCTCAGGCTTCATCGGGGCCGCGCCATGGGATGCCTGGGCAGGCAGGACACTCTGCCCGGACGGGGCAAGCCCCCTTCCCCAGGCCGAGCGCTCAGCCAAAGCCCCTGAGCCCCACTCCTTCCACTCCCGCCTCGACCTCGGCCGCAGATTTTGCGAGCGCACAGCCCTGGCCGATGAGCCCTCAAGGGGCAGGAACGCCCATTGATTCGCAGATGAGTGCTGGTTCGCAGAGGAGTGGTGGTCCGCAGACGAGTGAAGAGGCTTCTCCCTTCTCGCCCAGGAGCGGACGCAGCAGCGAAAAAAGGAAGAAAGGCCCCTCCTGGTTGGCCCTCTTCCTCGCGATGCTCCTGACCTCCGCTTTGACCATGGGCGGATCCTGGGCGCTGTTCAATGGCAAGCCCCACGCCACGCCCCACACCTCGACGAGCACCCAATCCGAGGGGCCCTCGACGGTTCAGCCGGTCTCAACGACCGGTGACAGCCCCGACTGGGCAGCTGTTGCGCGCGCCGTTTCCCCGGCGACTGTGACGATCAGTGTCTCCTCGAACTCCAGCTCCGGAGTCGGCTCCGGCGTCATCTACGACGCGCAGGGCGATATCGTGACGAACTACCACGTGATCTCCGCAGCCCTCGACGGTCAAGGAAGGATCACCGTGACCCTCGCCGATGGGCGCATGTACGAGGGAGAAATCCTCGGACACGATCAGACGACTGATCTTGCGGTTGTGCGCCTGAAGAACCCTCCTTCGGATCTGACCGTCGCAACCTTTGGCTCCTCCAAAGACCTTTCAGTCGGTGACGAGGTCATGGCAGTCGGTGCGCCCCTCGGCCTGTCGAACACGGTGACCACGGGCATCATCTCCGCTTTGAACCGACCGGTCGAGGTGTCCACCGAAAAATCAGAGTCCGAACAGCTTGATCCCAATGATCCTCTCAATCCGAATGATCCCTTCAACCAGCTCCCCGGAGTGCCCAACCCTCAGGCGGCCTCCTCAGAGTCGGTGATTACGAACGCCATTCAGGTTGATGCCTCCATCAATCCCGGTAACTCCGGGGGCCCGCTCTTCGATTCATCTGGCCGGGTCATCGGCATTAACTCCTCGATCGCATCGAACTCGAGCTCCTCAGACAAGGCCGGGTCGATCGGCCTGGGATTCGCGATCCCCGTCGACCTCGTTACTTCGGTCGCTGAGCAGATCATTCAGACGGGCACTGTTGAGCATGCGGTCCTTGGCGTCTCCGTGACGACGGGGCAGACCCAAGTCGATGGTTCGACTGTTGCCGGAGCCGAGGTCGCGGAGGTCTCTCGAGGCGGCGCGGCTGAAGCGGCGGGTCTGCGCAAGGGGGATGTGATCCTTGCGGTGAATGGCGAGTCCGTTTCCTCTTCGAAGCAGCTCACCGGTTATATCCGCCGCTACAAGAGCGGTGACTCTGTTGAGATCACCTACGTGCGTGAGGGTGTGAAGTACGACGTGACGACGACCTTGAAAGTGAAGCAGCAGTGAGTGCGTGAAGGCGGTGCCCGTCCTCAGAATCGAGGGCGGGCACCGCGCATTTAGGGGACACTGCGCGTATTTACGTCGGGCATTGCCTTGGGACGAGGGCGGGTGCGGGGCTTCTTGGGCCGAGGGGCCCGGCTTGTTCAGAAGCACACTCAAGCACTCGTGTGGACGGGGCTTGTCGGGCCCGAGACACCCGGGCTGTGCGTGCTTTCGGCTGGTGTTCCTATGCCGTGGCGTCTACGCCCAAAGCGTCGAGCAGGGGGGCCATCTTCCTTCGAGTCTCCGCCAGTTCTTCTCCCGGATCGGAGTCGGGCATGATGCCGCCCCCGGCGAAGATCCTCAGTGCCCTTCCCTCCTCCTCGAGGGCTCCGCAGCGCAGTGCAATACAGAACTCGCCTTCGCCGTTCGCATCAACCCAGCCGACGGGGCCGGAATAGCGCCCCCTTTCGGTGCGCTCGTGCTCTTCGAGGAGTTCAAGAGCAAGATCTCTCGGCGTTCCGCACACTGCAGCCGTCGGGTGCAGGGCCGCCACGGCCTCCAGAAGGGAGAGCTCACCTAAGCGAGCCTGAACATCGCTCGCCAGATGCGCAACATTGGGAAGATCCAAGATGAAGGGGGCCTCAGGCACCTGCAGTTCCTGGACGATTGGGCGCAGCGCCGAGGCCACGGACTCGACTGCGAGCGCATGCTCGCGCAGATTCTTTTCCGACTCCAAAAGCTCGGCACCCCGCCCAGCGGGAGAGGTGCCCGCAAGGACCCGAGAATGCAAGACGCCATCGGCTGTGGAACCCAGCATCTCCGGGGATGCGCCGATGAGTGAATCCACGCAGAACCTCCAGGTCTGCGGGTAGAGAGAGTCGAGGCGTTCGAGCAGGTAGCGGGCGGTGATCGCAGAATCTGCGCGCACCAGCATGTCGCGGGTCATCACCGCTTTTGAAGCGTCACCGGCCCTCAGCCTCGCCGCGAGGGCCTCAACAGAAGCCCTCCACTCCCTTTGAGTCATGCGCCCCACATCGGTGCGTAGCCCACGCGGGGGCTTGGGGGATGTGGGAGTCGTTGAATTGAGGACTTCGAGGGGATCGGGCACCGGCGAGGACGAGGAGATGGAAACCGCCCAGCGCCCCTCAGGAGTGTCGATCAGGAGGAAACTCGGGACGATGAGCGTTGACTCGGTTCGAGCTGAAAAACCAAAAGAACCGAAGGCAATGGGAAAGGAAGGAAGAGCCCGCTCGAGGTGTGAAGCCTCCTCAGCCAAAGGAGAGTCGCCCGAAAGTGGGGCGCGTGAGGCCCGTTCGTCCAACTCCCGGTCTTTCGAGTGTGGGCCATGAACATCCATACTCACGCTCGAGGCTGCGCGAAGACGATCCCACCAGGCCCCGGCCTCGCCAATCGCATGAACACCCGAGCCCTTCCATGCGGCTGCGCGCCCCCAGCCGACCATCTGACACCTGAAACCCAACCACGCCAGGGCTACAGCATCCTCGCGGGGGTCCTCGGGGAGGAAATGAAGCGGAGGAGTGTCCGCCCATTGCGTGCCCGCGAGCGAGACGGCTCTGGCGTGGAGGGACTCGGTCGTGGAGGCGTTCGGCATGGCGACCATCCTACGCGCGTGAACACCCGCCCACCCTCCTCAGCTTCTTCGCCATCCTGAGGTCAAGGGCCAGGCGTGGGATGATTGACCCATGATGCCAGCCGATTCCCCTGTCCTGCGTGCAGATCTGACCAAGGCGCCCAGTGAGATCGCCTCCATGTTCGACCACGTGGCCGAACGCTACGACCTCATGGACCTCATCATGACCGGCGGGATGGACCGCGTGTGGATGAAGGCCTTCCGCAATGCAGTTGCGCCCCTGCCAGGCGAGAAGGTCCTCGACGTGGCCGCAGGAACCGGAGCCTCTTGCGCGGTGCTCGCGAAAGCGGGGGCGGAGGTGACTGCCTGCGACCTGTCTGAAGGGATGATCGAGGTCGGACGTAAACGCCACCCCGATATTGAGTTCATCCAGGGCAATGCGATGGAACTGCCTTTTGAGGAAGCCTCCTTCGATGTTGTGACGATTTCCTGGGGTTTGCGCAATATTCCCGACCCGGAGCTGACTTTGAGGGAAATGGCTCGCGTCGTGCGTCCCAAAGGGCGTCTCGTCGTCTGCGAATTCTCCACTCCGCCGAATCCGCTTTTCCGCTCCCTTTACGAGTGCTACCAGTCGAGTATCCTCAAATATCTTGCGAAGGCCTTCTCCTCCGACGAGGCCGCCTACGACTATCTCGTCGAGTCGATCCGCGATTGGCCCGACCAGCGCACAATCGGCGAGATGATCGCCCGAAACGGCTGGGCCTCGGTCGAATACCGCAACCTGACGGGCGGTATCGCGGCCCTGCATCGGGCGGTCAAGCCCCTGCCCTGAGGCCTGCGCGCCTCGGCAAGGAAAAGGGAAGAGGAAGACGCAGCGAATTAGGTGCGCCTTCCTTTTCTAAAATGTCTTCTGCTTTTCGCCGCTGAAACGCAAAAAAACCGTACGAACAGCGCAATTGCAAGCCGCGGAGCAACACCCTCACGGAAAGGGCTAGGCTAGCGAGACGGAATGCGGTGCAGTGCACACCGCTCCGCTTTGCACATCTGCGCAGCAAAGGGCTGCGCAACACTCGGGAGGACTACCAGTGGTCGATGACCTACCTGGCACAATGACGGCCGACGTGGTCGTCGTCGGCGCAGGCCCCGCCGGAGCCTCCACCGCCTACCACCTCGCCTCCCTGGGCATCGACGTCCTCGTCCTCGAAAAAGCCCAATTCCCCCGCGACAAGATCTGCGGAGACGGACTCACCCCCGCAGCCGTCCACGAACTCATCCTCATGGGAATGGACACCTCCGAGTGGACCCGAAACCGCGGCCTGACCGTCATCGGCGGCGGACACACCATGACCCTGGGCTGGCCCGACCAGAAATCCCTCCCCGGCTACGGGATGACTCGCGCCCGCACACAACTCGACCACGAACTCATCACCCGAGCCCGCCAGGCCGGGGCCCGCCTCATTGAAGGTGCAACCGTCACCGGCGCAATCCAAGACGCCACCGGGCGCGTCCTCGGCGTGAATGCCCGCATCGGCCGAGGCGATAAGGCGCGCGAATTCAGCGTCCACGCCAAACTCGTCGCCGATTGCGGAGGGGGCGCCGCGCGCCTGGCGACCTCCCTGGGCCTGGAGAAGAAACACAATCGTCCCATGGGGGTCGCTGCACGCGCCTACTTCCACAGCCCACGCGGCGAAGAAGAGTTCATGGAAACCCACCTCGAACTGTGGAACGGTGAACCCGGAAAATCCGAACTCCTTCCCGGATACGGCTGGATCTTCCCCATGGGCGGGGGAATCGTCAACGTCGGCCTCGGCTCCGTATCCTCCACGGCGAACGCGACCCAGCTGCCCTACAAGAAGATCTTCGAACAGTGGACCGCGAACCTGCCCGAACACTGGGGCTTCACCGCTGAAAACCAGATCGGCCCATTGCGTTCCGCAGCCCTGCCGATGAGCTTCAACCGCTCACCCCACTACATTTCCGGCCTCGTCCTCGTCGGCGACGCAGGCGGCATGGTCTCGCCCTTCAACGGCGAGGGAATCGCCCCGGCCCTCAAAGCCGGTCGTTTCGCCGCCCACTGCGCCGCCCAAGCCCTGTCGCGCCACAGCCGGGCGGGCTTCGACCGGGCAATGAGCGAATACCCCGAGCTGCTGCGCGAAGAATACGGCGGCTACTACCAACTCGGACGGATCTTCGTCGCCCTCATCGAAAAACCGCAGATCATGCAGCTGTGCACGAACAAGGGCCTGCCGATCCCGCGTCTCATGACCTTCGTCAACAAGCTCTTGTCCGACGGCTACGAACGCAAGGGCGGCGACCTCGACGATCGCCTCATCACAATGCTCACACGTCTGGTGCCCTCCCTATGAACCACAAGGGCCCCAACCTCGATCGATCCATGGAGGAAAGATGACGAATCCCTATTTCCCGCTGCTCATCATGGCTGCGGCGGCACTCGTCCTGGCCTTCGGCGGCCTGGTCGCCTCCGCCATCCTTGGACCGACGAAGAAATCACAGACGAAGGCCGATAACTACGAATGCGGAATCGAACCGACCTCCGCACACCTGCACGAGGGCCGATTCCCGGTCCGCTACTACCTCGTCGCGATGACCTTCATCATCTTCGACATTGAAGTCGTCTTCATGTACCCCTGGGCCGTGAGCTTCAACCAGCTCGGCCTCTTCGGGCTCATCGCCATGCTGACCTTCATCGCGCTCATCACCGTTCCCTACGCCTACGAATGGCGTCGCGGCGGACTCGATTACTGAGGGACAGGAAGGAACAACCAATGGGTCTTGAAGAAAGCCTGCCCGCCGGCGTTGCGCTGACGAGTATCGAGAAGGTCCTCGGCCTTGCACGCAAATACAGCCAGTGGCCCGTCACCATGGGCTTGGCCTGCTGCGCCATCGAAATGATGGCCGCAGGTACCCCCCGATTCGACATGTCGCGCTTCGGCCTGGAAGTCTTCCGCGCCTCGCCGCGCCACTCCGACATGATGATCGTCTCGGGGCGCGTCTCCCACAAGATGGCGCCCGTGATTCGCCGCGTCTACGACTCCATGCCCGAACCCAAGTGGGTCATCTCCATGGGCGCCTGCGCCTCCTCAGGCGGCATGTTCAACAACTACGCCGTCGTCCAAGGATGCGACCACATCGTGCCCGTTGACGTCTACCTCCCCGGCTGTCCGCCGCGCCCCGAAGCCCTCATCCACGCGGTTCTCGTGCTGCGCGAACAGATCGGCAAAGAACCCCTGGGCGTCAACCGCCGCGAAATCGCGCGCAAGGCCGAGCAGGCAGCGCTCGCCGCCACCCCGACCCACCAGATGAAGGGACTCCTCGCATGAGCGACGAACTCGTCACGCCCAGCGACGCCACCGGGGTCGCCCCCCTCAGGGCCTTCGCTCCGCCCGAGCTCATCACCCGTCGCCACGGCATGTTCCCCGACACGAGCGGATTCTCCGGCCTCGTCACCGAAAGCTTCCTGCCCGGCGAATCCCCCCGCCCCTACGGCTCCTGGTTCGACACCGTCGTCGACGTCCTCGAAGAACTCCTGAGCGCCGACGACCTCGACATCAAGGACGTCATCGAAAAAGTCGTCGTCGACCGGGGCGAACTCACGATCTTCATCGCACGCGAGCACATCGTGCGGGTCGCGAAATACCTTCGGGACGACAACGACCTGCGCTTCGAAATGTGCCTGGGCACCAACGGCGTCCACTACCCCTCAGACGAGGGACGCGAATTGCACGCGATCTACCCCTTCTGGTCGATCACCCACAACCGCATGATCCGCCTCGAAGTCACCTGCCCCGACGCCGACCCGCACATCCCCTCCATCGTGTCCATCTACCCCGGAAACGACTGGCAAGAACGCGAAACCTGGGACCTCATCGGCATTGTCTTCGATGGGCACCCCTCGCTGACGCGCACCGCCCTGCCCGATGACTGGGTCGGACACCCCCAGCGCAAGGACTACCCGCTCGGCGGCATCCCCGTCGAATACAAGGGCGCCACCATTGCGCCCGCCGATACGCGGAGGTCGTACAAGTGATGAGCACCCCGAACTTCCACGCGGCCGCCTCAGGTGCCGCCCTCAACACCGATGAGATCCCCGAGGTCATGACCCAGGGAGGAGACTGGGCGGACATCCTCAACGAGATCGAGAAGATCTCCTCGGAGCGCATCGTCGTCAACATGGGTCCAGTCCACCCCTCGACTCACGGCGTCCTGCGCCTCATCCTCGAACTCGACGGAGAAACCGTCCGTGAAACCCGCGTCGACACCGGCTACCTGCACACCGGCATCGAGAAGACGATGGAGTACCGGACCTTCACCCAGGGCACGACCCTGTGCACCCGCATGGATTACGTCGCCCCCCTCTTCCAGGAGGCCGCCTACTGCCTCGCCGTCGAAAAACTCCTCGGCATCACCGATGACATCCCGGAGAGGGCCAGCCTCATCCGCGTCATGATGATGGAACTCTCACGCATCGCCTCCCACCTCGTCGCCATCGGCTCGACCGGCAATGAGATGGGCGCGACAACGATCATGACGATCGCCTTCCGCGGCCGCGAGGAGATCCTCAGGATCTTCGAACGCATCACGGGCCTTCGCATGAACCACGCCTACATCCGCCCCGGCGGCGTCGTCCAAGACATCGGCGAAGGCACGATCGACTACATCCGCGAACTCCTTCCCAAGTGCCGACACGACATCGGTGAACTCGAAGACCTCACTCGCGCCAACCCGATCTTCAAAAAGCGCCTGTGCGATGTGGCGGTCATGCCGCTGAGCGCCCTCATGGCCCTGGGCACCACGGGCCCGGGTGTTCGCGCCGCGGGTCTTCCCATGGACCTTCGCAAGTCCCAGCCCTACTGTGGCTACGAGACTTTCGATTTCGATGTTCCCGTCGCCGACCAGTCCGATGTCTACAACCGCACCATGGTCCGCTTCGACGAGTGCTACCAGTCGCTGCGCATCATCTACCAGGCCCTCGATCGCCTCGAAAAGTGCGAGGGCGCCCCGGTGATGGTCGCAGACCCGATGATCGCCTGGCCCGCGCAGCTCTCCGTCGCAAGCGACGGGCAGGGCAACTCCCTTGAGCACATCCGCGAGGTCATGGGCTCCTCCATGGAATCCCTGATCCACCACTTCAAGCTCGTCACCGAAGGATTCACCGTTCCGGCCGGACAGGTCTACCAGACGGTCGAGCACGCGAAGGGCATCCTCGGTGTCCACCTCGTCTCCGATGGCGGGACCCGCCCCTTCCGCGCACACTTCCGCGATCCTTCCTTCGCGAATCTTCAAGCACTGGCCATGATGACCGAGGGCGGCCAGCTGGCCGACGTCGTCGTTTCCCTGGCCGCAATCGACCCGGTCTTGGGAGGCGTCGACCGATGAGTTACACCGAGGAAGTCGAGGCTCGACTGCGAGCCGATTCTGCCGAGATCATCGGCCGCTACCCGAGCGGGCACTCCCGTTCGGCGCTGCTCCCGATGCTCCACCTCGTCCAATCCCAGGACGGCTACGTCAGCCCCGATGGCATTGCCCTCATCGCCGACATCCTGGGGATCACGCGCGCCGAAGTCAGCGCCGTCGCCACCTTCTACACCCAGTACAAGCGCCACCCCACCGGCGACTACCTCGTCGGAGTGTGCACCAACTCGCTGTGCGCCGTCATGGGTGGAGACGCGATCTGGGAGGCCGTCTCCGCACACGTCGGCGTCGGCTCCGATGAGACGAACGAATCGGGGCGCATCACCCTGGAACGCATTGAATGTAACGCGGCCTGCGATTACGCGCCGGTCGTCATGGTGAACTGGGAGTTCTTCGACAACCAGACCCCCGAATCCGCTATCGCCCTCGTCGATGATCTCGAAGCCGGGCGCCCCGCCCACCCCACGCGCGGCGCCCAAGAGGTCCCGACCTTCAAGGAAAACGAGCGCACCCTCGCCGGATTCCTCGACGGACACGAAAACGAAGGCCCCTCTGCGGGTGAGCCCTCCCTCCTCGGCCTGCGCATCGCCGCCGAAAAGGGCTGGAGAGAACCCCTCGCCCTCGACGACACCAAGGGAGGCGAACAAGAATGACGACATTCGCAACACCCGGCCCCCTCACCCCGATCCTGACGAAAGGATGGGATGAGGAACGCTCGTGGACGCTCGACTCCTACCTGTCGCGCGGAGGCTACGAAGGCCTCAAACGCGCGAACACCATGGAGGCCGCTGAGATCGTCAACGCGGTCAAGGCCTCCGGTCTTCGCGGCCGCGGCGGCGCGGGCTTCCCGACGGGCCTCAAATGGTCCTTTCTCCCGCCCGATGATGGTCGTGCCCGCTACCTCGTCGTCAACGCCGATGAGTCCGAGCCGGGAACCTGCAAAGACATCCCCACGATCATGGCGAACCCGCATGTGCTCATCGAGGGCGTTGCGATCACCTCAAGGGCGATCAACTGCCGTCACGCTTTCATCTACCTGCGCGGCGAAGTCGTCCACGTGTACCGCAGGCTCCTCAACGCCATCAAGGAGGCAAAGGAGGCGGGAATCCTCGGGGACCTGGAGATCACCGCGCACGCCGGCGCTGGCGCCTACATTTGCGGCGAAGAATCCGCGCTCCTCGACTCCCTTGAGGGCCGACGCGGCCACCCGCGCATCAAGCCCCCCTTCCCCGCGGTCGCAGGCCTGTACGCCCGCCCGACGGTCGTGAACAATGTCGAGTCGATCGCGCAGGTCGTCGGGATTTTCCGCAACTCCCCCGAGTGGTACTCCTCAATGGGCACGGAGAAGTCGAAGGGCCACGGCATCTTCTCCCTGTCCGGACACGTGAAGAACCCCGGTCAATTCGAAGCCCCCTTCGGCATCACAATGCGTGAACTCATCGACATGGCGGGCGGCATCCGCGAGGGCCACACCCTCAAGTTCTGGACCCCGGGAGGCTCCTCAACCCCGATCTTCACCGAAGCGGAGCTGGACATTCCTCTCGACTACGAGTCGGTGGGCGCCGCGGGTTCCATGCTCGGCACCCGCGCCCTCCAAGTCTTCGACGAGACAGTCTCCGTTGTCCGCGTCGTCACTCGTTGGGCCGAGTTCTACCAGCACGAGTCCTGCGGCAAGTGCACTCCCTGCCGTGAGGGCACCTATTGGATCAAGCAGATCATGTACCGCCTTGAAAAGGGCCAGGGCCTTCCCGGCGATGTGGACCTGCTCGACGAGATCGCCCACAACATCGCGGGACGCTCCTTCTGCCCCCTCGGCGACGCCGCAGCAACGCCGATCACCTCGGGTATCAAGAAGTTCCGTGAAGAATTCGAAGCCGGGCTGAACACTGCGGCCCGTGAACTCTTCCCCTACGAGGCATCCGCCGTCTACGCGCGAGGAGGTGTCCGATGAGCGACGCTCCCACCATGGTCACCGTCACCATCGACGACGTCGAAGTGAGCGTCCCCCAGGGCACTCTCGTTATCAGGGCCGCCGAACAGGCCGGGATCCGCATCCCGCGTTTTTGCGACCACCCGCTCCTCAAACCCGTCGCGGCCTGCCGCCAGTGCCTCGTCGAGGTCGGAATGCCGGACCGCAACACGGGCGAGCTGCGCTTCATGCCCAAGCCCCAACCCTCCTGCGCGCAGTCCGTCACCCCGGGAATGGTGGTGAAGACCCAGTTCACCTCCGAGGTCGCTAAGAAGGCGCAGCACGGGGTCATGGAGTTCCTCCTCATCAACCACCCCCTCGACTGTCCGATCTGCGACAAAGGCGGGGAATGCCCCCTGCAGAATCAGGCGATGACGGATGGGCGCGCCACATCCCGTTTCACGGATGCGAAGCGCACCTACCGCAAACCCCTTCGCCTGACCAGCCAGATCCTCCTCGACCGTGAACGCTGCATCCTGTGCCAGCGCTGCGTGCGCTTCGGTAAGGAGATCTCCGGTGACGTCTTCCTCGACCTTCAGGGCCGAGGCGGGGGCTCTGCCCCCACGGACGAGCACTACTTCATGGCCGAGCAGATCGGCGGCTTTGACACCTCCACCCTTGATTTTCACGATCCCAAAGGCAAAGAGCATAGCGCCCCTGAGTTTTCCGGCCCCTACGGTCAAGCCGGGCTCCTCGGTGCCCTCAACTGCGGCGAACTCACGGAGGCCGATCGTGACCAGTCCGGGCGTGCTTTCGCGTCCTACTTCTCGGGCAATATCGTGCAGATCTGCCCGGTCGGTGCTCTGACTGCAGCCTCCTACCGTTTCCGTGCACGCCCCTTCGACCTCGTGTCCACCGCTTCGGTCACCGAGCATGACGCCTCCGGTTCTGCGATCCGCGTCGACATCCGCCGCGGCGAGGTCGTGCGCCGCATGGCCGGGAACGAGCCCGAGGTCAACGAGGAGTGGATCACCGACAAGGACCGCTTCGCTTTCGAATGGGAGAAGGAATCACGCCTGAAGACGCCGCTCGTTCGCGTTGATGGCGCCCTCGTCCCGACCTCCTGGTCCGATGCCCTCGACGTGGTCCGCAAAGGCCTTGAGGCGGCGAAGGGTCAGGTCGGCTTCCTTCCCGGTGGGCGCCTCACTTTCGAAGACGCTTGGGCGTGGTCGAAGTTCGCGCGCACCGTCGTCGGCTCCGATTCCATCGACTTCCGTTCGCGCGTCCTGTCCGAAGAGGAGCGTTCCTTCCTCGCCTCGAAGGTCGCCGGATCTGGTCTGGGTGTGAGCTATACAGATCTGGAGAAGGCCACGCAAGTCCTCCTCGTCGCTTTCGAGCCCGAAGACGAATGCGGCGCGATCTTCTTGCGCCTGCGCAAGGCAGTCCTCAAAGGCGGCCTGAAAGTCACGAGCGTCGCGCCTTTCACCTCCAAGGGGTCGGCGAAACTGTCGGCGAGGCTGCTGCGCGCAGCTCCGGGCACTGAAGCTGAGGTTCTTGCCTCCATCGCCGAGGGCGGGCAGAACGCCGACTTGGTGGAGGCTTTGAAGGGTGGAGTCATCCTCGTGGGCGAGCGTGCGGCTCGCGCCCCCGGCCTGCTCTCCGCCGCCCTCGAACTGGCCGAGCGCACGGGCGCGCGCCTCCAATGGGTTCCGCGCCGAGCCGGAGACCGCGGCGCGATTGAAGCGGGTCTCCTTCCTGGCCTGCTGCCTTTTGGACGTCCCCTCGACGATGCCGCTTCTCGCGAGCAGATGGGCTGGACACTGCCTCAAGCCCGCGGCCTGGATGCGTCCGCCCAGCTTGAAGGCGCCATCAACTCCAGTGTTTCCGCCCTCGTGGTCGGTGGCGTTGACGTGCGAGACTTCGAAGACCCGGCCGGTGCTCTGCGCGCCTTCGAGGCCGTTCCCTTCCTTGTTTCACTCGAAGTGCGCACCTCCGATGTCACTGAACTCGCGGACGTGGTCCTCCCCGTCGCTTCCCCGACGGAGAAGAACGGGACCTTCATCAACTGGGAGGGGCGCCTGCGCCCCTTCGGCCAGGCGATTTCCGCCCGTTCCCTCACGGATCGCGAGGTCTTCACCAGGCTCGCCGAAGAGTTCGGCGTGGATCTTGGCATCACGACTTTGACGGACCTGTATGAAGAGGCGAACACCCTCATGGTCTCTTCGGGGGCCCGTGAAAAGTTCACGCCTCTTAGCGCCCCGGCCCCGACCCCGGTCAATGCGGGCCAGGCGATCCTCGCGACCCACAAGCCAATGCTTGACGCGGGTCGCCTCCAAGATGGCGCCCCCTGGCTCGCAGGCTCAGCCCGCCGCCCGATTGCCCTCGCCTCCGAGAACACTCTCGCCGCCGCAGGCGTTGCCCCCGGCTGCGCACTCACGCTCACAAATGAGCGCGGCTCCATTGAACTGCCCGCTTTCGCAGCGGATCTGCCCGACTCGGTCGTGTGGGTTCCGGAATGCTCGCAGGGTTCCCTCGTCCATCAGTCACTCGGCACCGCCGGTGCCCTCGTGACTCTCAGCGCCACTGGGGAGGTGGCCCGGTGAATCTTCTGCTCAACGCGGTTCCCAACTACACCGCATCCGACTTCTCTGAGGAGACCTGGTGGTTGACGCTGCTCAAAGCGGTGTTCATCATCGTCTACCTGATTGTCAACGTTTTGCTCGCCCTGTGGGTCGAGCGACGCGGCCTCGCTCGTATGCAGACCCGTCCCGGACCGAATGTTGCAGGCCCCCTCGGCCTGTTCCAGGCCTTCGCAGATGCGGGCAAGCTCTTGTTCAAGGAAGACATGTGGACGCGTCGCTCCGACAAGTTCCTCTACTTCCTCGCCCCCGCGATCGCGGCCTTCTCCGCTTTCAGCGTCTTCGGCGTAATCCCGATGGGCCCGAATGTCAATCTTTTCGGCCACTCGAGCCCCCTGCAGCTCGCCGACATGCCCGTCGCGACGCTCTACATCCTCGCGATCACCTCCCTGGGCTTGTACGGCGTGGTCCTCGGCGGCTGGTCGACTCGCTCGACCCTTCCCCTCTACGGCGCGGTCCGTTCCTCCGCCCAGGTGATCTCCTATGAACTCGCCATGGGCATGGCCCTCGTTTCCGTGTTCCTCATGTCGGGGACAATGTCGACATCGCAGATCGTCGCCTCCCAGGGCAATGTCTGGTGGGCCTTCGCATTGATTCCCGCTTTCGTCGTCTACTGCATTTCCGCCACTGGCGAGGTCAACCGCCTCCCCTTCGACCTTCCCGAGGCCGAGGGCGAACTCGTCGCCGGTCACATGACCGAGTACTCCTCAATGAAATTCGGCTGGTACTACCTGTCCGAATACGTGAACATGCTCAACGTCTCCGCGGTTGCGACCACCATGTTCCTCGGCGGATGGCATGCGCCCCTGCCCTTCTCCTTCTTCGCCTTCTTCAACGAGGGCTGGTGGGGAATGCTGTGGTTCTTCCTCAAGATGTGGTTCTTCATGTTCCTACTCATCTGGACCCGTGCGACCCTCCTGCGTTTCCGCTACGACCAGTTCATGACTCTCGGCTGGAAGTGGCTCATGCCGATCGCCCTCGTCTGGCTCGTCGCCGTTGCGATCGTCCGCGGCATCACCGCCTGGGTCGAGGTTTCCCTGCCGGTCCTGGGCGCAGTGATCGTCGCAGTGTTCGGGCTCATCATGCTCATCATGTGGATCACCGACAAGGGCGAGCCCGAGCAGCGGCCCAAGCCATCCGATGAGGAGTACACCGGCTTCGCCGACGGTTTCCCCGTCCCGCCCCTGCCCGGTCAGACGCCCATCGCCTCCTCGCGTCAGGGCCGCAATCCGATCGTCGTCACCCCTTCGAAGGAGGGCTCCGATGAGTAAGAACACCGATAAGGGCGAGGAGATGCGCTTCGAGCACGACCCGAAGGGCCCCATCGCGGAGTTCTTCGCCCCGATCGCCGGCTACGGCGTCACGATCTCCTCTTTCTTCCGTAAAACCGTCACCGAGCAGTACCCGCGTGAACAGGCCCGCGTCCAACCGCGCTTCCACGGCCGCCACCAGCTCAACCGCTACGCGGACGGCCTTGAAAAATGCATTGGCTGTGAACTCTGCGCTTGGGCGTGCCCCGCTGATGCGATCCTCGTCGAAGCCGGGGCGAACACGCCCGAAGCCCAGTACTCCCCGGGGGAGCGTTTCGGCAGGGTGTATCAGATCAACTACCTGCGCTGCATTTTCTGCGGACTGTGCATGGAGGCATGTCCGACTCGCGCACTCACCATGAGTCACGACTTCGAGCTCGCCGTTTATGATCGCGCGGCGGACATCTACGAGAAACAGGATCTGCTCGTGCCCCTCAAAGAGGGGATGCTCGCCGCGCCGCACCCGATGGTTGAGGGACTGTGCGACGGCGACTACTACCGCGGTGAAGTCACCGGCCCAACGCAGACGCAGATCGACTGGGTCAAGGAGCACCGCCCCGACGACCCGACTATCGCTTCCGCCGAGGCCGCAGCGAAGGAGGCACGTCGATGAATCTTCTCGGTACATGGCCCACCATGGGCTCAACGGGTGAGGCGGTGCTCTTCTCCATCACCGCGATCATCATGGTCGCCTGCGCTCTTGGCGTCCTCTTCTTCAAGAAGGCCGCCTACGCGGCGATCAGCATGGTCGGCGTCATGCTCGGCCTAGCGGTCCTCTACATCACCGAGCAGGCACCCTTCCTTGGCATCGTCCAAGTCGTCGTCTACACGGGCGCCATCATGATGCTCTTCCTCTTCGTCATCATGATGATCGGCATCGGCGCGACCGACGATTACGCGACCCAATCAAAATCCCTGATCGTCGCCGCAATCCTCGCAGGACTCGGCCTCGCAGTAATCATCATCTCCGCCATCGCCCACACCACCCTCGCGGGCGAGGCCGTGGGTCTTGAACCGAAAAACCCATATTCGGATGAGCCGATCACCGCTTTGGCGACAACGCTCTTCGCCGAGCACTGGCTCACCATGGAGGTCGCCGGAGCACTGCTCATCACCGCCGCCATTGGCGCGATGCTGCTGACACACTCCGACGCCCTGAGCCCGAAGATCTCCCAGCGTGAGACTGCGAAAGCGAAGATGCGCGCCTTCGCCGAGACGAAACGCCACATCGGCCAGCTGCCCGCTCCGGGCGTGTACGCGCATTCGAACGCGGCGGATGTTCCCGCGATCTCGGGTGAGACCCTCGCCCCGATTGAAGAGTCCGTGCCGCGCGTGATCCGCGTGCGCGGTTTGGGCCGCCGCATCGAGCAAGTCGACCCTGAGGTCGCGCAGTCGCTCATGCTCGCCCGCAGGGCAGAGGTCATCGATTCGCCTTTCGCCCCCGAGGCTTCGGCAGCAATCCCCCTCTCCGGCTCCTGGGGCATGCCCGGACCTGCCGCTCCGAGCGGCCTTGACCAGCCGCTCGCCCCCTCCACTGAGGAGAATGCGGCCCCCGCTTCAACCCAGGAGGAGGAGAAGTGAGTCTTTCCTGGTACCTCATTCTCGCGGGGGTGCTCTTCGCGATCGGCGCGGTCACCGTCCTCGTGCGTCGTTCCGCGATCATCTCCCTCATGGGAGTCGAGCTCATGCTCAACTCCGCGAACCTCGTCTTCGTGACCTTCGCTCGGATCCTCGGCGATGTGAACGGCGAAATCATGGCCTTCTTCGTCATGATCGTCGCCGCAGCTGAAGTCGTCGTCGGCCTCGCGATCATCGTGTCCATCTTCAAGTCGCGCTCCACGACGAGCGTCGACGATGTCAACCTGCTGAAGAACTGAGGGAGGAGAACCACATGACTGCATCCCTCGCACCCCTCCACCTTGTGGAGCCCGTCGCCGCGAGCGGCTTCGCCTCCTACGCCTGGCTCATGATCGCCGTCCCGCTCGCCTCGGCCGCGATCCTTCTGCTCCTGGGACGCCGCTGCGACTCTTGGGGCCACCTGCTCGCCACCATCGCCTCCTGGGCCTCCTTCCTCGTTGGCGCGCTCATCGTCGCCCAGATGCTCGGCGTCGATGAAGTGTCGCGCCGCATGACGCGGACCCTGTTCACCTGGATCCCCGCCGGGGAGTTCTCAGTGGACTTCGGCCTCCTCGTCGACCCCCTCTCCATGACCTTCGTGGTCCTCGTGACTTTCGTCGGCTCGCTCATCCACGTGTATTCGATCGCCTACATGGCCCATGACGTGGATCGGCGCCGATTCTTCGCCTACCTCAACCTCTTCATTGCGGCGATGCTCACCCTCGTCCTCGCCGACTCCTACGCCGTCCTCTTCGTCGGCTGGGAGGGCGTGGGCCTGGCCTCCTACCTGCTCATCGGCTTCTGGAACACCGCCGACGCCGACGCCCCCCAGGGCGAGCAGGCCACCAGCCGGGAGAACGCCGCCGCCGCCAAGAAGGCCTTCATCATGAACCGCGTGGGTGACGTCGGCCTCCTGCTGGCCATGATGACGATGGTCGGCCAGATCGGCTCGGTCTCCTTCGACGCCGTCTCCGCCGCCTCCCTCGACGGCTCGGTGAGCACCGGCTGGCTCACCGCCATCGGCTTCTTCCTGCTCCTGGCGGCCTGCGGTAAGTCCGCCCAGTTCCCCCTTCAGGCCTGGCTGGGTGACGCCATGGCCGGCCCCACGCCGGTCTCGGCCCTCATCCACGCCGCCACCATGGTCACCGCCGGCGTCTACCTCATGGTCCGCTCCGCCGCCGTCTTCGAGGGCGCCCCGGACGCGCAGATGGCCGTCGCCGTCGTCGGCGCCATCACCCTGCTGCTGGGGGCCGTCATCGGAAGCGCCAAGGACGACATGAAGAAGGTCCTGGCCGCCTCCACCATGAGCCAGATCGGCTACATGATGCTGGGCGCTGGCCTGGGCCCGATCGGCTACGCCTTCGCCATCTTCCACCTGCTCACCCACGGCTTCTTCAAGGCCCAGCTCTTCCTGGGGGCCGGCTCGGTCATGCACGCCATGGGCGACCAGGTCAACATGCGCCGCTTCGGTGGCCTGCGTGGCGCCATGGCGATCACCTGGGCCACCATGGGCATCGGCTGGCTCGCCATCCTGGGGGTGCCGCCCTTCTCCGGCTTCTGGTCCAAGGACCGCCTCATCGAGGCCGCCTTCGTCGGCGAGGGCGCCAAGCCCTGGATCCTGGGAACCATCGCCCTGCTGGGCGCGGGCCTGACCGCCTTCTACATGTCCCGCCTGTTCTTCATGATCTTCCACGGCAAGCAGCGCTGGACCACGGACAAGGACCTGGAGGGCGAGGTCCACCCCCACGAGTCCGGCTGGCTCATGACGCTGCCGCTGATCGTCCTGTCCGTGTTCTCCGCGGGCCTGGGCGGGCTGCTGACCTACAACAACATGTTCGTCACCTGGCTGGAGCCGGTCACCGGTCACGCCGAGCACGGCGAGCCGGTCCTGCCGGCCACCGTCATCATGGGCGCCACCCTCGCCCTGGTCGTCGTCGGGGTCCTCGTGGCCTGGTGGATGTACGTGCGCCGCCCGGTGCCCGTCGTCCTGCAGCCCACCAACCCCCTGGTGGAGGCCGCCCGCAAGGACATGTACCAGGACGCCGTCAACGAGGCCCTGGCCATGCGCACCGGCCAGGGACTGGTCCTGGCCACCGACGCCGTCGAGCGCTACGTCGTCGACGGCGCCATCGAGGGTGCCGCCGCCGGCACCGGCGCCCTGGGGCGCCTGACCCGCCGCACCGAGTCCGGGTACGTGCGCTCCTACGCCGGCTACATGCTGGCCGGAACGGTCCTCGTACTCATCGCCGTCCTGGCCGCCAGGTTCTGAGAGGACACGACACATGCCGACTCTTCCCGCATCGCTGCCCGTCCTGACCGTCATGGCGGTCACGCCGCTGGCCGGGGCGCTCCTGCTGTGGCTGGTCCCGCCGCTGCGCCGGCTCCACGCCCGCGCCGTGGGCCTCGTGTTCTCCCTGGCGGTCCTCGCCCTGGGCCTGTGGGCGCTGAGCGCCTTCGACCTGGCTCAAGCCAGCAGCGTCCAGCTGACCGACACCCACTCCTGGATCCCCGCCATCGGCGCCTCCTGGGCGCTGGGCGTCAACGGCCTGGGCCTGTCCATGGTGCTGCTGGGCGCCTTCGTCACGCCCCTGGTGCTGCTCGCCTCCTGGGGTGAGGTCCCCGCCGACCGGCAGGGCCTGTTCACCGGGCTCGTCCTGGCACTGGAGTTCTTCGTCGTCGTCATCTTCTCGGCCCGGGACCTGCTCCTGTTCTACCTGTGCTTCGAGGCGATGCTCATCCCGGTGTACTTCCTCATCGGCTGCTTCGGCGGGCAGAATCGCCAGCGCGCCGCCCTGAAGTTCCTCCTGTACTCCCTGGCCGGCGGGCTCATCATGCTCATCGGCGTCATCGCCGTCTCCCTGCACTCCGCCACGAACGGCACCCCCAGCTTCCTCATCGACTCGGTGGCCGCCAACCTGCACGTGTCCACCTCCGCCGGTCACTGGATCTTCCTGACCTTCTTCATCGCCTTCGCCATCAAGGCGCCGCTGGTCCCGGTCCACACCTGGCTGCCCGACACCGCCGAGCAGGCCACCCCGGGCACCTCGGTGCTGCTCATCGGCATCCTGGACAAGATCGGCACCTTCGGCATGATCACCCTGGTCCTGCCGATCTTCCCGGAGGCCTCCCGCTGGGCCGCCCCGGTGATCCTGGTCCTGGCGGTCGTCTCCATCATCTACGGGGGCCTGGCCGCCATCGCCCAGGACAACCTCTACCGCCTCATCTCCTACACCTCCGTGAGCCACTTCGGCTTCATGGTCCTGGGGATCTTCATCGGCAACCAGGTGGCCGCCAACGGCGCCATGGTCTACATGGTGGCCCACGGGCTGTCCATCGCCGGCCTCTACCTGGTCACCGGCTTCATGGCCCGGCGCACCGGGACGGTCGCCATCAGCGAGCTCGGCGGCATCGCCCGGGTCATGCCGCTGGTGGCCGGCACCTTCCTGGTCAGCGGGCTGGCCTCCATCGCCCTGCCGGGCCTGAGCGGGTTCGTGCCCGAGTGGATGGTGCTCACCGGCACCTTCTCGGTCTCGCTGGCTTTGGGTGGGGCGGCCGTCGTCGGCGTCGTCATCGCCGCCGTCTACATGCTGCTGCCCTACCAGCGGGTCTTCACCGGGGCGCCCGCCCCCGAGCGCGTGGGCAGCCCCGACCTCGACGGGCGCGAGCGCCTCGTCGTCGTCCCCATCATCGCCGCGATGCTCGCGCTCGGACTGGCCCCGGGCGTCTTCACGTACGCGTTCGACGACGTCGCCCGGCAGGTCGCGCTCACGGTGACCAGCTCCTCGCAGGCTGACGCCTCAGTCCGCGGCGCCGGTGACAGCCTTGATGTCGGCGGTGCGACTGAAGTGCCCGCCGCCTCCACCGCTACGGAAGGGAACACCAAGTGAGCCCCTCAGCCACTGCCCCGATCGTCAACTGGGACGCCCTGACGCCGGTCCTCATCATCCTGGGCGCCGGTGTCCTGGGTGTCCTCGTGGAGGCCTTCATCGCCCGTCCCGCCCGTCTGGCCATCCAGTCCACGCTGAGCTTCCTGGCCATCCTGGCCTCCGGGGTCTCCCTGTTCCTGCGCTGGGGCGAGGTCAAGGCCGCCGGGGCCGCCGCCGCGGCCATACCCCAGTTCCAGCTCCCCAAGGGCTTCCTGCCGGGCGCCCGCATGTCCGCAGGCCTGACCGAGGACCCCTTCTCCATCGCCGCCCAGGGCATCCTCCTGGTCATCGGTCTGCTGGCCGTCCTGGTGATGGCCGACCGCACCTCCGTCGGTGATGGGGCCTTCGCGGCCCAGGCCGCCGACCGGCCCGGCAGCGCGGAGGAGAGCGAGTCCATCCTGGCCGGGTGGACCACGACCGAGATCTTCCCCCTGACCCTGTTCTCACTGGGCGGCATGATGCTCTTCGGGGCCAGCAGCGACCTCATCACGCTGTTCGTCATCCTGGAGATGATCTCCCTGCCGCTGTACATCCTGGCGGCCACCGCCCGCCACCGCCGGCTCCTCAGCCAGGAGGCGGCGCTGAAGTACTTCGTGCTGGGGGCCTTCGCCTCCGCCTTCCTCCTCATGGGCTCGGCCCTGCTCTACGGGGTGGCCGGCGCCGTCGACTACAAGACCCTGGGCGAGGCCGTGAGCAGCGCGGCGGGGCAGGACTGGCTCATCCTGGCCGGTCTCATGCTGGTGATCGTCGGCCTGCTGTTCAAGGTGGCGGCCGTGCCCTTCCACGCCTGGAGCCCGGACGTCTACCAGGGCGCCCCCACCCCGGTCACCGGGTTCATGGCCGCCGGGGTCAAGGCCGCCGCCTTCCTGGCCCTGGTGCGCTTCTACTACCTGATCGCCGGCGCCATGGGCTGGGACCTGGCCCCCGCCCTGTGGGCCGTGGCGGCCCTGACCATGCTCCTGGGCACCGTCGTCGGTGTGGTTCAGCGCGACGTCAAGCGCATGCTCGCCTACTCGGCCATCGCCCACGCCGGCTTCATGCTCATCGGGATCCTGGCCTACTCCAAGGCGGCGATCTCCGCGCTCAGCTTCTACGCCCTGACCTACGGGATCGCCACCGTGGGGGCCTTCGGCATCGTCACCCTGGTGCGCTCCCACCGCGACGGCTCCGTGGGCGGAGAGGACGGCGACCTGGATGCCTTCAAGGGCCTGGGACGCCGCAGCCCCTGGGCGGCCGGTGCCATGACCGTCTTCCTGCTGTCCTTCGCCGGAGTGCCCCTGACGGCCGGCTTCATGGCCAAGTTCCGGCTCTTCGCCACCGGCCTGAGCGGCAGCGGGACGCCCTTCGTCATTCTCGCCGTCGTCTGCTCGGCCGTGACCGCCTTCTTCTACATGAGGCTCATCGTGCTCATGTTCTTCCATGAGCCCGACGGCGAGCGCTCCGTGGTCGTGGGCAGCCGCGGCCCGATCATCCTGGCGGTCAGCGTTGCGGTGATGGCCACAATCGGGCTGGGCGTTTTGCCGCAGGCCGCCTTCGACCTGTTCGACCAGACGGCTATGCTCCTTCCGTGATCGGATCACTGCCGCTGAGCGCCCCCGAGCTGGAGTCGCGCATCATCCCCGCCCTCCAGACCATTGAGGACCGCCTCATGGAGGTGGTCACCAGCGCCGACGAGACCATCAACCCGCCGACCTCGCACCTGGCCGAGGCCGGGGGCAAGCGCCTGCGCCCGGTCCTGGCCCTGCTGACCGCCCAGCTCGGCGACCCGGCCCTGGCCACCGGTGAGGAGATCCGCGACGCCGGGGTGGCCGTGGAGCTGACCCACATCGCCACCCTCTACCACGACGACGTCATGGACGAGGCTCCGCTGCGCCGAGGCGCCCCGAGCGCCCAGACCGTGTGGGGCAACTCCGCCGCCATCCTCACCGGCGACGTCCTCGTGGCCCGGGCCTCCCAGCTGATGGCGGCCCTCGGCCCGGAGGCCGTCATGGCCCACGCCAAGACCTTCGAGCGCCTGTGCATGGGCCAGCTCCACGAGACCCTGCCACGCCCGGCAGGTACCGATCCGGTCGACCACTACATCCAGGTCCTGGCGGACAAGACCGGCTCCCTCATCGCGGTGTCCGCCCGCTACGGGGCGATGCTCACCGGTGCCGGGACGCACACTGAGCAGATCGTGGAGGAGTTCGGCGAGCGGATCGGTGTGGCCTTCCAGCTGGCCGACGACGTCATCGACCTCATGAGCGACTCGGCCACCACCGGTAAGACCCCCGGCACCGACCTGCGCGAGGGCGTGGACACCATGCCGGTCCTCCTCCTGCGCAAGGCCCTGGCGGCCGGTGAGCTCGACGCCGCGGGCCAGGCGATCCTCTCGCGCCTGTCCACCGGTGACCTGTCCGATGACGCCTTCCTGGCCGACGTCGTCGCTCGCCTGCGCGAGCACCCCGTCCTGGCCCGTACCCGTGAGATGTCCATGGCCTGGGCGGCTCAGGCGGTTGAGGGCCTGGAGGGTCTGGAGGAGGCTGCCCTTGACGGGACCCGGCAGCGCCTGGCCCGGGCCGGCGTCGAGGGCGAGGCCGCGGCGGCGGCATTGGCCGATGCCGGTGAGCGGGTGAGGCAGGTGCGTGTGGCCATGGAGGACTTCGCCCGCATCCTCGTGGACCGGGCCGCTTGAGCATTCGGCCTGGGGGCTGATGAGGCTTCGCAGCTACCCATGACTCCCCATGGGTTCATGGGGAGCCGATGGGGAGTGATGGGTAGTTCCCCATCGTGGGCCGTGGACCACGGTGCATAGGGTGGCATGTACGTGTTCCCAATGCGTTGAAAGGTCCCCGACATGCCGTCCTCCACGCCGATGTCTTCTGAAACCTGCGCCCGACTGACCCGACGTGGTGTCCTGGCCCTGCCTGCCCTGGCTGGCGCGGGGACTGTTCTGGCAGGTTGTGGGGCGCTGAGGAAAGGTGGTTCCGCCTCGTCGGGGAAGGGCTCGGGGACTGCGTCCCCACGCGCTGCTCTTGCCACCGCCACTGGCCCCCACGGCGGGATCATGCTGGATGCGGGATGGAAGGGTGTGCCGCTTTCGGTTGAGGTGGGGCCTGCCGTCGTCAAGGACAAGTACGCAATCGTGCGTCTGGGCATCGTGGTGAGTTCAAAGGCCACGAGTGTGCCGAAGGATCTGACTGTCAGTCAGACATTCGAGACCAAGAGTGACTGGTCTTCGATGCGCGGCCTGAAAATGCTGTCGATGGAGAAAGGGCTGGTGTTCCCGGAGCTGAGTACAAGGGGGGACGGGCTCACCGACTCCCTGACGAAGGACAAGCCTGTGGAACTGTTTCCGGTCTTCATGGCGCCCGGCGACGGTGTGAGGACAGTTGAGCTGTTCATGCCGCAGATGACGGTGGCGATCGGGCTTCCGGTTGTGGAAGCAAGTGCTGTCGATTACTCGGTTGATGATGTCCTTGCCAAGGCGGAGCTCGATGAGGCGGATCCCGGCCCCTTTGCAATGAATAGCATTGTTCTTTCTGCTGACGGTTCGTCGGACACGAAGAAGAATGAGAAGTCGACAACGGTGACGGTGGATGGGGATGTCACCTTCGAGACTGACTCCGATCAGCTCTCGGCCCAGGCTGATGCCGTACTGGCCAATGTGGTGGAGCAGATCAAGAAGTACCCCTCTGGAGGGGATCTGATGATCACGGGTCACACCGACGACGTGGCTGATGATGTGCACAACCAGGATCTGTCGGAGCGGCGCGCCAAGGCGGTGTCGGACCGGCTCAAGAAGCTGACGGACCTGTCCACGTGGAAGGAGTCGGTCTCGGGCAAGGGGGAGTCTGCTCCGCGGGTACCAAACGACTCCGATGAGCACAGGCAGGTCAACCGCCGCGTGGAGATCACGCTGACGCCGTCGAAACCATCAGAGGCTGCAGCCGCTCCCCGTGCAACGGCTTCTGCGTCGTCGGGAGTGATGCCCACACCTGCCGGACCAGTGGGTAAGGGTGCGCAAGGAGTGGATGTGACCATCAATAATAAGACCGTCCACATGTCGATCGATGGCGTCACCCGCGTAGGAGAGTACCTCACGGGAACTCTCATGCTGACTGCGTCGGAGAGGGTTTATGTTGACAACTGGGAGTTCCTGATTCCGCCGGAGATTGAGGGACCTCATTCCTGGGCTGGTTGGATGATGGGTGTCTATAACCTCACGCTTCTTAGTGCTGGTCAGCGATATCTGGGGGTCGATTATTCGTATTCTGATGGGAGCTGGGTGATGCTTTCCAATGATTTCGTGTTTGAGATCCAGCCCGGTGAGGCGACACGTTTTCCGGTTGTGTGGCCAGATACGGGGGAGGACTCTGTCACATTGGATTTGCCCGCGGGCGGGGGAGTCTGGGAACGTGTTGCTGCCCGCCTCACCGACATTCCGGTCGTCAACGCGTAGCGGCCCGGTCGCTTAGAAGGGCGGGGCCTCGTCAATGAGGGGCGCCAGTCCGAGGGTGTGGGCGGCCTGGGGGTAGGGGGTGGGCTCGTAGTCTCCAGCTCTCTGGCCGGGGCG